>Ga0307991_1000001_pt1 | contig 386550 bp, 273 predicted proteins | sample EllFjometagen131_FD_203146 | JGI IMG/M metagenome (GOLD analysis project Ga0307991, IMG submission 203146) | Marine microbial communities from Ellis Fjord, Antarctic Ocean - #131 | ecosystem: Environmental > Aquatic > Marine > Unclassified | place: Southern Ocean | collected 2014-10-08
AAAACGATAAAAAGAGACTTAGATAAATTAAAAAAAGATGCACGAATTAAAAGGATTGGTCCCGATAGAGGTGGACATTGGAAAGTACTTAGATAATAATTTTAATTTTGGTACAGTAATTTTAAAGCAACCCAGTGAAATATTCAGCAAGTTGAATTTCACGTGTCAGGGAAAGCAGAAATAGGAATGACTGAAAAATTAGAGCTTGACGATCATATTAAGAATAATCCATTGTTGTTTAAGTCATTTTTATTAGCTCTTGAAATCATTAAATTATATAAATTTCTTACTAAAGAAAAACATGAATATATCATGTCGAAACAGCTACTAAAAGCAGGCACTTCTACTTGCCCAGTGAAATAATTTTCATCAATGATAATGTATTATACTTATGTTTTATTAAGCGAAATGGATAATAAATTCTATATTGGCTATTCAAAAGATGTAAAATTAAGACCTGCTCCGTTAAACACCTTCGGGAAAATCTATGATTTTATTTAACAGGGTAAGGCTGTTGTTGGTAAGGTAATGCTTCATACTCATCTCACTTCAGAAAAATGGGTAACTTTCGGTACTGATAAACAGATCCTTATGATCGCTAATGAGATAAATAGAGCAAAGAATTGGACAGAAAAAAAGGATTTTGAGAAGGTTTCATATTGCTATGAACGTGCTTTAGAACTTATTGACTTGACTGTTGAATGCTCAAAGAAAATAAATTTTATAAGAGAGTTGTTGAGATATCGAGAGCTCCTCGGTTTGGCTTATATACAGAATAGAAATGTTTTTGATAATGAATTATATAGATTGCTGTTAAGTATGAATGTTAATTCATTTAACTTATTGAATACTCAATGATGACAGAGTGAATTGCTTATGAATAGAATTGAAATACAAGATTCGATAAAGCAGTTGCTTGAAAGAAAAAATGAGATAGTGTTTGCATATCTTTTTGGTTCCTTCGTTGAAGAGGGTTCATATAACGATATTGATGTAGCAATTTATATTGATCCAAAAAAGTATAAAAAAATTCTCGCTTCAAAGATTGCATATGACATAAAACTAGCTCTTGAAATTGAGAAAGAAACAAAAAATACTGTTGATTTAATAATTATAAACAATGCACCGGATCATCTCATCTACAGTATTTCTGCAGGACTGTTGATCGTGAACCGACATGATGATTTTCGTGTGGATTTCATTACACAATCGTGGGCAAGGTATTTTGACTTTAAATATCAGAGGGACATGTATTTACAGAATGTCTTATAGGATATGAATCTAAAAAAGGACAGAATAATTACTCTCATTGGCGAAGCTCAATACTCATCAGGTCAACTCTTTAGATATAAGGAAGATGATCCTCGAAAAACCAGGTTTGGGGAATTTCTTAGAAGAACAAACATTGATGAGATCCCTCAGTTTATCAATGTGCTAAAAGGAGATATGAGTATTGTAGGTCCAAGACCTCACATGCTTGCTCATACCGAGGAGTTTCGTGAAAGAGTAGGCAATTATATGCTGCGTCATTTTGTGAAACCCGGAATAACAGGATGGGCACAGGTAAATGGGTGGCGAGGTCCAACCGATGAAGATTATAAAATAAAGAAATATCTGAAATTAGGCTGTAAAGTTAAAGGAGTTGGAAAAGGACATATAAAGAATTTGGGTAAAACAAAAACTGATTAATATTTTTATTGTAATACATATTCCAATCAATTCTCAAAAATGCCAAATAATACCCAATAATCCCCCCATCTAAAATATATCTAATTTTACTCGAAAAAGGACTGAAGCAATTCGGTCCTTTTTTTTTTAGGTAATTTTAGCTTCTTGGGAATTTTTTAATGACTCTTCCTATTTTAATATCGTGCTCATTATTGATTCTTAGTTTCATCTCAAGTTTGAATTTGAAATGGTAATTGAATTTTGACATTCCTTATATTGCCTTCTCCTCAGATAGGAGAAGGTTAGTTTACCCTGTTCACCCCGTGAAATCCTGCGGAGCAGGAATCCCGATGTGTCTGGATTATTTCACAGGGTGAAATTTAGCTTGCTGAGTATTTCAACGGGGGATGAGGTTTCAAAATTTGTTAAAATTCAATTTGCGCCATTTCACAATTGACTTATCATATATATGATAGTCTAAAGGAAATCGACAAATTATTAAAGAAAGTAAAAAAAACTAGTTCAAAATTCTGACAAACTATTGAATACCCTGAAACCCATTGACAAATTTATAGTTTTGTACATTTTGTTTCCCGAAGGATTGGAGTTGGACCTAATGGTTATCGAACCGCCCTAACCTCTCCCTTTATCAGGCACTTACAGAATATTTTGATGATAAGCCCAAAATGGTGACCCTTAACCTCGATGAATATATAGAAATCTACAAAGAACTAGTGGTAATGAATGAGGTATTAAGGGATATATTATAAGAAGCTAATTTTATCTTAGTATTTGTTTAGCATATTTATACACTTTATTTCTAGATATATTCAAACACTCAGCTGTTCTGGTGACATTACTGTTGTTAGTTTCAAGAAATTTTTTTATTATTTCAACCTCAAATGTTGTAAATGATTTTCGATCTTCTGGTATCTCTATCTTGATCATACCCTCATCGTTTTCCTTATCTCCATCACAGTTATGAATAGAGTCTATATGATGTGCTATGACCTGCATTTCATTATATAATAATACAACTCTTTCTATAGTATTTCTTAATTCTCTGGTATTTCCAGGCCATGAATAGTTTTGCAGAAGTTGTGCTGATTCGTTATCAAAGGATTTGAAATTCTTTCTCTTTTCTTTGGCAAAATATAACAGGAACATCTGTGCTAAGGGCAATATCTCTTCCTTCCTTTCTCTTAACGGGGGAATATAAATATATCCAGGATTTAATCGGTGATACAAGTCTCTTCTAAAAGTCTGCATTTCAACCATTTTTTTTAGATCTTTGTTTGTAGAGCTAATTATCCTTACATTGAGAACTCTCTGGGTTGTTTCTCCAATTCTGCATATTTTTTTTGTCTCAAGAAAATGCAAGATTTTCGATTGCATTTCCAGAGGTATATCACCGACTTCATCAAGAAGAAGTGTCCCATTATGCGCCAGTTCAACCAACCCAGCCTTTCCATGTTTCCTCGCATCTGTGAATGAGTTTTCCTTATAACCGAATAACTCACTTTCAAATATTTCATCTGGAATTGCTGAGCAGTTTACAGCTATAAATGGTGCATTGTTATTACACTCCTTACCAAAATGTATGATCCTGGCTACCAGCTCTTTTCCAGTACCCGTTTCACCTTCTATAAGCACTGTGGTTTCTCTATCCTCATGATAAAGATCCGCCTCCTCAATAACTCTCATCATCTTATTCGAAAAAATTCCAAGCTGCTCTATTCCCTGAATATTATTGTACATATTTTGGAGTTCATTATATCTCTGTTTCGAGAAATCCATTTCATGCAGCAGTTTAGCACGCCTTTTGATCCTTGTATTAATTTCCGTATTGAAAAGACTGTGCAATTTTCTAATTTCAGTATCTTGAGTGTGTTTCAACTCTATTATTTTTTTTTCAATATATTGTTTATATGTAACATATGCCTTTTCAAACTCGTCGTTTAGGGCATATAATTTTGCGAGGGATCCATAGCATTCGATCAATTCGCTCTTACTATAGATACCACTTTTATTCTCCAGAACCTCAATATAGCACCCTATTGCTTCTTCAACATTTTGTACATCACAATAAACCTGTGCAAGAAACATTTTGATCTTTAATTCTCTCTCGATATTTTTATCCTTCTTTATTCTCTCTTCTATATAATCGGTATGTTCTCTCACACGTTCCTTATCACCGATATTCTGGTAAATCCTGACAATCTGTTTTGCACATTTTACCGACTCAAGATAAGAACCATTATCTCTAAGATGTGTAAATCTCTCCTCCAGTCTCTCTAGCTCATCATAAATATTATAATTTGCAAGTTCGGGTATCCCGCCCTTATATGTATATGTTAGCTTATCAAATTCTTTCATAATGTACAATCCTCATGATAGTATATCTTTATATTTATATATCGTATTTCTGGATGTGTTCAAATATTTTGATGTTTTAGATGTATTGTTGGAAAAACGTTCGAGTAGTTTGGAAATAATGCGTACCATAATTTTATTAAGATCACAATGTTGGTTAGGATCGATCAGTATATGGCTATTGTTAGCCTTCTCTTGATTATTTCCGAAGAGAAAGCTTGTATGTACTGGTTTTACCATATGGTCGTCAAAAAGGATCACAATACGTTCGATTGCATTTCTGAGTTCTCGAATATTTCCGGGCCAATCATATCGTACGAGTTGACGTTTTACTTCCTGTGAAATATCCATAAATTTTTTTCTTTTTTCCGTACTTAATCGCTGAAGGAACATCAGGGCTAGTTTGATGATTTCTTCCTTTCTCTCTCGTAGAGGTGGTATGAATAAATATCCTGTGTTCAGCCTGTAATACAAATCAGATCTGAAGGTACCTTTTTCGATCTCTTTTTTTAGATCCCGATTGGTGGCAGCGATTATTCTTACATTTAAGGAAATGCTCTTATTTCCACCGACTCGAGTAATTTCTCTTTGTTGAATGGCACGTAAGAGTTTGGGCTGCAGCGATAGCGGTAGATCAACGATTTCATCCAGAAAAATGGTGCCATTCTGTGCTTCTTCAAATTTACCTACTCTTCCACTATCACTGGCACCGGTAAAGGCACCGCTTTCGTAACCGAAAATTTCACTTTCGAACAAGGAATGGGTGATTGCTGAGCAATTTACAGTAACAAATGGTTGGTTCACATCCTCTTTTCCATAATGTACTAAGCGTGCAAGGATTTCTTTCCCGGTACCTGTTTCACCTTCGATTATAACCGGGACACCTCTGTCATTATGGAAAAACAAAGCCATCTTCACTAATGATTCCATCTTTTCGGAAAAAACACCTATCGTTCCAATTCCCGACACATAATCATACACATCTTTCAATTGAATTATTTTACTCTCGATTTCTTCTTTTTCCTGTAATAACCTTTCCTCTCTTTTTTTTAGATTAATAAACTGTAGATTATAATACTCCTTGATTTTATAGACCTTCTTTTGTAATTCCTGATTAAAAACTTCCTGTCTTTTATCAAAGCATTTTTTCTGGATCTCATATGCCGTTTTATAGTTACCCTTCTTTTCAAATAGAACGACATAGTCTTTGTAACAATTGTAAATCTGCTCATTATTTTTAATATTCTCTGCGATTCCAATTGCCTTTTGAAAACTAAATTCGGCGGATACATAATTCCCTGTGTGTGAATAAAGCAGTCCAAGCTTTGTGAACAAATGAATTTGGAGTATGATATCTTCATTAAGAACAGATAAATTGAGTACTTCCTTTAAGATGCTCAGAGCTTGTGCAAATTCACCTCTTTTAATATGAGCATCAGCTAAGTTTGTACACGTATCACCATACCCAAATAGTTCTTCCTTTTTCTTACCACCTTGATCTTTGTGTATTGTATATGATTTTTGTAGAAACTCTATCGCAGTGTTTATTTTGCCCATTAATAAATAACACTCACCGATGTTGTCGCACACACTTGCTGTTTCCTGAATTTCGAATGCCTTTTTCAAATACGTAATCGATTCATGATAGTTCTCTATCTGCCCATAACATCTTCCGATATTTTCGTAAGATATTGAGATGGATTCCCTATCCTCAGTATAGATTACAGCTTCTAATCCTTTAAAATAATGCTCCAGCGCAGAATCGAATCGATTCAATGCCACATCGATCATCCCGTGAAGATAATGTGATACCATTTTCCCTTTGTTGTATGAATTCTCTTTAGCAATGTTGAATATCTTCTCTGCTTCTTCTCTTGCTGTGTACAGCTTATAATTACGAAGGCAGCTCCATCCCAGTTTGATACATTCATTTATCTGCCCCTTTACCTCCTGCCGCATTGTATCAATATATCGTTTATTCATTATTTCTCCTGTACAAACGAAAAACTGTATAGGAAACCAGTCAATTTTTTTGTTACTTATTTTAACACTTCCATTTATTGAACGTTGTATTTTTTAACAATGTTCATGTTTTACACGCCCTATTGAATTCTAATTTTATGCATTTCGCTTCTATTATGCAGATTACTAATTCCTGCGATTATTTGGCACGAAATTTGTATCTATTTTTGTAGAAAGGATAATAGAAAATGCATTATCTCAATCCATCGCTTGATTATGACATTATATCGGATATTGTCGATATCATTAATGATTTCAACTATAAACATTTTGCTGAAAGATCGTATTATTCCATTCGATTTTCTTTGAGTTCAATATACATAGATATTTGTATAAATGATAGAATATATCCTTTCTCTCAGGTATCAGATATTATTGAACACAATAATAGTCATCATTATCAAGTTGGCATATTTAATCCATCAACTGAAGATTACGAAAACAGCAATAGGTTTAATGATCTAACACTCCCGGATCTTTTTATTAGCATTCTTAAAAATGGACTATCAGATTTTCATCTAAAAACAAGTAAACAAGACAATCTCGAAACAAAAACCACAACAAACTAAAAAGGAGAAAAAATGAAAAAACTAACACTCTTGGTTTTCATTATCTTGATCTCATCGGGTGTATTACTCGCCCAGCATCCCGCACCTTCCGGTTTAGACTTTACACTGCTAAGCTGGAATAGTGTCGAACTAACATGGAACGAGCCGGTAATGCCCTTTGATGGCTACGAGGATTTCGAAGGAGGTATTATTCCTCCTGATTTCACTGTCTATGATGTCAATGGTGGCAGCACCTGGGGTATTCTCGGAGATGGTAACGGATATAATTCAGATAAGTGTATTGCTTGTCTCTACGAATCCTCTGTAGCACCGAATGACGACTGGTTTGTGTCGCCACCACTGGCGGTTACTGGAACATCACAGTTCAATTTCTGGGCTGGAAACTTTGATGCCAGCTATGGCGAAGAAGAATTTAATGTCCTGATTAACACCACTGGACCGGATCCGACTAACTTTGTGGATAATCCTGTTTTATATTACAAATTCGATGCAGGATCGGTGTACTGGGATGAGTTTACTGTCGATCTTTCCGGATATGCAGGGCAAACAATATGGATCGCTATACAGTGTATTTCCGACTATATGTGGTACCTGAAAGTAGATGACTATACGGTGACTGACATGGCTGATGGGAAAGGGGACTTCCACCTCTTAGCCAATGAAAAAACACATAATCAAGTTACCTCAACATTTGTGTACCCATCTGATGTACCCCGAGATCAAATTTCAGAAAATGTAAAAATTGTCGATTCACCACGTATACTCGGAAGAGACCTTCTGGGATATAATGTGTTCAGAGATAATTTTCAGATCAATCCCGCAACGATCACTTTTCGAACGTATCTCGACGAAGGACTCGCAGCAGGAACCTATGAATACTATGTCACTGCGGTATATACAGACGGAGAATCCGATCCGTCCAATACCGTCGAAGTTACGATTACCCCTGTTTCTGACTGCGATGAAGGTTTTGAAACTGGTGATTTCTCTCAATTCCCCTGGTACAGCACAAATGATGTGCCATGGTTTATCACGGATGTGCTTCCATTTTACGGCACCTACAGCGCCCAATCCGGCGTAATAACCGATAATGAGTTTACTGATCTGAATCTTGATCTGAATCTCACTGCAGCCGGCGATGTCTCATTCGCATTAAGAACATCTTCCGAAGAAGGATGGGATTTCCTCGAGTTCTATATCGATGGAACACTGATCGATTCTTGGAGCGGTATTTATGATTGGATATATCCTGCCACGAACACCTATCCAATCACAGAAGGTGCGCATACGCTCTCATGGCAGTATATGAAAGACACGGGAGCAGCAGCAGGCGATGATTGTGCCTGGATTGATAATATCTCATTCCCTGATTATGTCGCATTTGGATCGCTTTCCGGTACCGTCTCTGATGATACAGGTAGTCCATTGGAAAATGCATTGGTCTCCTTGAATGATGCCCAATACACCGCACTCTCCGGAGTGGATGGATCCTATGAATTTCCTGTACTAAATGCCGGCACATATTCCGTGGTCGCTTCAAAGGAATATTTCGCAGACTACACAGGATCAACAGGCATTGTGTCGGATCAGAATACAACCCTGAACATCACATTGTATCCTCTCCAGAATGTTTCGGTCACGGGTATGGTAGAGGATCAGTGGGGTTCACCTATCGCCGATGCAGATGTAAAACTCGAAGGTGATTATTCCTATGCCACTACTACAAATGCAAGTGGTGAATTCACCATTAATGATGTCGTTTCAAATAACACCTATACCCTCTCAATATTTACTGCAGCGTATGATTGGTACTCTGGAGAAGTCATCGTCGGTTCAAGTAATGTAGATGTGGGAACCATTATCCTCGATGAGCTCATCATCCCTGTTTCCGATGTTCAAGCAGATCTGAACACCAGTGACGAAGCTGAGATTTCATGGGTCGAACCCGGTGTAAATATCCCGGATGAGATGAGACATGATGATGGCACGTATTACAATGTCATGAGCTTCACTGTATCATCATACCCCGACCATATGTTCGGTTCTGCATTCAGATATAAATGTATCGTCGAGCAGCTTCGATGGTGGCTGAGTGACGGCAACAGCGGTGGACACCCGACTATCCAGCTCCAGGTTTACGGACTGCTCCCGGATGGTTCGCCAAACTCAAATGATCTTATCTATGATACCGGATGGATCACCAATGTGGATAATGAATGGAATACCTTTACCCTACCTGAAGCATTATACATTACCGATGGATTTTTAGTGGGCTTACGGGTAAATACCGGTTTTGGAACCTATGTTGTATTTGATGATGGATATCCGGAAACCTACCCCGGCTCCTTCCCTTATACCACGATCTATCCCGGTGAATTGGGAAATGCCTGGGGTAATAGTAATACATTTAATGCAGGGGGCTGGTTCGATTTTGATTATGACGGACGACCCTGCAATATCATGGTCAGAGCAACAGGTCTTGTTATCGATACGGTCGCAGTGGTACCATCAGAAACCAATAATAGTACCAAGCCCGAAGGACTCTTCATCGGCTCAGATGCTGAAATTACTGAAAATAATACCAACCAGTTCAAACCTGTTCCTCATGACAACGACCCAGCAAGGGATCTTCTTGGATATGATGTATATCGCATAGCAGCAGGTGATGAAATGTTCGAAGACCTATGGGTCAAGATCGAATCGAATATTCAAACGACTTCTTGTGTGGACGAAGATGTGAGCACATTGCCAGCCGGATTATATAGGTATGCTATCAGAGTAATCTATTCTGACGGTAAACTGTCCGTACCGAAATTTTCATACTTTATCGTATGGGAAATGTTTGCCACTGCAACGATTAATGTAAACACACCGGATGGTGGTAGTACTGCAGGTGCTCATATTAGAATTTTCGGCACCGACGGACTGGCTGCATTGTATAACGAAAATTATAAAGATGAATTCATAGAGGATAATAATTCACTTATTCTCGATCTCTGGAAACAGCAGTATACCATCTATGTCGACCTTCTTGGCTATGAACAACATGTGCAGGAAAACGTGTACGTCTATGGTCCTACCACTGTCGATATCTTGTTAAATGATCAATCTGTTCCTGCATCACATGTGGAAGCTGACACAGTGAATACCTATAATGTTGATATTACATGGCAACCTGCAGTGCTTGAAATACTCTGGGATCAATACCATCATGAAGGATGTACATCCACCCGTGTATTCCAGGATTTCCTTGATGCAGGTTGGAAGCCATTCAACAGCGAAGGCGCATTTGATATTGTGCTGACAGAGACATCTGAGATCACACGTTTGGATTTTGAAATCTATAATGACGATGATTATTATGATCCAATCCCCCTCCATTTTGCTATCTATGATGATTACAACAGCGCTCCTCGTGATAACTGGACCGATTCTGTAACGACACAGGGTGGCGAACCAAACCAGTTCTGGGAATACCAGATTGAGCTTGATCCGACTGTCACCCTCGAGCCAGGCACTCACTGGCTTGGTGTTTCGGCTATGGTGCCGATAATTCCGGATTATTCGGTTGTTGGATTTAGACGAAGATTTACCCTTGGAAATGGAACCGAGATGTATTACAGGATGCCTGGTGACGGCTATGGAATGGGCTGGGCAGACTGGCTCCCAATCTCTGAAGTCGATACCAATCCTGGTCATGAAGTATGTGCCCGCGTCATGGGCAGAACACCCACTACTCCGCGTTCTGTCATTGGCTATGATGTCTACAGACTCCATCCAGGAGAAGAGGATCAACCCAATCTCTGGGTCGAACTTGCCACTGGTATAACAGACCTGAATTTCCTCGATGATCAGATCACTGTTTCTGATTACTATAAATATGCAATAATTGCCCTTTTCCCTAACGATATTACATCTGACGCTGCTTTCTCAAATGAGCTTTATGTTACAGCTTATGGCGTGGATCCTAATCCAAATTTCACAACAAATCTCTTTGGCAGCTTCCCGAATCCCTTTATCGCAAATACGAACATTCAGTTCAGTATCGCAAAACAGCAAGAGGTGAGCATCGAGATTTATAATATCCTCGGGCAACATGTAAAAACTCTTGTAAATACTACCATGAATGCAGGTATCCATGATATTGTGTGGGATGCTCGCGATGAATCAAATAAAAAAGTTGTAAATGGCATATATTTCTATCGTATGACCACGAAGAATTTCAATTCTACCAAGAAACTTGTTCTTTTTGGCTCATAATTTCCTCCTCCATTGATCACAAAATGGGTGAAGGTGCATGATCGCATGTGCCTTCACCCAAATCAAATAGGTATATATATGACAAAAAAAATAATGTATTTTTCATTCGTCTTTGCAATACTTATGCTGTTATTTTCTACTAATTTATTGTATGGATTTCAATATAACGTTATTGGAGAAGTGTTCTCCTATCCTGGATGTCCATACTGTCCGTTTGCGCAGGCTGCGCTAGTTCAAGTATCTCTAAATCCGTCAAACACGTATATGATACCCATGAATTGGGAAAGCGACTCTCCTGATTATGATGAAAGGTTCTTTGATTTTTATACCGGTGGTGGATGGCCCACCGTTATCTTCGGTGGAGACAATCGAATTTCATACGTTGATGATTTTCAGGCATGGTATGATCTGCTTGCTTCAGGATATGCCCCACCGGTCATCGATGCAGAACTCACAGAAGAAAACAACACATTACATGCCGTAGCTCGAGTTCAACTGGAAGAAAGAATTCTTCCTGATGATATATTTATCACTTTTGCTCTGACCGATCATAATGGAAATGCTTTACATCATGGGCATGTTGTCGGCAAAAGTGCAGAATTTGATTTCGATCTCGAACACATCGGAGACGTAGAAACGTATGAGGCCGACTTCACCATCGATCCTGCATGGGATCTTGAAAATATTCGTCTGGTTACTCTTATTCAATCGTCGACATCTCAGAAAATAATTCAGGCAGATCAGACAAAGATCATCGATATCTTAGAAGCTGATTTTGGATCCGTGGTTACCTCCGGTCCTCCGACATTAACTGTCCATTTCGAAAATCTATCTAATCTTGTCTATGGACTGGACTCGATCGAGTGGGATCTTGATGGGGATGGCGTATTCGATAGTTATGACGCACATCCTGTTCATGAGTACAATGCTACCGGCTCTTATAATGTAACGCTTCGGATAACTAAAGAAGCGCAAGTAGTAGAAATAACAAAAGATGACTATATTTCTGTGACGGAGGGAGATAATATTTCCGGCCCGATCAGCGGTACATGGTCTTCCCGTTCTGGTGATCTCACTATCTCTGGCGATGCCACCGTGCCCTATGGTCATTCTCTCATTATTAATCAAGGTGTGAACATAGATGTACTGAACGATGCTACCCTTACCGTGAATGGTATTATCCTTGTGGATGGTGCCCGTTCTGATCCGGTGAAGTTCTCATCAACTGAAAGCTGGAAAGGAATTTCTGTAGAGAACTCCTTCAGGGAAAGTGTTATTGATCGCGGAGTCTTTTCAGATGCTTCATTCTGTGCTGTGCAATGTATTAATTCTTATGTAATAATACTAAACAGTTTTTTTGTAAACAATACCGGAACTAGTGTCGCACCATGTATTCATGTCATAGACGATGCAGTTGTACAGGTCATGAGGAGCCAGTTCACCCGTAACATGAACTCAAGTTTTTCAGGAGCGATTTCTATCGAGCATTCTCTGGTTGATATGTACAATAACATCATTGTTAACAATACTGGTGGGCTCACAGGCGGTATTGCAATAAAGGACAACGCAACTGTTAATGTGATAAACAATACGATAGCTTATAATCAGGGAAGCTGTATTGTTTTTTTACAAAGCTCCGATCTTAGTGTAGAAAACTCGATCCTTCGCCATAACGCGGGAGTGTTCATCGAGATCGGTTCGAGTGCAGCAGTTAACTATAGCTGCTTGAGTACAAATCATAGCGGAACTTCGAACATCACTTCCGATCCGGAATTCAGCAATGTTCCATCCGGATGGGGGGCAAACTACGTCTCTGTGCCCGATTATTGGATACTGAACGATACCTCTCCGTGCATTGATGCCGGTGATCCTGAGAGCATTGATGATATCGAAGATCCGGGTAATCCCGGGTTTGCATTATATCCTTCAAAAGGAACACTTCAAAATGACATGGGAGCATACGGAGGACCGATGTGTTTTGATCATGCTATGTATGGTGTGCAAGCTCCTCCTCAGCAATCCATCGAATACGCGACATGGACATATCCTAACCCATTTACCGGTTCGGTTACGATCCACTATTCTATTAAGAACTATGAGCAAGCATGTGTTGAAATTTATAACCTGAAAGGGCAACTGGTCAAGAAGATCACTTCCGATCCGACTACTAACTCTAATGGTTCTATTACATGGAATGGTCTCGATGATCATGGACAAAGCGTTCCAGCCGGAATATATCTATACCGTGTAAATTCAAAAGCTGAAACCTTAACAGGTAAAATAATAAAACTGAATCAATAATCTGGAGTTTCGATGAAAAAGATACTTCTTATTTCTCTTGCCTTTCTGTTCTGCAACATTGCTTTTGCATCTCAAATGAGTGTTGTGGTAGAGCTGTTCTCTGCTGATGGCTGCCCATATTGTCCACAAGCGCTGGATGCGCTTGATCAACTGAATGACAATTATGATCGTGTCGTTCCTCTTATTTACAAAGGATTCTACAGTCCCGATTATAATGAAAGGGCTGGATTTTATGGTGTGGGTGGTATCCCGAATATTTTTGTTGGAGGTGATATAGATGCAGGAAGTGGAAGTTATTCTTCTCTGGAATATTACTACAATCAGATAATCCTTGAAGACAGTCCGTTATCTATCTCTCTATCCTATGAATCAGATCCCGATGAGGGATTCCAGGTGTATGCCGAGATCCTTGAGACAGGTACTGTCACGACAACGAATAACAAAGTATTGCTTATACTCGCAGATAGACTCAATAGCCAGTACTTTTCTACTGAAGAAGCGTTGTCTGTTACGAATTACTCTTCCAGCGTATCGACCTATTCTCAGCACTATATGATTCCTGAGGATTGGAATTTTACCAATCTTCGAGCTCTTGCTTTCGTTCAATCCTATTCTTGCGACAAGATCGTGCAGGCAGTACAAATATTTGTGGAGAAAGATGCTACTGTCCAGGGTACAGTCTATGATGATTACACCGGATTGCCTCTCTGTAATGCAGAGATCACATGCGGATCATTCTCAACTTTTACAGATTTGAACGGTGAATTTGATCTTCCGGTTATACATGGAAATTATAATCTCACGTGTAGCTTGCCCGGTTATTTTGATTATCAGGACAATATCTACGTTGCAGAAGATCAAACTCTCGATCTAACAATAAATCTCGAAGAGCGCAAATTGCCACCGAACAATCTTGAAGCATGTCAGGTCACCGATGGCGATGTGCTGTTAACATGGACAGAACCGGGCGTTTATCAGGGATTCTTCGAGGACTTCGAGGAAGGAATTCTCCCTTCTGGCTGGGAGACTATTTCTCATGAAGATGTTGGCTGGTTCATCACGCAGGATGGGGGCAGTGGTGGCTTCAATATTCCTCCACATTCATACTATGCAGTGTCCAATGATGATGACCCCAACGATGACTCCAGCATGGATTATATTATTACTCCATCCCAAGATTTCTCATTACAATATGATGTTCAGCTTACCTTCGATAGTTTCTATACAGGGATGTATGATGAAATCGCAACTATAGAAGCAAGTATGGACGGATGTGAAACCTGGCAAATATTATATCAACTCGATCCATCTGATCAGTGGACAACGGTATCGGTCAGCTTAAGCGGCGTGTGCGGTTCGGGTTGCGATAGCGTATATATTGCATTCCATGCAGACGACAGCGGTGGCTGGGCTTCTGGCTGGGCTATTGATAATGTTACTGTTGGAGAAGGAACAGGCTACAGAGACCTTCTTGGATACAATGTGTATGAAGTAGGAATCGCGGATCCCCTTAATGATGAACTTATCCCCATCACAGAAAATGAATACCTCTTGGAAGATGTTCAATCGGGCTCTCATTCGTACTATATTACAGCATTCTATTCTTCTGGAGAATCAGACCCATCAACTATAGTCACTATCGAAGTTTATAGTATTTCTGCACCTCCTGATGTTCTTCATGCAATAAAGTCGTATCCTAATCCGTTCTACAGTTGCTGTTACATATCCTTTTATTCTCTAAAAGACATTTCTGAAGTGACATGTACTATTTATGATATGAGGGGGAGTATCGTCAGAAGATTATCTTATATAAATATTACAAAAGGTATACATTCAATATGCTGGAATGGAAAAGATGAAGATAATGTTGATTTAGGATCAGGTATATTTTTCATCAAACTCGATACTGGTTCTTATAAAATTATAAAAAAGATTTTAAGGTTTAATCTATGAAAAAGGTACGTTCCAATACTGAATTCACGACAAAAATAACACTTCTCGAAAAGCATATTCCTTCTATGGATATGTCTGGATTACTCTATACCGGCTTTGGCTGATAAAGGCAATTCTCTCACTAAAAAAGCCGGTTATTCTCCATTAACTGGCTTTTTTTATTATAAATAAACGAGGTGCTACATGAAAAAGACAATAAGAGATTTCAGATTTATGAAACGTAAGAATATCCCGATCTGTTGGATAACGGCATATGATTATCCACTAGCTCTTTGTGCAGAATCTGTCGGCATCGACATGATATTGATCGGTGATTCAGGCGGCATGGTTCAGCTTGGCTATGAAACGACAAATGCAGTGCAGATGGATGAGATGATATATATGGCTAAGGCGGTTCATCGAGGTGCTCCCAAAACGTTCCTGGTTGGTGATATGCCTCAGGGCAGCTACGAGGTCAGCGACTCTGCTGCAGTGAGTAATGCACTCAGATTTATCAAAGAAGCGTCGTGCGATGCAATAAAATTGGAAGGTGGTAGACGGCATCATCTCGCGTGTAAAATCCATCGTTGAAGCAGGTATTCTTGTTATCGGACACCTGGGACTTACCCCTCAATCAACTCAGACCTTTGGTGGCTACAGAGTTCAAGGAAAAACAAAAAAGAGTTTCGAAGCAATACTTGAGGATTCTATAATCTTGCAGGAATCAGGTGTCTGTGCTCTATTACTAGAAGCGATGCCCTCAGAAACTGCTGGAAAGATCGCATCTCATCTGGACATTCCGGTTCTTGGTATCGGAGCAGGAAATCAGGTTGACGGGCAGCTTGTTATCATACACGATCTTCTCGGCTTGTATAAACCCTTCCGACCACAATTTGCAAAATGTTATGTTTCTGAAATAATTACTGATTTTGAAACTCATCTTTCAAACTTTGAAGATATACGTCAAATGGGTATTGATACACGGGAAGACGGGCTGCTCAAATTGATTGAACTTGCGTTGAATAAATACGTGCATGAAGTGAAATCAGGGAAGTATCCTGATAACAAATATTCGTATCAGATTTCGGAGAAATCCATCGAGAAGATCAAGCAATCTTCTTATTGGTAGTATGTATTCGAAATCACAATGTTCTAAGGCATTTCCGCTGACATCTGAAGGGCTTCTATATGCAAGCACTTACTTCGCAACAGCCGATGCAATTCCTGCCATAGAAATTCTTACCCCTATTCCTCCCTGAATAATTGGTTTATCTATAATTAGATCATCAATCTTAAGTACAGGAAGCTTCGTCGTAACTATCTGTTTATTCATTGTTATCCCCTCTAATAGTATTACATTAATCTTATTTCTTTCTCAATCCGTTTATGATGATAGTTATCAATCGCTCGCTCTCCTTCTCAAAATCAAATCCTAACATGTTCTTGAACACAGCATATTCTATACCTTTAATCGCTAAGATCAATACTCGTGCCTTGCTTTCCACGTTGATAATATCGAACATATTTTTATCAATACCTTCTTGCAGTATCATGCAGAGAATCCTTTTTCATATTCGTACAATTCATCTCTCACCTTCTCGATCGCAGAAAAATTATCGAGATATTCTTTAGTAAAAAGCGGATAGAATTTCATGAGATCTTCCAGATGGATCATCGGTGCTTTTACATAGCTTTGCAATTTCTCGGCAGGCATCTCCTATTCTGAGACTTCTGTATCCAGCTTACTATTGAATTTTTCACAATCTTTACGGATTACCTTGAAGAAGATTTCTAATTTACCAGAATAGTAGTAATAAATGGTTGCCTTTCCGATACGCACCTCTTCAGCGATATCGTCCATAGTTGTTTTTTTATATCCGTAACATTCAAAAACTTTTTCTGCAGTGTTAATTATATTCTTTTCTTTTTGTTTCATAATGATCCCTTCATGCTTTACGACTATTTATGTTGATTAGTCGAATTTATTTTTTTGCTGGATTATTTTTCCGAGATTTATTTTACTATATGATTCTACTTCCACTTCCTATACGAAAAAAACCGTCACAATGTGACGGCTGAAAATGGTGACCCCAAGGGGAATCGAACCCCTATTGCAGGAATGAAAATCCTGAGTCCTAACCGTTAGACGATGGGGCCTCAAAAATTACTGATAAAAATGGTGAGCCAGGAAGGATTCGAACCTTCGACTCTCGCCTTAAAAGGGCGATACTCTACCACTGAGTTACTGGCCCTGAGTTCGCTACATTTTTAAGCACCCTGTTATTTGTCAAATTTTTTGGGAACTACGCTGGCATGCCATTGTTTTTCTTGACAGTAGCTGAACTGCTTTTTCTATACCCCGAAAAAGGATATCGCTCCCATGCTTACTAATTCGCAGATTAGAAAAAGTTTTATTGACTTCTTTGCCGCAAAAGAACATGAGATAGTTCCGACCGCTCCACTTGTGCCGATCAACGATCCGTCACTTCTTTTTACCAATGCAGGAATGAACCAATTCAAGGATATCTTCCTTGGAACAGGTTCTCGGGATTATACTCGTGCAGTGGACAGCCAAAAATGCCTGCGAGCAGGAGGCAAACATAACGATCTCGAAGAAGTGGGGAAAGATGAATATCATCACACCTTCTTTGAAATGCTCGGCAACTGGTCCTTTGGTGATTATTACAAGAAAGAAGCTATCAAATGGGCATGGGAACTCGTGACTTCTATCTGGAAAATACCTAAAGACAAACTCTACGCAACAGTGCACTATGAAGACGATGAATCCTTTGAATTGTGGAATAAAGTAACAGACATCGATCCAGATCGCGTACTCAAATTCGGCGATAAAGACAATTTCTGGGAGATGGCCGAAACCGGTCCCTGCGGTCCGTGCTCCGAAATTTTTTATGACAGAGGTGTCGAACACTGCTCACAAAAGGATGACCCGAAACACCGCTGCGAGGTGAACGTTTCATGCGGACGTTATGTAGAAATATGGAATCTTGTATTTATCCAATTCAACAGACTTGACAACGGCGAACTTATTGATCTTCCGAAAAAGCATGTGGATACAGGCGCTGGTTTTGAACGTCTTGTGGCGATTCTTCAAGGAAAAACCACCAACTATGAAACAGATCTCTTCATGCCGATTATTAAGCATATCGAAAAAATAGCTCAGGTCAAATTTAAAGATGAAAAACACGCATTCCGAGTCATATCCGACCATATCCGCGCATTGACATTTGCGATCGCAGATGGTGTTCTTCCTTCAAATGTGGGAAGAGGTTATGTCATTAGGAGAATACTGCGTAGAGCAACACGCTTCGGTAGAATAATCAATATCCATAAACCTTTCCTTGCTGAACTCGTTGATACAGTTTGCGAAATTCTTGGAGAGCAATATCCGGAAATAATTGAAAAAAAAGTGCATATTAAGATGGCTATCAATGCCGAGGAAGAACGCTTTAATCAGACACTCGATATGGGCATCAATAGATTCAACGACATTGTGGAAAATCTTGGAACAAGCACTGTGATATCCGGGAAAAATGCCTTCATGCTCTATGACACATACGGCTTCCCTCTTGATCTTACAGAACTCATGGCAAAGGAAAAAGGACTTGAAGTTGATAAAAAGGGATTTAATAAAGAGATGGAAGCCCAGAAGAACCGGGCTCGTGAAGATGCGAAATTCGTTCGACAAAGCGATTCCTTCTCAAAACTCAATATTCCTGCAGAGCACAAAAGCGAATTTGTCGGTTATGAGAATGATACTGCGAAATGTGTAATTGAACATCATTATATTGATGAAGACAACAATGCTGTTGTTGTTTTGGATAAAACACCCTTCTATGCTGAATCCGGCGGTGAGGTTGCGGACACGGGAAAGATTTTCAATAATGAATTTGAGATCGAAATCGAGGACGTGCAGAAGCAGAATGATGTGATCTTTCATTTCGGTAAACTGGTCAAAGGTGCGATAAAAAATAAAAAAGTCAAAGCGCTTGTTGACCTTGAAAGAAGAAGAAATATCGCACGAAATCACACTGCAACCCACCTTCTTCATGCTGCACTCAGGCAGGTGCTCGGAACCCATCTTCATCAAAAAGGGTCACACGTTGCACCGGACAGACTCCGTTTTGACTTCACTCATTTTCAGCAGGTTACACAGGACGAACTTGATAAAGTAGAACTTCTTGTAAACGAGAAGATCATGATGAACATTCCGGTCAATCACTCAATCGAAAATCTCGATAACGCAAGAAAAAAAGGTGCAATGGCTCTATTTGGTGAAAAATATGAGAAGAAAGTTCGGGTCATCGAAATTGGAGATTACTCGATGGAACTCTGCGGAGGTCTTCACAGCCAGCGCACCGGGGATATCGGATTCTTCAAAATAGTATCTGAAAGCTCAATTGCAGCAGGTGTTCGCAGGATCGAAGCGGTGACCGGATTATATGCCTTTGAATTTGTAAAACAGCACGAACTTATCCTGCATGTGCTCCAGCAGCAGTTGAATACGAAAATTTCTGAGGTTCCTGAGAAGATCGAGAGATTACACAACGATAATAAAGAATTAAGAAAACACCTCGAAGAACTTGAAAGGGCAAATTTAAAAGACGTTATCGCTCAGTTGATCAACAGCAAACAGACGATCGACAGCATTTCCGTAGTATCAGGATTACTCGATATCAAAGACATACATCAGCTTAAAGAAGCGGCGGATATGCTCAGGCAGAAAATCGGATCTGGCATTGGTTTACTCGGGGCAAACTTTGATGATAAAATATCCCTTATCTGTATTGTCACAGAGGATCTCACTACAAATTTCCATGCGGGCAAGATAGTGAACCGCGCTGCTGCATTGATTGGTGGAAAAGGCGGCGGAAAACCCGATATGGCTATGGCTGGCGGAAAAGATATCGAAGGTGTAAAAGAACTTTTCAGGAAAATTCCTGAACTGATAGGGGATTATCAAAAAAATTGATATACCGGTTTAGTTTCTACAAATTCCGAAACGTGGTATTTTACGGAGAATAATGTATAAAATAATTCTTAACCCATTTGCAGCAAAAGGAAAAGCATTCAAGAGCGCTCGCACGATCGAGCACTATTTTAAGAAGTTCAACATGCCCTACGAAATGGTGCTGACAAATTGCTCCCGACAGGCGATAGATTTTGCCCATGAAGCAGTTATTCAAGGCGTGGAAAACATTATTGCAGCCGGAGGAGATGGCACGATCAACGAAGTGGTCAACGGCGTTATGAAGTCAGGATATCCTGAGAATATAAATCTTGGTATTATTCCTATCGGAGGTGGCAACGATTTTTCTAAGAATCTTGATCTACCTCATAAATTACGAGATATAATTCAAGTCATAAAAGAACATCATGTGCAGCTTGTGGATATCGGGCAGATCGAGGATTATTATTTCATTAATACTCTTGGCGTCGGCTTTGATGCGCAGGTTGCAATTTCCTACATAAAAAATAAATGGCTGAGTGGATTCCCAGGATATGTGTATGCAGTGATGAAAGCCCTCATCCGAAAAGACAGCTATTATGTCACTGTCACGATAAATGGTGAGACCTTTACGAAGGACGCACTCTTTGTTACGGTGGGAAACGGCATTTGCTGCGGAGGCAAATTTCACCTCACTCCGGATGCCAAGATAGATGATGAATTATTTGATTTTTGTATTATTGATAAGTTATCAAGAAGAAAGATCTTCAAATTCATTCCCAAAGCAGTGAAGGGCACACATACGGAACTTCCTGCAGCTCACCTCTATAGGGGCAAGGAAATTCTCATCGAAGCACAGCGCGACCTGCCGCTCTATCTCGATGGGGAAATGCCATTTATAAAGGATAAACGAAATATCTATGTGAAGGTCTTACCACATAGGATACGGCTGATAACTCCAGCTTTCCGATAAAATATAAAAAATTCTTTCACCACCCGTTTTCGTTATGCTACAACGCAGCAAGCAGAGACACAGAAAAAAATCAACAAACATCTTTGCTGGTTAGCAAGTTGTCGGTCTGTGCGAAAACTAGTGAAATGCTCAATATTTTCTCAACCCACGGATCTATCTTCATTTGCTGTAGGCATTTCCCTTCCCATTCGATAGGGGGAAGGGTTAGGGATGGGGGTAATTATAACTTAAAGAAATCGTTTTCACATAGTCTGGCAACTTAGGAACGAGTTGAGAAGATATTACAAATTTATTATCTCTATTCACGCTACAAAACCATCAACCATATTGTGTAAATGACCCTACATGTAGGGCTGATTATCCTTAATCAGCCAATAAAAATACCCACATAGCGGAATGGGTGAAATCATATATAAGCACGAGTTGGTTGTGAAAAGAACGACTCGGGATTGTATCTCATATACACTTTCATTTCGATATTTCTTCACGATAATTTCCATGTTATCTTAGGGAAATGTACTATTTCATTTTGATTGTTTACACATGCATTCCACCATCATAACATACTCAAAAAAAATCTACTTTTTGGGGAAGACGAGCGAAGGGATTCATTTTATTGACAAATAAACAGTATTTGGTCGAATTAATTTATGAAAATTTTTTTGGTCATTGCCTTATTGTTTATACTAGCATTAATTTTGCTCGCATCAGCTCGCGATGTGGAGCTATTAAAGGAAGCACAATTCTATGAAAAGCTCGAGAACGGCGCTGTACAATGTAATCTCTGTCCGAATTATTGCAGATTGTCCGAGGGAATAACAGGCGTGTGTGGAGTCCGCCGGAACATTGACGGTACGCTTTATACTCTTGTTTACAACCGACCTGTATCCATAAATATTGATCCTATTGAGAAGAAACCGCTCTACCATTTTTATCCGGGATCAAATATACTTTCACTCGCTACTGCCGGGTGCAACTTGCGGTGTAATTTCTGCCAGAATTGGACGATTTCTCAGTCAAAGCCCGATGAAGTCCAGGCATATGAGCTCACTCCCGAACAGGTCGTTGAAACCGCCAAACTTTATAACTGCGAGAGCATTGCATTTACATACACAGAACCCACAATTTTCTATGAATATATGTATGATATTGCAAAATGTGCGCATGAGCAGGGGCTGAAAACAGTGTGGGTCACCTGCGGATACATTAATGAAGAACCACTGCGAAAGCTCATTCCATATCTGGATGCAGCAAACATCGACCTGAAAGGTTATTCCGAAGATTTTTATTCGACCTACACAACTGGATCTCTTGAGCCGGTTCTCAGAACGATCGAGATCTGCAAAGAGGAAGGACTATTTTTTGAGATCACCAATCTTGTCATTCCAGATGCCAATGACGATCCTGAGATGATACGTGATATGTGCATATGGATCCGGGAAGAGATAGGGGATGAATACCCGTTGCATTTTTCGAGATTCTTCCCAAATTACAAACTCACAAACCGACCTGCCACTCCGATCAAAACTCTTGAAATGGCGTATGAGATCGCACTCGAGGAAAGCTTGAAATATGTGTATGTTGGGAATGTTGGATATATTGCAGAAGATACATTTTGTCCGAATTGCGGAAAGAAGATCATTGACCGTTCCGGTTATACTGTGAAAGAAGAAAACATCATTAATGGCAGATGTAAATTTTGCGGGTATGAAATTTTTGGGGAATTCTAAGAGCAAGGGCGAATGAGAAAGAAATTTCTGCTCTTTATTTCTCTTGGAATGACCTCACTCGTCGGGCAGACTGTGCTTTTTCGTGAGCTGCTTATCGAAGTACGCGGCAACGAGATCGTGTACGCGATCTATCTCTCACTGTGGCTTTTTATGATCGCTGTTGGGAGTTTTATCGGAAAATATCTTTTGCAGAAAGATAAATTGAAGGGCTACATAGAAACGGGTTTTCTGCTCCTTTCATTTTTGATGATCTTGCAATTTTTTGGCATACAATTGTTTACAGGATTGCTTACTGTGGTTTCCGGTGAAATGTTCGAGCTTGGTAATATTTTTCTTCTTGCTCTTCTGATCCTCACTCCGGGATGTCTGGTGTTGGGAGCGCTTTTCCCATTGTTGTGTTCATATATAAAAGCTGCGCCGGAACCGGTACACAAGGGGTATGTGCTGGAAAGTATCGGCATTATTTTTGGAGGAGTTCTTTTTGCTTTATTGATCTTCCTTCTCTCGCACATCACGATGCTTGTTGTATTGGGAGTTATTAATCTCATTATCCTTTTTATAGCACAGCGAAAGAAATATTTAATTATTCCGCTTATTATATTTCTTGCAGCAATTCCTTTTGTAGATACATTCTTTCAACAATTATATGCAAAGAAGTATAAGCCGCAGGAACTAATCCTTTCGCGGGATTCAAAGTATGGTCGTCTTGATGTAACACAAAGTCACGCACAGCAGAATTATTACTGGAATGGAGAACTTTTTACCCATACCGATAACGAACTCTATGCCCAACAAATGGTAAATTATGTGATGATACAAAATCCCGATGCCCGGAACATCCTTCTCATTGGTGGATTGCTGAACGGGTTTATTCCTGAAATCACGAAATATAATACAATTGAACAAGTTGATTATCTTGAAATGGACAAGAATATTATTGCTCTTGCCCCTCTACACCCGGATGTGCACTATATTCAAGATGATCCGATCCATTACTTGAGAAGCTCTTCAAATAAGTATGATATTATTTTTATAGATGTGCCTGATCCTTCTTCATTGCTTTTAAACAGGTATTATACATTGCAGTTTTTTGAGCTGGTAAGAGACCATTTCTCGAAAGGTTCATCTGTTCTGGCGATCACCTTGAGCAGCGGGACTAATTTCATGACTCCCGAGCTTGTCCAACTAAATGCATCAGTGTGGAAAACTTTTTCAGGTGTTTTTTCATACTCGATAATTATCCCTTCAATAAAGAATATTTATATTGGAAGTGAGGATATATCCATCACAAATGCCGTTGAGGAGCTTCAGCAGCGCGCACAGGACTATCAATCTATCTGGTTCAATGATACGAGTATTTTTGAGCAATGCAATCCGTTGAGAATAGGGCAGATACACAATGCAATTGATGGCAGGGGAGAGCTCAATACTATTTCGAATCCGGCAGCGTATCTTTCTACAATTTCAGTATGGACAAATATCCTCAATGTGAATATTAACAGCACAATGCAATGGATGCAAAGGCATGTCGTATTATTATTTATGATCAGTATTTTTGTTATTATAGGAATTGCTTTTGGTGCATCAAAGCTGAACAGGGTTTCTCATTCTCTTATCGATATGCAGATTTTTGTAATCAGTCTGGTAAATTTTGTAATGCAGCTTGTGTTGCTTAACCTCTTTCAGATGCAGTACGGAAATGTTTATTATATGATCTTTCTGTTTACCTCGATTTTTATGATCGGATTGACCGGCGGATTTCTGCTGCGAAATAAAATGAAACTCTCGTTGTATATTTTGTATGGTATTAATTTGATCTTAGCTGGAAGTGTATGGCTGTTTTTTGAAAATGTTTTTCCCGCTGTGATCTATTTTATCTGTAACCTGATCTTTGCATTTCTTGAAGGAAGCATTCTTGCAAGATTACTTGCATTTAAATACGAAAAAGAAAATATAGAAAGCGGAAGCACGTTTTATTTTCTTGATAGTCTTGGTTCTATGGTCGGGGGGCTTATTATCGGAGTGGTGCTTTTTCCAATACTTGGAATAAGGAGCAGTATAATAGTTCTAGTGTGCCTGCTAGGGGTGAATATGATTCTACAGTTAAAAATGAATAAAACCACAGAGACCACAGAGAGCTGTGAGTAAGATTAAGAAGTGAAGAAATTAATGAAAATCAAGTCCGTATCAATTGCTAGTTAATTATAACTTTCATTTGACATTAATCTTATCATTTCATAAATAAGTATCCGCAGGAAAAAGTGGAACAAAAAACCAAGTTAGATAAAAATATGAAAAAGAAATTTAAGATTCCTATGAAAAGGGGGAATGGTAAAAGTTTGATAGTTACAAAGAAAGGATTAAGCATTATTTTGAAATAGCATACAATACTATTAAAAAAAGTATTAAAATGAAATACAAAAAAACTATGATAATAATAATCCCAATCATCATTATTCTATTAGTAATATTTGGCTGGCTTGTGGCTCTTAAAATAACTGTATCAAGTTTTAAGCCAACTGAAGGCAGCTTGCCGATGATAATTAATTCCGAAGAATCAATAAAGCAAGGTCAATTGATCACGATCATGACCTGGAATCTTGGATATGGAGGTTTGGGAGAAGAATCAAATTTTATCGCAGATGGTGGAAAAAGTATTTTACCGCCTTCAAAAGCTATCGTTGCCAAAAATATGACCAATATTACTAATTTTATTCAGCAAAATCCTGTAAATATTTTTTTACTCCAAGAAGTCTCCAAAAGGTCACGCTTGACCTACAACCTTGATCTCTGGCAGATGCTCATTAATGCTTTGCCAAATTATAATCGAGTTCACTCACCCACAGTTAAAATTCCCTGGTTTCCAATTATTGGAAGACTGATAACCGGGAATGCTGTAATTTCTAATTTACAACCGGTAGAAGCAATTCGCTGCAATTTACCTCTCGAAGACAAAGGTTTGCTTGGAGTATTTAAACAGAGATACAATTTCATAGTATCGAGATATGATCTGCCGGAGACAGAAAAACAGTTAGTAGTAGCCGACTTACATCTGGCAGCTTTTGATGAAGGGGGCTTGGTCCGGAAAAAACAATTGTCCAAACTGCAAAGTTTCATGCTTGAAGAATATAAAAAAGGCAACTATGTGGTAGTGGGGGGAGATTGGAATCACCGCCTTATTAAAACTGACTTTCCTACTACAACAGAAGAAAAGTTTCTGTTTTGGATACATAATTTACCGGAAGATTTTACGCCTAATGGTTGGCAGTGGGCTCTGGATGAAAATGTACCAACAGTCCGCACCTTGGAACACTCCTATATCATAAATGAAAATTATACCTGCATCATTGATGGATTTTTGTTATCACCCAATCTGGAATTACTCAGCGTGCAAGGTTTTAATCAACAGTTTCGCTATTCCGACCACAATCCGATCAAAATAGAAATAAAACCTACAGGAATATAATATGGATAAAGTAAAACTTGATTTTTCGCGCGAACTAAGGAATCAGGAGCTAATATCGGATATAATTAAAAATGATCCCTATCCAATAGCTCGCCTAATGGAAGTATTCGTTGAAATCTATGATAAAAAGGAACCGGACCGGGCATTCCGAGAGATGATCAAGCTTTTCGCCAGTACTTTCAAATATACTGGTTTGATCATCATCTCAGACTATCTATCACTTCTACGGCAAAATAAACTCCCCGATGCCAAACTAACAAAGATGATAGATAATTTTTTATATGTTAATCTCAAGGGGATGAGTATGGGACATTGGCAGTTTTGCCTTAGAGAGATCACCAGATTAGCTATGCACAACGATATAAAGCTCTTCGTGCCGGAATTGATTTCACTCTATTGGAAAAACAACAAGAAATTGAGCAATGCTGCTAAATGGATTGATAATAAAATGATCCCCCTGCGAAATGATTATGTTCATTCCGATATCTGGTTAGACAGCGAAATTGCAGACAAGATGATCCAAGAATATTTCCCAAATCTTATAGCTTACATCAATGAAATTAAATTCTTTAGAAATTACCCCTTATTGCATGAAGAAAATAGATTTTATATAGAGAATGAAAATAAGGAAAAGCTGACGTTGGAATATTTTATTATCTATTCTCAGAAAGACGAATGGTCTAAAGAAGAAATGCTGCTTTATGAAACACTTAAAGGCAAGAGCATTAAATATCTTCTCGGTAATTTTTATAACTTTGAATCAGAATACATAGATAATATCAAAGCAGTTGGTGCAATTTTGAAAGAACGTCTTAGCGAGTTTGAATCGGTCGGAGAAAAAGTAGATACGACCAATGAGATTGTAGGAAAACTGGAAGAACATATAATATCTGGTACTCAAACCTTACAAACAGCTTACAAGGGACTTACCGGCAATGATCAAATCACGCAGCAGATTAAGCAAACTGTGGTTGATTTAAAAAATGCTATGGATAATTTCGAAAGTGTAAAATCTCATCTGAAGCTTCTAAAAGCACAAATGCAGCATCAAAAAGATGATGATTGGCATAGGTATCAAACCGCTTCCATCCTCAATCTATATCGTGAGATATTTGACTCAAACGGCGGTAAATTCGATCTTAAAGAATTTGAATCTTTATTTATTGATCGATACGAGATCCACCAGCACTACAATAAATTCATCAGCAAAAAAGAAACGGGGCTTTCCTTTATTCTGGCAGAATCAGGTTCCGGTAAAACGACTTTTTGTCAGAAAATTGCAATTGATTATTTCAAAAAAGTCAATCAACAGGTCAGAGATACGGCAGATATTCTGTTTTACCTGAAGGGCAGCGCCATAACTGCATCCGATGCTTATAACAGCTTTTTGAGCACTTTCTCTTATCCCGGAAACAAATTAGAAGATATGTTTCTGAAACTGGCAAATAGTGATAAACCCAAAGATGGCAATTATATAATCATGATCGACGGGATAAACGAAAGCGACAATCCCAATGAATTGCTGAAATTCATCGTTAATTTCGCAAAAAAGAATCGTAGCAATTTTCTTAAAATTCTGGTAACCTGCCGTGTTGTGATGTGGGATACGATTGCTAAAGGAATCGATTTTCCATTTGATATTATCTATCCAGATATTGCAGAATCTTCCGGTCAGGATGAGGTCCCATTCGTCCGCCTTTCTCAATTTAATAATATCGATGTGGAAAGAGCTTATGATAAATATGCAGCAAATCGTTTTATCAAAACTAGATTCTATAATCTTTCACCTTTTATTAGAGAGACTTGCAAAGATCCTTTCCTGCTGAATATTTTGACAGAGGCCTATCGTGGAACATACAAAAAAAGATCAGTCATCAAGCCGAATTCGCTCTCCACAATTTACGAGAAATACATTTTTTCTACAGATCCCAAAAAATTGACCTGTCCAACCGATCGAAATCCCAGTCCTAAAGATATGCAAATCATACATCAGTTATTAGAACTGATGTGGAAACACGGCACGGATTCGGTTCCTGAAGAATTTGTCCGCCAGGATGAACTGCTTACTGAAGCTATATATGAGCCCAATCCTGTGGTGGAAAAAGGTGATGCCATTCAATGTGCTGATATGATTTGCCATTGGCGATGGTTACCCGATGAGCAGGTTGATTTTCCATTTTTATGCCCAAATTGCGGACAAAATACACTAATTTGGCAAAAACTGGATGAAGCCGAAATGCTTGTGTGTGAAAATGAAAATTGCAGCTGGAAATGGCTACCGGATAAAAATAAAGAAATACGCTTTAAGTGCCCAAATGGTCATGCATTGAAATGGTCGAGTGCAGATTACAGAACACCTTATAATCGCCTGCTTGATGAAGGAATCCTCTCTGAGATAGTTCGGGAAGATGGTGCTTTTCTGGTCAGGTTCAAATATGACCGAATTTTTGAATATCTGATGGCTCGTGAGTATTTGCTCTCTGGCAATATTCAGCAGCGACAGTTAGATGAAGATACTATCCGAAAATGGATTGATGGACTGAAGAAGGCTAATATCAATCCGATCTTTTTTGAGGCGGTTGCCACTGCTATCTCTCTGGCATCAAACAATATACAAATTTGCCAACTATTACTTGAACAGGATAATGAACAGAAGTATTATTGCATAATCACTGCAATCCTAAAGAAAATTGCAATTGCAGACGAAAATGGTCTCGAACATGTTTTGGACTTCGTGAAAAACCTGATTCGTAAAAAATTGTGCATCAACGAGATTGTCATCCCGGTAATTTACCACTTAAGAAGAGACGGATTACAAATCATCGAAATGATGACTAATAATAAAAATACGAAACTGAATAAAGCTGGATCTGAACTGCTATTTAGAATTTCTTCAACGAATATTGAAGATGGTTTGTACATCATCAATGCAATTCTTTCTAATATAAAACCGACGAACATCATTCGCAGATCGCAATCCATTAGCATTCTGCTTGAGATATGCCTGAAGATATGTACAATGGCAGAACCGGAAGTAGTATTGACAATAATGAATATCTGGGCGAAGTTGTTCAGAAACATTTTGGGCTATGGAAAGAAAAATCCTGCCTTGCATTTAATTAGATATTTTTTAAAATCTGTTTTGATGACAGCCGGTTCAGGATTTATCGTACATAAATTTCGACAGATTAAGATCGGCAAAACAGACCTTCATCATATTTTTTTTACAAAATCACAAACAAAAGAGATACTTCTTACTTTATCAGATTTTATGACACCGCAACCAGAGAGAATCTCAGAGATAAAAGACATTCTTTTAAATTCTTTGGTTGTATCCGAAGATGATGAAGATGGAATGGCATTTGTTGGACTTTTTTCTATACTAATCTTGAACATTCTACTGCGATATGATGAAACCAATGAGGTAATATCTGTTTGCGAATATTTATTCGAAGAAGGAGATATTTATACTCGCTGGGTCATATGCAGCGCACTCAATTATTCTTTGCAGGAAAGCTATTTTTCCAGCCGAGAAACCAAGTTGAAACCTCTAGAAAAAAACGAAGAGGTCGTTAAACGTTATCGAGATGTAATGAAACGATTTATAGATGAAGAACGTGATGGATATGTGCAGGACTACATTAAGGTTGGAGATTATTTTTTCCCTCTTGGTATAATCTGTCAATTCTCATTTGCTACGGAAACAAACAATGATTTGATCTGGGAAATCATAAACAAAAGCATTGCTGAAGAAGATTTTCTTGTACTGAGAAAACTCCTGCTCGATATCACTTGTTTCAGTCTGGACACATTCTGTTACCAACGTCGGTTCTGGGAAAAAACTTATGATATACTGACAGATCTGATATTACTACTCTATCCGATGAGTAATGAAAACATGGTTTTTGCAGATAAACGGCAGGAGTTGGACAGGTCAATTATCGAGGCATTGGCTATTTTGCATTATGCTCATCCCGAAGAGACAGATATTATGCTAACTAATCTGGCAAATTCGTATAACACAGCTGTAAACAAAGCATCCATAGATTTTGTAGCACAGTTGAATAGAGAGTCCAAGTCAGCGATCTATAATAAATTTCAAGTTTTACGTTCCAATATTATCCAGATGGATAAAAAGGATAATCCAATCGAGATAAAAGATATTACTCAGTTTGTGGATGGTTTTCTCACCGGTTGGATCTACGCTGATTTTGCCAGTGCTATTTTCGGTCGATATCCAGCATTTCGAAATATAGCTAAATTCTGGATTAAAGAACCTTTAGCGGATCAGTATGAAAAGAAGCCAAAGAAATTTTTCAAAAAATTATTCAGAGAAATCTTTGCTTCTCTGGAGCGGTTTGAACCGGAAATTCCGGAATTAGAATAAAGAGGGTATAAAGAATGCTATGCACTATGACTTTATAGAAAACGGAAGATATGCATCTCCACAGAATAATACACTTTAGAATTAAAGGTTATATGAAATTCAAGCTTATCATTATTTTAGTTTTAATTTTTTCTCATTCATTGTTGTGTTCTGACAGCACTATTCCTGAATGGGCAAAGAGATATCAAAGCGGAAAATCAATTAAAGATGCATCCGATTATTACTCTGGAATAGGCAGCTCGATAATTTCTAAACAGGATGCTGATAAAATGGCTCGAAAGGAATTCGCTCAGAATATCGAAGTGCAAGTCAGCAATGTTCAAAAAGAGATATTAAAAGAAAAAAACGGTAAGGTATGGGAAAGCTATGTTTCTGTGACAGAAGTAGTAACTGATGTTAACCTTAAAGGTATCCACATCGCAGAACACTATCGCGATCCCAGCTCAAAAACTTACTACAGCATGATAATGATTCAGAAGGATGAATATAATCAAATAGTGTTCGAGGAACTGAAAAAAGAATTGGAACGAAAGATATATGAAAATAAAATAGAAGAAGCCGAACAAAAAGAAGGTCTCAGGAGCACGCAAGAAAAATTCAAATTGTGGTTAGAGAAAGAAACAAATCTGCTCAAGCAGAAGGTTGATGAATTCAGATTAAAAATTAGACAGAAGCAGATAGAAAAAGATCTCATTGCTAAGAAGAAAAAAGAATTTCAAGATTTCGTTGATCTTAAACCACCCGTAAAAGCTCTCACTTTTTACAATGCGGAAGTTTCTGTGAAAAACAACATTCTTTCGGCTGAAATCGGCATTTCACCATTTTCAATTCAATCTTTTGAATATATAAGAAAAATCTGGAAGTTTTCTCTGGGAAGCTATTCGGAATTTCATGACAATAAATACTACAGGCAGGATATTTCATTAAGATTTCAGATGCTGCCTAACTCCGGTAATTTTAACAAGATAACAATTGCAATAGGCGCCATTGCATATGACCATTCCTTAAATGATAAAAAATTTGAAGAGGTTGATGTAAAAGTCACCCCGTGCGTTGCAGGAAATATTTCACTCCCAACATTTATGTCTTCTTATATATCTGTGTATGGGGAGGCGAGGAAATATGCTATTGCCTGGAACAGCTTATTGTTTTTCAAATCCTTGCATGATAGACTCAGCTTGATACTTGAGTTTGATTATGTTCCTGATAAAGATTATCGGAATAAATACAATGATCCTGTTATTATTCAGCCGGCAATACGATTTAAAACAACCAAAGATATTTGTACCACAATTGCCTATAAAAATAATGAAGTATTTACCTTATCGTTCAATGTTGCGTTTTAAGTAAAATGGTCATCTCGAAAAATATATTATAAAAGGTAAAATATGATTTATGCATTCCCAATCTGGTTTACCCCGTGGAATTCAGCTTGCTGAATATTTCACTGGGGGGATTGGGAATGAGGGTATGCAAAGCTTCATGAATATATCTACCATTTTGAAAAACCTTTAACCGAGCAGGAGATATAAATGAAAAAAATAGTGCTTGTTTTATTACTACTTTTTACCACGAACTTGATGGCAAATTTTGAGGAAAATATACATCATGCAGAGACTTACTACTGGTTGGGAATAAATGATAATGGTGATATGCGATCCTTTTCAAATGCATTGGATTATCTAACAAAAGCAGAGAAATCTGTTTCTCCGGATTCACCTTCAAGCTTGCTGAAATATAGACTAATTGAAGCTTTACGCTCAGATATCTTGCAACAGCAGGATATGGCTCACGATACTTTTTACGGAGTTTTTCCGCTTACCAGGTTGCTGGGAAATACAATATTCGTTGATGCTGCCAGCACCGGAACATATGAATTTGTGGATGACCCAGACGTAATCTCTGTAACGAAATCTGCCGAATCTCTTTATGAAAGTCTAATCAATAATGTGAGAGTTACTCCTCAATATGGTGTAGTTATCAATAGCTTTCCGGAAAATCCGGCTTTAGAAAATGAAGTGCACTATATTTTCAATTCCGATACAAAGTTTTTTGTGCACAATGATCTGGAAATCTCCAGCATTCTTTCACCAGAACAAATGAATGACTTGAAAGAGAACAATATTTCTGATAATTTGCTGGAAACACTTTTCAATTCTATTTCAGATTCGCATCTGCTATTGATATCTATTAATGAAATTGATGTTATTGATGGAATTTATTTTTATATTCTGGAAGCAAGTAGTTTTACCGGTGACTCCGATATTCCCTATCATGTGATTTCAAATATGAGTTTCTGTCGGGATAAAAGGGTTGCCTTAAAGCCGATGGCCTGGCTGAATCTCTTTTTTCTTTTACTCGCATTTCTCATTTTTAACTTATTTGGCAGTTCGGGAAAAGGTAAAATTCTTCGCGGTCAGTTTTCCATAGTTCCTTTACTTGCCTTTGCTATAGGACGTTTTTTGCCCTGGATTCTGACTCCGTTTCTTTCAACCATCAGTCCTCCACCTGAAACATTGGTGAAACTCTCCTTCTGGTGGCCCTTCTTATATGGGCTGGTTGTTATCAGCGGTACCATGTTGATCTACTGGTTAATTACTAACCGTCTGAAAAAAATTGTGCCCATTTTTAAGCAAGAAGGCAAGCTTGGCTTGGCGTTTGTTGCAGTTGGACTGGGAATTGCTGCTTATTTTTCCGGGCTGATGCTGATTTATGACATAAATTCATATTTATCATTAATTCCACAGGTTATTTCTATTGTAATGCTTGGCTATTTGTTGGGTTCAGCTCTTGATAAGACACATGCCGCATCTGTCTGGTTTGTGGTAATTGCAATGCTATTTTCTGCTTTTACCGGAATGGGTATTCTTATTATGCAACCTTTTCCGCTTTGGATCTTAGCAGTACTGATTTTGATTTCAGTTGCATGTATGGTACTTACTACACGCCGCAAGACTAAATTTACGACAGAAAAAATAGGATTGGATGCTCTTCCAGATGATATTCCACGAGATGCTCAGGCATTGGCTGAACGAGCATTGCAACCTTTGTACCAGCAGTTTGCAGCATTTCATGAAGCTCAGGATATTTTCCGTAAGGCGGATACTGGGAAAACAATAACGTTAGCAATAATTGGTCCCAGCGGACGTGGAAAAACAGCAACAGCAAACGCCCTGATCGAATCATTGAAAGCAAGCATGAATGATGAATTGGTGATTTTACGGGGAGGGTGTCCAAATGAAGAGCCGCACTTGCATCCTTTTTCGCCAATTCAACAGGCATTGGGCAGCTATATGGGCATCAATCTGTCCTCTGCCATGCAAAGTCATCCGGCTGATATTGATTCGATGTTAGATGAAATAGTGGATTCTGTTATTCCATTTTCATCATTAATGTTCCCTTCCGGTGAAGGAGATACAATTGGAATAGACTCAAAACAGGAAATATATAATATTATTTATAGGACACTTATTAAAATTACCCGAAAAAATAAGGTGTTATTCTTCATTGATGATATTCAGTGGGTTGACGATGCTTCCCGTGAACTTTTACAGTATCTTGCTGAGCGTTTTGAACAATCTCCCGACTTTCCGATATTTTTCCTCTTTACTTCACGCAGTGATGCAGTGATGGTGGATTTGAAGATTGCACCTGAAAACACCATCCATTTACAACAACTTACCGGTGAAGAAAAGATAGCGATTCTGCATAAAGGACTGGGATTGACCCGGGATTTGGGCAAGCAACTTATCCAAATGGTGGGAAATATTCGCGACAAGCGGGGTGAATTGTTTTTCCTTTTATATACTATTGCCAATCTTGCCAAAGAGGGTTATTTCATCAAATCTCCAGTAGGTTTTGTGCTGTCTGATAAAGATATGCAAATAAATAAACTTCCAATCCCTGAAGAATATAGCGATGCAGTGCAACTGCAGATACAGAAAATTCAGACACATCGTTTCATTATCGGATGTGCGGCTTGTATAGGATTGGAATTCAATGCAAGTTTGCTTTCGGATTGCCTTTCTATCCCACGATTGGATCTGCTGCATATCCTGGATGAGATCGAGAAGAAAACAGGATTGATCTACGATGTGCAAGAAAGCGATGATGTATATGCTTTCCAGTCTTCTTTTTCATTGGAAGTAATTCGTGAAAATTTTCAGATATCAAGTAAGGGGCAGGGAAATCTTAGCTTACCGCAGTTTATCCATGAATACCATGCTCAGATAGCCCAAACATTAGAGAATTATCAAAATTCTTCTGTTTTTGAGATTGCTCACCACTTCTATTCCAGCGGAACAAACTATGCAGAGAAAGGTTTGCAATATTGCATCAAAGCAGCTCATGCAGCAAGTGCGATTTTCCAGCATGATAATGCACATACCTTTTTAGCGATGGCTCAAGAGCGTGCAGAAAATCTTGGGAAATCTGCTGAACTGGCAGAGGAATTCCTTTTACTCGAGATTCGTGAAGCTCATGTGGAAAATCTGAACCAGGAAAAGGTAGCCCAAAAATGCATAGTATTCATTAAAGAAAACTCGAATATTTCAAACGACTTGCTCATACCAATAACTCGTTGCTTCTACGAAGCCGGGCTTTGCACCCGTGATCAGAAATATTTCCAAAGAGCTGTAGAAATTGGAGAAACAATCGTAAAATCTGCTGAAAACGATCTCGAAAAAGCAGAGGCATACCAATTGATCTCCATCAGTTTACCTCCTTCTGATCAAGATAAAATCGTGCAAAATCTTGAACTGGCTCGGAATCTTCTTTTACCTCTTGTCATCGATAATCTAAAAGCTCGCGAACTTCTGGCTCGGGTGGAAAATTCTCTGGCTGAGAAACTGACTTATGGTTCAATAGAGAACCAGGCGTTTGCAAGACAACTCTTCGAAAATAGCATCAAGACCAAGACTGAACTGAATGATAAACCAGGTCTGGGTCGGTCTTATGGTGGACTTGGTCGTTTATTGATGAAAGAGAACAATTATGAAGAAGCGCAGAAATATTTTGAGAAGGATCTTGAGATTTGCTGTGGAATTCAAGATGTGGGTGGTCAAGTGAAAATGTACAGCTTTATAGCAGAATGCAATCTGCATCGGGAAGAATTTGATCAGTCACTTTCTATGTATGAAAAATCGTTTGAAATGGCTTCCGGGCTAAACGACCGGCTATTTGCAGCACGCGGTTACTTGATCGTGTCCGCTCTCAACCGTTCAGAAGTTAGAGTTCGGGAAATGGGACAATTGCTTACCGACCATTACCAAGAAGCGATAGGAATTTATCCTGCCTTTTTTGAAGAAATTTTTACTGCTGCAAAAAATTCCGGAGTAATGAAAGACAAAGAATGGGAAATTATCGCTCGATTGTATAAGATGCACAGAAATAAAGGAGAATGAAGTTACTGAAAAAAATTAATTCAATATTAATTTCATTCAGGTTATTATTCATTCTCAGATAAAGAATCGATCACTGTTTTCATTTTATCCCGATAATGTTTCAGTGCCTTTTTGCCTTTTGCTGTTATACGGATCAGTGTTCGGGGGATTTTATCCACAAATTCTTTATTGACCTTCACATAACCTGCCTGCTCCAGCTTGCAGATTGGGTAGCAGGTATCCCGCAGGATTCAATGGATAAGATTTTTATTCCGTTTTATACAACCAAGAAAGAGGGCTCAGGTATCGTGCTGAGTTTATCCAGGCAGATAATGGGATTGCACGGAGGAACGATCACTGTAAATTCCGAGCCGGATGTGAAAACAGAATTTACACTGAGGTTTTAGATGATGATACTATTTTAACGACATCAGTTTTGGCGTTTACATTTAATTTGTAGAAATAGAAAATTGGCTATAATGTTTTGCGTGTGCCACGATTCTTCTTGCTCTACGTGGATCTGCCTGTTATGTCTTTTTAAAATCTTCTAAATTACATTTAAAAAATTCTGAGTATTACCTGTTCTAAATCAGAAGGATGAAATGACACATCCCAATTCCATTTTCCGAAACCACCATGTTTATTTACAGCTTTTACCCACTCATTTAGAAATTCTCTTTTCGTTTGGTTTTGTTGATTGTCAATGCCTTTGGTTTCGAGTATTAAATATTCACTATTTGAAAGACGAATGATAAAGTCTGGTTGGTATTTTCTTATTACACCTTTGTAATTGTAAAAAATATAAAATCCTAAATGATCATTTTTAACAAAAGAAGTTACCAAGTTTGATTGGTCTAATAAATATGCTTCAGTTGCTTCCCAACCGCTGTCATAAACGCAATGAGAAATATGTGATTTATCAACCCATTCACAAGGTTTGCTTGTGTACCATGTTCTGACATCTGAAGTTGAACGAATTGGTCTTTCTTTATCGAAAACGGCAGTCAGTTTTTGAGTATTCTCAGCACGGATTTCTGTCCAAATATGTTGAATGATTTTATTCATATTCAAGATGATTAATATTTTTCGTTTTGAATCATCCTGATGAAATAAGTCGTGTTTTACTCTGATTTTGTCCGATGCGATAAATTGTTCAACCAAACGAACAACCTGGGCTAAAAAGATTTCTTTGCTTCCTTTCCATTCAGGTCGTTTTTCAGAATTGTAGATTGTTGAAGCGATTCTAAAAACAATGGTTTGAATTCTTGTGCCTTCAGCAATTTGTTTTAAACCAATTGCAGACCTTACTTTTTCATTTGCTTTTCCTGCAATTATTGCAGCCAATTCTGCTTGGGTTATTGATTCGTAAGGGTCAATTTCTAAAACTCTAACCTTATCCCAATCAAAGATGAGTTTAGGTTTAAAAACGTGGTCAATGCGTAAAACATTGGGCCAGGTTATTTCATGCTCTATTTTTTCAAGAACTGGCTCTATTTTCGTTTTTGGTGGGGGCGGTGGTGGTGGTGGACCGTCTCCACCTTCATGTGGCAAGAAAGTAAAAGGAACACCAAAAATGTTCACATATTCTGCTTCAAATAAACCGTCTTCGCCAACATCATATGAAACTCGTCTTAAACCACGTCCGATAACCTGTTCACAAAGTAACTGACTTGAAAAAGCACGCAAGCCCATAATGTGCGTAACAGTTTTTGCATCCCAGCCTTCAGAAAGCATTCCTACGGAAATTACATTCTGAACTTGCTCACCCGGTTCTCCAACTTTTCCAACTGTATCAACAGTTTGTCTTAACAATTCCGCTTGTTGTTTTTTTGTAAGTTTTGGTTCTCCATTATCCGATTCGGTTTGTATCTCAAATCCTTCTGTTTCCGATTCTGCCTCATTCAAAACTTTGCTGTCAATTTGTAATGTTTTATCAACATTACAAAGGTCTTTAATATGAACTTGGTTATGGTTAAAAGCATATTTAATTCTCGATGATGTCTCTGTTCTATTTGCAACAGTTATCATTACAGGTGGGATTTTATGTCCGTTCTTCACCCAATCTTTTTTTGTTTCTAACCAATCTATCCCTAATAAATCGTATGCATTTAATATTAAATCAGGTAATGGCTCTGTTTCATCTGCTTTACGGTTAATATCGTCTTTTACTTCATCATCCATATAAATATGATAAAGACGAGATTTTAATTCTTTGGTTCTTTCGCTGTCATCACGTACAACAACTCTTGGTGTTTTAACTAAACCTGATTCAATGGCATCATTTAATCCAAAATCAGAAACAATCCAAGAGAACAATGATTCTTCTGCTACTTTTTTCCCTGAGGGTAAAAAAGGTGTAGCGGACATATCGTAACATTTCAGAATATTCCGTTGTTGATGGATTCTGTCCAACCCACCAACCCAAATTGTTGCTTCTTCGGCACTGTCTTTGTCTGAACCAATGCGCTGATATTTTCCTTCCGCTTCAGGATTCAAGCGCCAGGCATGATGTGCTTCATCGTTAAAGACAATAATGTTACGAGCATTCGACATTTCTCCTAGAACCTGTTTTACGTATGCTTCTCCGCTTATTTCTGTTCTTTTTCGTTTATCAACAGAACGAAGTTGTCCTTTTTCAATTTTAGCGTCCAATTTATCTTGTGTGTCCCAAGCCAAAGTATGCCAGTTGTGAATGATGATTTTGCCCTGTCTCAATTTGTCCATTAATGAAGCCGGAACAATGTTGAATTCTTCGTAGTAGTTATTTTTGTTTGTGGGATACAAAACCTGCAATCGACTTTTTACAGTTAAGCCGGGAGCAACAACCAGAGCATATTTGCTAAATCGAGAATCGGTAGGATTAGTTACTTTATTCAGGAAATTCCATGCAATAATCATTGCCATAATAATGGTTTTGCCAGAACCGGTTGCCATTTTACTACACCAACGTTCAAAATCTCCGCCATCACCTTTAATTTCAATTCCCACTTTTTCTGCTGCCGGTGCTTCAGTAAGCCAGATAATCGTATCAATGGCTTCCAGTTGAGCAAAGAAAAACCTGCGTTCCTTTCGTTCTTCTGGGTCTATCCAATGGTCTAACAATCTTTTAGTAATTCCTGTAACTCCAGGATAACCTGCTTCGCGCCATGCTTTTACTCTTGGACGGATTTGATTTACTGTATCGATTGGCACAAATACTCCAGGGTCGTCAAATGCCTGTGAATTAGGAGTAGCAACAACATAACCTGCAGGCCTTCGTCCTTCTTCTATATAGAAATCCCTGTTTTCCCTTTCGTAAAACCAATGTTGTTTTGGTTCTTCATACGGGCTATTTATTATGAGTTTGTCAATGCTCTTTGCCATAATGCCCTACATATTAATTACTCTTAAACTTTCAATTCCGCGGTCGTCAATTATTTTAACAGCAATTGCATTGCCCGGCTCAAACTCTAATGAAACAGTTCCTTTGAAGGCTTCAATTTTTTCTTCATCAATTTCTGCCTTTAGATTTTTAGCAAGTTTTGTCCAGCCATCTTTGGCACCTGCCATTGGGAAAAATACCTGAGAAGGAAATAATGAACGGTTGTCATAATCAGTATCCAACATCCACATAGCGATGTTCTTTTTACCACCACTTTCTACATTTCCGTTTTTAGGATTGTAATAGTCAAAGCCCATGACTTCTACGCTTACTTTTCCGTTATCAAGTTTGTGAACTTTTACATCCGGTTGACCAACTAACCAGAAACTTTCATTGCTACTGCGTTTTTTGCGTAAATCGTCAGTCAACATGTCTGCATTCATTTGTGCTTTGAGTAGTTGCATCCCTGCAATGGCTGGCGTGAGTTCGTCAATATCTTTGGCTGCTTCTTCATCAAACTGGAAAGCACAGAACAAAAGCATTTCAGGTTTGAATGCTCTTGCTTCCTGCCAGGCATTTTCAACCATTCGTTGTTCAAGTGGCGCATGTTCGGGGCCAAAAACAACCAATACTTTCTTAGGAATATCTTCTTTGGTTTCGGCTTCTGCCTGAATGTATTTTGTTCCCGACAATGGTTCTACTCTGGTAAACTGAATGATGTTTCCACCTTTGGCTCTTACACCTGCACGTAACAATTCATCCCGCCATTCACTTTGGCGAAGTGTTTCACCTGTACGGGCAATGGATGTATCAGAACCATTATCGTCTAGCTCCAATTCGTCAAAACTTTTTGCATAAGGTGCAGGAACGGCTTCAACTGTGAATGGTCCAGTTATGCGCGATTTACTTTTTTCAATCAAAGGTTGGTCATATAGTGTTTCAGTTGTTGACGGTTCACTATTAGCAATACTTTTTAATGTAATATGTGGGGCTGTTTTATATACAAAACCGCTACCTACACCCTCCTTGGGATGTGCCAATTGGTAATAATCAAAATTGGCAGTCATTAAACGTTGTTTGGCAAGAGTTAAAGCAACACGTGATGTATCGCAGGTAACCCATCTGCGTCCCCATTGCTCTGCAACATTTGCTGTTGTGCCGCTTCCGCAAGTAATGTCGAGGACAAGGTCGCCGGGGTCAGAAGTCATGAGAATGCAACGTTGTAAAAAATGCTCAGCAGTTTCTACAACATATTTTTTATTTGAAGAGAATCGTGCATTTTCCCAAGAATGGTTTAATTCACAATAGGGAAAATCATTAAAATAGGCTTTATACCTTAAAGTATCTCCTTGTGGAATAACACGATTATTAGCTATCAAATTTTTCATACCTTGTTCATTAGTTTTCCAACTTCTACCACCACTTGTATTAGGTGGCAAATATTGTATTCCTTTCAATTCAACCATAAAACTTGCATTTGCATTAAAGCCAGCTGGTGCTAATTTATAAGATGCAAACACTTTTGATTTTAATGGTATTTTACTTATATCAATGACTTCTTCATCAGTAATTTTTCGAATTTCTCCATTTTCAAGTTCAATATAATTCCAAGTAGTACCGAAATTTGGACTTACTTTTTCATAAAGTTTTCTGAATTTTAAGTTTTGTATACTCTTTGAAAAGAACAATAAATAATCGTTTACAGTACCAAGAAATTTAGGATTCATAACATTAATTTTTCGTTTAATATTAATCATACTCACGAAATTTTCAACACCAAACACCTCATCCATAATCTCGCGAACATGATGCACATTCTCGTCGCTAATCTGCACAAACACGCTTCCGCTATCGCTGAGCAATTCACGGACAAGAAGTAAACGGTCACGCAAGTATGTAAGGTATGAATGAATGCCTAATTCCCATGTATCACGGAAGGCTTTAATCATTTCTGGTTCAGCAGAAAGGTCATCATCTTTGCCATCTTTCACATCTCGTTTGTTCACAAATGGTTGGAAATTGCTGCCGTATTTAATTCCATAGGGTGGGTCGAAATAAACCATCTGCACTTTCCCTGCCATACCTTCTTTTTCAAGTAGAGAGTTCATCACCAAAAGGCTGTCACCAGCAATCAGTCGGTTTGTCCATCCTTCTTTGTGTTTATAAAAATCAATGGCTTCACGAAGTGGCTTTGCCCTGTACTCTTCAAAAAGAGAAGGCTGGTGAACTTCTTCCGTTCTTTCTTTTTTGACAGTTTCAATAATTGTACTTGGGTCAATTCTTTCGTGTACGTGCAAACTCACAGTTGGCACTTCAAAACTGGTATGCTCGGCTTTTCCAGCCCATTGCAATTGTGGGTCAAGGTGTGGATCGTATTCGTAAGTTTTCTTTTCTCCAGTGTCCAGGTCTGTTTCAGGTGTTACCAGTCCTACATGAGGATTATTTGCACGTTCCTTGTCGGAATGTTCGTACTGTTCGATTTGTTTTTTTGAAATCTTTTTAGCCATTTATTTACTCCCGATTGAATCCATTATTATTCTTTAAATAAATATCACTTTTTTATATCAATGATTTAAAGCATAGATATAAAAACAAGTACATAAAAATTCTGTCTACTTTAAAAAGACATAATGTTTGTATCCCCGAACAAGTTCGCGTATATTTCTAATTAAATTTTTAAAAAAGTTCGCATACACACCCATATAGGAGTTATATACGAACATGCTCATTGTTTTGATATTATTTATCATATAACATCATATTATCTAATGGGCTGAGAAATGTGTTGTCTGCTGTATGTGTTATAAGATTATAACTTTCTATAATTATTCTATTTTTTCTCATCTCAATTTGCATATTCAATCCAATCCTGTAGATTTTTACTGGTTTCTATCATATCAGCTTGTCAGCGTCAAGGAATATATCAAAAATAAAACATTGAACGGATTATTATTTCTTTACAATAAAATCGCTTTGTTATCAAGGTTATAACGATGAAGATTAGAATTTATGAAGATTATTCTGATGAAGGCATTGCGTTTGCCAGAGGGCTGTTTACCGAGTATGCGGAATCCCTTGGCTTCCCATTGGATTTCCAGGATTTTGATAATGAATTGGAAAATCTACCTGGAGAGTATGCACCTACCGATGGTTGTATCCTGTTATGTGAAATTAATAACAAACCTGTTGGTTGTATTGCACTCCGCAAGCTCGAAAACGGAGTATGTGAACTGAAACGAATGTATGTGAAACCAGAATTCAGAGAACAGGGAATAGGGAAGAGTTTGGCTCAAGAGATCATTAAAAAAGCAAGAAAGATCGGGTATAAAAGAATGAGACTCGATACCCTTGAATCTATGAAGATTGCAACACATCTCTATAAATCAATTGGGTTTAAGGAAATCGAAGCATATCGGTACAATCCGCTCGATAATGCCGTGTATATGGAGTTGGAATTATAAGGTTGTTTTTAACATTATTTTTCTGAATTTATTTTTTATAAATACATCTAAGTTATTCGTATTTCATAACATCAGCGGGATTAGTAGTTGCTGCTTTCAGTGTATGATAACTTATGGTAAACAGTGCGATCAGTATGGCGGCAAGACCCGATATTATAAAAATCCCAAAATGTATTGGAGTTTTATAGGCAAAGCTCTGCAGCCAGTTCTTCATGACAAAGTAAGCAACAGGCCATGCGATCACGTTTGCAATGATGATCCATTGTGTGAGTTCTCTGGAGAGTTTAACTGATATACTTCTTATAGATGCACCAAGCACTTTTCTGATACCGATCTCCCGTTTGCGCTGTTCAGCGATGAATGTTGAGAGTCCGAAAAGACCGAGACATGCAATGAATATCGCAATAATAGTGAGATAAATAATCGTCTGGCTTTGACGCTGCTCACTGATATACTGTTCTGCGAGTCTGTCGTCGAGGAAGTGATAGTTAAAAGGTCGGTTTGGAGAGAGTCCACTCCATTCCTCTCGAATTGAGCTTATTGTCTTTGAAATATCCTTAGGGCTGATCTTTACGATAAGTTCACTGACCTGCTTATCTTGCAGACTAATGAGAACTGGTCGGATCAGGTTGCGAAGTGGTTCAAAATGATAATCCTTGATCACACCAATAATTTTAAAGGTTTTATCTACCATCGTGTTGTTGTCGAGGGGGGCATCTGGATTTTCAACATCTGTCCAGTAAACCTCTTTGCCGACCGCATCCTCCCAACCGAGTTTCGTTGCGAGAGCTTCATTGATAACAAATGCTTCATCGTCGGTTTGCATTTCTTCTGAGAAGTTCCGCCCCTGCACAAACTCGATTCCTAATGTGGAGAAATAGTCGTAATCAACCTCTTCAATTTTCATTACTTGTGATTTTTCATCTTCAAATCCCTCAAAATTCATCAATAATTCCATAGAACCTCGATCTCCGGGGTAATTAGAAGCGAGACTTGCAGATTTGACATTCTCAAGTGCGAGTACTTTGGATTTGAACACTTCCTTATTCGATCGAATATCACTTCCGCGCAACGGGACAATCACAATTTGATATTTATCAAAACCGAGAGGTTTATTTTTCATATAGGAAAGCTGGTTGAGCATTGTAAGAGTGCAGATAATGAGTGCGATAGATATTACAAACTGAAATACTACAAGCACATCACGGAAGATTTTACTTCCAGAGCCAGCTTTTAGTGTTCCTTTCAATACTTTTACCGGCTTGAATGATGAGAGGAAAAAGGCGGGGTAGATACCTGCTATCAATCCAACTATCACACTGATGCTGAGAAGTCCGAGAGATATTCGCCAATTTTGGAAGATGTTATATACTAATGATACATTCACAAGTTTGCTAAATATAGGAAGTAAAAATTCGATCAAGGCAAGAGCAATGAGCAATCCAAGAAAACTCATGAGCACAGATTCACCAAGAAATTGCCGAATGAGCCGTCCGGATCGAGTGAATATGTAGGATCACCGGCATCAATGCAAGGAGAATCTTCTGTTAGATGAAAATCCCTTTTTTAAGAAATGGGTTAACAGCATCAGGGAAAAGAGGTTCTAGCCACCGCCTGGGCTGTTACTACTGCAAGATACAACAAAAATATTGACACAGTTTCTCTACTCTTTTGGTTTGCACCAAAGGAAAGTTCATGAAGAAAGAACAGCTAATTAAAGAATTGATACGCATGGGACTGACTTCCTACGAAGCCCGTGTATATAGCGCAGTAACGCATCATAGTAATGCCTCGGCAGCCGAACTGGCCACCACCGCAGCCATCCCCCGTCCCAAAGTATATCAGGTACTGGCACAGCTCGCGGAGAAAGGGTTCATCATCGAAACACTGGGAAAGAAAAAACAGTTTCAGGCAGTCGATCCCGCCATCGCCTTTGCGCACCTGGAAAAGGATCTGGATGCATCCTACCAGGAGCAGAAACAGCTTTTTTCTAACCTTCCGCAGGTATTTCAATCGATATTGGCAGAACACGCCCCCGCCCAGCACCCTCTGTACTTCATTCAGGTTCTCAAGCAAAATGAGGCGGCAACCCGCAAAGTTCAGTGCATCACCAGTGAAGCTGAGGAAGAGATTCTCTTCTTCACCCGAAGCCCCTACCTCAAGCCGGTGGAGAGCAACCAGGAGGGCCTCAATCCGCTGGAACGAGGGATTTCAGTGCGCTCGATTTATGTGGCAGAAGAGATTTTTCAAGCCAATCAGCTTACAGGGGTAAAGGCATTCGCAGCCGCCGGAGAACAGATTCGCATCGTCGAGCAGCTTCCTATCAAGATGGCTGTGGTCGATTCCCGCATCGTGCTGCTGATGCTGGTAGACAGCTACGCTGCTTCTACCTCCTTCACCACCATGGTTATCGAGCATCCAGACCTGGCCAAAACCTTCAAAATCATATTTGAATTTTTCTGGCATCAAGGCATAACCTTAGAAAAATTTGAAAAAAAATAAAGGAGCAACAATGACACGCAAATTACTTGCAATAACCGCGATGTTCCTAGCTGTGGGAATGCTCTGGGCATCCTTCACCTGGGATCAAACTCAAAATCTCTCAAATAGTTACGGCACATCGGCAGAACCGGACATCTGCAATCTGGGGGACACCTACTTTATGGTGTGGAACCAGTGGGGAGACATCAAGTGCAAAAAAAGTACAAATGCCGGACAAAACTGGGGCAACGAAATCTTGCTGTACAGTGCTATCGATTACGGTGGAAAATACCCCGTGATCGCCGCCCAGGATGACAATGTATTCATTTTTTATTATCGCAATACCACGGGCAATTACGAAATCTTTATGGTTCGTTCTACCAATGGAGGCCAGACCTTTAGCTCGGAAGTGCAAGTAAGCTCTTCCATCCATGGATGCATCGTGCCACAGGTAGTCGTCACAGATGACGCTTTGTACCTTATCTATGAAGATCGGGATGCAAACTGGGATTACAACATCTACATGCAAAAATCTACCGACGACGGAACCTCCTGGAGTACTTCCCAAAATATCTCCAACACCACCCAAAACGCTCGCTGGTGTACTATCGATGCATCCAGCGATATGCTGGCTGTAGTTTGGGGCCAACAAACCGGAACAAGTTACAATCAAATCGACCTCTTTTCCACCACCTCCGCAGACGGTGGAACAAACTGGACGACACCGCTGAACATCACCAACAACCAGGCCTACAACGCCCGTCTCAGCACGCGTCTGGAAGGCCAGCACATCTACACTGCCGTTTCGGCCAAAGTCGATGGATTGCAAAGTGACATCATGCTCTACCACTCTGCCGATCTCGGTGCCACTTGGGATTCTGGTGTAAATGTATCGAACAATACCGGAAACAGCTCCCGCCCAGATCTCCGTGTGGTAGCTGCCGGCACCAATCACCGCATCTATCTCACCTGGACGGATGCCACCTATTATGCCAACGATCGTACCCAGGTAGCCGTTTCCTATGATGGCGGAACCACCTGGAGTCCCTTCGAATCTATTTCTCAGGATGAAGAAGATGCTGGCTGGGCTCACATGCTTTTGCAACCCGGCGATACAAGCGATAACTGCTTTGTAATCTGGAAAAATTACCTTCCCGGCACCTTCGATTCTGAAGTCTGGGGACGTCATGCTGTAAATTCCCTGGTTGATCTGGCCCACATCACCGGCACCGTAACCAATAGCGCTGGCGATCCGGTGGAAAACGCCACCGTCACTGCAGACAGTTATTTTGCTCAAACAGCCGCCGACGGCACCTACTCTATCGATGTTTTGGCAGGAACATACAACGTCACAGCCACCGCATCAAACTACCAGATTGCCACCCAATACAACATCAATCTCACACCCAATCAAACTGTAATTGTAGATTTTGTACTCACTCCGCAGATTTTGGGAAATTACCCTCCCTTCAATCTGCAAGCTGCGGTTTCCGGGCTCAGCGACGTCCTGCTACAATGGGAACTTCCCCTAGGAAACAACGGCTTGGAACTGAGCTATGACGACGGCATCGCCGAAGCCTTCAATTGGACGGGAAGCGCCACCGGCCAGGAATTTGTGGCCAATGCCTTTAGTTATGACGAAAACTTCTATCTCCGCCGCATCAAGGTGCTCTACCAAAGCGATGCGAGCCAAAACATCATGGTTTCTGTATTGGGCGATAACGGTGGCGTTCCTGATCTGAGCTTCCCCCTTATGACCCCGGTAGCCATCCCGGTGGAAAACACCCAGGGCATAAGCCAATGGCTGCAATATGACCTGGATCTTCCCATCGCGGCTGGCACAGTGTTTTACATCACTATCGGCTGGGATGCAGGCACATCCTTCACTATCGGCGCCGATGAAACCCAACCCGACGGCTTTAGCTATTCCACAAATGACAACGGCGCACAATGGTTCAACCTGGATGACCGCGACCTGATGATTCGCGCAGGAATAGACGTACAACTCCCCACCCGAGATTTGATGGGCTACAACGTCTATCGCGACGGAATGCAGATAAACACAAGCACCATCGATGTCCTTACCTTTGTGGACACCACCACCGCCATGAACGAAACCTACACCTATCACACCACCGCTGTGTACACAGATGGGGAATCCGGATCATCAAACACCGCAGACATATTCATTCCCGCGCCCATTCTCTTTCCTCCTCTCAATCTGGATGCAGCCACCACTCCCGCCGGGGTTGACCTTACCTGGGATGCTCCTGCAAGCCAGGGAGAGTGGCTCTATTGGGATGACGGCACAAATGCCAACAGCGTTGGAGGCGCTTCTATCGTAATATTTGACGTTGCCGCCCGTTTTGACAGCTCAGACCTGGCATCTTACGATGGACAATACCTTACCCAAATGACCTTTTGGCTGGCCGATGCAGGCTGCGAGATTTATGCCCGTGTCTGGACGGGGGGTTCGCAGTTTTATGCAGGAAACCTTATCGTTGATCAGCCGGTTACAGATCTTCAGGCAAACAGCCTGAACGAAGTAACCTTCGCCGCTCCGGTAGCCATTGATGCCCAGCAAGAACTGTGGATAGGCTATCGCGTGATAAACACCGGCGAGATTTTCCCGGCTGGATGCGATGACGGACCAGCAATTCCCTACAAAGGCGACATGCTGCTTTATGGTGGCAATTGGGTGAGCACATCCCAGTATTTTGGCTGGGAACTCAATTGGAATATTCGGGGATTTGTAGTAGATCCTCAGCGATGCGATGCAGCTCCGTTGCAACCCATTGCTCTGGCAAATCCAGACATTCCTCAATCCGGCCAAACCCCTGCACTTCTCCCCCAAGCTACCCATACGTGCTACGATCGCAGCTTCACGCACTACAATCTCTACCGAAACAGCGCATTTCTATGTGAAATTCCATCCCAAGCTCTCAGCTATACCGACCCCACACCTCCTACAGGCATCCATCAATACTATCTCACTTCTGCCTATGGAGATTTTGAATCGACCCCATCAAACAGTGTAACAATAGAGGTTACAGCTGCCGGGACGACTCCTCTGCCTACCACCACAGCGCTCTTGGGAAATTTCCCAAATCCCTTCAATCCATCCACAACTATCCAGTTGCAAATCAAAAAATCGGCTCCTGTTTCGGTGGATGTATTTAACATGCGCGGTCAGAAAGTGAAGACTCTGGTTCGGGAAAATCTGGATGCAGGCACACATTCCTACGAGTGGAATGGTACCAACAACGAAAGCCAGACTGTGGCTTCAGGCATCTATTTTTACACGGTGCATATCGGATCATTTTGCCAAACCCGCCGAATGATCTTGATGAAATAAAAAATATTGCCCCGATACGAAAGTGTCGGGGGAAATATTTCTTTCTCGATGGCGGTACCTTGGTGCCGTCTTTTTTTAATGCATTTTCTGCAATATGGTAAGAAACAGCTCGTTACCAATGTCTATCAATTCGTCGGGGAAATCGTAGCCCGGATGGTGTAATCCCGGATGGTTTTCTCCGGCACCCAATCCAAAAAAACAGCTGGGGATGTTTTGTGAATAACAGCTAAAATCCTGATATTTTATATATAAACAATGGGAAAGGGTAATTTTACAGCGCTATAATTCACATAATTTTGGGTGCCAGATGAATTATTCTAATGTGTTCAGATGCGATCATAAAACTGATCGCTTGTGAACAACTTTTTTGAAGTTGCGAATACCTAACTTACTGGGAAATAGAACAATAAATCTTTGGCATAAAAAATGCAGTAATAATGCTGAAATCGATAGTACGAAGATGAATATTTTATCGAATATCGATTTGAGCAGTAAACAAAAAAATAATATAGGAGTAGTTATGTTTAGAAAAGTTAGTTTTATTTTAATGGGAATTCTTTTATGTCAGGGGCTTCTAAATTCTCAAACGAACGAACAAATTTTAGAAAATGCCTATACGCTTGGTTTTTCTACCTATCTTTCACACACCGATAGATTTGCATCAGGTTTCGATATTTATACCGATAGCGAAGGTTATACTTATATTTCAGGAAATACCAGAGATAAAAATTTTCATGCCACAGAAGGAGCATTTCAAACGGAATTAAAGGGCGAGGCAGATGCCTTTGTAGTAAAATTTACACCCGAAGGTGAAATCGTATTTGCCATTTTTATTGTATGGTAAGCAGCGGTAAGAAAACTGACGAAAGAAGCTACTATACATACAAAAATGAATATTGTTGGATTTATGGATACTTTATTGGCAAAACTATTCTGATTGCTTGTCGAAAGTTTTGTTTGATCATTCGAATTCCTATTCATATTTCATTATTTCAGTGGGATTGGTTTGTGCTGCTTTCAGGGTTTTTACACTTATTGTGAGTATAGCAATAGTAATAGAAAGCACTCCCGCAAGAAGGAAAATAAATGGATTGATCGAAGTTCGATAAGCAAATCCCTGCAGCCATTTACTCATGAAATACCATGCAAGCGGCCAGGCAATGATATTCGCAATGATGACCCAAAGCACAAACTGACGGGAGAGCAGCCAGATAATACTACTGTTCGTCGAGCCCATCACCTTTCGAATCCCAATTTCAAGCTTTTTCTGCTCTGCAAGAAATGAAGCAAGTCCGAATAGTCCCAAACATGCAATAAAGATACCCAATCCTGCAAATATACGGAAAAGTATTCCTGCTTTTACCTCAGCTTCATAGGTAGATTGGAATGTGTCATCAAGGAATCGATATTCAAACGGAAAATCAGGACATACGTCATTCCACACTTTTTTGATATTATCAATGGCAGTATGAACATCAACGTCTGATAATTTCAAAAGAGCAAAATAAAAATATTCTGGAATGTTCACTATGATGAGTGGCTCTTTTTCATATGTAAGTGGAAGTGAATTGAAATCGTTGACTACACCAATAATCGACCAGCCGTCATCACCGAACTTCTTGCCAAGCGGATCCTCTTCATTCATTAACTTGACTGCTGATTCATTGATCAACACCGAATTATTATCTGTTTCCATTTCTTCAGAAAAGTTTCTGCCTTTGACGATCTTCAAATCTAAGGTTTCGATAATGTTCATGTCTGCTGAAAGAAAGGCAAATGCAGAACCTTCATCTGTTTGATTGCCCTCCCATGAGATTCCCCTCATGATATTCCACACTTCGGTTGGTATGTTTGACACTCTGGAGATATGCGAAATACCTGATATCTGCAAACAGGAATTCCTGAATACCTCGAAATTATCCTCGAGTTGCTGATTCAAACGCACGTAGAGAATATTGTCTTTATTAAATCCGAGATCCTTGTTTTTCATATAATGAAGCTGTGAATAGATGATACCAGTGCCAATGATCAAAGCAACTGCAAGGGTGAATTGTATCACGACGATCACTGTGCGAAGAGAGAATCCTTTGATAAAGGAAGCGATTCCCGATTTGAATATTTTAGTTGGAGCAAAGGACGAGAGTGCAAAGGCAGGATAGCTGCCTGAAATAATTCCAACTGCAATTAGAATGATGCTATATATACCAATGATGCGGGAACTAAGCACATGAAATGTAATATTCCTCCCAACTATCTGATTGAATAATGGAAGTGAAATTTCTATAAGTACAAATGATAACAAGCATGCAATAAAGGTGTAGATCATTGATTCTCCAATAAATTGAAGAATGAGAGACCATTTCTTTGCACCTGATATCTTACGAACACCAACTTCCCGGGCTCTTTTGGATGCCTGAGCAGTGGCAAGGTTCATAAAGTTAATGCATGCGATGATGAGGATAAGTATTGCGATGCTCACGAAAATATAAATATATTTTTGCGCAGTCGGATTCCCCTCAACAGAATAGAGATGAATGTCCCGAAGAGACTGTAAACGAGCACCGGATTGATCCCCAAGATTATCCTTCATAAGTTGATCGATCTTTGCTTCGAGTGCTGTAATGTCTGTGTTTGGTGCGACCAGGATGAAGGTTTCCATCCAGTGTGAGAACCAATCATTATAATCTTCTTCCTCTGCAGCAGTATCAAGATGAACAATAAAGTCGAATGAATAGTCCGAAAGAACCGGGATATCTTCATATACAGCGGTGACCTGCATCTCATTTGAGTTATTAAGGGTCAACACTTTCCCAATAGGGGATTCATCTCCAAAGTATTTTCTTGAAGCAGATTGCGAAAGTGCTATGGAATTGAGATTCTTCACTGGCTGAATTTTGTCACCCTCAATAATATTGATGGTGAACATATCGAATAGGGAAGGTGATACTCTATACACTTCTCTTTCACGAATAACTTTATCTTCGTATTTAATTATAGTTGATGTTCTTATTACATGAGTTGCATCAAGCACCTCGGGAAAATTTTCCCTAACTACGTTTTCAAGGGGATAGGGAGTTGATAAATTAACGCTTGTCTCTCCCCCCATTGAATAGACTTTATTGATACGAAATATTTGATCTGCCTTCTCATTATGAGTATTGAACCTTACTTCTTCCTGGGTGATAACAAATATCATGACCGCACAAGCAATGCCCACAGCGAGACCAAGAATATTGATGAGAGAATATACCTTGTATCGTGCAATGTTTCTGAGTGCTGTTTTGAGATAGTTTCTAAACATTGATTTTTTCCTATTCGTATTTTATAACATCAGCGGGATTAGTATTTGCTGCTTTCAGTGTATGATAACTTATGGTAAGCAGTGCGATCAGTATGGCGGCAAGACCCGATATTATAAAAATCCCAAAATGTATTGGAGCTTTATAGGCAAAGCTCTGCAGCCAGTTCTTCATGACAAAGTAAGCAACAGGCCATGCGATCACATTTGCAATGACGATCCATTGCGTAAGCTCTCTGGAGAGTTTTACCGAAATACTTCTTATCGATGCACCGAGTACTTTTCTGATTCCAATCTCCTTCCTTCGTTGTTCGGCTATGAATGTTGAGAGTCCGAATGATCCAAGACAGGCAATGAATATCGCAATTATTGTAAGATAAATAATTGTCTGAGATTGTCGCTGTTCATTGATGTATTGCTCTGCGAGTCTGTCATCGAGGAAGTGATAGTTAAAAGGTCGGTTTGGAGAAAGTCCGTTCCATTCCTCTTTGATAGAGGTTATGGTCTTTGAGATATCCTTAGGGCTGATCTTAACGACGAGTTCGTTGACCTGAGTGTCTTGCAGGCGGATAAGAACCGGTCGGATCATATTGCGAAGTGGTTCAAAATGATAATCCTTGATCACCCCAATAACTTTAAATGTTTTCTCAACCATTGTATTTTCATCAAGAGGGGCATCTGGATTTTCAACATCTGTCCAGTAAACCTCTTTGCCTATAGCATCATCCCAGCCTAATTTGTTTGCGAGTGCTTCATTTATGATAAATGCTTGATTGTCGGTTTGCATATTCTCAGAAAAATTTCTTCCCTGAGCAAATGTGATCCCAAGAGTGTTGAAATAATCATAATCAACCTCTTCAATTTTCATTACTTGAGGTTTTTCATCTTTTGAACCCTCAAAACTAAAAAGGAACTCCGAAGTACTATGATCGCCAGGGTAATTAGATGCGAGACTTGCAGATTTGACATTCTCAAGGGCGAGGACTTGTGATTTGAAAACTTCCATATTGGACTGAATTTCACTCCCACGCAAAGGAACAATTAGAACCTGATCTTTATCAAAACCGAGAGGCTTATTTCTCATATAGGAAAGCTGATTGAGCATTGTAAGTGTGCAGATAATGAGTGCGATGGATATTACAAACTGAAATACAACAAGCACATCCCGAAAGATTTTACTTCCGGAGCCTGCTTTAAGAGTTCCTTTCAATACTTTTACCGGCTTGAATGATGAGAGGAAAAAGGCGGGATAGATGCCTGCTATCAATCCGACTATCACACTGATACCGAGAAGTCCGAGAGATATTTGCCAGTTTTTGAATATATTATATGTTAACGATATATTTACGAGTTTGCCAAATACAGGGAGTAAAAATTCGATAAGTGCAAGAGCAATGAGCAATCCAAGAAAACTCATGAGCACAGATTCTCCGAGAAATTGCCGAACGAGCTTTCCACGTTCTGCTCCGATCACTTTTCTCATGCCGACTTCTCGTGCTCTGGATGCGGATCGCGCAGTTGAGAGATTCATAAAATTTATGCATGCGATAAGAAGAATAAATAGGGCAACTGCAGAATAAATATAAATGAAAGCAGTATCACAGCTGTTATCGTCATCAAAGGTAAAATGAGAACGAAGATGAATGTCTTTAAGCGGCTGTAGCTTGAGGTCACCCTTAAATCCATATTGAATTGCAATGGGATGCGTTTCGACATTCTCTTTAATGATCTCTCGAAGTTTGGGTTCGAATTGTTCTTTTGTTACACCATCTTGTAGTTCAACGTAGGTTGTGTACGAGTTCATCAACCAGATCTCCATCATTTCTGGACCGTTAAGAGAATATAATGTGGAAAAAGAACCGAGCATTTCAAAGGACAGATGGGAGTTTGACGGCATCTTTTCAACTATGCCGGTTACAGTGTATTCATTACTACTATTAAAAGTGAGTACTTTCCCGATAGGGTTATCATCACCAAAATACTTTTCTGCAGTTTCCTGGGTGAGTACGAGCGAAAAAGGATCCTCCAGACTTTTTTCCGGATCACCTTTTAAGAATTTTATTGTAAAAATATCGAAAAATTGAGGATCTACATAATAGACATTATTTTGATAGAGTTGTTTGTCTTCATATTCAACAACTGGTCTATTTTGTGAACTCATGCGAGCTGCATGTTTCACGTCCGGGTATTCTGCGTTGAGCTTTGGTGCGAGGGGAGCCATGGTTATAGGACCTGTAAGTTTGTTTCCCTGTGCTTCAAGGATAGCAGTTACGCGATAGATATTTTCCTGATTCTCATGAAATCTATCATAAGTAAGTTCGTTCACAACATACATGAGTATCATAGAACTGACCGCGAGTCCGATCGCCAATCCGCAGATATTTATAATTGAGAATACCTTACTTCTTTTGATATTTCTCAGTGCAACTATAAAATAATTTTTAAACATAGTAATGCTCCTTATTCATATTTAATCGCATCTACAGGATTGGAATGTGATGCTTTGATACTCTGAAAACTCACTGTAATGATGGCAGCGAAAATAGAGATAAGCGCTGCCAGGATGAATGTTACTACATTCAAGTTAATTTTGTAGGCAAAACCTTGTAGCCATTTTTTCGAGGCCAGCCGCGCTAGCGGGAGCGCAATAATGTTTGCCAGTGCAACCCACTTAAGGAAGTTTGATACGAGCAGTTTCGTAATATTTAATGAACTCGCGCCCATGACCCGCCTGATACCGATTTCTTTAAGGCGCTGGGATGTGGAGAAGCTTGCAAGTCCGAAGAGTCCGAGGCAGGCAATAAATATTGCAAAAGCAGAGAAGATATTGACCACTTTGCCTGTCCGGATGTCTTGCCTGTAGAGGTTGTCGAATAATTCATCCAAAAAATTGTAATCGAATGGGTGGTCAGGGTAGAGCTCTTTCCAAGTGTCTTCAATAAAATCCATTGTGTGGGGGAGTTGCCCTTTTTTTATTCGGGCGACTAAGGTACGCCCTGTTCCTTCGGGCAGTTTGAAGATGATGATAGGTTCAATAGGCTGTTGCAAACCATCAGCATGGAAATCTTTCACCACGCCTATTACTTCAGAGCCCAGACTGTCATTACCTTCAAGAAAGATCCTTTTTCCGATTGGGGTTTCCCATCCAAGCTGCCTGGCTGCCGTTTGATTAATGAGTACAATACCGTCATTATCAGAATCTATTTCGATATCAAAATTTCTTCCTTCAGCGATCTTCATATCCATTGTTGGTATAAATGCAGGACTGATCGAGAAATTTCGCCAAATATAAATGTCATCAGCAGATGTTCCTTCCGGGGTAACTCCTGTTCTGCCAAAGGTTCTTCCCGGCAGGTTCGATGTACGAGCAACACCTTCGATTCCAGTGTGTTCTGTTAATTTCTCCTGGAATGTGTCAATACCACCAGCCAATGTCTGATCACTCATGCTAAAATATATAAGCTGATCTTTGTTGTATCCAAGGTCCTTTTTTTGAATAAAATGCATTTGCTGCTGGATAATGATACTTAGTCCTATCAAAGCAATTGAAAGAGTAAACTGAAAGATAACAAGTATTTTTCGAAGCAGTATGCCACCTTTGCTCTTTTGGAATGAACCCTTGAGAATGGTCACAGGTTTGAATTTTGACAGAATAAATGCTGGATATAATCCTGCAACGATTCCAATGAATATCCAAATTGCAAGCAGGGGGAGGACTAATGTTTTAAGGTCGCCAAAACCAAAACTTATAGAGGTGCCGGCAATGTTGTTCAGAAAAGGAACAAGAATATCAACAAGTGGAATAGAAAGTATGATAGCAATGAATGAGATAAAGAGGGATTCGCCTATGAATTGAAAGCGGAGTTGAGACATGCTGGAACCGACAACTTTGCGCATGCCTACTTCCTTTGCTCGTTGAATGCTGCGCGCAGTTGAAAGATTCATATAATTTACTGCAGCAATAAGAAGGATCAAAAAGACTATTGCGGAAAAGATGAAGATGTTTTTGATATCTCCTTTATTACCAATTGGGTCAAAGATGACGTCGGTCGAATACAGGTGAACATCTTTAAGCGGCTGGAGCGTAATATCAAAATTCTCGCTGACATTATTCTCTCTGCACAAGGTGGTGAGTCTTTCTTCCAGACCTTCTACCGACGCTCCTTCTTTCAGCAGCATATAGGTGGGCATGGCAACCAATCCCCAGCTTTCAAGCCATATCGGTTGGTTCGAACCTTCCGGCACGTTCGCTCTGGCAATTGATTCAAATGTTGATAACGATACAAGTGCATCAAAATCAAAATGTGAGTTATCGGGAAGATCTTCCATCACGCCGGTCACTTTCAGGTCGAAATTTCCGCCTGCACTGAGCATTTGATCTATAGCTGGTTGATCTTTAAAAATTTTATCTGCAAGTGCCCTGGTTAATACGATTGAGTAGGGCTCAACCAGAGCAGTTTCTCTGTTACCTGTAAGTAGAGGGAAATCAAAGAATTTGAAAAAATTATCACTAACGGCGCGTGCACTCTCGCTATAGATGCCGACCTCGTTTTTAAATTGCAAGAGAGATTGTCTTCCGCCTAGTATTCTGAGTGCATCTTCAACTTCAGGAATATTCTCTTTCATAGTCGGACCGAGTGGCGGCATTGTGATGCCCACGCGCTGCTTATTGGTGCCAAGTGCACTGTCTATTGTGAGTACGCGGTATATTCTGTCTGCTTTAGTATGAGTGTTTTCAAAGGAATATTCGTACCTGATAAAAAGCATTATAAGAAGACAAGCGGTAATACCTATAGTCAATCCAAGTATATTTATGATAGAGTATGCTTTCTGACGCACAATGTTTCGGAACGCAATTTTAAGATAATTTTTTAACATATAGACCTCTATTCATATTTTAAACATTCGATAGGATTTGAATTAGCTGCTTTGATGGTTTGGAAACTTACTGTGATAATAGCAATTGCACAAGCTGCAATTCCTGCCAGTAGGAAATACAACAGATTGATCTGAATTTTGTAGGCAAAATTTTGCAGCCATTTGTTCATCACAAACCAGGCAATAGGCCAAGCAATCACGTTGGCAATCACTACCCATTTCAGGTATTCGAATGACAATAATCCTACAATTTGACTGACTGAGGCTCCCATCACCTTTCGCACTCCAATCTCTTTTGTGCGCTTTTCAGCAGTGAATGATGCCAATCCAAATAATCCCAGACAAGAAATGAGAATTGCTAAAATTGTGAAATAATCAAACACCTTTCCTGTTCTCAATTCGGATTCATAAAGCTTTTCAAATTCAGCATCCAGAAAATGCAGTTCAAAAGGTAGATCAGGATAATTCTTATTCCAAATAGATTTCAGCTTCTTGATGGCCTGAGTGATGTTAGAAGAACTAAGTCTGACGATCATAAAATTCAAATATTCTCCCTGCCTGATCACCAGCGGCTCTACATTGATTCGTATGGATTTATAATTAAAATCTTTCACAATCCCAACGATAGTACCTTGAATATCATTCAGAGAGAATCGTTTTCCCAAAGGATCCTCGATTCCGGTGTATGCAACTGCAGTTTCATTCAAAATATAATTACTAGAATCAGCAAATTCCGGAGAAAATGCTCTTCCCTGTAAAATATTGAATTTCATTGTATTCAAATAACGGTCATCAATGGTAAATACATTTATCATATAGTTTTTGCCTTCCGTTATCCCTTCCCAATTAAAATCACTCCAAAGGTGAATTGTATTGGTGGGAATATCCGAAGAGCGCGTGATATTCTCGACTTCCGGCAGAGCTTGCAGTTCTTGACGGAACTTATCGTATCCGAGAGCAATATCTCTTGTATAGCGCATGTAAACCAGGTTTTCCCGATCATAACCAAGATCTTTTTGACTGATATATTTTAGTTGATTGGAAACGACAATAGCTCCGCAGATCAGAATAACAGAAAGTGCAAATTGGATTATAACCAGTATTCTTCTTAAAACTGAACTTTGCTGAACAGAAGTGCCTTTCATTATTGAAATTGGTTTGAAGGAAGAAAGATAAAGGCTGGGATAGAAGCCAGCAACAATTCCGGTAATTACAGTTAATCCAAAAATCTGTAGTAATAAATCATAATGTTTTCCGCCTAACAGAACGATGTTTTTTTGCGTTAATTGGTTGAAACTAGGCAGCAGAAGTTCAACTAAAATCAATGCGAATATCATTCCCAGAAAAGCAAACATAATTGACTCACCCATAAATTGACGCATCAGGTTTTTACGAAAAGCGCCGACGACTTTTCTAATTCCTACTTCCCGCATACGTTTGCTGCTTCGGGCAGTACTCAGATTCATAAAGTTTATACAAGCGATCAGCATGATGAAGAAAGCAATATAGGTGAAGATAAATACATTGTTGTTTACTTCTGATATGCCGTCCGCCATGTCGATATCAAAATTGGATTTCAGGTGAATATCTTTGATCGGCTGAAGATAATAATGGATTTCCGCTCCCAGTTCTTTGGCTGCAATCAGTTGGTTGATCTTTTCTACCACCAGCTCGGGCTCGGCATTTTGATGCAGCAGAAAATAGCCATTGAAATAGTGATTTCCCCAATCGAAAGGCGCCAGAAATTCCATGGACATCAGCATCTCAAAATCGAAATGAGTATTCGAAGGCAGATCCTTGATAACAGCGGCAATTGATCTCGGGTAACGACCATTGTAAAGCTCGATGGTTTTTCCAATTACATCGGTAGTGCCAAAATATTTTATAGCCGTGCTGGCAGTGAGGATAATATTTTCTTCATTGGAAAGTGCTTTTTCCACATCGCCGGAAATGATTTCGAAATTGAAAAGTTGGAAAAACGAAGAATCAGCACAGGCAATTTTATTTTCATAAAATTTATTTCCTTCGGCTTCAGTCAGGATGTCGGAAGTCAATGGGCGATAACGGCAGGCTGCTTCGACCTCGGGGATATTGCTTTGCAGATAAGGCAAAAATTCTCCCGGTGTGACCACAGCTTTGAAGCTTTGTTCTCCCAGATCAGCCTGCACCACCAGACGATAGAGTCTGTCTGTATTCTCATGAAATCGATCATAACTGATTTCATCCCGCACCCACAGCATGATGAGTAGGAAAACAGCCAGTCCCAGTGCCAAACTAAGTATATTAATAAAAGAAGATAATTTATTCCTGAAGATATTCCTAAATGCAATTTTAAGATAATTTTTTATCATGAATGATAATTCCTATTCATATTTGATTGATTTGACCGGATTAAGATTTGCCGCTCTGATCGTCTGAAAACTTACCGTAAATATTGCGATCAGAAGGACGACAATACCTGAAAGCACAAACACAAGCGGGTTGATCGATGAATGATACATAAATCCGTGGATCCATTTGCTCATTGCGTACCATGTAATCGGGATTGCCAGAAGATTTGCTGCCAGCACCCACTTCAGGAAATTCGTGGTGAGGAGCCATGTGATAGTCCTGGAAGAAGCGCCCATTACCTTTCTAATACCGATCTCTTTTGTGCGCTGCTCAGTCATGAAGGAAGAGAGTCCCAATAATCCCATACAGGATATGACGATCGCAACTATCGAGAATGCCCTGATCTGATCTGAGAAATCCCGCTCTCTAAAAAATTGATATGAGAACTGATCGTCGAAACTTTCAATTTCAATATCATGCTCAGGATCAAATTCATGATACTGGGCGGTGATCCTCTCCAGAGTTTTTTCATTATTATTTCCATCGAGCTTAACCATGATCTGATAGGGCCTATGGTCGTAAACTATGAACATTGGATTTACACGACGTTTTACAGTGGTAAAATTGAAATCTTTCACTACACCTATCACTTCTCTCTCTTCAGTTGTTTCATCTTCATTGAAAAGCTTAACTTTCTTACCAATGGGGTCATCCCATCCTGACAGTTTTACTGCTGTTTCATTCAGGATGACCGATCTTAGCGTGTCTGAACTGTAATTGCGGGAGAAGTTCCTTCCCTTGATTAGAGTTATATTAAGTGCCGGAATAAGATTATCATTGATGATCAGACGATCATACATACCATCCTTTTCGCCAGACTCAGCAAAAGTCTTTACCTGATATTTTTGCAATGTTCCACCCGGTAGACTTCCGATAGCAGTGGCATAGGTGACACCTGGGATAGAAGTAAGCTGGTCTTTAAAAGCATTTCTCTGATCCGGAAGATCAAGATCGGAAATGAGATATACGTCTTCCCGGTCATACCCGAGATCAACGTTCTTCAGGAATTTCATATGCTGACCTGCAATGAGAAGTGCTGAGATGAGTGAGATTGTTATTGTGAATTGTCCCACAACGAGGATCTTGCGAAGCGCAAGCCCCTTTTTGCTTTTCAAGAATGTGCCTTTTAGAACAACTATCGGCTTGTAGTTTGACATGATCATTGCAGGATAGAGCCCTGCGAGGAGTCCTATTATTAAAGGTATGATGAGTACACCGACCAGCAGATAATTCACCTCAAGAAGCTCGAAGAGATTTCTGAAGGAAGTATCCATCATAGGTATGAAAATTTCAAGCATGATGAGCGCAAATATTGTCGAAATATATGTGATAAAGATCGATTCTGCGAGGAACTGGCACATGACCTGCCTTCGTTGCCCGCCGATGACTTTTCTTATCCCGACCTCACGCGCTCTGCGCAACGCTTTTGCAGTAGTCAAATTCACATAGTTAAAAGAGGCGATGAGCAACACCAAAAATGCGATAGCTAATGAGGTAAAAATACTTGCCGGGTTTTTATGTCCTGAATTCAGCAGGTTGAAGCTCAGGTGTTCGGACTTAAGATGTATATCCTTCATTGGAATGAATTCAGCATTCCATATCTTGGCAAAACCCTTTTCATGACTGAGGACAGTGATCTTTTCCTGGAGTTCATGGATGTTGATCCCATCTTCCACTTGTATATAGCCAGCCAGCGCAGCATTAGTCCAGGAATCCCACCATATAGGATTGCGCTCCAGATCTATTGGATAAATTGCACTAAATCTGATGTGAGAATTTAATGGAGGATCTTTCAGAATACCTGCCACATATTTGTCTTCATAGTTTACGAAATAGATCGGCTTGCCAATCGGATTTTCTTCCCCGAAAAGTCTCTGTGCGAAATCTTCTGATATATACACACCGTTTGGATCAATCAGTGGGGTTTTATCATTTCCCTGCAGGATCGGGAAGTTGAACATTTTGAAGAAATCAGGATCTGCACCAAGTACATATCCACGGATTGTTTCTGGTTCCTGTTCCTCATTTCCTTGTTTGGTTCTGAATCTTGCACCCATTGTCGTGATCCGGACTGAGTGTGATACTTCAGGGAAATCTTCTTTCAGACTTTTCACCAAAGGACCTGAAGTAATGCCATATATAATTTGATTGTTACCTTCAGATTCTTCATGGGTTGTCACACGGTAAATATTTTTGGCATTCTCATGAAAATTATCAAAAGTGAGTTCTGTTACCCCAAAAGAAGAGATAAGGATGAATATCCCAAGACCAATGGAAAAGCCCAGTATCGTGATGACCGAGAATGCTTTCTGCCGGATAATGTTCCTGAAAGTGACTGAAATGAAATTCTTTAACATGATTTACCTCTACTGGATGTAAGCTGTATTAAAATAGAATCTGTCACCAGGGAATATCTGATAGTACATCATCGGTGTTGCACCATCTTCATATGCTTGTTCGACAAATTCCATATAATTGGGTGAATAAGCTCCACTATGCATAGGGAAGAATGTATGCGGCTCAAGTATCTCAAAGGTTTTATGAACTCCAAGACGCACAGCTTCATTATCACCAAAATTGCATCCGCTGATAGGCATAAAGGCAATGTCAATGGGCTTATTAAGATTTTGAAGATAGTAGATTTCATCAAGATAGTCGCCGGAAAAATCTCGTTGCCGATTTGCATGATCTCCAGAATGAAGGATAGTGACTCCATTTGCTTCTACCATAAAGCCTACTCCGGTATCATTTGAGTAGATCGAAGTGACTTCAACACCATTTACATCTACAATGGTGCGTGGTTCCAGAACCATATAATCCTCATTTGGAACATGGGGGTCAAATCCCATTACATACGTAACGTTTGGAAGAGAATCATTCCAGGCAAAAATTTCAGGACTATAATGATCTGCATGAACATGAGATACAAAAACGATCACATCGAGATCCTTGATCTCATCAAGATTGAAAATGCCGTTTGCTATTGTTGGTTGATCCGGTTCTCTGTTCATTCTCCAGTAATCAAACACGAGGAGATGATCTTTAGTTTTAGCAATCCATCCGCTATGCGTGACGTACCAGATGTAAATCTCACCTTCCTGTAATGATGCATGCAGAAGATCGGCTGAAGAGCTGACCTCAACGGATTGGTTCGGGGATAGGAGGTTTGCTATCTCAGTATTTCCATGTTCAATTGCAAGTTCAAGGGCTGTTTTTCCTTTGAAATCTTTTGCATCAATATCGCAACTTTTTTCTATAAGAATTTTAACAATATCAGTATAGCCAAGAGCGGCTGCAAGCTGTAGAGGAGTCTGATTCAATTCTTCGTTTTTTATGTTCACGTCAGCGCCGTTATCGACAAGCACCTGTACGAATGGAGTTTTACCCCGGCTTGCTGCGAGATGCAGCGGTGATGAATTATTAGTAGCGCATCCAGTTTCACATTCTGAATCCACGATTTCTATCTTTGCACCATTTTCAAGTAAGAGCTCAAGTGTGGACAGACTATCAGTCCATAATGTCCATGTAAGCGGAGTCCAACCATTTTCATCTACCTTGTTCACATCGATTCCCAGACTGATCAGATATGCAGCGATCTCGGTGTTTCCGCGTTGTGCGGCAATATGAAGCGGTGTTGTTCCAGAAGTATCCTCAGCAAAAGGATCTGCGCCGTGTTCGACCATGTAGGTAACAGCTTCCATCGGGGACTTGCCAGCCGAAAAGAACATAGTTTCTCCGGTTTCACTGCGATCATTATAGCTTAATCCCTTTTCCATGAGGAGTTCAGCAATATCAAAATGCATTCGTATCGTAGCCCAGACGAGAGCTGTCTCTCCCTGAGCGGATATTGCGTGCACATCCGCACCTTGTTCAAGAAGATACTCAACTATATCCATGTTTCCAACTAAAGATGCATACATAAGAGGAGTAACTCCCCATTGATTTGCATGATTGATGGACAGTCCTTTGTCCTGGAAAAGTTGTATCATCTCATTGTTGCCGGAAAAAGCAGCATTCAAAATAACTGTCGTACCATTACTACTTTCTGCATGGACATCGGCTCCTTGATCAAGAAGATACCTGACAAGCTCGATATTATTTCGATCTGAAGCAAAGAGAAGTGCAGTGTTCCCATTATCATCAGCAGCATTAACGTCAAAACTCTGATCGATCAGATATTTAACAACCTCAAGATGTCCATTGGCAGCAGCGTTATGCATTAGATTGCTGTTCTCACGATCAATTGTATTAATATCTGCTCCTTGAGAAAGGAGATATTTCATTATTTCTAAATTGCCTGCAATCGCCGCAAAAGTGAGAGGATCGCAATAGCTCTCATCTCGTTCGTTGAGTACTTCATGATTTTCCTGTATTATTTTTTGCACTTTTTCCAAATTGTTATCATTTATTGCTTCGAATATTGTTGATGCGATAGCGTGGGCTGACGGGATGAGTAGTGCTGAGAGTACTAAGATAAATATTTTCATTATGACTCCTTAATGCTTTTTATACATTAACCAATCTCCCCTTGCATGCTGGAGTTTAGCTATAATTATACGATTCTGCCGTCGAGTAGATTTATGATCCTATTTCCGTAACCGGCTTTTTCTTTCGAATGAGTTACTTGAATTATTGTAGTGCCTTCTTTATTGAGCTTTGAGAAGAGCTCCATGATCTCTGTTCCCTGTTCGGAATTCAAATTTCCTGTAGGTTCGTCTGCAAGAATGAGTGAGGGTTTGCCTGCTATTGCTCGGGCAATACCCACCAGTTGCTGTTGTCCGCCTGAGAGCTGATAGGGGAAAAGATCCTTTTTTCCGACTATCCTGAATTTATCAAGCAGATCACAAACTCTTGATTTGCGCTCTTTAGCACTTTTCTTCTGATAAAGCAACGGTAATTCGATGTTCTCGTACACAGTCAGATCGTCGATGAGATGATACTGCTGAAATACAAAACCGATCTCGCTCCGATGGAGATTTGTTCGCTGCTTTTCATTGAATTTGTGAACCGGCTGTTCTTTATAGAAATATTCGCCATCACTAAGGTTATCCAACATTCCAAGAATATAGAGCAGCGTTGATTTACCTGCTCCGGATGGACCCATAACAGTGACGAATTCTCCCTTTTCGACATCCAGATTGATGTCATTCAATACATAGGTTTTCACAAAATTATTCGAGAAAAATTTGAAAGCACCCCGCAACCGTAACATAGTACTCCTTTAAATGATAATTACTGAGACATTGTTCAGAATGTTCCTCTTGATATACTGATAGAACATTCCAATCTGCTCAATTTGTGTTTCAGCAAGATTGATCACGGCTTCGTTGTTATTACAAAATGCAGTGATAATTACTTCATCAGCATGAATGATCCTTTTGAGAAAGTCGTCATTTACATAGAACGAGTTTGTGCGCATAATTGAATCATTAATAATCAATTTCTCATCAATTTTGACAATCTTCTCTTTTGATGAAGGTGTGCTGTAGTTATCGAGTTCCAATTGTACTGATTTCAGTTCCGTCCATGAGGAATAAACCTGAGAGTAGTCAATTGTTATTAACCACTGGTAACTTTGATCGACTTTTTTGAATTCGAGAAACATATCAGCATCACAGATTGAATTTTCGTGGAAGATATTGATCTTCACCGGTGAACATTGATAGTAAATTACATTTTTCCCCTGGAGTGCATCGCTTTTATCTATAATCTTAAGATTGGTCGATGCACACGCAGCAAGGAGTAAAACTCCAAGTAGTATTGCTATTTTTTTCATGAGACCTCCAAGCTATACTTAGCATATAGCTTCCTGTGTACCGTCAGGGTACATTATTTTCTTTTTTCTGAACATGATAGGGATCTTTTCTTTGTCGGGCGCACCGATCTGGATAAGCTCCCAATCTTTATCATAATCGCGAATCACTTTTCGTAGTACATTTACTACTTCTTCTGAGCTTGCACCGGGATCATCCCATTCCACAAGCTCGACACGGTAGCACATAGTTTTTTTCTTTCCATTGATGCGAACTTCAATCTCAAGGTTTTGCTGTGCTTCCAAAGTTGGAATACTTAACACTATTTCGCGCATATGAACCTCCCGTTATTCATTGTGCATATCATTTGTTGATTCGATTGAATATTATCCGTATATGAGATGTTATCTTTAGTTAGTTGATAGAAATGACTCTTCCTGAACCAGCTCCCAAGATGTTCTTTGCCAAGTATCATAAAAGGGACGACAAAGCTGAAATCGAAAGATGAATTCCGCGGAATTTTTTCAACAAGTCCGGTTATGGTAAAATCTGATCTGTTGTGCAAATTCAGCACTTTTCCGATTGGATATTCATCACCGAAATAGTACTCTGATGCTTCTCTTGTGATCACGTGAGAGAGCAGCTTGCTGAGCACCATTGCTTTGTCGTCCTTGATAAATGGAAAGGAGAACATTTTTTTGAGAGCTGGTTTAATTTGGAAGAGACGGTTATTGGAAAAATTTGAAGTTTCGTATATATTGAACATTCCATCAAATGTAAGAAGTCTTGAGTTGACACTCAACTTATGAGATAAATCTTCTAAAATGGGTGCAGGATCATAGGTAACCTTTGGATTACCATATTGTTCACCTTGGTTGACAATGCCACAATGAACGATACGGTAGAGATTGTTCTTATTTTCGAGCAATTGTGCAGAGTACAATTCACCCCGCACCCATAATAGAAGGAGGATGCATACTGCCATTTGTATGGCAAATCCCAATTTATTGATGGAGGAATATCCTTTTTGACGGATCAGGTTTCTAAATGCAATTTTGAAATAATTTTTAATCATCATTATCCCTATTCATATTTAAGTGCAGTAATAGGATTTTTTGTTGCCGCATTAATTGCCAAATAGCTCACAGTTGTTATTGCAATAAGGAGCGTGATTAAACCAGCCAGGATAAAATAACCCAAACTCAAATCGATGTGATATGCAAAATTTTGTAGCCAGGTTTTCATAATATAATAGCCTATTGGCCACGCAATGATATTAGCCAGTACAATCCATTTGGTAAATTGTCTCAGAAGGATCGAAACAATACTGGGAACTGAAGCGCCCAGAACTTTTCTCACTCCGATTTCTTTGGTTTTCTGTTCTGCGGTGAAAGCGGCCAAACCAAACAACCCAAGGCATGCTATGAAGATAGCCAGAGTTGCAAAAATAGTGAAGAAATTTCTAGTTCTCTGCTCTGATTTGTGCAGATTATCAAAATAAGTATCCATGAAGAAATACTCAAAAGGCTGATTACCGGCCAACTCGCTCCATTTTTCCTTCAGAAAATCTAACGTTCCTGCCACATTTTCCGGTTGGATGCGTATCGTCATGAATTCTTTCCACCAAACAGAAGGGTGAAAGATGATGAGTGGTGAGATCTCTTCCAGCAGTGAACCGTAATGAAAATCTTTCACAACGCCAATAATGGTAAGTTCTTCATCCGAACCCGGTTCAATGAGCTTTCTACCAATGGGATTTTCATAGCCCAATTTCCGTACTGCGGCTTCATTTATGATGATTGAATTCTTGTCAGCTTCATTTGTTTGGGAAAATATTCTGCCTTCTTGTAGAGAAATTCCCATTGTCTCCAGGTAATCATAATCTCCGCATAAACGGAAGAAATAATACAATTCATCGGGAGTGTTGTTGTCTTTGTTGTACATGCTGCCGTCGGAACAGGAGCCGGGAACACTGAATGCTGCACTGGCAGAAATTATCGCAGGAGATGTCAGGATTTCTTCTTTGAATACAGGAAGCTGATCTTTCAGAATATGAGCCCGATCGATCACCAGAAGATGATCTTTATCGAATCCTAATTTTTTATTGCTGATGAATTTCATCTGCTGCACCGAAATTATCGTGCAAATTATAACGATAATAGAAATGGTAAATTGGAAAAGAACCAAGGCATTCCTGAAACCAGCTTTCTGCTTGCCTTTGAAGAGATTTCCTTTTAAAATACTTAATATTCTGAATGAAGAAAGAGTAAATGCAGAATATCCACCCGCGATGAAACCAATGAGGACAGCTAGAAAAAAATAGGCGGGAAATGAGAAATTTCCAGCAAAGTTCATTTGAAGAGACTTAGCAGTAAAATTATTAAAATAAGGAAGCAGCAACTCAATTCCTATAAGTGCTATTATCATTGAAAGAAGACTTATCAAAACCGATTCCATCAGGAATTGTTTGATTAATTGTTTTCTGCTGGAACCAACAACCTTTCGAATGCCGATCTCTTTTGCACGCACCGCAGAACGAGCTGTTGTTAAGTTCATAAAATTGATGCAGGCCACCAGTAAAATAAAAAATCCGATAATTGCGAATAAGTAAACATAACGGATGTCACCTTTCTTACCAACCGCATTATCTGAAGGACTGAACAGGTAAATTTTGGCAAGCGGCGTTAATCGTAGATGATAATAATTTCCTGATTTTTCCCATTCTTTTATACTTGTGCCCAGAGCTTGCTGGAAAAGAGGATCAGCTTTTTGCACGAACAGATCATTAATTTTTTCGGAAAGAACTTTCTCATCAACGCCTTCGGTTGTTTTTATGTAAGTAAGTAGATTGTGGCTGAGCCAGTTGGTATCGGTATAACTTCTAAGAGTGCAGAATGAAGCCAGTATCTGGAAATGCCAGTGAGAATTTGCCGGCCAGTCTTTTGCTACGCCTACAATTTCATATTCAGTTTTATTATCAAATTTCAGCGTCTTCCCGATTGGATCTTCATTTTTGAAAAATTGTTTTGCAGTTGATTCTGTGATCACAATTGTTTTAGGACGAGTCAAAAGTTCGGAGCTGCTGCCGCTGATAAGCGGAATGGAAAAGACATCAAATACTTCCGTATCGGTATAATAGATTTTATCCAGCAGGAAACTTGTCTCTTCAAAGCTCACTAAATTTTCATAATTTCCTTTAAGCCTGACCGCGCTTTCGATCTCGGGAATTTCTTCCATTAAAGCAGGTCCCAGAGGAATTGCAGTCCAAGTTCCGGTTTCTTCTTGTTCTCCCATTTTGGCATCTGTGCCAATACGATAAATCTGCTCAAAGTTAGAATTGTGCCTGTCGAAACTCAGCTCATCTTGAATCCAAAGCATGATCAAGATGAAACAGACAAGTCCAATGGCTAAACCAAGAACATTTATGAAGGTGAAAATCCTGTGCCTTATAAGATTTCGAAAAGCGATTTTTAGATAATTTTTTAACATATTAAAACCTACTCATATTTCAAAGTAATAGAAGGATTGGTTTTTGATGCTTTAAGAGACTGGAAAAGCACTGTAAGTATCGCTATAAGGAAAGCGATTATGCCTGATAAGATAAAAGTTAAAAGGGATAGCTGGATTCTATACGCGAAGTTTGCCAGCCAGTTATTAAGTGCAAAATATGCTACTGGCCATGCAATAATGTTTGCAAGAATTACCCATTTTGTGAAAGTTTCGGAAAGCAATAATACAATATTTTGTGAGCTTGCGCCCATTACTTTGCGGATGCCTATTTCGTGTGTACGCTGCTCTGTGGTATATGATGCAAGTCCGAATAATCCCAGGCAGGCAATAAAAATACACATAATAGAGAAATAAATGAATACTCTTCCGATCTTCTGCTCGGCTACATATTGTTTATTTAAGCTGTCATCCAGGAAAGTGTATTCAAATGGGAAAGTGGGACAGAATTCATTCCACTTTTCCTCGATATAGGTTATTGTATTTTTGATGTTTTCCTGTCTGATCCTCAGACTGATATTCCTCAAAGGTCTATCTGAAAGAAGGAGCAGAATAGGATCGATATTATTGTGCAGGGAGTTGTAATGGAAGTCTTGTATAACTCCGATCACACGGGTGTCTCTGGTTGAAGTGCCGTCCAGGCCAGCACCAAAACCTAATTTCTTGCCAATTGGGTCATCGCCCCAGCCAAGAACATTTGCACAAGCTTCATTAATAATGATAGATTCTTCCAGGTCGGTAGTTAATTCAGGATCGAAATTTCGACCTTTAATGATTTTCATATCCATCACATCAATGTAATCATTATCTACAAATACGAAATTAATTCCTTTCTCTGCCATTGTGCCATCGAGTGTTTCGTATCTTTGAACAAGTATTCCATAATCTTGACCCGGAATGCTGGAAGATGTTCCTGCTTTTAAGATTTGAGGATGTTTGAGCAGTTCTTCTTGAAAAGCATCCAGATTTTTAACGCCGGTTGTATCTCGCACGGTGAGCACAACCACGTTTTCTTTATCAAATCCAAGGTCTTTGTCTCGAAGGAAATTTAATTGCTGAATCACAGTAAAAGTTCCTACTATCATGATGATCGAGATCGAGAATTGCAGCAGAACGAGTATTTTTCTCAGAGTTCCCTTGCCCTTTCCTAATTTTCCTTTCAGTACTTCCACCGGAATAAATGATGAAAGATAAAAAGCCGGATAGCTTCCTGAAACAATTCCAACGATCAAAGCTATACCCACGATCCCCAGAACTAAATTCAGGTTTTTTGCTATATTGAATGAAAGATGTCTGTCTGCGATCTCATTGAAAGCAGGCAGTAATAATTCTGTAGCAATGAATGCAAGAAGCAAAGCAAAAAAAGTTAAAATCAATGATTCCATCATGAATTGACTGCGTAAATAACTTTTCTGAGCACCCACAACTTTTCGGATACCAATTTCTGTAGCTCTGTTGGCAGATTGAGCTGTTGCCATATTCATATAATTGATGCAGCCAATGACGAGTAAAAAAAGTGCGACAATACTGAATGTGTAAACGGAAGCAATATTTCCGGTTGGCAGGTCGTATCCCAAATGTGAATGCAGGTGAACATCAGCAAGTGGCTGCACCATCAGTTGGAATTTTGAATTGATCTTGTCACCAACAGGTTTAATGTATTTTTCGTTAAAATCGGGGTAAGCATCCAGCACATTCTGGATATTACCATTTTCCGTAAGCATGATGTATGAATAGAATCCTATATTCCAGAAAGCTTCACTTGCAAGGCTGTCAAAGCGGTCCGCACCAAAAAACTGTTTCAATGTTATAAATGAAGCAATTGCTTCAAAACGCAAATGGGAATTGTGAGGGACATCTTTGATTATGCCTGTGATCGTGAAGATCAGTCCATGACCGGTTTCCAGGGTTTTACCGATTGGATCGACATCACCGAAAATTCTTTTTGCAAAGCTTTCGGTTAAAATTATCTCATTGGGGTCATTCAGAGCATCTTCGGGTGAGCCGGAAATAAATTCATGCGTAAAAACATCGGTGAGGGTGGAATCGGCAAAATATACGTTCTCCTCAAAAATCTGTTTCTCCTCATATTGGAATAGATTGTTATCCATATTCATGAAACGACAGAATTCAGCTACATCATGCGGGTATTCCAGTTTTAAGGCAGGTCCCAAAGGAAGGGCTGTTGCCGCAAAAAGATCTTCCGATTCTTGTATGTTAAAATGAGATTCTAAGCGATAGATCCTTTTATAATTTTCGTGATGTTTATCGAACGAAAGTTCGTTCTGCACGAACAATCCGATGAGAATCGTGCAGGTGAGTCCAATTGCCAATCCTAAAATATTAATAGTTGGATATAATTTATTCCGAGAAATATGCCTGTACGCAATCTTTAAGTAGTTCTTTAGCATCCGCTGTTCCTCCGAGATTTTTGGTTAAAGAATTTAGAGAAGTTTACGAATGTTTTCGGTGACGATATGGCCGTCAAAGAGCTGTATCACTCTGTGGCTGTACTCTGAGTCCGAGGGTGAGTGAGTAACCATGATAATGGTGGTGCCTTCATCATTCAATTGTGAGAGAAGATCCATAACTTCTTCTCCGTTTGCAGAATCCAGGTTACCTGTGGGTTCGTCAGCGAGGATAAGACGTGGGTTTGTCACAACTGCGCGAGCAACTGCAACACGCTGTTGCTGACCACCTGATAATTGTTGAGGAAAGTGTCTTTTACGATGCATGATCTTCATACGATCCAGCACTGCTTCGACTTTTTTCTTACGAACCGAAGAAGACATTTTGAGATACAGAAGGGGAAGTTCGACGTTTTCCCAGACAGTGAGTTCGTCGATCAGATTGAAGCTCTGAAATATGAACCCAATATTACCTTTTCTAAGATTGGTGCGATTTCTTTCCTTGTACCTGGCGACCTCCTCGCCCATGAATTCATAAGTACCTTCAGTGGGATTATCCAGTAATCCCAATATATTGAGGAGAGTGGATTTTCCACATCCTGAAGGTCCCATGATAGCTACGAATTCCCCTTCTTTCACTGCAAGGTTTACCTTGTTAAGTGCTGTTGTCTCGACTTCGTCAGTACGATAGACTTTCATTAGTTCATTTGTTTTGATCATCATTACTCCTTATTGATTTTCTATTTTCTTTAATATTAACACATCGACATCACCAAAGGTCTCATAGCTGGAAACAATGACTCGTTCGCCTTCTTCGACACCTTCGATTACTTCATAATATTTAGGATTATATCTATTTAATCTTATATCTCTCTTATAAGCATTGTTGCCTGACTCATCTACCACGAAGATCCACTGACCGCCGGTGCTTTGATAGAATCCACCGCGAGGAATAAGGAGTGATTCTTTTGGTGCACCGAGCTCAAGTTTGATCCTGAAAGTCTGACCGATACGCATATTTTGTGGCAGCTCACCAATAAATTCCATATCGATCGAGAATTGCCCATTGCGTACTTCGGGATAGATCTTTGTAACTTCTAATTTATATGTTTTGTTGGAATATTCAAATTCCGCAACAAGACCTCTCTGTACTCTGGAAATATAGTGTTCATCAATTTGTGCATTTATCTTATATGAATCAAGTACATTTATTTGACCAAGGCGTTGACCGGCACTTTTTGATTCGCCAATCTCAGCATTCAAAGAAGTGAGCTGACCATTTACAGGAGCACGGACATCAAGACTTTCCAGCTTTTTGCGAACGAGATTGAAATTTTCCTGCATTCGCTGAACGGATTCCTCAAGCTGACCTATCTGCACGTCGCGGAATAGGGAATCTTGTTTCTGTGATTCAATAAGAAGATCTTTCTTTGATACAAGATATTCATAATATTCTTTTGCATTCTGATACTCATCTTTAGATTTGAAATTCTGTATATAAAGTTCATGAACCTGCCCATACTCTCTTTTTGCCTGTATGATCGAATAGTTGATCTCAATAAGCTGGCTCTTAAGATCGAGTTTATTCTGCTCCATCAAAAGGCGTGTATTACGCAAGTTGTTCATCTGTTCTGCCAGGCTTGCTTCTCTGTTCATGATGCTTAGATGAAGGTTTGTGTTGCTGAGGCGGAGAATTATATCTCCTTCTTTTACCATGGTTCCTTCTTCGATCAGGATCTCCTCGACCTGTCCGCCTTCAAGTGCGTCAATATAAACAGTACGTATCGGCTGGACAGTACCTGTGTTCGTAATGTAATCCTGAAAATAGCCCCTCTCAACCGAAGCAATGGTAAGACGTTCTTCCTGTACGCGAAGTTTTGAACTTTTATCTGCGAAAATAATGTAATATAGTATAAGCAGAATAAATACTCCTCCGACAGTGACCCAGAGAATTTTCTTCAATGGCCATTTCTTTTTCTCAATTATTTTATCCATGTATGCACCTCTCTTATGTTTTTCTTAATGCAGTTTTTATGCCAAAAATGAAATTTACTGCAAACTCTTTATTTGAGGGAAATCGAGCTGTTCAGAGAATAACCATACTGTCCGCTCATGAAACAGTTGTGTACGATAGCGTACACTTTTTCACAAATATATTGACACGAAGAATTTAAAATATACGAAAGAATCGTTAGTAAATAAACTGATCTATATAGTTTTGATATGCAACTTTTTCGGTTCGGTATGTTATTTGCATAAGTTATTTTAAAAATGGAGTTTGTACATGAGCCAAAAATACGGCAAGATCCTGGTTGTTGATGACAAAGAAGACATTTTATTTGCACTAAAATTATTGCTGAAAAAGCATGTTGAGAAGATCGATACTGAGCAAAATCCGGGCAATATTCCGGAACTTCTGAAAAATGAATCCTATGATCTGGTTCTTCTTGATATGAATTTCACAGCAGATATGAGCGGCGGGCAGGAGGGGTATTACTGGATGCAGCGAGTTAAAGAGATCGACCCGAGCATTCTTGTGATATTTATTACCGCTTACGGAGATGTAGAAAAGGCAGTAAAAGCGATCAAGGCAGGCGCCACTGATTTCGTTCTCAAACCCTGGCAGAATGAGAAACTTCTTACGACTATCAATACTGCACTGAAGCTCCGTCAATCTCAAGCCGAGGCAAGTAATCTTCGAATAAAACAGAAAGAACTCAGCGCTGCACTCGACCAACCCTTCAGTGATTTCATTGGAATCTCGCAAGAGATGCAGAAGGTGTTTGCAACTATACAAAAAGTTGCCGAAACAGATGCAAGTGTGCTTATCCTTGGCGAAAACGGTACAGGCAAGGAGCTTGTAGCGCGTGCTCTTCACAGAAATTCCGGAAGAAGGGATGAGGTTTTTATCAGTGTTGATCTCGGTTCCATAAATGAGAATCTCTTTGAAAGTGAACTTTTTGGACACGTAAAAGGTTCTTTTACTGACGCAAAAAGCGATCGGATCGGACGCTTTGAGGTCGCATCCGGGGGTACACTTTTTCTTGATGAGGTTGGGAATCTTTCTCTGCCAATGCAGGCAAAATTACTCACCACCCTTGAGAAAAGACAGATAGCGCGGGTTGGAGCAAACAAGATCATTCCAATTGATGTGAGAATGATATGCGCAACTAATATGCCCATCCATGATATGACCCGGGAGAACACATTCCGGCAGGACCTGCTCTACAGGATGAACACTGTTGAGATTTGCCTCCCTCCTCTCCGTGATCGAGGTGAAGATATCCCACTACTTGCAGAGCATTTTCTAAAAAATTATGCAAAGAAGTACAAAAAAGAAATCAATTCAATAAGTGAAAGAGCAATAAAAAAACTGGAACTCTATCCATGGCCCGGAAATATTCGTGAACTGCAGCATGCACTGGAAAGAGCTGTGATTCTGAGTGAATCTCATGTCTTATATCCTGAGGATTTTCTACTTTCTGTAAAGGGTGATGAAGGTGACCATGTGAGTTTTGAAACCTACAACCTCGAAGATGTCGAAAAGTCGGTTATTCAAAAAGTGATACGTAAACATCATGGAAATATAACAATTGCAGCGAAGGAACTCGGACTTACACGAACTTCGCTTTATAGAAGAATGGAAAAATATGATATATAAAAATTTTAAAATAAATATTATTATCCGAATTTTTCTGCTGCTTATAACGCTCTTTTTCCTTGTTTTTATATACTTCAGAACTAGTTTTCACATCACACTCATTTTTATTGGAGTATTGGTGTTGCTTGAAATATATTCCCTGGTTTATTATTTAGACAGAACCAATCGTGACCTGACTAACCTGCTCGATTCAATTCAGTATTCGGACTTCAGCCGGACTTTTACCATCGAAAAAGAAAGCTCGAGTTACAAGGAATTCAAGAGCGCTTTCAATAAGGTCATTGACCAATTCAAAACTGTTCGTGAAGAGAAAGAGGAGCAGTATCATTATCTGCAGAATGTGCTTCATCATGTGGGAATTGCACTTATAGCATTCCGCAAGAATGGCAAAGTTGAGATGATAAATAATACAGCCAAGAAGCTTTTCCGCATTAATAATCTAAGAAATATTCTGATGCTTGAGGATTTTAATAAAGAACTGGTCGAGACCATTCTAAAACTCAAATCAGGCGAGCGCTCTCTTGTAAAGGTCTTTGATAATGATGAGATGCTGCAGCTTGCAATTTATGCAACCGAATTTACGCTTAATGAGAGAATCATAAAATTAGTCTCTATCCAGAATATTCAGCATGAGCTTGAAGAGCAGGAAATGGTTACCTGGCAAAAGCTTATTCGTGTGCTCACCCACGAGATAATGAATTCTATTACTCCTATCGCATCGATCTCTTCGACTGTAAATTCTATGCTTCAGGAAATCAAGGAAGATACAAAAGATAAAGTTGGAAAGGAAGTTGATCCCGAAACCATTGAAGATATCCGAGAAGCAGTGACCACTATTAATAGACGCAGTACCGGTCTTCTTCATTTTGTAGAAACCTATAGAAATCTTACGCGAATTCCCAAACCAAATTTTCAGATATTTCTTATTAAAAATTTATTCAACCATGTAGGGGTGCTTCTAGAAGAAGAATTTAAAGGAAGGAACATCTTTTTTGATTACTCAATTTTCCCACAAAGTCTGGAACTGACAGCGGATGAAGACCTGGTTCAGCAGGTTGTGATAAATCTTCTGAGAAATGCAATTCAGGGTGTGGAATTATGCGAGAAACCAGTTATTGAATTGAAGGCATTTGTGAATGAGCGGGGTCGAATTATCATTCAAGTTGTGGATAATGGTTCCGGCATTCTTCAAGATTCAATGGATAAGATATTTATTCCCTTTTATACGACTAAAAAAGAGGGTTCGGGTATCGGGCTGAGTTTGTCTCGGCAGATAATGGGATTGCATGGAGGTACGATAACTGTAAATTCTGATCCGGATGTGAAAACAGAATTTACGTTGAGGTTTTAGTTAATGATATAATTTAAAACAAACAACCCAAATCCTGAATCGGTACGATTCAGGACAAGACCACCGCGAGACCAAACCGACGACACGCTTGTTAGTGGCTAATCAAAACAAAAAAATCAGAACTTAATTGTTTACTTTTATTTCTGGCCTGGAAGTTGCACCTTTAATTGTTATAGTAGCTTTAACATTGTTAGTGCTATCACCACCTTTTTCAGTGCCTGTTCCAACTATTGTAAGCACATCTCGATTTATAGAGAGCTCAAAAGTTCCGTTTTCTGATGAAAGCTTTTTTGTTGAAGTGTTGTATTCAAAACCTAACCAATTTCCAACATTATCAACATTTGAAGACCAGCTATTGCCACCGCCGTTATTATTAATTGGCTTTTTGTAAAAATCCTTCGCTAAAGATGCCAGATAATAAAGATCACCTATTACTGCTTGTCGATTAGAATTGCTAGCTTGTGCATTGTATTGCAGTTTTGCCTCATCGCGATCAGTTTTACTACAACATGATATCAATAAAACCAATAAGATCATAAATACTGTTTCGAACCTTGAGTACTTCTTCATTTTATCCTCCACGTAAATTTAAATACACCACGTCAAAAGGCTCTGTGTCGCCCGTCATTTCTTTTTAAACAGGATAACTAATTTTTTCAATAAATTTCTTTTCATCCTCCACGCATTTCATCTCCTTTGTATTTATTTTGGAATTCTCCATTATTGCCACAAATGTTTGGTGTGAGCCACGATACTTTCTGCTTTTCTTCTTGCTGATTGTGGGCACGATTGTTACAGGCATCTTTCAAATATCATCTTCTTCTAATAAATAATTACCTGTAGCAGGAATATTTTTTTTATAATAATTTATGTTTTTAAAATCCACTTGATCTAAATCCATAATTTTAAACATTATACTATTATTCTTAGGTCTCATCACTTGAACACCTTTAGAATTTCTACTTGTTTTTGGATTAATTAGATTAGTATTAAAAACTAAGATTTTATTTATTGAACTTATTGCTACAAGATCCTTATCATACCTGATATGATTACAAAAAATTATATTAGAATCACCGTTATATGCATTTTTTAATCTTTTTCTATGTGTTTTGGTTTCATAACTTTTCATTGAAATTTTGGAAACTTTTCCATTTTCAAATCCAAAGATCATGAAACCAGAATAATCATTTGTACCAGTAACATAAATAATCAACTCGTCTTCTTCAAGAGCTAATTTATTAACAATATTCTGAATTTGTATATATTTGTTATTCTGTAATTTATAAACATTCTGTTTATTTGTAAAGATAAGTAATTCATTTTGAAGTAGTAAATTACTTAAATTGATTTCCGAACCAACCCATTGAGATTTGGAATCTTTGTTAGGTTGATCTTGTGTTTGTTTAGAAGTTGATTCAGATTTTGTTTCTTCATCAGGAACAGATGGTTCAATAGGTACTTGTTCTTGTAAGATTTTTTCATTTTTCTTTTTATTCGTTTGTAGTAAATTAAATATTTCCCAAAGTGGGTCGAGTGCTTTTTTCCTATTAGAATAGTACTCACTACCTCTAATTCGAAAAAATTGCCAACCACAGCGCTCCAATACTTTTTGTCTTGCTAAATCATGTTGGTACTGCTCAACACCATGCGATTCATCACCATCACATTCAATTGCTATTTTTGTACCATCAGAGAATAATGCAACCAAATCTATTCGATATTTCCCTTTGGCAACTTCATATTGAGGAATTACATTATAACCTTTTGCAACTATATCATTTCGAACTTCTACTTCGAACCAACTATCATAAGGACTTGGTTGCATTCCTCTTGTCTTTTTGCGCGGTACTGGGATAAGCTGCTCATCAATATAATGAGGTGTCCTATAATTTATGACATGATTTAATAATTTGTAACGTAAATCAGTAGTCTTCAAATCTTCTAATTGAACAGAATGAAACAACCAAACTTGTTCTATTGCCCTACTCACTGCAACATTAAACCGTCTTTCATCTTCTGGTTTTGTTAGTGAAGATCTATTATGATTATGAGCAGTAACCAAACTTAATAAGATTACATCTCTTTCATCACCTTGAAATGAAGCTGAATTACCACATACGATTTTTCTTTCATGATACTCTTGTTCACCTATATATTTTAGTAGCAAATATTCTATTATGTTTGATTGTAAATTTCCTTGAAGTGTTATTATTCCAAAAGTTTTACCATCATATCTCTCGTCTTTAATGAGTCCAGTTATAATCTTAACCATAGTTTCAGCTTCTGGTCTATTTACTATTCTTGCACCTGTTCCTTCCGTATAACCATTTGGACAGAACACACCTTTTAAAGGTTCAAGTCTATTTTCTGAATATTGTTTTAGTGGATAAAGTCCCATACCCTCAGGAGCATAAAAGTGTTTATTTGAAAATTCAATAATCTCAGGCATGCATCTAAAGTGTTCTCTCAAAACCGTTATTCCATCACAAAAGAGTTTGGAGTGATCAAAAAAACTGAACGCGGTACCATAGTAATCAGCAAATGGAATACCTTGTAGATGTCTTTTGATATAAGGTATCATTGTATTTGCCTTTACACCTACATACTCAGGTGATGTTTGTTTATCATCTCCGACAATTATTATATTCTTTGTTATATAGAGAAGGAAAATTGCATCGGGACCTAATTGGCTTGCTTCATCAATTATTACATAGTCATACATTTCTTGTTCAGGACTGATGGTTTCAGCAACTTTATAAAGAGGCATAATCCAACATGGAACAGAATCTTTACAATACTCCATTTCATTTTGAGCTATTTTCCTAAACTTCATAGCTCTTTTACCTCTTCCAGTTTTACCGATTTTTTTTACCGCCAAAACCCAAGCATTTAAATGCTGACGTAAAGAACGATTATGTTGAAGATCTTCAATAACGACACACCATGCTTTTTTTGCAGCAATTTTTGCTATTAATTCTTTCTCCTTTTGTTCAAATTTATATAAATATTTGAATAAGTGTGTTTCATTGTTGTCACCAAGAAGTTTATTGATTTCATTCTGTGCATGCCTGAATAATATTGCTTCTTTGAATTTTGATTTATCTGATAAAGCAAAATCATCTGATAAAATTGATTCTATCAGATTAGGTAGATCTTCATTTAATTTCCTTTGTATTTCTCTATATCCAAAGTATTTTTCTTTTCTTTGATTAATTATTATCAGTTTGTTGATATTTATTTTGTAATTATTATAATCCATTTCTGTTAGATTTATTCGAATCTTCTCGCAAATAGGGTGTGCGTTGTTGTTGTTTAGGCTGCTTATTGCATTTTTTATTATTTCTTTTTGTCTCTTTACTTTCTCTAAGAGAAGATTGTAATCAGTATCCTTAATAAGTTTAATAATACTTTCTTTCTCAAAAGGTTTTATCTTTAAATCTGATTTTTTTCGATTTGTAGTCTGAGCTTTTCTGATTCATCAATAAAAGTTAGAAGTTTATTAACTTCATTATTGATGTTCTTGAAGTTTAAAAATATATCTTTATATGATTTGTAATCAATTCCTTTTTTATCCCAAATGTGTTTTAAGTTCTCGAAATCTTGTTGTAATTCTATATCCCTTATAGCTGTTTTAATCTTTTCTAATGTGTCAGTTGTACCTCCATTTACTCTAATGTCATTTACAAAATATAATCGTTCTTTTATTTCTTTTGTAAGAAATTGTTTTTTCAAATTAAAAACGAATCCTGATAGAGGATTACCTTCATTCAAATATTTGATTAAAATTTGCGCATCACTTTTCAGCTGCTTTAGACTATTTTTTGAATTGTATGTGATTTCAATATCTCGATCAATCTTTTCAAAATCAAATTGTTCCAATCTTGATAATACCTTTGTAGAGGTTTCAAGTTTTTGTTTCCATTGATATGCATTTCCCTTAAAATAACTTCCAATAATTTTATCTGTAAAGTCGATCTGTAGCATACTTATTTGCTTATAAGTATCATGTAATGAACTAAGCATTGTTCTCAAATCATTCAAGTAGGAACATTTAATTATCAAATGTCCACTCGATGTTTGGAGTTTTGATAACTTTTCTTCATCCAAATAATATTGTTTTAATTCATCACTCGTTGGAAGGTTTTCCACCTTTAGAGTATAATAATCAAACTCAGTTAAATCAACGGTTTTATAACTTTCATATTGCTCAATGAATGATTTTAACTCTGTTGCTATTGTAGTGTTATTAATATCACAGAATGAATCTTTATACCATTCAAATTTAACCGAATCCAATTCTAATATTTCAGCAATTTCTGTTAATGTACCTGAATAAGAAGAATTGATTTCTTGCTTTCTTGAATCCTTTTCTTTAATTTTTATTAGTTCGTTTGTATTAATTGCTATTTTTTCTCTAATAGCTTTGAGTTTATCATCTAATTCAATTATCTCATTTTTATATTCATCTAAATTAGCTCTTGAAAGTTCATCATTTATGGAATTAACACTGGACTGCAAATCCTTAATCGAGGATGCATCTCCGCTTAAGAGATTAACCACCAAATCTTTAAATTCTTCAGGAAGTTTATCTTTTAAAACTTCTAAAGCTCTTTTTGTATAAGCAGTAATTAAAAGTTTTTTCCCATTAGCAAGAAGATGACAGATTAGATTGGCAATTGTATGAGATTTTCCTGTTCCAGGGGGACCCTGTACTAAAATTTTATTATTTCTTCTTGTTTTGTTAACAATTTCAATCTGTTCGTCATTCCATTCTTTAGGAAAATATATGGGTTCTTCTTCAGAAATATGGTTTACTGAATCTAAAATTAAAGGATCTCCAGATTCTTTATTATGAGATTCAGTTAAATCATCCAACATAGGTATGTCAACAATCTCTTCTTCTTTTATATCTGAGATAATTTTTTCATAAAGAGAAGTAAAACTTTTTGTGTTACGTTTTCTTAAAATTAGTGCTGGAGCAAAAAACACCGTCTCTTTGATTGGAATTTGTGTAGGTTTCCTATTAACATCGTAATAATTCCCATCACCAGGTTTTATTCTCTCTGCTAATAACTGCAAAACATCATGTAGTTCTTTATCAAAAGGATTTATTAGTTCTTTTTCTTTAATGAATTCATTCGCCAATTTTTCAGCTTCGATAATATCATCCGAATCGAATTGATCAAATAAATCAATAATTGAATCAGTTTCAATTTGTAAAGTATTCAATAAATTTTGGCTTACTATCAGGTTTGAGTTTTTCTTAGTAAATTCGAACTCAATATCTGTTTTAGTTGTTATAATATGTCGACAAATTAGTGGAGTATCTTCACTTTCCTGAAAGTAAAAAAGACCTACTCCCATAATTAATTCAAACTCTTCACCAAACTGTTTTGTTTTATTGTATACTGAAAATAATTTCTTATAGATATTATTAGTTTTTTCGAATTTTTGGAAATCATTGTCATAGATATCACGTTTTACCCAATAATTTTCTGAATCTTGAAGCCAATAATCTTCACAATATTTTTCAAATTCATCGATAATGTCTGGATTCTCTTCCAATATATTAATCTCTTCATCGATTGTAATCTCTTTAAGTAACTCTGGCAAATCATTCCTGTTTAATAAAGTAGTTGGATCAATCCAATCTTTTAGCGTAGGAGGGGGTTCCGGGAATTCCGGCTTAATTGGCTCCACTGGCTTAGTAATTCTTAAGAAGTAATCAGCATTTTTATTGTAATTTTCATTAAGGATATAATCAATATCATTGTTATTTGGTATGTCTTTCATCCAAAGAATTTCTATGTAATTTGTTTTTGCAGTTTCAATATTCTTAATTGATCTGTCTCTAATCTTAGAGAACTCAAGTAAGTAATTAAATATTTGGAGATATTTATCTTTCATACATTTTTTTCCTCTTTCTTATTTATATAACCAACTTAATCTTTTGCCTGTAATGGATGGCGTGTGCGGCGTAATAAGAAGGATTCCGTCGTGAACAAACTGACCAGCCGTTTGAATCGGAACGATTCAGACGAAACGAACTGATAACACGAACTGCCGACACGCTTGTTAGCTGCATTTTCACTTGCACAAATTGTTTATCAAGATGAAAGTTATTTGAACTAAACTTGATAAAGACAAAATCGAGGTTAATATAATCATAACAATTTTTAAATATCTATTATCCTTATGTTTTCTTTCTGCTTCTTCATAATTCGTTAACGTAGCGATTGACTTTGGAGTTATAATGTATTTATTTCCAGTCAGTTGTAAATCCTCAGAAACAATGAATGAATCTAAAAGAAGTTTAAGTTTTAATTCTTCTTTATCTTTTTCAGGATGTAGAATCCATCTTAGTGTGTGAAGTTCAGTCATTAAATCCATTATGTGTATAGGCTCACCATTTGATTTAAGATAATGATCAATTAGATTCCTAAGTAGGTAAATTCTATCAATAGTAGCAAATTTCTTTTTATTATAGATGTACTGTCTTGATTTGTCCCATTTCTTTTGAAATTGCACTTTTAATATTTGAAATTTTGTAAATCCTGATATCATGTAATTCATGAAACCATCATAATAAATATCATATAAACCAAAGTTATGATTTATTTTTATATTTTTCATTTTAATTGAATTTAATGTTGTTGAATAATCTATTGAATAGTGTTTGCCATCCCATTTTATTCCTTCGAAATGAGTTTTTGTTACTTTTTGTATAACCACATTCCATTTATTGTTCTCATAAATGAAAATATTAAAACAATTTATTTTTTGACCATCTTCTCCTGATCGTGGTATTCTTTCAGGACAAGCTTTTTGTAGCAATCGACTTAAAACTTTTCTAATGATATAGTTTCTCATTATTCCTCAATACTTTTTGCAGCTAATGTCTGTATCCACGTCACTTTTGTCGCGTATATCCCCAATGTGGAGTTGTATACGACATTTGTCTCGAATATCCCATTTATTTTTTTATTTATCACTCGAATTTTCCTTCAAATCCAGATTATCCAATGGACTCACGATTTTATGTTTTGCTACATTTGTTACATGAGTATATATTTCTGTAGTCTTGCTGCTTTTATGACCCAACAATTCCTGAATATATCTAAGGTCAGTTCCATGTTCCAGTAGATGCGTGGCAAAAGAATGCCTTAATGTATGAATAGTAGCTTTCTTTTTAATTCCTGCTTTTTCAACCGCCGCTTTAAGAATTCGCTGGATTTTTCTTTTACTATATTGTTGTTCAGGTCTTCCTTCAAATAACCATTCTTTTGGTTTGTAAATTTTGTAATATTCTCTTAACAATTCGAGTATTGTATCAGATAGTATTACATACCTATCCTTATTTCCCTTAGCACTTCTTACGAATATTTGTTTTCTATCAGATTGAATATCGGAAATTTTTAGATGAACAACTTCTGTTAATCTCAAACCTGCGGAATAGATTATATAAATTATACATTTATGCTTTAGGTTTGTGATTTGTTTTAGAATCTTTGTTATTTCTTTTTCACTTAATACTTCGGGCAACCTCTTCTCTTTGCGGGGTCTGGGAACATAATATTTTTCGACTGGTTTTCCTAATACTTTTTCATAATAGAATTTGATAGCATTGATTGCCTGATTTTGCGCTGAAGTAGAGTATTTCTTTTCTTCCACCAAATACAACAGATATTTCCGAATCTGCTCGTGTGTGATAGATTCCAATTTTATGTTTTGATAAAAGTTTAAAAACCGCTGAAAATGAAGTCGATAAGTTTTAATGGTTGGCACACTGTAGTTTTTCAATTTAAGTGTTTCAATGTATTCTGGCGGTAATTTGGGTTTTACTACTTTTTGTTGTTTTGTTTTTTCTTGTTTGAATTCAATTTTTCCTTTAAATTTTTTATTCAAGATTTCAAGGGAATCTTCTTCATATGGGATATGCCAGAATTTGTTAGATATTGACCATTTTCTACCTTCAATTTGTTTAACGAGAGATATTATATTTGCATTATATGGAAAATTCAATACAATGCGCTTATTGCCATCAATATAACTTTCTCTCGTTTCAATTTGCATATCCAATCCAATGTTGTAGAATTTTTTATGTTTTTAAAATATTTGTGTTTCAGTGTCAAGGGAAATAGAATGTCCAACACTCAATATTCAATGTCCAATGATGAAGTGGAGATTATCTCTTAAATGAAATTGTTATCTCGTTCCCAAGTTAAACTTAGCGAATTAGGATTGTGTTGGGTTAATCTTTATAAATCATCAGCCTTTATTCGTTATTTCTCAACCTTATCCCTATCTTCGCTTCGCTCGATAGACCCTCTCCTAAGCCAGAAGACGGAAACAAAGAAATTTCAAATGACATCACGAGTCGGTCGTGAAGGGAACGACTCGGGAGGGAATGAATATCCAATAACCAACCCGCCTTCGCTATTGCTATGGCGTGGCAAGCAAAAGGAATATCCAATGATGAAGTAGGGGGGCACTTCTCAAATCATCAGCGAAGGATAGTTTAGTTCACCCGACTCATTTTTTCAAGCTGAGTCGTGTTCAGGGATTACTTTAAAAAAAATTATCATTCGTTAATCTATATTCGAAATTCTTACTTTTGTGAATGATGAATGTCGAACACCGATTGTTGATTTCAGATTTTCAAGCTCCCCATCCTAAATCCAACTTCAAATTTCCAGTTTCAAGTCTCAACTTCCGTCCTCATACCAGTTTACACCTAGTTTTTACTTGTCCTTTGCCGTGAGAGCTTGTACAAATTCCTGAGTGGTTCTGACAACCCTTTTTGCAAGCGAGTCATTCAAAGAAGCACATATCTTAGCACAGATCGATATATCATCCTTTAAAAATTGCAGAAGCTCATAATAGGGGAAACGTGAGATCTCGACATCTTCAAGAGCTTTCACAAAAGCAGTTCGCTGAACAGGAATAATGAAATTTATCTCCCCAAAGGTTTCACCCGTGAATAGAGTTGTTATATATTTCTCATTTTTGTCTTCATCAATAAAGCAAATAGAGACCGATCCCTTTTTTATCACAAAAATATCACGATTCTTATCCCGTTCTTCCAGAATAAAGGAGCCGGTTTTATAGGATTCCTTTTTTGCAATCTTTTCGACTTGTTTCAATTCCTGGGCATTGAGATACTTCAAAAGTTCGTTGTCGTTTTCTCTAATGAAAATATTCATCTAAGATATAAGATATAGGTTAAAAAGGGGGGATTGAGAGTGACAGCAATCCCCGTTAAATATTTATTTAAAACTATTAACGATTTGAGCTGACAGTTTATTTAATTCCTGAACCTGCATTTTTGAGTAGGTTTGATCTTCGGAGGAATAAATAATATCTTTGATCTTACTCACGCCCATGATCGAATTTTGGTAATATTCCTCAGCAAGTAATTCCTGGTCGGAAATATTCGGAAGATCATGCAGAAGGGCATTAACTACAGATTTGTTTGCAAGTATGGAAGTGATCTGTGAGCCGGTAAAATTATTCATGATAAGAAAGGATGCATTTTGCAGTCCTCGGATCCATCCACCAAACTGGATAAGAATAACAGAATCAAAATTCTCAAGATTATAAAGCTCGTCAGTTACATCGCTTTCATATTCTTCGATCTTGGTTTCCACCTTTTCCCAGTCATGAGCGTCAAGCAGGATCTTAAGCGAATCTGACAGCTTGAGAAATTCCTCGCTGACATTCAGTATCTCGGCATAATTTACAAGTTCTTTGGTGATATCAAGCAAGGTGTCTTTATTCTTGGCTTTTACTGCAATGAGCGCATCTGCGACGTCTGCACCCAGATCAAAAGCAACTTTGGGGATTGTTTTAGGTTCGGGTTTCACCCTATTCTTCAACACACTATTAAAGTTTACGTCTTCAAGTGTCGCCAGGTCATCCAGGATCATGGAAAAGGGAACATGCTGAGTGTGGTAGATCTTCACGATCACTTCGCCTTCGGACTGCTCCTGCTTCGGCGCTTTCTCTTTTTTTGCACAGCCGATTATTGCAACAAGCACAATGAGCACTAAACAAATTAATTTTTTCATTCGTCCTCCAAAATCAAACAATGAAATTATTGGCTTCTTTTTATAAAATGAAAATATTGAAAAAATACTGTCAACAATTCTATAGAAATGTATCAGTTATTTGAATTTGAACCTGATGATAATATAAGTTAGAATATTGATCAGAAAGCCATAAAGAAATGCGATTACAACATTTACATTATATGTATTATAATTTTTTCCAAAGATTATTTTTTTGCTGCTCAGGAAATAATTTTTGGGATTATTAAGGAATCTTCCGTCAATCCGGGAAACAGCAATATTGATGTCTTCGTTAACATATCTGTCGGGATCGTTGTTGATCAGGAGTTTGGTTTTTTTGTTACGTACTTCCTTTATTTCTTTATTGAATTCGGAAAAGGAAATTTCCTTATTTGATTTTTGCTGAAAAAGTACATCCTCACGACTATTGAGGTTTGAGAGCTTTCTTTTGTAGAAATTCAATTTTGTTTGAGCAGTAAACAGCCCCTCGAATAGCCATCGGGAAGGCATGATATTACAGAATTCCGGTATGACTGATTCAGGATTCACTTTGACGCTGCGGTTCATTTTTTCGAATTCAATAACAGCACCGGCAAAAATCATCTGTGGAATAAATACAATTGGAAGGATGTTGACCATTGCCTTCCTGTCTTTTATTACTGCTGACGCGAGGAGTCCAATCGAAAAACCAATAAAAGCTGAAAGGAGCAGGTAACCCACATATACAAAAAACACCCCGCGGATTTCAAGGATAACACTGGAAACTGCAAAATAGATCACTGCCTGGAACAAGGCAAAAATTCCGAGTGTGAGATTTTTTACCAGGAGGAAAAGACTGCATTTGATGCGTAATTTTTTCTCGCGTATCAGGATGCGTTTTTCGGAAAATATCTCATCCAGACTGTTTGAAAGTCCCAGAAAAATAAAAACAATGATCGAGATAAATATGAAAATTTTCATATTGAGATTTGATGCAAAAGAGTAACTCTGTTCTGGTGGCGAGTAGCGTAGAATAGTTGATATGAGTATCGCAAGCACCGGTGCTGCGAGAAATGTTACAAATAGATTTGTTTTGTTCTTGAATTTATTAAGTATATTGCGCACAAAAAGATAGTAAAATTGTGAGAAGTATTCTCTGAGAGATGTCCTCTTATTTGAAATGGTTTTCTTGTTGACTGCCTCATCCGCATCATCAGATTCATTCTGATTCTTCCTCTTCATCAACTCAAATAACTGGTATTTCTCAAACTTTGCTTTCCAATGACTCGGGGGAAATTTTCTGAGTTCCTGCCGTGCTCCTTCAATTGAGCTTGAGCGCTTATAAACAGGATTTCCTTCTGAATCTAAAAGTGGGCACTGTAAGATATCAAAAAGATATTCAGCCATTTTCAGCTCTTTTTTTCTTAAAAGATTTCCTAAGCCGTAGCTGATCTTCTCGAGCTCATCATTAAAATAGTTGAACACCTCTACAGTATTCCCGAAGAATACTTCTGTGCCCTGTTGGTCGATCAGAAGAATCTTATCGAATTTCTGGAAAATATCCGGGTTGGGTTGATGGATCGTGGCAATGATGATCTTTCCCTGCTCTTTGAGCTCATTGAGGATATCGGTAATTTTTTCGGAATCCTTTGATGAGAGTCCCGAAGTGGGTTCGTCCAGGATAATAATAAGTGGTTCTGCAAGAAGCTCAAGTGCTATATTGAGCCGCTTACGTTCACCGCCGCTGAGCTTCTTATCCATGATAGAGCCGACTACAATATCTCTTTTTTCGGACAATCCGATCTGTATGAGAATGTTATCGATCTTCTTCTTTAGTTCCCTGGAATCCCTGATATGCGGAAGGCGCAGTTTGCCGCAATAAAAGAGATTTTCATACACGGTCAGATTATTGAAAAGCAGGTCGTCTTGAGGTACATATCCAATATATTTCTGGAAATAGGAATAATTCTTAAAAAAATCAAAATCATTTATATAGATGGAAGCAGTGTCTGGAATGATCTCACCTATCAGGCATTTTAAAAGTGTTGTTTTACCACTTCCGCTTGGTCCGAGAATGGAAAGAAATTCTCCGCGTTTAACATAAAAATTGATCTCATCCAGCGCAACTTTGTTATCGTCTTTAAAGGTGTAATGCAGGTTATTTACCTCCATTTTGACAACTTCCAGTTCGACCTTATGAATATCAAAAAATTTGTTAAAGCGGATCGTAATTTTGTCGATAGTGACGACATCCTTTGCGAGTTCAAATTCCTTTTCCTTTTCAAGGGGCTGATGATTAAGATATATCTGCGGTGTCTTAATTAAAGGTGAAATAAAATAATCTTCATCTTTCTGAGAAATTTTTATAATTGCATTGGATGACTTATGCTCATTCATTCGGAAAAAATCTTCATAATTTTCAAGGAAAAGCGTGTCAAAACGCCGTTCGTCCCGGGCAAAGGTAAGCTTCTCCGTGAGTATATCCAGGGGAGAGAGTTCTATTATATCGTTAATAATAAAGCGGTCTGTAATGATTACTTCGTAGATTGAACCTTTGGTAAGGAGGGTTTTATTCTGCACGATCTTTCCACCGAAGACCTCGATCTTAAGCTTGTTCTTCTCTTGGGTGAAATCGACATCAAAACTCTCTTTTGTATATTTGATGACTTTCGCAACTTCCTCGACTTTGTTATGATAGAGTTTCAAAATATCGTGATAGGATACCTCGACCGCATTTTCGTCTATGTGTTTTTTCAGTATAATGGTTTCATCTTTTTGAAGCTTCATGAGCACATTTTTTTTCAACGCCTGTGAGCCGATCCTGTACATATCATCAACATAACTTCCCACAAGAACAAGGTCTTCGATGATCAAAACCATAATTTTGTAAGGCGTGTGACTATCATCTTTAAGCAGAATATCACAATTGGAACTTTCTCCGAGAAGAAGAGAATTCATGAAGAGATTATCGTCGATATTTAGCAGGAATTCCTGCAAACTGAGCTCGATAAAGTCTTTTTCTTCTTCAATGAGGTCTATGATTTGTGAATAGAGCCGGATATTTATTTCCAGCATTTCCACAACTTCCAGAATATCCAGTCTATCCATCACAGAGAAGTCGTCATTGATATGTGCAATAAGCAGCAGGTTCATGAGGAGTGTTATCTTATCAGGGAAATGCAGGTCATTTTTGATAATGCTGATAGCTTGTTTAAGCGGGAGTGGATTCTCGATCAGGCGCTGAATATGATGAATGTGAATTTCTTCTTGCCGGAAGGTGGTTTTGATGATGTTGTATATTTTTTCTATATCATTCTTGGAAAGCTCCTTTTTGTTAAAGCGGATGAGAGTAAGGTATAGTGCGACAACTGCGTTGATAATATCGTCGATGTTTTTTACAGGGGCTTTCTTCGTCATAGGATTTCCTTATCGAAGCTACGGATATTTTCTTTCACAACTGCTTGGTAGGCGAGCTGGTTTTTAATGTCAAACTTTTCGGGATTATTGCCAAAAAGCATGTCATTTACTCGAAGCTTGTGGCAAGGTAATTCTTTTATTTTGGAGTGCATCGAGCACCTCGATGTAAAAGTATTGAGTTCTTTAGACAACAGAGTCGTCTACTCCAAAACCATAAAAAAGCATGTCATTCCCAACTGGATTGGAAATCCAAATTTTGATTATAATAAAACGAATTTGGAAACACGACTCAGCTTGCAAAGATGAGTCGGGGTGAAAGAAATCCGAGTCGTTCCCTCATGACCGACTCGTATTATTAACGAGAAAATAGACAAAAAATAGCATATACATTTTTAAAGGCAGAGTTTTATGAAAAAAATAATTTTGATGGTTTTCCTGATGCTTCTCATAAGCAATTTATATTGTGAAGAGAAACAGGATATTGATGCAATATTATATCCAAATTTTCTCAATTATAATATGCTCGCACAAAACGAACTCATTAATGATACAATCGAAGATACTCAACCTGCTAAAAAGGACACGGTATCTCAAGACTCACTTCTGAAAAGACCAAAGATTTGTTTTACCTGCGCTTTGGATGCAGTGGTTTTGCCAGGCATTCGTGTGGGATTTGGCTGGATAGATTATGATACAACTTTAACAAAAGAAAATTTCGTCATGATACATGCGAATACAATAATGTTAATATCTTCCACTGGAATATTTGGCAAAGTGAATACTTTTAAATCCCCACAGAGGATTGGATTCTATACAAGTTATAGTATTGGAGTTGATTATTGCTTGACTTCTGGGGGACTTGATCCTGGCGGAAGTTCAGGAAGTTCAGGAGAGCAATTTTTATCTCCCTATTTTACTTTTGGAATTGGTCATAGTTTTAAAACAGGAAATAATTCATTTTTCAGAATATCAGGTGATTTGGGTCTGAAGTGGTTGCTTGCCAGTATAACATTATCGTATGTGTTTTAGATGGAGAAGATTATGAGAAAAATACTTTTAACGACATTATTGATATTTTGTACGATTTGCATATTTGCGGATGAACTTCCTATTTCTCAACCTGTTGAACAGCCGGATAGCACTTTAATACAGAGACCTAAAAATTGTTTCTTACTCTCACTGGATACGATTGTTTTGCCGGGTATAAATCTGGGCTACGGATGGATAATATATGACTCGACATGCATTTCTGAGGAGATAGTTACTTTGCATTATAATACCATAGGAGATGCAACAGCTCTTGGAATATATCTCCAAAAGACAAAATTTAGAAATATTGAAAGAGCCGGATGGTTTGGGTTTTGGAAGCTGGGTATAGATTATGGTTCTATTGGAGATTTAATAGCTGTAGGTCCGGGTAGTGCAAGTTCCTCAGGCGGATTCAAGCCTTCCATATGCCCTTACATTTCATTAGGTGGGGGGTATAGTTATAAAATAGGTAAGAATTCGTATTTTCGAGTTACGGGAGATATTGGAATTAAATTATTTATTGCAAGTTTATCCTTTTCCTTTGTGTTTTAAAAATAATATAAACTTATTCCAGACTATCCGTCATTTTCAGAGAATATTAAATCATCATATTTTGAACAAATTTATAAATTACTTGATTAAAAATATGACCCTTCCAAATCTTTAACAAATATTTATAAAATTATAATAAATAAAATATATACATGACAGGAGGAAAGGTGAAAATAAAAAAAGTCATCTTATCTGTATTTGTATTTTCCATCACTCTTCAGCTCCTTTTCTGTTCATCGGCAGCAGTTGCCAACAAGAATGAACCCGAAGAAGGAGTCCGCGTTGCAGTGTGGGGCTTTCATTACAATGACCTTGATAGCCGCACCATGTGCAACAAATATCTCCCCAGTGATTTTCAGGAAGTGGGAAAAGAAACTCCCGGGATCATAATGGTGTCCGAGAAAGATGTTGATAAAGCAATCGGTAAAATTAAGATTGAGGAGCTTGATCAAACCGTTGTTGCAGACCTTGCCCAAAAAGTAGATTCCCGGATCAATATCTGGGGAAATATTTCCCAGATAGAATCAACCCTCTTTAATCTCACAGTATTTATTTTTGATGTAGAGACAAATGAGATCAAGTATGAGCGGATGAAGGTCGAGAAGAAAAAAGAAAAACGTCTAGAATCTGCTCAAGAAGTCATTGATATGGCTATTGAAATGTGCGGATCTGCAGAAACCAAAGCTATGGAAATCGCCATGAATTTCTTTAACTCGGAGCAATATCCTGATGCAAAAGCAGCATTCCAAAATGTGCTGGAACTCAATCCAAATGAAAAGGAAGCATATCTCTACCTTGCTTACATCAGTGCCTCGGAAGCAGACTATACCACAGCGATCGACTATTATAACAAAGCGCTCGATATCGACCCGAACTATATTATGGCCCTTGAAGGACTTGCCTGGTCATATAAAATGGTCGAAGACTATGATATGGCATCAGAAACCTATCGCACACTTGCCGAACTTGAAGAAGGAAACATCGAATATGTGGTATGTATTGGCGAGATTTGCCAAATGACTGACAATTTTGATGACGCTGTTGACGCATACAATCTTGCACTCAACATCAATCCCGATTGTGTCGATGTTCATAAACCGCTTGGAATTCTCTATTTTGAAGAAGATTATTATGATGAAGCGATACCTCATCTTCGTGCGGTCATTGATGCAGGTGTGGAGGATAGTGATATTGGCAAAAAGTTAGCAATCGCGTACCAAAAAACGGGACGTATTGACGAAGCCATCCAGCAGAACTTAGATGTCGTCCAAAGAAATCCGAAAGCCACTACTCCTTATCTGAACCTTGCAGCGATATATGCTGCTCAACAGGATTTCACAAAAGCCCTTGATGCATTGAATAAATATATCGAGCTTGTGCCGGATTCTGAAATCGGGTATAATAGAATTGCTGATGTGTACCGCCAGATGAAGGAGTATAATAAAGCTATTCAGTTTGCACAAAAATCAGCGGAGATCGCACCAGGACATCCTGAACCCTATCTCATTCTTGGTGAAATTGATAATGAACGCGGATACCTGCATTATCAACTTTTTATTGATTATGACGAAAAGGCAAAAAATCCGGAATTCAGTGCAGACTATGATAAAAATCATAAATTGCGTGTAGAAAATAAGAAGAAAGCAAATTCTTATTTTACTTCGGCAAAGGCATATTACGAAAGAGCAAAGACATTAACTTCCGATTACTTCACGCAGGAGCGTTTGAAGGATAAGATTACCTTGGTAAAAACGCTTATCGAAGAAACAAAACATGATCCATTCTATGATGAATAAGTCTTTAACTTTTCAACAGATAATTTTCCATCTACAGAAATTTTGGGATTCCCAGGGCTGTATAATACGCCAGCCATATGATGTTGAAATGGGTGCTGGCACTTTTCATCCGGCTACCTTTTTCGGGGCTCTCTCCAATAAAGATGAACGGGTTGCTTACACTCAGCCATCGAGACGTCCAAAGGATGGACGATATGGTGACAATCCCAACAGATTGCAGCACTACTATCAATTCCAGGTCATTATCAAACCTTCACCTGACGATATCCAAGAACTGTATTTGAAAAGTCTCGAAGCAATCGGCACTCCTATCAAGGAGCATGATGTGCGATTCGTGGAAGATGACTGGGAATCACCAACTCTCGGTGCCGCTGGATTGGGCTGGGAAGTATGGCTCGACGGAATGGAAATTTCACAGTTTACATATTTCCAGCAGATAGCAGGATACGAACTGAAATCTGTGCCTGTAGAACTCACATACGGCTTGGAACGTATCGCTATGTACATCCAGCAGGTCGATCATTTCAAAGATATTAAATGGAACGATACAATGACCTATGAAGAAGTGTATATGACAAGCGAGAAGCAATTTTGTGAATTCAATTTCAAAACTGCAAATGTTGAGATGCTTCTTGGCGAGTTTGACCGTTGTGAGAAAGAGGTGTTCAGACAGTTGGAATTCGGTCTTGTATTTCCTGCGTATGATTATGTGCTCAAATGCTCTCATGTTTTCAATCTGCTCGATGCACGCGGTGCGATTAGCGTTTCGGAAAGAGCGATGTATATCAAACGCATCCGCAACATTGCACGTGCGTGCGCAACAGGGTTCATAGAATCCCAGAATGATAAAAAATAAGGATAAGTATGGCAAAAAATACCGAATCAATATATAAAGAGATACTTGATTGTTACACGGATACTTTCAAAGTTTCTCTGCATTCACTATACATATACGGAAGTGCAACCACGGATGATTTCAATGAGAAATATTCTGACATTAATGTTGCGATCATTCTTGATGATATTTCAATTCAAAATCTCATTAAAGCTCGAAGTTGCATAAAGACTCTTCGCAAGAAAAATGTAGCTGCTCCACTCTTTCTCACAAAAGATTACATTATGAATTCACTGGATTCCTTTCCTATTGAATTTCTTGCAATAAAAAGTTCTCATCTTACGCTCAAAGGAGATGACCTTTTTGCAGACATCTCGATCGAACCGGAACACATTCGGCTTCAGGCGGAACGGGAGCTCAAGGGAAAACTGCTGATGCTCCGGGCATCATTTCTTGAGAACATCGACAGGAAAAATGTGTTGAATGCACTAGTCGTTAACTCCTTTTCTGCACTCATTCCTGTTTTGAAAGGGATTCTGTTTTTTAAAGAAACTGAAATCCCAGTAAATGCATTAGATGTCATAAAAGCAACATCAGAAATATGTGAGATCGACCTGTCATCCTTTGAATCTGCCTATAAGATCAAGAACCGTTATTTGAAACTAAAAAATGAAGAATTCATCACCTTTTTTGAGTCTTATATCTCCGCAGTAGATTCGCTTGCGGAACTCGTAGATAAATTTTAATTTTTTGTATTTGATCATGAATGTTGTAAGCACTTTCAGTGCGGTGAAGCAGTTATTATGAAGAAAATCCTCGTCATCGGAGGAGGTCCTGCCGGAATGATGGCAGCATGCAGGGCTGCCGAATGCGGAGCTCAAGTAACACTTCTTGAGAAAATGAACAAGCTTGGACTGAAACTTTCACTCACCGGTAAAGGAAGATGTAATATCACAAACACCGAACCTCAAATAATGACATTTATCGAGAAATACGGACAGAACGGTAAATTTCTTATCAATGCCTTCAATACATTTTTCAATAAAGAATTGATGCAATTTCTTCAGAAGCGAGGGCTTGTTCTAAAAGAACTTTCCGGTGGGCGTATCTATCCTGAATCCGATAATTCGTGGAATGTTGTAGATGTGTTTGTAGATTATCTAAAGAAACTTGGTGTTCATGTACAGCTGGAATCTTCTGTAATTGAACTGTTGCATTATAAGAATGTCATAGGCGGTGTTATTCATGAAGATGGTACTTTGCTCGCTGATGCTGTTATTATCGCAACAGGTGGAAATTCCTATTCTCAGACCGGCTCTTCAGGAGATGGATATCAATTTGCACGTGTCACAGGGCACAGAGTCACAGATCTTTATCCCGGGTTAGTTCCTTTTAATCTACTCGATATGGATCCAGGTCTGAATGGCGTGAAATTAAAAAATGTGAGAGGAACTGTCACCGGGGATGATGAGGTTCTATCCGAAGCTTTCGGGGAATTCTATTTTACTGAATGGGGCGCTGATGGTTCTGTAATACTTCGTTTAAGCAGAGATGTTAAAGAAGAAATACAAGAAGATTACCTGTCTTTGCATGTCGACCTGAAACCAGCGCTTGAGGAACAAAAAATTCATGATAGAATTCTGAGGGAGATAAATAGTAATGGAAAATTGTCATATAAAAGTATGTTGAAGGAACTACTTCCGGAAAAGATGATATCCTACTTCATCAGGAAGACTCAGATACCGGAAGGTACCAAAATCGCAAATATCACAAAAGAGCAACGAGAAACCATTGTTAGAAATTTGAAGGATCTTACTTTTACGATCACCGGCACAAGGTCCTTTGAAGAAGCTATTGTTACTTCCGGTGGAGTAGAACTTTCACATATCAATCCAAGAACAATGGAATCTAAAAAAATAAGAAATCTGTACTTTGCAGGTGAGATATTGAACATCGATGGAGACACCGGGGGATACAACCTGCAAGCAGCATTCTCAACCGGATATGTAGCAGGGGAAAACGCAGCACAGGAACAAGATAATGAAGAAAATTGATCTACACATACATTCAAATTTTTCTGACGGCACAATGCATCCAAAAGATATAATTAAAGAAACAAAAGCAATGGGATTTGATGTGATCTCCATCACAGACCATGATACTATGGACGGCTACAAAGCCGGCAAAAGATTGGCGAAGCATCTCGGTATCGAGTTCGTTCCCGGGGTCGAGATCAGTACATACTACCAGTCTTTCGATGTGCACATTCTTGCTTATTTTATTGATATTCATAATCGACAGCTTCAGAATATGATGAAATATTTGCAAAAAGGGCGTATCTTGCGAGCTCAAAAAATTCTCGATAAATTGGATGAGTATGGCTTTAGTCTAAATATCAAAGATGTATTTGAACATGTTGAAAATAAAAAAGTTGTCGGGCGTCCTCATATTGCTACAGCAATGGTAGAAAAGGAATACACAACGTATGAAGAGGCATTCTGGCATTATATAGGTAATGATAAACCTGCATACGTGCGCAAACCTACTTTCCCACCGGAAGAAGTGATCAAGATCATCAAAGATGCAGGGGGAATTGCAATACTTGCACATCCGGGAGTCATTAAAAATGATTTCATTATTCCAGATCTTGTTGATTTCGGTTTGGACGGTCTTGAAGTTTTTTATCCGATGCATAGTTTGTATCAAAGAAAGAACTATCTTGAACTTGCCGATCGTTACGGACTTCTTGTCACAGGTGGTTCTGACTATCATGGATTTGCAAGAAGGAACGAAGAATTCGGGCAAGCGATGCTCAAAGAAAGCTACTACAACAAGCTCTTGGCACATAAGGATCGAAAACATGCCAATTAAAAGAATGATATTACTTGCAGAATATGAGACAAATACCTACCTCATCTGGGATAAGGAATCGAAGGTGGGAGCAGTTATCGATCCTGCGAACAATGCTAAGGCAATTGTGGATGAGGCAGAGAAATTGGATTTTAAAATTAAATATATCATAAATACTCACGGGCATGCTGATCATATCGGAGCGAACACCGAGCTGAAAAAACTCACTGGCGCAACCCTTTGCATTCATGAGGATGACAACGAGAAGTTAAGTAATCCTGATCTGAACCTCAGTTCTTTTGTGGGATTTCCAATTACGACTGTGAAGGCAGATAGATTGCTGAAAGATGGTGATATAATAAATATTGGGGATATTTCATTAAAAGTATTTCATACTCCGGGTCATTCGAAAGGAGGTATTTGCTTGGTCGGTGACAAATTTGTGTTTAGCGGAGATACCTTGTTTTTCGAAAGCGTCGGACGATATGATTTTCCGGATAGTGATGGAGACCTTCTGAAAAAAAGCATTGAAGAGAAATTATTTGTATTACCTGATTCAACAAAAGTTTATACAGGGCATGGGGGACCAACCACAATTGGTCATGAAAAAAAACATAATCCATTTTTCTTTTAAATTATGATAATTATTTTAGATTTCGGCTCTCAATATACATATTTAATACTAAAATCAGTTCAGCAACTGAATGTGTCATGCAAAGTAGTGCCTTACGACATCAAGATCTCAGAAATTATCGAACTCAGACCTGAGGCAATTATTTTATCCGGCAGTCCATATAGTGTGCTGGAAGACGATGCACCGTTCTGCGATAAAAAGATATTCGAGCTTGGAATTCCAATACTCGGGATATGCTATGGTATGCAGCTCATTTGCCATCTGCTGGGCGGTAAAGTAGAGCATTCGTTAAAAAGGGAATTCGGATACGTTGAGCTGATTGTTGATGAAAAACACAAGCTGTTTGAAGGACTGGAAACAGGAAATATTGTGTGGATGAGCCATTCAGATAAAATTAGGGAAGTGCCTAGCGCTTATGAAACCTTTTCCAGTACTATAAACATACCATTTGTTGCCATGCAAAATAAAACGAAAAAGATCTACGCAGTTCAGTTTCATCCGGAGGTTTCTCATACAGAGAAGGGGTTGTATATCTTTAGGAATTTCATATATGGGATTTGCGGGCTAAAACCAAATTGGACACCGAGTTCATTCATAGAAAAAGCATCAAAAAATATTAAAGAAACAATTGGGGATGCAGGTGTGTTACTGGGTTTGAGTGGTGGAGTCGATTCATCTGTAACTGCTGCTTTACTGAACAAAGTAATCGGCGATAAACTCATTCCTATTCTTGTTGACACAGGATTGATGAGGAAAAATGAGGTTATTGAAATTCAACATATGTTCGAGAATATTGGCATCCATATTAATGTGGTGAATGCGCAAGATATGTTTCTCGGGAAATTGAAAGGCGTTGTCGATCCCGAAAAAAAGAGGAAGATCATTGGGAATCTATTCATCAAAATATTTGAAAAAGAAGCACTCAAATATGACAATGTGCAGTTTCTTGCACAGGGCACTCTGTATCCGGATGTGATCGAGAGTGCTTCATCCAAAACAGCAAGCGGACCTTCAGTCACGATCAAATCGCATCATAATGTAGGAGGTTTGCCGGAAGAACTCAATCTAAAACTTATAGAACCGCTACGGGAATTATTCAAATATGAAGTGAGGGTGATTGGTAAAGAGCTTGGGTTGCCGGATGAGATACTTTTCAGACATCCATTCCCCGGACCGGGACTGGCGGTTCGTATTATCGGAGATATCACAGAAGAAAAAGTAGCAGTACTGCAGGAAATTGATTATATATTCATTGATGAATTGAGAAAGAGCTATTATTATGACCGCATATGGCAGGCATTTGCAGTATTGTTGCCCGTGCAAACAGTCGGGGTTATGGGCGATGACAGAACCTATGAAAACGTCTGTGCCTTGCGCGCAGTCAACAGTCTGGATGGCATGACTGCAGACTGGACTAAGATCCCATATAAGATTTTAAGACAGATCTCAAACAGAATTATCAATGAGGTTAATGGAGTGAACAGAGTCGTGTATGATATTAGCTCAAAACCACCAAGTACAATTGAGTGGGAATGAACCATTATGAAAAAATATTATATTCTGCTTCTTTTGTTGCTGGCACCAGGTTTAGGATTTGCCCAGTCCAATATAGTTGCAGAAGTAGCAGGTGAACCTCTCACATGGCTTGAGTTGCAAAATCGGTACGAATTAGTCTGGCGCCAGTATTTGCATGATCCGTCTTCTTTTCCGGAGGTATCACAAAAATCAATTCATGAGGATCTGAAAAATATAGCTCTCGATCAAATTATTACAGAACGTCTTTTTGAGATATATGCTGATGAGAACAATGTCTTCATTAATGAGGAAGAACTGGAGACAATTTTCAAGCAGATATACTCGGATAATGATCTTTTCCTTACAGATGGTTACTTTGATGAAACAAAATTCCAGCACTTTAAAATGCAGTACCCAAAGCGTTACCGGGAGATAATAGACCGAATTCGCGATGATGTGCTCGATGATAAGATCAAAGAGATAATCAAAGAGCAATTTTATCTTAATGACAGGGAATTGTATAATGCCTATGTACAGGATAATTCACGAATCCAGTTGAAATATCTCATTATTCCAGACAGTCTTATGCCAACCAGTTTTCCTTCAAGTCCGGCTTATGTGAAAGAATTCCATAATGCGCACAAGTATTCTTATCAATCACCGGACATGGTTCGACTTGGTATCATTTACATACGGGATGATGATTTTTATCCTTCATCCAAACCATATTATAAACATGTTCCTGCGTACCGTAGAGATGCTCATGCTCAGTCACGAATTTATGCGAAGCAATTAGTGGACTTACTTAATTCTGGCTATAATGAAAATAGTCCCATTTTCAGCTCCCATCATGTATTCGAAACAGGATACTTGGAAAAAAGTGACCACATTGGCAAGCTGGAACATAGTGATGAGATCATAAACAAAGCATTGCGTTTACTCCCCGGAAGGTATTATTCTTCCCCGATCGAGCAGGAAAACGGCTGGATAATTTTTAAATCAATCGGGGAAAAGGGTGGTGGAATTGCCGATTTTGAAGATGCCGCACTCCCGATCTGGAAGGATTATATCGCAGTTGGGCGCGATTATTATTTCGACAGCGAAACAGAGAATTATTTTGATAACAATATCGAGCACGAGTTGCTCTTCGAAGTTGATGTGAGTTACATCAGCTTTGATGCTGAAGATCTTCAGATAGACATGCATTTTTCCGAGGACTCTTTATGGAATTATTATGAATATAATCTAGAGGAATTTGTTACTGTGCGGGATACCATGCCCTTTGAAAAAGTTCGTGAAGATATTGTCGAAGAGCTTACGAAGAAGGCGAAAAGGAAGCTCGCAGATTCAACCATAACTTGCATCAAGCAAAGAGTTTCCGAGCATGATTTCCTTATGAGCTACCCTGGTGCCGAGATTAAATTGTTCCAGAAATATATTGAGAACATGCCCTATTACAGAGAACCATATCCTCTCGTTCAAGATACTATTTTCAAAACGCCGGTTGATTCTATGTTTTTTGCAAAAAAAGGAAGCCGTTATGTGATAGGGCTGGTGAATGACAGGCGGCTTGTCCTCTCCTCGAAAAAAAAATCACTAAAAAATGAAGTGCAAAATATTCTTGAAAATAAATGGGATACAGATTGGCAGGACGGTTTTCAGGAATTTTATTCACAAAATAAAAATGCGTATTTTGAACCAAATCTCTATCGCTTTTCCTATATCTTTATTCCTATTGACACTTCGCAAGTAATCATCAATTATTCAGATGCGAGAACTTATTTTTCTGAAAATATGGATAAATTTATCCAATCCAATCGAGTGAAACTGCAGACGATATTCATAGCAGAAAGTCCCCTGATGTATAAAAGAGTACAAGACATCCTGGATGCTGTGCATGCCGGAGTGGATTTTGGTATCATTTCGGACATGTATTATCAGCCCAATTCATTAATACAAAAGGATAATTCATTCATCAATGCGAACGAACTCAATGAAATGATCTATTCATGTGTGGATACCCTTGGATCGAACGAAATCTCTTCACCGATTTACACGGATGAGGGATGTTTTTTCATCAGATTAATTGATAAAGAAAAAAACGACGAGAATATCTTTGAGCTGAAGAAGTCACAGGTTTATTATGAAATGAAACTTCCTGTTGCAGACAGCACTGCTTACCGTACCGTAAAAACCATTTATGATAACGTCTCAAGTAATAGAGATATGTTATTCAACACTCATCATGAAGACACGTATTATACTGACTACATGGAACTGGATGATGAATACACGGTAATAAACAGTTTGATCACCTTACCAAAACGGGAATATGACGAGTTGAATTCTATAAGAATTGGAAATAAATTCCCCAAAATATTCACTGTCAAAGGTGGATATGCGATCCTTTTCCTTGAAGATAAGGTTTCCGGTAAGAAGATAGCCGGTTATGATGCATATACGAAAGCACGTAATGAATTTCTTTCTAAATTGCAATTTGATGAAGGAAAGATTTTCACAGAATATCTTACACTTGAGCTTATGAACCGACAGAAAGGTTATTTGACTTATATTTTCGGGAGATTGCGAGTAACTCCGCTCATAAGTTATGATGACATGATCAACAATCTGCCGGGCAGCAATGTCATCGTGAGAAGTGCTTTTACAAAGGAGCCATATACCTACAGTCATCCCATACGATTTACCGATTACGGTTGGGGATTCTATTATGTTGCAAAAAAGGAAGTTGAAACTCCTCAGGATTTTGAATCTATCAAACAGGAATACCGTCAGGAATATGTTGAAAAGAAGTTAAGGAGCTGGATTGATAACTATATGATCCAGAAACAAGTAAGGATATTTGCGCACTAAGTGCACAGGGCGTAAAACTTGACAGCAAACAGATGGATAAAAAAACAGTGTCTACCGCAATACTTTTTACTAAGGTTGCCGGGATAGCTCAGACGGTAGAGCAGGGGCCTGAAAAGCCCTGTGTCCGTGGTTCAATTCCGCGTCCCGGCACCATTTTTTTATAAACAATTATGGCAAAAATCGCAATTACTCTCGGTGATCCAACCGGCATAGGTCCGGAAATCGTTCTTAAGGTACTGGAAAAATATTCCTTTGATCATACGATCATTCTTTACGGTGCTTTCCCGGAAAATATTAGGATTCCAAAATTTTCAGTGATACATGAAGCAAAAGAAATAGAGGGTGTTGACAAAGGTGTCTATTGGATTCCATACAAACAGGATTCAAGCTTTGTCTCGGGCAAACCGTCTAAAGAAAGCGGTATTGCTGCGTATAATACGATTGAAAAAGCAGGTGAAGATGCCTTAAATGGCTTCATAGATGCGATCGTAACAGCACCAATAAGCAAGCATTATATTCAGATTTCTCATTCGGATTTTATTGGACATACAGAATTCTTTGCACGTCAGGCGCAATGCACTGAAGTGGTGATGAGCTTCTTTAGCGAAAAGGTTAATGTTGCTTTGCTGACAACTCATTGTGCACTATCTGATGTCTCATCCTATTTAATTATAGAAAACGTAGTGGAAAAAATTCATATTATCAATAATGCATTGAAGAAATTTTTCCATATAACAAATCCGAAATTGGCACTTCTCGGACTCAATCCCCATGCAGGTGAGGATGGTGCTTTTGGTAAAGAGGAAGTTGAAATTCTACAACCTGCAACTGTAATTCTACAGAATGAAGGTGTTGAAATAGATGGACCATTTCCTGCTGACACTTTTTTTGCAGGGGATTATCACAAGTACGATATGATCATCTCTCCTTATCATGATCAGGGTTTGATACCCTTTAAAATGCTGTCCTTCGATGCAGGGGTCAATGTTACTCTTGGATTGCCGTATATACGTACGTCGGTTGACCACGGTACTGCGTTTGATATTGCAGGAAAGGGGATTGCTTCAGAGAAAAGTTTATTCGAAGCAATTACCCTGGCGATAAAAATGCTCTCATGATATCAGAATATAAGCATTTCCCTGAATATAAAAAAATAATAGGCATCGATGAGGCAGGGAGGGGACCCATAGCTGGACCGGTCGTCGTTGCTGCGGTGATATTGCCAAAAAAATCTAATATTCAGGGCTTGAATGATTCAAAAAAACTCACTGCAAAAAAAAGAGCAGAACTCTATAAGAAAATAGTGTCATGCGCAATTCATTATGAATATAGAGTTATCGAACATACAATTATAGATGAAATAAATATTCTTCAGGCAACATTTATGGGTATGAAGGAGTTATTATTGCCACATTTAACCTCACCTTTTTTGGCACTCATTGACGGACCTTATCTGCCCAAAAAGGAGCATGAGAAAGATTTTGAACTGGTGATGAAATCTATTGTAAAGGGTGACAGCACATATAATTGTATCGCTGCGGCATCTATAGTTGCAAAAGTGGTTAGAGATTCTATCATGGATAATTATCATGAAAAATATCCTCAATATGACTTCATTCATAACAAAGGGTATCCAACAAGAAAGCATAAGGAAGCACTTGCAAAATTCGGCATTTGTCCCATTCACAGGAGAAGCTTTGCTCCTATTAAAGAAATCTTTAAACAACAATGTTAAAAATTCTTTATATCAAACGTCAGGTGGGTTAGAAAAAGTATCTATTAAAAAAAATTGACATTAACTCTTAAAATTCTCTTTTTGCCTTAAACAAAATGCGCGGAGGTACCATGAAGAATTGCAAAATATTTTTTATTATTATTTTATTAATGTTACTATCTTCTTTTTTATATGCTGAGGGATCCTGGCATCCGGAAAAAACGTATTGGCCAAGAACGCTTATAGACAGCAGCCAGACAGCTATCAATGAAGTGAAAGCGCGAGTAACTGTAGCGCCATTCATTTCAATTTATAATAACATCAAGACGAAATCAGATGTAGATTATGCAACCTGTACCACAGAAGTTCAAAAAGCAGTTGTAGCCCGTTGTGCTGCATTTCGATTTTTTATTGATGACGTCACAGCTTACGGAGATAAAGTAATGGCTTATCTCCTTGGGATGCAGCGGGAATCTTACTCAAGTTTGGAAGAACAATACAAAAATATTCTATGGGATTCTGAAATGCTGTCATTAGCATGTATTGCCTATGATTTTCTAAAAGGGAACAATTATGATTTTGCTGGTAATGAAGAAACAGTTCGTGCCAAAATCCAGGATATTGCTGCTGATATGTACTACGATCTGGTTTCAAGTTCTCCCTGGTCGGGATTGCACCTTTTGTGGGAAATCGGTTTCGGTGAGCAGATAAACTATGGTGTCAAATTTGCTTCTGCTCTCGGCATGTGTGCAATAGTCCTTAATACAGAAACCCCGATCGATACTGATAAACAGCCAGAAACCTGGATCAATTATACCATGCAGAAAACCGATCTCCAATTCAGCAACTGGCTTGTGAACGAACAAGGTATGTGGGCAGAAGGTCCTCACTATCTGTCATTTACTGCTTCCAGTTTTCTGCCTTTTGCAATATCGCATAACAATTTTGTGAACGGACAATCCGAATATTACGATGGTGAATTATTACCTCCGCTTACCCAAAATGATAATTTCCAGGCAATAACGGAGTGGGGCATAAAAATACGCCAACCAAACGGAGCTCGTCCCAATTTTGATGATAGTTTCCTCGATCCTTACTTCTTCAACGGTATGCTTGCTGAAATATATGGCAATGATATACTCGCATGGGATTTCGTTGATAGCTCAGAACCATATTTTGTAGGCGCTACTTCTAATAATATCGATGTGGAGATGATATGTACTTATGATGATACTGCATATCCGGGAACAACTCCTCCTAATTTTTCTCCCACCCAGATCATGCCAGATGCCGGACAGGCAGTATTTCGCAGTGACTGGGGAGAAGACGCGGTGTATATGTGTGCTCTTGCTGAGAACGGACAAGCCCGAGAAGGTGGTCACACACACGAACACCCCGATAACGGAAGCTTTATTATCTATGCGCTGGGAGAACTCCTTGCAATGGATTCCGGCTATATTAGCTGGGAAAAAAGAGACAGTGTGCGATACGCAAAGAACCATAGTATGATACTTGTCGACGGAGAAGGTCCGCCTGCAGCAACTCTTACTACTGCGGAAGGAACAGATGCAACTATCGGAATATATTATGATACAGAGGGATTGGATTGTGCTCAGATATACACCAATTACCAGGATACGGATTTTTTTCGAATGTTCACATTCATTAATGATTCATATTTTACGATAACAGATATGATCGCATCATCATCAGCTCACGATTACTCATTTCTCCTTCATGGTAATGGAGGGGGATCAACCGGGAACGGATTCTCGCTAGGTACAAATGGTTCGGTGTATTCAGTTAATGATGTCGATCTGAACTTCTTTATCAATACCGCAAATCCGATGAATCTTGATAATTATGATGATGATCATGATGATGGAACATATGATGTGCCGGCGACCCATACAGTTACAAGAGCTCAAGTAAATGCTCAGTTTGGACTTTTTACGTCTTTCCTTATACCCACACTGGCAACTACAAAAGACATTACTTATACTCCTATAAATACAGATAGCACTTGTGGAGGTACGATAGAAATGGGGAGCGAGAAAGTAATCCATATGGGAAATGGTTCCAATTCTTTGCAAACGTTAGACTTTTTCGGAATTACCATAGGATATGATTCAAGAATCCTTCATGTTGTGAGAACAGGGGATATTCCCAGCAATATTCAGCTTACCTATGGTCATACTTTTAATTATGGCAGCACACCACTCATTTATAGTGATGTTGACAACATGATTGCTTTGAATATTGGTACAGCATCCGCTGACGGTTATGTGGAAGAAGCATGCACAATTGAATTCTTTACGGGAAATGAGCCAACTGCTGTCGAGGGTGGCACTTTGCTCGGATTTTCCGAAGGTATTTCAACCATATCATTCAACTCTTCAAGTAACTTTACGATCAATGTGATTTGGTCTCTTGACTATGCAGTAAATCCTGACCATTTACCTAACACCCAAAATCTATCTATATATCCTAATCCCTTCAGTCAATCAAGCGAGATTTCTTTTGATCTTACTGTTCCACAAAATGTGGAAATAGAAGTTTTTAATCTAAGGGGACAAAAAATAGCTACACTTACTGATGAAGATTACGGAATCGGTTCTCATTCAGTATTATGGGATGGAAAGAACCAGTCCGGCAAGACAGTGGCAAATGGAACCTATTTATATAAAATACATTTTAATAAAGGCGACACAATTTTAAGAAAAGTAAATATCCTAAAATAGGAGAAAAAATGAAAAAAAGTTCTCTCTTTCTGCTCCTCTCTATCGTACTACTGATCTTTAGTTCATGTACGATAAAGAAATGGGAACCACCGGAATGGGATGTCACCCTGGAAATTCCCGTGATAAATGAACGAGTTTTTATGCATGAGCTTGAAGATACTACTGAGACGTATATCATTCGCATGGATAATGACACGCTCTTCTTTTCAATGTCTGAGGATATTGAATCCAAAAATGTGGGTGATGAACTCAAGGTTGATGGTAAAACTGAAACAATTGATAAAGAGATCGGTGATGAACTTGAAATCGCAGGTCGTGATGAAAGCTTCAGTGTGAGTGTGGGTGATGAATTGAATATCAGCGGTCAGTCGCAATATTTTGAACGAGCACTTGATAAGATAGAAGTCGAAGAAACCGGTAGTTCCGATGCAAAAGTATATGTTCTCGCTTTTGCCGATTCAGCAGTCGGCGGCGGTGGCGTAGGTCCAATTATTAATACACCAATCCCACCACTCTATGGCTTCCCCCCCATCGACACTAGTTTTTCTGTCTTTGAAAACGATAATATCGAGTATGTGGTAATTGATTCAGGTTTTGCGTACATTGACTTTACAAATAACACACAACTTCCGTTGAGTTCTACAAATCCGACATATTTTATGCGACTTGAAATCTATAGCGGCGCAATGCTTACTTTTGATGATCCGATAATTATGCATAAGATCGATCACATAATTGCAGCGCATGCCACTGAACATATTGAGTTGGATCTTGCCGGAGCACAAGTTTATCAGGACAATTATCTTCGTGTTCTCCTTACTACAGATGGCACGGGCGGTCAGCCGATAAATGTGCTCGAAGCAGATAATTTCTACGTCACATTCAGTGTTTCTGAAATGATCGTGAGCGAAGCAAGTGCGAAACTGCCGGAAGAAAGAATTACTCATGATGAATCTATCTCGATAGAAGATGCTGCCGAGGAAATATCTCTCGTATCTGCAACAATTGATAGTTGTCTTGGGCATATTTATGTAGATAATTATCTTCCGATCGATGCTCATGTGACGATTAATTTTGTCGAATTGCTCGATGATACCGGCAATCCTTTCGAAGCAACATTTGATATTGATGGAAGTTCGACACAGAATGATTTCCCATTGAATTTCGAAAATTACCAAATAGTCTCAACACGTGAAGATGTAATCGACTCACTTCATTTCTCTTACAGAGTAATAACAGATGCCACTAGTGGCTTTGTTACTATTTCGGAAGATATGATCGTTTCGACTGATATCGAGTTTGGAGAGATGAAGTTTCGTGAAGTGACAGGATATCTTGTTCAAACATTCACGCAGGATGATACTCTGTCCCTTGCAGATGCAACAGATAAAATCATTCTCCAGGAAGCTGATATCAGAAGTGGGATGATGAATATTAATATTTCCGGTCTTTCGTTTGATCCTCAAATTTCGATCGTTTTTAATGAGATAGAAGATCAGTTTCATAATCCAGTTCATATCACCAATGAAGATTTCAGTGGCTACAGCTTTGCAGATCATAAAATCTTAATCTGGGAAGACCAGGTAGTACATTATCATGTCGAGGTCGATATGCCTGTCTCTGAACTGATCAGTGTTTCGAACACCGATGTTGTCAATGCTGATATACATCTCAGCGAAATGATTTTTGAGAGCGTTATTGGTAAATTCAATTCAATGACAATAGAGGATGAGAAAGCAGTTGAAGTGGATTCTACAGGAGAGTATTCACTATGCTTTGCAGAAATAGACAGTTGTGATGTGGCAGTAAGTATTCCCCAAGCACATTATACGCTTCCATTTGATGCTCAAATAGAAATTACATTTGAAGAGATTTTTGATGAGTTCGGTGATACCCTTAAGATCGATCTTTCCTGTCCCGGTGATACAACATTTTCTTTTGATGGATATTCTATTGGTCCTAATACATTCTCGACAGTGCCTATCGACTCGCTCCACTTCTCCTATGTTGTGACTACCGAAGCCACACAGGGATATGAAACTGTTAATTATGAAGATGAAGTCCGAGCTGAGATTGTAATGGGTGAACTCTTGTTCAGTACAATAACAGGGATAATAGACCATAAGCAGTTCGAGATGGACGATATTGATGAAGAGCTCGATATTACAGACCTTCCTGATAGTATTGCAAACGTAATGGCTTTTCAAAATGCGGAGCTTCACCTCGATGTATATAATGGAACCGGCTTTAATTGCTGGCTGAATATTGATATGATTGGAAGCAATGACGAAGGAGATACCGTAACGATTCATATTGATGAAACGAGTGGGACAATTCTTCCTAACCAGATGAACCACATTGTGATCACAGAAGGTGTGTCCGAAATGCTCAATATTGTACCGAAGCGAGTACAGGCACTTTCTCCATATGCTGTTATTGGAAATGGTGCGAGTGTTGGAATGATTACGAGACAGGACTCAATTAGCGGGTCATATACATTGGAGACGCCGTTCAAATTCATTATTAATGAACATACAGTGCAGCTTGATTCTCTGACGCACATGGAGCTTGAAGAAGATGTGCGTGACGCAATTCGTGATAACCTGAATGGAATAACCATGAATCTCACTGCTGAAAACCTCGTGCCCTTTGGTACTTATGTCGAACTCTGGTTTGCGGCGGATTCAACACAAGTGTGGACAAATCCGGAATTGGTGATCGACTCATTCTATGTTGAATCAGCTACGATAGATCCTGTGCATCATACAAGCGAAGAGGTTGTCGTGAGTAATATAGAAATAGAACTGACGCATGAACATGGCGATTTCAGTGTGTTTGAAAATCCCGATGTGTATGTGGGAATCAAATTGCCCCTGATCGGCACAGGTGGTGAGGTGGTTATCATCAGAGGCTCAGATAATCTGAGGATATTCGGATATGTCAGTGTGGATGTGCATGTTAAGGAAGCAGGAGGTGAAAAATGAAAAAGATAATAATTTTCCTTAGTTTACTTCTGTTCACATGTGCGGTATATGCTGTAGATATTGCGAATCCTGTCAGTATTGCTCTGGGTGATGCATACATTGCAAAAGCACGAGGATGCCATGCTCTAAACTGGAATCCGGCTAATTTAGGAATAGTCAAAAATTCTATGACATTTAACTTGTTCCAGGTTACAGCTGATGTATCGAATAATGCACTTGATCTGGGCTATTACAATGATATAGTTGGAAAATATCTTACTCAGGAAGAAGAGCAGGAATTTCTCGACAGGATACCGGATGATGGGTTCTCTCTCAAAGCAAGCGCTGATCTGCACCTTCCGCTTTCTTTGTCGATCGGGAAATTCGGATTTGCTATAAATGCTCTCGTTCGATCTTCTGTTAACCTTGGCAAAGATTATTTTGATATTGTCTTGAATGGTAATGAAATAGGAGAGACCTTCAATTTCGAAAATAACGAAGGTTCTGCGATTTCTTTTTCTGAATTCAAACTTGGATACGGTGATAAAATTCCTGTGGATAAGATCTTTGGCTCTCCTGCTGATTTTCCTCCAATCTACGGTGGTTTTAGCATAGGTTACATACATGGACTCGCCTATGGCGAAATAATGGATTTTACCACAGAATTCTCCACTAATGACAGCGTGATGGATATACACAATAACCTCTTGATACGTACTGCCGGATATGATACTGAAAATGACGAGATCATTGCCTCATCAGTATTTCCAGGAGCTGGTTCAGGATTTAGGGTGTCCCTCGGTCTTACTTCACCGATCACAGATAAGATAACTGCATCCCTTGCGATAAATAATTTATTTGCTTCGATAAACTGGACTGAAGCGTGTGAAGAACATCACATTACAGTCGAAGCAGATAATTTTGTTCTCTATGATTGGGAAGATTTCAAAGATTCTCTTGAAGTAGATACGACCTATAAAGTGGATGATTTTTCAACATCGATCCCCGCTGAAATTCATATGGGCGGTTCATATTCTCTCAGTCAGTTTACTTTCTATGGAGATTATGTGCAGGGATTTGGAAAAAGCTTACTCACATCAGCGAAGCCCAAATTTTCTTTTGGTGCCGAGTATATGCCTTTGGATTGGCTACCTGTACGCGCAGGTTTTGGATTTGGCGGTGATGAAAAACCTCATTTCTCACTTGGCTCAGGATTTGAGTTCACAAGTTTCGAGTTCAGTTGGGGGGTGAGCTATTATACATCGCCAATATATACAACAGCGACTGGATTGAAAGTATCCTTTGGTGCACTTCTCGCATTCTAAAGGTGATGAAATATATTAAAGGGAGCATCATGCTCTCTTTTTTTTATTGGGTTGTGATATAACACCTAAACAACATAATCCAGAAAAGTAATGCAAGATTCCAATCTTGCGCACTAAACATCTGTATTCATTTCTCTACACCTCAACATCAGTCTTCGCTATGCTACGCCTTGACATGTCGGAATGTTGAGTTGCAAATTTTTCTCCATCCTTTCCATACTTTTTCCTGAGTCGTCATGGACCACTCCATGACGTAAGTATTGAATGATGATTGAAGAACACCGATTTGAGATTTAAGATGTACAACCGTTGCGAAGGTTTCCTACGTCAACCGTTCGCAAGGTTTTTGTATTCTCGCTCCCAAATCCCAACAAACACACCCTCGTTCCCAAACCCCAACACACCCTCGTTCCCAAACCCCTGTTTGGGAGCGCCATCCATCAACCCATCAACAATGACCTGCCAACTACATTCGATAATAATTTGACATTTGAAACTTTTTTATATAAAAACGTCCCACACCATGGAGGTGCGTATGAGAAATAGAATTATAATGTTACTTATTTCGCTATTATTGATTGGAACAATACAGTTGACTGCAGATACTATTATAGACACTATTTACGCGATCGGTTCTTTGACGGGGACTTTGATATTTAGCCAGGCAAATCAATGTATAGTTTTTAATGATTATACTCTTAATATAGGAGATACCGGTGAAGCATTAGTAACACCACCACCATCAGATCCAAATTCAATTGAGAGGGGTTTCATTAGTTTTGAATTGCCGGATGTTCCAGAAAGATATACCCTTGACAGTGCCTATATTAGATTATACCAGGTAAAATCATATGGCAATAGTATAGAGCAATTTCCAGTTTGGGATGTTGTGGGTGGCGATACGATGTATTGTATAATGGATCATATAGATTATGGTGATTATATCGATCCTGGTGATTGGACAGCAGGAGATGTGGGTGATCCCGGTACTTTAAGCAGTAACATAGGCATAATAAGCGATAGTGGAATAGAAGGTCATCGTTATTTAAATATTACCCCATACGTCCAAAATGATTATGATAATAACAGAAATAAAACCCAATACCGAATCCGTTTTCCTATTGATACTGACTGGGACTCATTTTGGGATTATATTCATTTTAGTCAAGGTTCTACACCAACTTTAACAAATCCGGGGCTTATCATGTATTTCACATCAATTAATTCTGTGGATGAAAATAATCTATTTGAATACAATATCAATATATTTCCCAATCCATTTATAAATTCTACAATTATTTCTTTTCATAAACGACAGGGACAGGTAAGAGAAGTTGGAGTTTATAATCTTAAAGGGCAATTAGTAAAAAGATTAGGATTGAGTTATGGGGATTTAGGATGTAGAGCAGAATGGGACGGTACAGATGAAGCAGGACATGAGGTGAGTAATGGGATCTATCTAATAAGGGTAGAGAGTAAGAATGATAATATCATAAGGAGGGTAATGAAGATACGGTAATAATTGAAAGAGGGGGGAGTTACATGATGTTAATAAAGAACCTATTCACTTAAGACATGCTCTCCGACATGTCTCAAGTAAATATGTACTTGTCATAAGTCGAAGAGCTTGTGACAAGTGCAAAGATAAACAAAATCCGAGTCTTTTCCCACAATTTGCAAAATACCGCCTTCTATTCATATGTTTCAATTAAAATTGTTAACAAAGAAAATAGTCTTTTATGATACTTTGCTATAAATACATCTCCAAATCCATACCAGCCCCTTACTCCGATTATTATTTTACCTTCTTGAAAATAAATGGGGAAACGGTAACATTGGTGAAAAAATCCCATTGGATATGATAATAATAGCATATCCTGTTCCACAAATTCTAAGGTATATTTTTTATTCAAACAAAGAGATCCTATTATTTTTAGAAGAGATTTTTTTGACAAATTAGTGCTTATCGACAAAATTCTTTTAGGAATTTTCTTAATAAGCTTTTTTCCAGAATAAGACTCATCGATCATAAGTAAGATCACTAAAAATATGACAATTACAGCAATATTCATGATATTCATTATTACACTCCTTATAGACAATCATCATTTATCATCAGACTTATTTTCATTTTTCATAATAAAATATTCAAAGGTCTGTGAATTTATCCTGTCAAATTTTTCTGAACTTTTTGGAAGTACGCATGTTTTTTTGCTATGATTTTGACATTTTACCACGCGCGAATATCTTTCTCAATATATGAATCTTCTAAAAAACTTGAACAAATTTATACGGCACACACAACATCGTTCGGAGGTTTCATGGATTTGAAAAAGTTATTTCTGCTGATAATTATACTCTTGAGTATTAATATTTTAGTGCTCAAGATGAATGATATTACCAAAAATGATTCGTATGGAAACGAGATGATCAATGTTTATCAACCTCAAATCAAAAACTACGCACTACGTGATACTATTGATTTCGAGGAAAGACAGCAAAAGAACGGGGAAGTAACACTCTCGCGTCGAAACGGGATCACCAATGCAATTGAAAAAGTAAAACCTGCTGTAGTAAGTGTCAATGTGATACGCACAGAAGTGGTGCAGACAAGTCCCTTCAATTCACTCTTCTTCGATTTCTACAGGGGATTTCTACCGCGAACTTATAAGAGAAAAGTGCAGAATCTTGGCTCAGGAGTAATAATCAGTGCGGACGGCTATGCGATTACGAACAGCCACGTTGTGCAGAATGCTTCGGAAATAAAAGTTTTTCTCTCTGACGGCAGAAATTTTGAAGCGGAACTCATCGGCAGTGACGATGTGAATGATATTGCAGTGATAAAGCTCAAAGATATTGAAGAAGACCTCCCGCAGGCATATCTGGGTGATTCCGACGGTATCATCATAGGGGAGTGGACGATCGCACTTGGGAATCCCTTCGGCTACCTGATCAAAGATTCCGAACCGACAGTGACTGTGGGAGTGGTCTCTGCAATGAACAGGAATTTCCACAGCAACGAAGACAGAATCTACAAAAAGATGATACAAACCGATGCAGCGATCAATCCGGGAAACAGCGGGGGTCCGCTCGTAAATATTAATGGTGAGATCATCGGTATTAACACTTTTATTTTTTCAAAGAGTGGAGGGAGTCTCGGCATTGGCTTTGCAATCCCATCCAACAGAGTGAAGAATATAGTCCAGGAGATCATAAAGTACGGTGGCATACGACCGATATGGTTTGGCTTCAAAGTGCAAGACATCACTCCTGCTCTTGCAAGCAGTCTCGGTCTGAAATCGGCAGACGGTGTGATCATCACCTATATAGATGAGAACGGACCCGCAGAAGAAACAGGTCTTAAGCGTGGTGATATCATCAGAAGTATCGACTCACAGAATATTAAGGATGTGAACGATGCAGAAATCGCAGTATCCGATCTGAGGATTGGCGAAGATATTGAGATTGAGATCATTCGGGACGGAAAAGAAATGACAAAAAAGCTCACTCCCCAGGAATATCAGGACAAGAAAAGCACTTCACCAAAATTATAAAATTACATGAAAGCAAATAAAGAGAACCTCACCCAGGATGTCGGAAAGATTTCCAGCGGCACATTTCTCAGCAGAGTTTCCGGGCTGATCCGGGATATTTTTCTCACACATTTTCTCGGTGCAACGGCTATTGCAGACAGCTTTGGAGTGGCATTTGTTATTCCAAATATGCTTCGCGGTTTATTTGGAGAAGGTTCTCTTGCAGCTGCATTCATCCCTACTTATACAGAGATAAAAGAAACCCGATCAAAAGAAGAAGCAGTTGCTTTTGCTCTGAACCTTTTGTCGATTTTGGTACTCATTCTTATCGGACTGGTTTTGCTTGGCTTGCTCCTGACGCCATACATAATTCGTATCATGGCTCCGGGTTTCAGTGCGGAAGTACAGGAATTGACGATCCATTTGACACGAATCCTATTCCCGTACCTTTTTTTGATCGGGCTGACATCCAGTATTATTGCAATCCTGAACGCTCATAAAATATTTTTCTTTCCTTCTCTCTCTCCGCTCATGCTGAACATCGGTATAATCCTGCCGATACTTTTTATTTCTTTTTTCACTCATACCGATATTGTATATAGGGCATATCTCTTTGCAGGCGGTGTTATTCTCGGCGGAATATTTCAGCTTTTAATGAATATACACCTTCTTAAAAACATCGGGTATACGCTCAAGTTCAAGGTGAATTTTAAGCAGAAGGAACTTAAGGGAGTATGGAATAGAATGATCCCTGGCATATTAAGTTTGGGTATTCGTGAAGTGAATGTTGTGATTGACACCCTACTTGCTTCCTTGCTCATTACGGGAAGTGTTGCTGCACTGCAGTACGGGAATCGTCTGATGCAGCTTCCTCTCGGGGTGTTCGGTGTGGCGATCGGAGCTGCGGTTCTGCCTATGTTTTCCCGCCAAACTGCACACAAAAAGCCAGACGAACTCATCCGCTCCATCCAGGAAGCATTCCAGATGATCATGATCATCATGATGCCGATCATCGCACTTATACTTGTTGTCGGCAAAGATGCGATCGCACTTGTGTTTTTGCATGGCGCTTTTGACCAAACAGCACTTATTATGACCTATTCTGCTCTTGCATTCTATTCGATCGGATTGATTTCGCACAGTTCAGTAAAGATTTTTGCTTCCGCATTTTTTGCTTTGAAAAATACCAAAACTCCGATGATCATCGCTGGTATCGCAGTGGTCTGTAATATCATTCTCAATCTCATTTTAATGAAACTTCTCCAGCTCAGAGGACTCGCATTGGCAACATCCATAGCTGCGACCCTGCAGGCAACCATTCTTTTCTTCACCCTTCAGGTGAAAATTGGGCGTATCTCTTTCAGGAAAATTGGAGTAACTTTTGTGAAAGTTGTCGTATTATCAGTGATTGTCGGTCTGGCCGCATATTATTTGAATGTCTTTTCTCATCATTATATGCCTGTGGCAAGAGTTTATATTTTTATCAAATTACTGATAATATTTACTGTGAGTATGGTACTCTACTTGTTTGGACTAAAACTGCTCAACGTTACCGATCTACAAAAAATAAAACAGTCCATTTTCAGAAAAAATAAATGAAACCAGCAGTTCGGGAAAAATTAAAACTGATCCCTCATAATCCAGGCGTGTATCTGATGAAAAACAACAAGGGCACGATCATTTATGTGGGTAAAGCAAAGGATCTCAAAAAGAGGGTTTCATCCTATTTTAACAGGAACAGCTTTGACATTCCCCGTACAGAAGTGCTTGTGAGCAGAATTGCCAATCTTGATTATATCGTAACCCGCAGTGAACTTGACGCACTTATCCTCGAAGACACGCTTATTAAAAAGCACCGTCCTAAATTCAATGTTTCATTAAAAGATGACAAACGCTATCCATATCTGAAAATTACCGTGAAAGAAGCTTTTCCACGGGTGATTGTGACGAGGTCAATAGATCGGGACGGATCAAAATATTTCGGTCCTTATACAGAAGCTCATTCAGTGCGCAATACGTTGAGATTTTTTGAGAAAATTTTTAAATTGCGTACATGCCATAAATTTATTCCCAGGGAAGTAAAATTGAACGAAACAGAGGATCGTGCGTGTCTAAACTTCCAGATCAACAAATGTGATGCTCCCTGTATTGGCAATATCTCGTACGAGGAATATCGTGAGAGGATCGATCAAGTAATACTGTTCTTAAAGGGGAAAACGGATGCTATAATTTCTCAATTAAGATCACAAATGGAGAAGGCATCTGAAAACCGGCGATACGAAAAGGCATCTAAGTATCGTGACCAGATCCTGGAAATCACCCATGTGACCAAAAAGCAGATCATGAGCAACCAATCACTGGCTGATGCCGATGTGATCGGGATAGCGCGATATGAATCGGAATGCTGCAGCGTTATTTTGAAAATTCGAGATGGAAAACTCATAAAAAAGGAACACTATTTTCTTGAAAATACCCAGCAGGAAACATTGGCTCTCATTCTCTCGCGCTTTATCACACACTATTATAATTACCGTGAAGATATTCCACCGATACTTATGATGCAGCAAGAGCCCGAAGATAATGTACTGCTTCAGGAGTTATTGAAATCCAAAATCCATATTTCACAACGTGGAGATAAAAAGAAGCTCGTGGACATGGCAAAGCATAATGCCTTTTTACTTGTCGAAGAAAAGAAGCTTGCTCACATAAAATCCTCGCAGAGAACGGTTTTTGCAGTAAAGGAACTGAAAGAAAAGCTTCATCTTGCCCGACTTCCAAGAAAGATAGCTGCGTTTGATGTATCCAATCTATTTGGAAAAGAAGCTGTTGCATCGATGGTGTTCTTTAATAATGGAAAACCTAAGAAGAGTCAGTATCGCAGGTTCAAGATAAAAATGGTGCCCGGCATCGATGATTATAAAATGATGAATGAAGCGGTGACACGATACCTTAGCCATCTCGACGATAAAGATGTTGAACAGCCGGATCTCATCCTTATTGATGGAGGAAAAGGACAGCTTTCTGCTGCTTTGAAAGCATTGAAAAAAACAACATTCTCAATTTCGCTTTTTTCTCTTGCAAAAAGATTAGAAGAGATATTCGAACCCGGTAAAAGAGAGCCAATAATTATTCCAAAAACTTCCTATGCACTCAAGTTGCTTCAGCAAATACGAGATGAGGCACATCGTTTTGCTATTACGTATCATAAAAAATTACGGGATAAAAAAACTTACTATTCGGAGTTAGATGCGATCGAAGGTATTGGCGAAAAAAGAAAGATGCTTCTTCTATCCTATTTCGGCTCGGTTCAAAAAATAAGGGATGCAACTGTGGAGGAGCTATCTTTAGTGCCCGGAATCAGCAGTAAAATTGCCAAGCTTGTTTTACGCTCTCTAAATAAAGATTGACTAAAATGAATTTGGATTGACATAAATTTCAACTTATATTATTAAAAAATTGTTTTTTGGAGTCGGTAAGTCCCTCGCTGAAAGATAACAAAGCCGAGAGACTCGGCTACTCCAAAAAGGATGACTCCAAAGGAAATAAAATGCTTTTCGATATTAATAAGAACTTTAAAGAATTTACAAATTACGAGCACTCACCGGCACATCTTTTCCTTAATAATACATATTACATCATAACTGCTCATATATTAAAAAACATAAGACCTTTTTATGATGATGAAAGAAAGCAGATATTGCTGAACTCTATTTTTCTGAATTTCATTGATAGAAATGGTTGGAAGATGATTGCATATTTTGTGGCGGATAATCATTATCATTTACTTCTGAATTCAGCAAATAATGCTGATAAATTATCAAAGATTATTGCTGATATTCACCGTTTTACAGCAATTACCATTAATAAGATGGATAACCTTACCGGCAGGCAAGTTTGGTATCAATACTGGGATACAGTGATAACTTCGAATAAATCATTTTATGCCAGATTTAATTATATTCATTATAATCCGGTAAAACATGGTTATGTTACAAGGAGTGAAGATTATAAATTTTGTAGTTATAAAGATTATTTTGAAAATGATGAAAACGAAATGCTTTTTTTAAGGAAGAAATATAAATTTGATAAAGTAAAAGTGAAAGAACCATAATTTGATGTATTTTTTGGAGTCGGTAAGTCCCTCGCTGAAAGATAATAAAGCCGAGAGACTCGGCTACTCCAAAAAAGACTACTCAAAAAAAAGAGGTGATCCGAAAATCACCCCTTCAAAGAACGAATTATATTAGAAGCTAATGATTTTCGAGTGACCTGTTTTTGATGTCTTCGAAATTTCTATCTTCGAATTTCACTTCGACACCACTGAACTGCCGTTTGATATCCTCGATCTCTACAGCCGGGTTTTTGCTGTATAAAAGTTTTATATGATTGTATTTATTACATACAGTGATGATATCTTGTGATGGATTCTGCTCCATGATGATATAGATGTGATGCAGATCATCACGTTCCTCAAGATAACGTTCAAGCTTAATTATATCATCACCCTGAATATCCTGGGCGTAGATAAATGAGACTATCTTTTTGTGACTTTTTGGGGAAACTTTACTTCTTGTGAATCTACCTTTCATGATACCTCCGTATTTTGTTGAAAATTAATATTCTCAGTTTGTTTTTCAATTAATTCCTATTTTTTCCTATCGCCTTTTTGATCATATGAACAAGATCGTCGATCTCGAATGGCTTAAAAATTATATCGTGCAAGCCATCTTTTTTGGCTTTTACCAGCACATGATTTGGGTCATACCCAAAACCGGTCATCATGATTATTGGAATTGTGTCATCATAATCTCTTATCTGTGAATAAAGCTCATATCCATCCATATCCGGCATTGCAATATCGCTTATAATAAGGTCAACATGCTGCTCTCGAATGATCTGCAGTGCATCAAATCCATTGTCTGCAGTTATTACTTCGCAATTCTTTTTCGGGAGAACATAGGAAAGAAAATCAAGTGTATCCTGCTCGTCATCAACAATAAGTACTGTTATCATATAGATAATTTTCCTGTGATCTTTGTGTATGCCTGTGAATATTTTTCGCGTGTTTTTTGTATAATATATTCTGGAAGACGAAGAATCTCATCATCCTCTGCAATATTTTCTTTATGTTGGATACCCTTTGATATGAGATAATCCCGGACAAACTGTTTATCGAAACTTGTCTGAGATTTACCAGGTTCAAACCCTTCATTATCCCAGAAACGTGAAGAATCCGGAGTAAAAATCTCATCAATCAGAATGATCTCATTATTATAAAGTCCGAACTCAAATTTTGTGTCCGCAAGTATAATTCCTTTTTTCTCCATGAGTATATCATGAGCAAAGGAGTAGAGCCGGAGACTTACTTCTTTGATCTTTTCTGCGGAGATAGGGTCAACTAAACGTGCCATTTCTTCAAAGCTGATATTTTCGTCATGTCCATTTTCGGCTTTCGTCGAAGGGGTGAAGAGGGATTCTGGAAGTTTTTCTGATTCAACAAGACCTTCGGGTAATTTTATTCCGCAGATCGTTCCTGTCTTTTTATAATTCTTCCAACCGCTGCCTGCAATATATCCACGTACAATGCATTCAATTGGGAATTTATTTGCTTTTCTTACCAGCATCGAGCGTTTTTCAATATCATCAGAAACATCCTGAAGATTTCCAGGAAAGTCTTTCACTTCTGTTGAAATGAGATGGTTCGGAATGATTGAGGCAGTTCGGTCAAACCAGTATGCAGCTATCTGATTGAGAATTTTTCCTTTATCCGGAATTTCATCTGGTAGAATATAATCAAAAGCTGAAATTCGGTCTGATGCAATTATCAGAAGCTCGTTTCCAAGATCGTAAATATCCCGCACCTTTCCTTGCTTGAGAGGAAATCTGTCTCTAAGTCGTACCATTATTTGTGATCATTCCCCTTGTTTTTCTTTTTCAATATGATATGAATGAGTGACCTCTGAAGATTTCTTAAGCATCGCAGTTACGCCACAATAGCGTTCTTGTGAAAGCTTGATCGCTTTTTCGACTTTGGATTTGTCGAGGTTATCTCCAATAATTGAATAAACAATATGAATCTTTGAGAAAATTTTTGGATGCTCAGTAGTGGTTTCAGCTTCACCAGAGACAGTGACATCCTTGAAGGGAACTCTCATTTTCCTGAGAAGAGATACAACATCCATGCCGGTGCAACCGATCAAGCCCATAAGAACCAGTTCCTTTGGTCTAGATCCCTGATCGTAACTCATGTCTTTACCTGCATCTATTATTATAGTATGATTTGAATCTGCGACTGCACTGAATTGTAGTTTATCAATTAATGTAACTTTTGCTTTCATATTACACAATAAGGTTAAAATGAATAAAAAATTTGTCAAATTTATTTAAAATATTTTGATAGATTTATTTGGAAAGTGATCAATTTAGAAAAATTGAGGGAAAATTATCAGGAGTATCTGAATTATTATATTTGAGCAAATACCTGCTGCAATATCATCGGCAAGTACACCCCAGCCATGAGGAAGATCTTGCAACTGATTGATTGGAGTTGGTTTTACGATATCAAACACACGGAAAAGAACAAGTGCATAGATAAAGACCATCAAAGTGTGGGGCAGGAACATAACTGCGAAGAAATAACCAATAAGTTCGTCAATTGTGATCTTTCTGCTGTCATGTCCCAAATCGCGTTCGGCACTCTTTATAATGGGAACAAATATAAGACTCACTAACAGTACGATCCCGATGAGTAATAGGTTACCCAGCGTACTGAGTGGTGGAATGAGGTAGAAATACAAAACAGCAGTGATAATTGAAGTAATTGTTCCGGATAAAATAGGGAAGTATCCCACAAAACCAACTGAAACAAGGAGATTTCTAAAGAATTTCAGCATGATCAATACAGAGCGTCTGTCTCTATTCTCTCAATGTCCGCACCGAGTGATGCAAGTTTGTTTTCAAGATGCTCATAACCGCGATCAAGATGATACACGCGGGATATTCTCGTTTTACCTTCTGTTGCCAGAGCGGCAGTTATAAGTGCAGCTGCAGCTCGGATATCAGGAGCCATGACCTGTGCTCCGGAGAGTTTGTTACCGCCGTTTATGCTGATTCGGTTTCCTGATAGTTTTATGTCCGCTCCCAAACGTTGAAGTTCGCTTATATACATGAACCTGTCCGAGAAAATATTCTCATTAATAATACTTTTTCCCTCAATTGTGGAAAGAAGTGCTGCAAAGAGCGGTTGAAGATCTGTTGGGAATGCCGGATAGGGATTGGTCGAAATCTCGACGGGTTTTCTTTTGCCTTTATTATAGATGGTTATAGAGTGCTCATCTACTTCTAAAGTATATCCAATGTCACGGAGTTTATTCAGCACAATGCCCGAATGCTCAGGCATGCAGTTCGTTACAGTAATTTTCCCATTTGTGATCGCACCTGCAACGAGAAGTGTGCCCACTTCTATTCTGTCCGGGATAAGAGAATAATCAGCAGGATGGAGCACTTTCACACCATGAACGGTAATGCTCTCTGTACCGTGCCCTTCGATATGGGCTCCCATTTTGTTAAGGAAAACTGCGAGATTACTGATTTCCGGCTCGCATGCAGCATTTTGTATGACAGTGGTGCCTTCAGCGAGGACTGCTGCCATGAGCACATTTGCAGTTGCACCGACCGTTTTGTTTTCAAAGTATATCTGCGAACCTTTCAACCCTTTGGTTTTTGCGTAGATGTAGCCATGTTTTATCTGTATGGTCACATCCAGTTTATGAAGGGCTTCCAGGTGATAATCTATTGGTCGAGCTCCGAGTGCGCATCCGCCGGGAAAGGAAACTTTTGCCTCTCCACAGCGAGCAAGCAACGGACCAAGAGCATAGATCGAAGCGCGCATTGTTTTCACAAGTTCATAGGGGGCTTCATGATTTTTTTCTTTTTTTGTAGTGATTTTCAGTTCGTGTTCAGTGAATTCAGCTTCAGTACTTATCGTTCTGAGCAGTTTGATCATAGTTCGAATATCTGAGAGATTGGGAATGTTTTTTATATGATACTCGCCATCTGCGAGGAGTGTTGCAGCCAGAATTGGGAGTCCGGCATTCTTTGAGCCGTTTGCTGCGATTGTTCCTGAGAGTTTGCGTCCGCCGCGCACTAAAATTTCATCCATTTTAAAACCAACTTCTATTTATTATTTTTGAGAATTAAAACTCGATCGAAATCATTGTAGTCCTGTTTGATGTCAATGATTTTGTAATTAAATTGCTCTGCCAGTTTAGATATGCCGTCTTTTTGATATGCACCGATCTCAAAAAAGATTCGACCATTATTTTTGAGATATTTCCCGGCATTCTGTAAAATTTTATGATAGAATTCCAGTCCATCCTCTTTCGCAAAAAGTGCTTCTCTCGGTTCATGATCACTGATCTCAACAGGTAATTCTTTAAACTCTTTTTCACTGATATACGGGGGATTGGAAATGATACAGTCATACGTGCCAGTTACTATATCAAAGATATCTGAATGCAATAATGAAATATTCTGAATTTTTAGATTATCGATATTTTTCTCTGCGAGCTTTATGGCTTTTTCGGAAACATCAGTGGCAACAATGTGAATGTCTTTTTCAGACTCCTTGAATGAGTTGCTGATAGAAATTGGAATATTTCCCGTGCCCGTACCGATGTCCAGGAGAGACCATGCTTTTTGATCAGATTTCTTGATATAAGAAATAATTGCATCGACTAGTATCTCTGTTTCTGGACGTGGAATGAGCACCCCTTCCCGGGTGAAGAGAGGAATTCCATAAAACTCAGTCGATCCAAGCAAATATTGTATCGGATAATGTGTAGCCCTGCTTTTAATGAGATTCTTTATTTGTGATAAATCTTTCTCTGCAAGGGGTCTGTCATATTTCATATACAGGTCGAGACGGGAGCATTCCAGCACGTGAGCGATGAGTAGCTCCGCATTCAGGTGTGGAGATGATATGTCTTTTTCCGAAAAATAATCTGATGTCCAGAAGAGTACGTCCTTAACTGTCCAGATTTTATTGTCTTGCGATGCCATAGTATAGGTAAAGAAGAGGGGAGAGAATTGTTGTCAAATTTATTGCCCATACTCTCGTATCCATCAGCCAGCTGGCGGATGGGATGCGCTTATGTAGGATTACAAAACTATGGAGATTCGTAATAAGAGTAAGGGGTTAATCTTGTTGAAAGGTGTAATAATTAAATGTTTAAATCGCCAACTCGTTCCTAAGTTGAACTTGGGAGCGAGATATGAAACTTGGGCACGAGGCTATATTATGAATTCACTTCATAAGTACACATTTCTTCACTGCTTCAGTCTTATCATTAAGTTTCAATTTGTAGAAATATAAACCTGAACCTACTGGATTTCCTGACTCATCTTCGCCATTCCAGGAAACTGAATGTTCTCCGGATTGAATTGTTCTATTAACCAGCGTTTTTACTTTTTGTCCTTTTAGATTATAAATGACTAATTCTACATTCTCGGTGTTTTCTGTGATTGAGAACATTATTTCTGTAGATAGATTGAATGGATTCGGATAATTCTTTGATAACAGCGGTTGAGTATTGGGATTATGTTCATCATCTATACTAACTAGCACCCATGTATTAGTGGATAGGTCATATATACAGAGGTCATTAGTGGCGTTGCCATATGGATCCAGCCCACCAAAGAGAATTATTTTGGAGTCATCTTCTACATAAGCCATTGCAGAATATGCACGTGCAACAGGGCAATCGGGTAACTGTGTCCAGATCTCTGTGCTCATATCAAATTCATAAAAATCACCAAGGATTCCTTTGTTAGCATTCATTCCTCCGTAAACCCAAAATTTGTCAACATAGTATGTTCCCGCTTGATATGCTCTTGCACCAGGATTAGCACCAGCGTTATAAACATAATGGAATTCATTGTCGTTAGGAAGGGAATAACGCCGGACATCATCACGATAATTATCTGGGTTCCACCTGATACCTCCATAAACATACATATCATTGTTATGTAGAGCTGCACTCTGCCCGGCAGAAGGTGCATGACCTTCCTTTTGCGTCCAATTGCTTGATGTGCGGTTGTAGCTCCAGAAATCCATAAGATTCAAGCCGGTTGCATCAGTACCTCCATATACATAGAGATCGTCTCCATACCCTACCATAGAGGCGTTTTTTCGGGCGATTGGCGTGCTTGTCCCGCCTGAAGGTAATTGGGTCCAAGCTTCAGTTGCCGGGTTAAACGACCAGATATCATCAAGCAATCCGGTTTCGCCCTGACCACCGTAGATATACATGACATCTTGCACCCATGCGCTGTGATCCCGTCGTGCAGGAGGAGGGGCGTTGGCGGGTGTTACCTGATTCCAGCCACTTTCTTCAAAAGCATGCAGGTCATTAAACAAATTTCCCTCAATGCCTTCTCCCCCAAACAGCATAACCCTCCCGTCAAGAAGCGTTACCATGCCGTGTCCAAGTCTGGATATGGGGGTATAGTCCCGCTGACTCCAAAGTGCTGAACTCGTAATTAACATAAGTATTGCAACTATTACTACTGTTTTGTGTTTCATTTTGTACTCCTTTCTTTTTAAAGTCTGATTTTATATGTAATTATTCTATCTGGTATTTTGTAAATGCTTTCCTTATTTCTTTCTCTGATTTTCATGATTATCCTGTATGCTTTTCTTTGTGTTTGAGAGTTTATTTTCTGTCAAGAAGTTTGCGCTGGAAATCATTAATCCTCACCCTTTAATTCCCTCTACTGCGAGGAGAGTGTTAGGGAGAGGTAAAAAAAGACGCACACCGAAATCGATGTGCGTCGTACATATATCGTAATAGTATGGAGACTATTTCATTAATACCATTTTCTTTGTAATTTGCTTTTCACTGGTTTCAAGTTTGTAGAAATATACGCCATTTGCAACAGTTTTATCGTGGTTATCCTTGCCGTCCCATACAAAATCGATGGCAGTGCCTTTTGGACTTGTTTCGGGAACGAAGGTTTTCACGAGCTGACCTTTGATGTTATATATTTTCAGCTCAGCATTTTGTGCATTTGCAGGAAGGGAGAAGGAAATCGTGGTTGAGCCGGTAACAGGATTCGGGAAATTCTGGTTGAGTTTGAATTGGCTGATGATATAGGGATCATCATTTGAGGTCATAGGAATTTCATAGCTGGAAGCAGGATCTCCAATGAGAATATCGTCAACATGCATGCCATCTTCTTCGACATAGCCGTCAGAATCCATAAAAAATCTGACATAGACTTGAGGTTCGCCTGCGAAATCAGAGAGATCGGATGTTTCTGCGACCCAATCTGCCTGTGTGCCGTCATAAACGGGTTCTCCGGTCGGCTGGAAACTACCTGCGGCGAGTTCCGTATATTCACCCTCGAGGGCAGTCCATGTTATGCCGTCAGTTGAGGCAAGAACCTGAGCATAATCCCAGTTGGATTCGATATCCCATTTCGCATTGAAGTACAGGTTAGCACTGCCCTTCATGCCATTCAGGTTTACAGGATCTGTAAGCTCGAGTATTGCAGTGGTCCACGACGGATAACTTCCGCCAGGACTGTCTGTAAAGGAATGAGTTGGTGAAACGTAGTCTTCTTCAGTTACTCCCCAATCAGCGGAAGTCCATTGAGTAGTGCCATCTTCTGCATCATCAAAAAGCTGTGCAAAACCAAGGTGGTAATCGTACTGAGCATCACCACTGACTAAAAGTGTGCCGACATACGGAACTTGACCTTCTGCAGTGACATATAGTGTATATGAAAAGTTTGGAAGACTGATTTCATAGCTTCCAAAGGTTGACTGCACAGAAGCATATTCCTCGCCAGTATCACTTCGCATATAAGAAAGTGTCGCATTATCTATCAACATGAAGTCATTAAAGACATTACCTGATATGAAGCCACTTTCTACCGGATCGAGCACAATATCATGAGCGTTCGAGCCGTATCCAAGAAAATAGTTAAATTCCTGATAGGGATCATATCCCCATTTTGTAACATAAATATCATAGTATTCAACGGGATAGTCTTGAGAAGACGAGTATATTCCGGATACATCAGTCGTTGAAACAAATACCGGGTCATCTTCATTAGGATTTGCTCCATGTTCATAGAAGCACACTTCCGCATTGGAAACAATAGAACCATTTTGACTTTCTGTAACCAGACCGGACACATTTCCGTAGGCAATGATCACAGGGAAAATCTCTTCAAAAATATTGTATCCTGATTTCGCAATGATGGCATCAACCGGAGTCAGTGTCGAAGGTGTAACACTATAGGTAATTTCATCAACAGCTCCGAAACCTGCGCCATCGACATTTACCCATAATGTAATATCAGCTTCATCAGCATCGGCTTCAATAGTGCCCTCAAGGTTCAAAGCAAAGGTGTCTATAAGACCGAAATTTGTGGTCACGTCCAAGCTCGGATTGGTCAGATCGAGTGCAGTGACATTTACTTCTTCATGAAAGAGGAAATATTCATCACCGGGATTCTGTCCATATATCTGAAGTGTGGGACCATAGCAGTAGTCCACATTTAGGACTGCTGTACCTGTTGCATCGGTAACTTCCGTTGCTGAGATATAATCCAGTCCTTCTGCCCAGACATCCACTCCGACCTGGGGAGAAACGCTGTCAGGAGCCATTACTTCAACAGTGATCTGAGTCGGGATATTGACATTGATCATGCCGGGAGTAATGGTTACTACGCTTGCAGTAACAGTGATGTCACCAACAAATTTATAATAATTATGAGCAACGATTGAGATATGCATAATTCCTGCTTCTTGAGGGATGTTGTCAAAAATGACAGTTGCTTCTCCCAGAAAATTTGTTACACCATAACCATAAATAGTATCATCATCATAAACGGTAATTCTTGAAAAAGCAGGAGCAATTACATTAATTTCTGGGGTTCCAGCCATTATTGCTTGAGGATATGTAGGAGATAGATTTGTAGGCTCTTCAGTCCAGAGGTCAAGAGAAGGGTCTCCAAAAACATTCAATTCGTAGCAGCACCATCTTACAACTTGCTGTGCTTCAATGAACGGGATAGCATGCTCTTTTGAGACTTGATTGGCTCCTGCAATGGAATATATACCGTCATAAAAAAAGGCATCAATCCATTCTCTGTTAAATATTTGAGAAGCTCCATCGGTTCCTCCTGCTTCACCCCAGCCGTAACGAGAATTGGCTATAAAGGTTGAAGTGGCTGTAGGCATAGTGGATATCTTTTCTGCAAAGCAATCATCACCGACATAATATCCATTATAATGCCAGTTATCCATTGAACCAGAATAGCATGCCTGAGAATAGCCATTAATAAAGTTATGTGTAATTCCATCATTGGTAATGTGATAAGTTGTTAAGTCTGAATTATCAATATTTAAGCAATGAGTAGGATCGCCATGTCCAAGATGACAAAGCAGGTTTGGTCCGAGATTTAATTGAGTATATAAATCTGATGATGTCCAACTTCCATTCATATCATACAAGGTGGATATATCCCAATCAGCAGGAATGCCAACTGTTGTATATCCATTATTACTACATCCACCGATTAACTCATTCATATATGTTCCCCCATAGGTAGTCGGATAATAAGGTGGTCCCCAAAGATACTCTCCAACAAGCAGAGCGGACTCCAACTCATCAGCCACAGGTGTTTCTGAATAAAGAGTCATCTTGTTGATAGCATTAGCAATTTCTGTAGGATTGTTCATACAGATTCTTCCAATATAAAATTCTGCAAGAAGGTCAGCTTCATTGGGCTCACCCCATCTATCATCATTATCATTATTCCAATCAGGTCCAGAACCTGTAGCAGAGGTTCTGTCTAAACAAGCATAATACATATCAGCAGGAATATCATATTCAGTAGAACCGCTAGGATTAGAAAACAATCCACGATGAGGAATAACATTTTCAGAAGGATTGTTAGGTGCTGTATCACCTCCTAAAAGGACAAATTTAATTGGACCATTTGAATACTGGTCAATAAAATAATTTCGTATTTTATCCTGCTCATCTACTCCAGTATAATTAGTATAAATATCGCTAACTAATTCAATCTTGGTCCTATATCCACGATGAGCATGAAAATCTACCAGAGGTTGAAAATCATCAGAATAGTCTACAGAGGTTACAATAATGTAATCATAAGCATCATCGTCTCTTGTTTTTGTGATTATATAGTTATCAATTTTTTCCGGATTATCAACTAATTTTTGCAATCTTCTTTCTACCTGCGGATTCTTGAATAAGAACCGTCCAGCTGATTCAGCGGCTTCGTTGTATTCAGTCTCTACTAAAACAACTATTTCTTTGTAGTATGACAACTCGCCGGTTGCCGGGATATACTTGATTGGGGTTAGAGCCAGAAATCCGAGAGAATATCCAGCAAGGTAATGTGTGCTGTAATTAGTATATTGGCGTGATGGAAATTGAATTTCGCTTTGATATATTTCCGGATTAGGTTCTGTGAATTTAACACCTTCAATTTTTGATAGAGGAACTTGTTGTTGTTTTGGATAAAGAATATGATTTCCTAAATTTACTTCGTCTTTCAGTGCAAGGGACACACTTACGATACTTTCATTCTGCGGAAGTAATAATCTGATTCCAATATAAGGAATTGCAGGTTCTCCGGGATTTCCAAGATGGTAACTATCTTCCAGCTGAAGAATAGCATATTCTCCATCGAATTCTACTTCAGGAGCATCAAAGTAATAGGTCTTTGTTATCACATCTGCAAAACTGACGGATGTAATAAAAAGAATGAGCATTAAGATACTAAGTTTTTTCATGCTGACCCCTTAATTTTATTTTATTTTTCTAATTTTCCGTTTTTAAAAAGGATTTTATTATCGACCTTAATGGTTTTATCAAGCATATAGAATTGTGCGATCATATTAGAGTCTATGCTGGAAGCTTCGAGTTCATCCCAGCCAACCTGCAGTGTGAGCGCACCGAATATTTTTGTATTAATGTATGGGTGATGAATATTTTTATGAAGCGCAGGATTCATTCCAATGGTGAACGAACCAACGATATCTTTATCTCCGGTAGCGTTTTTAAAAAGAGTTTGCAGTTTGTCGTCATCTGTTCTTGCGTTCATCTTTGTTATCTTATTCTCATGAATCGTGATATCTACATCTTCAAAAAGCGTATCATAGAGATAGGCAAAATTTGTGTGAAAGTTGCCATTGATTTTACCATTTTCAAGCAGACCGACAACCAGCCCGCCGGGAAGTTCGGAGTCAGTCGCCAGAGAATTTGCAATACCATCTTTGATCTGAAGAACTCGCTCCTCAGGAAGTTTCACGTCCAGCAAACCGCCGTTCCCGTCTTCGATGGAAATGGTTTTGGAGGTTTCAAGAAGTTCTTTTACTTGATGGCAGCTCTTGGTTAATTCTTTGGGCTCTTCATTTAGTGCCCTCCAGTACATCTCACTTCTAAGTTCGACATCAGCTTTCTGAAAGTTATTATATATCGTATCAATTGTGAGGAAGCGGACATCAGTTTCGTAAGTCTTGCGTACATTTTCCCGTTTGGTTTCTTCTATAAGATCACTTTTTTTAATGAGTTCTTCGCTGAGCGTTTCGTCTTCAATTTCATCGAGGAATTCTCCGGAAAAGATAATATGCGCATCGGCTTCATTAATAAGCAAATCGCTTATTACATCCTTGGTTGCGTAGGAAAGTGGCACGTGGCGGATGAAGTTATACTCCATTCGTTTTGTCCAGAATACAGGTATTGCATAAGCGCCCTGCCGGGCAATTTCTACCATAAGATCTTCGACCAACTTCCTGTGCATAGGTTGGTAGCTGATCACTACTTTTTCATTTTCTTTTATACCAAGATTGTGAGTAATGATCTTATGAGCAATATCCTTGAAGCTGATTTTGATGACTTGTTCTCTTCGCCAATCATCGATTTCCTGGTTGAGAACTGCATGAACTATATTGCTTTTACTGAGATCTGCTTCTCCAAGTGAGATATCAACGAAAAAATTCTTTGCAACAGCACGAAAATATTTTTTGATCGTACCACGGACATGTTCGAACTCAACTAGTTCGATAAGCCCTGCACTTTCAAGTTGCTGCATATCATACCAGAGTGCATTGGGCTTGATCTTGAATTTCAATGCAAGTTCTTGTGCCGTATATTTTCTGTCAACCATGTGGCGAAGAATCTCCAGCCGCCTATCAGAGGACAGTGTTTTGATTCCTTTGAGCGTTGAGATATAAAAAATTTCCTGCATAAAATTACACTTTTTTCCTTCTAACAAGTAAACTTGCGGGAGTATTTCATCCCGCAAGTCTATTTATAATTTACTGCAATAAAAGTAATTTTTTCGTAATTTCTTTCTTATCAGTAGTGAGTCTGTAGAAATAAACTCCATTTGCTACTGGCTTGTTAGCATTGTCCTTGCCATTCCATTCGTAATCGAAGAAAGGTCCTTCGTCGATATTGGGTGAGAAGGTTTTCACAAGTTGTCCCTTAACGTTATAAATGGAAAGCTCTGCTGTTTGAACATTATGCGGAAGTGCAAAGGAGAAGGTCGTGGAATTGCGGACAGGATTGGGGAAATTCTGGTGAAGGAATACTGTTTCAACAGGGCGAGGGTCATCGTTGCTGACAATCGGAATTTCATAACTGGTGCTTGGGTCGCCAATGAGCACATCATCAATATACCAGCCATAATAGGAATGTACCGAGTAGTCAGAAGCAAAGGTCCAGCGCAATGTTGCCGTGTTGCCAGCATGAGCAGAAAGATCAAATTCAACCTGCTCCCAATCGTCGATATGACCACCAAAACCCTGAGTACTCAAAGCACTGATATTTCCGCTATAGCCACCTTCGGGTGTGATAAGATTATAACCTACACCGCCATTTGTTGAAATCGTTACATTTCCACCATCCCAGAGGGTAGAGGTCCCTTCGAAATTATAATAATGCCAGAAATACAGAGTGGCATCTGCAGGAATGATGAATTCTGGTGAATTCAGGAACCAGTCAACATTATCTAAATAAGTTCCGCCAAGTACTGTTCCCCAAAGATTTGTTCCGGAGTGAGCAGTAATACCACCGGCGGTTGGTTCTCCCCACTGCCATCCATTAGGATCACTGCTTACAAAGTCTCCGTCATTAGGTTCAAAATCAGAAAAGAGAGTTGCATAACCAAGATGATAGTCAAGGATCATATCACCGTTCACAAGCAAACTACCAGAATATGGAACGTAACCGGAAGCAGAGACATACACATCATAGTTAAAATAAGGAAGGGCAACACTATACGTACCATTGGAAATATTTACAGAAGCATATTCTTCTCCGTTATCCTGTCTGTAGTAATGGATTGTTCCATCTGTGATAACAAAGAAGTCTGCATAAACTGAACCGGATACATTTCCGCTCTCTACCGGGTCGAGCTGCATATCATGTGTATTTGCGCCATATCCGAGGAAGTAGCTTAGTTCTTGATAAGGATTGAATCCCCATTTGTCTATATATATATCATAGTTATCCACAGCTTGTTCAGACGTAACGTTGTAAAATCCAGATGAGTTTGTTGTTGCAGTGAAAAGAGGATCATCTTCAGGAACTGCGCCTTCTTCATAGAAGCACACCTCTGCATTGGATATGGCTGTACCGTTGTCACTATCAGTAAGTGTGCCGGATACAGTGCCAAATGCTACAATTACTGTGAAATCTTCTTCGTATAGGTCATAGCCAGATTTGGAGATAACTGAATGGACGTTGCCCAGCTCATCAGGAGTCATTAACAAAGAGTTGCCGGTTGTGTTTGTGTAACCATTTTCATTCAGCTTTGCCCAGAGTGTGGTTCCGTCATCAGTACAGTATTGATTAATGGATGCTTCCATATTCATCGCAAGTGTGTCATACAAACCAAAGGTCGTTGTCACATCAATGTCAGGATTTGTTAAACTGAGAGCATTAACGGTGAGTGTTTCATCAAAGAGAAGATAGTCTTCATCCGGTCGCTGTCCGCAGATTTGAAGTGAGGGACCGAATTGATAGTTGAGTGCGAGGATTGCTTCTCCATTTGCATCTGTAACCGCAACAGTTGATGTATAATCAAGTCCTTCTGCCCAGACATTTACGCCTACTTCAGGATTGATGCCATCGCTGTCCATAACGGTCACGGTAACATTGGTTGCTTGATTGACATTGATATTGTCAGGAGTGATATCTATCTGAACAGGGACTATCGCATCAAGAAGTGCCGTATAAGGAATTGTATTATATGCAGTGACGGTGAGAAACATTTGACCGGGAGTAACCAGCGGCAAATCGAGATTAACTGTTGCGTTACCTGTAAAATCGGTGTAGCCGTGCCCATACAGAGTGCCGTCCATATATAATCCGATAAGTGCACCTTCAATGCCAACCACTTCGACGTTATAGGTAGTCGAGCCGAGTGGAATTATTGGATTATGATTAACTGTCATTATTTGAGGTGTATCGGTTCGAAGTTTGACGGAGGGGTCTCCGAATACTGTCCAATACTTGAATTCGTTCGTTCCGCCGGAAAAATCTTCATCCATCATTTGCATTGCACCACTGAAAAAATAGTTACCCAGAGTCGTAACTTTTTCATTTACGAGGAACATATTTGCATGATATTCTGCGATCATAGGAGGTACCCAGTCCTGGCTGATGACAGAAGCATACACGCCGATCGAGCCGGTTGGAAGTCCGTTCGAATTATTTGTGGCACGTGCCCATGCTTCTGCAAAACAAGTCGAACTTACAAAGTTACCATTCAGACATGCCACACAGATGACTGTGGGGTACATATTATCATTTGTAAGTGCATTGATATTTGAAACAGAAAATCCGGTCGTACCCCAGGAAGTTGTTGACCCATGACCACAATAATTGACAACACTGCGCCCGTTATTGATAGCATTTGCCACATCAGAAGCACTTCCAGACGGGTCATAGATCTGGTCAACGGATGTATAGTTCCAGGCAAGTAATGAGTCGCGGATATGATCCATCATTACATAGTCTGCCCAACCATTATATCCAGTACCTGAACCCTGGGAAGAAGCTACACCTGTGCCTTTGTGCATCCAATCACCTGAAATAAGAGGATCGGATTCATAATAGAGTACTCTGTTAACTTGGGTCTCTACATGTGTGCCTGTCTCGGCTGAAAATCTCCCGATATAAGCATCAGGATAAAAGTCTCCACCCTCAAGGCAGGCATACAAAGGATCTTTATTGTTTTCACAAGGGACAACCTGTGGTGCGTCACCTACAAGCAGAATAAAAGCCAAATCCTCAGTATCATAGAGATTTTGAATGTAGTTCTTTATAGTTGTATAGTTGTTTCCAAGTGTGCTGACATTCACCATCTGGGTCGGAATGCCCTTTTTATTTTTCCAATCATACAAGGGCTGCATTTCATCTGCAAAATCATCATAAGTAATAATGACCATTGAGCCAACCGCAGGTGTGGGAACGTGTCTGTAATACTGAGAGGCACGTTCATAATTTATAAATTGGGTTTTATACACTTCGAGGAATGAAGCGGCAACTGTCTCGCATTCAAATAAACCACGATCCTTAATATTTACATCACTATAGCCATTCTCGGTTACTGTAATGCTTATGTTCGTGTACACACGAAGTTTATGCTGAACAGGATTATATTGGAAGGGTTGTACTTGAATGACCATGCCGCGGGCATCGCGCAGAATGTAAGGATCACGCGCAACAACGATTTCCTGCGGATACCATGCATCATCATTATACATATGATCGAAGGTGTAGGGTACATCTTCCGGATTGATTTCACGAGAGAAGCTTCCTTTTGAAGGGATCACATAGATGTTCTCGAATTCTTCATAATCGGAATTGACAACAGCAACTTCCATGTTTGAACGGGGAGGAATAAGTACACTTCTATTTATATGAGGAAGTTCGGGATATCCTTTATCGAGGAAAAATCCTTCATTGGGAATGATGATCTTCGAGTATGCTTTACCGTCAATCAGTATTTCTTCTTTATAAAAGCCATTGATTGAATATGCGAGATCAATAAGATTATTATTTGATGTGAGTACCTCGATATCAACGGCATTTTCAGTATTTCCGTTGAGCGGTATCCATGTTTGCTGTCCTGCAAAAAGAGAAGATGCAAGAAGCAGCAGACTGATCAGAGTGACAAATTTTTTCATTGTGTGTCCTCCCTAACGTAACAATATCATTTTTTTAGTTATTTCTTTATTATCGGTTGTTAATCTATAGAAATAGATACCATTGGCTACTGGTTTTTCAGTCATATCCTTGCCGTCCCATTGGATCTCGTGAAGGGGACCTGTGGTTACATCAGGAATGAAAGAGTGTACCAGTTGACCTTTGATGTTGAAAATTTTCAACTCAGCTTTCGCTGCGTTTACAGGCAGCATGAAGGAGATTGTGGTAGTATTGAGAACAGGATTTGGGAAGTTCTGCTGAAGTTTTGCAGTTACAAACTGGGGATCGGGGTCATTGCCAAAAACGGGTTCTGGCCAGCTTGAATTAGGATCTCCATAGAGTACGTCATCAATATACCAGCCATAATAATCATGAACTGAACTATCTGAACCAAAATGCCATCGAAGGATCGCGTTATCACCGGTATAACCACTGATATCAAACTCAACCTGCTCCCATTCCTCGATCTGGCTGCCAAAGCCCTGTTCTCCATCAAGCCCAGTGATAGTTCCAGTATATCCTCCTACTGGAGTAATGACTTCAAAGCTTACCCCTCCATTTGTTGAGATAGATACATTACCACCATCCCAATAAGTGTATGATCCTTCAAAGTCATAGAAATGCCAGAATGTTAGAAAACCATTTCCGGTTATGGAAAATTCAGGAGAATCAAGTGTCCAGTCTGCGTTATCAACACCATAGTAGCCATCGATCACAGTAGCCCAGCAGTGTGTGCCGGAGTGCGCATATATCTCGCCGCCGGAAGGAACGCCCCACTGCCAGCCAACCGGAGTATTACTGATAAAATCTCCATCATTCTGCTCGAAGTCGGCAAAGATTGCCGCATTTCCAAGGTGATAATTGATTCCCATATCACCTTCAACCATTAAGGTGCCGGAATAGGGGACGTGTTGTGGGGAGGAGACATAGACATCATAGGTAAAGTTTGGAAGTATGACTTCGTAATTCCCAGCAATTACTTCAACCGTTGCGTATTCGTCTCCGGTATCACTGCGGTAATAGGAAAGTGTGCCAGATCCAAGGAGGAGGAAATCGTCCAAAAGATGTCCGGAAACCATGCTGGTTACCCAAGGATCAATAGCAATGTTATGAGTGTTTGCACCATAATTAAGGAAGAATCCTAATTCCTGGTAAGGTGCAAGTCCCCATTTATCAATATATATGTCGTAATAATCTACAGGATACTCAGTCGTAATTTCGTAATACCCTGAGTCGTCAGTAATATCACTGAATAAAGGCGGTTCTAAGGGATCGTCGCCTTGCTCATAGAATCGTACTTCAGCATTGGCTATTGCAACACCGTTGTCGGTATCTGTAACAATACCAGATACAGTACCGAACACCTCGATAGTCGTGAATGTTTCCTGATATATATTATAACCGGATTTTATGATGCGTGCAAGCACATTGGTGATACAGGTTGGCGTATAGGTGATTTCATCTTCTGAAGAATATATAGTTGTGTCTTCAGCAACAATGTAAAGACCATAAGTACAACCTGTTTGATCCTGAGAAAATAGCACAGTACCAGGTAAATTCAATCCGAAGGTATCCTCGAGACCGAAAGTTGTAGTAAGCCATATTTCAGGATTTGTCAGGTCTAATCCGCCTGTGATACCAAAGGGTTCTTCGACAAGATTATATCCGTCCCCTGTTCTCCATCCTATCACATTAAGGATCGTGTCACCACCGTATTCGCCACCGAAATTTAAGGTACAGCTTCCGGAAGTATTAGTAATGCCCGATGTAGTTCCATACGCACCAGGTCCGGTAATGAGAATATTTACATTAGGGATTGGGGTTGTTCCATCGTCTTCAAACACATCGATAGTAACGTCAGTTAATGTATTGATTGGCATGGAGCTTGGTGTAATATTGGCCACTGCAGGAGTGGCAACAACTACTGATGTAAGAACCGGCTGATATTGGGGTTTTGTGACAATGATATCAGCAGTTCCGGCGGTAGTAAAAGGAGGATCAAGAGGAACGACCGCACTACCTAAGGCATCAGCAAGCGCAGCACCGTGAAGCACTCCGTTCATAGAAATTGCCACATAAGAACCTTCGTCTGCCTGCACCGTGAAGCTTGTTGCACCAATTGGAAGCAGACCCGGGAAGGTGACAGAATTTGCTGAACCTTGAGTCATATATACTACAACAGAAGGATCTCCAAGAAGGTTGTATGCCTGCCAATAATAGAGGGGGCTTGATTGCTGAGGATATCCAAGATCTGCAGCTTCAGATACAGCAAGATTGCCCACGAAATTCAATGCATCCTGGCATACATAATCGCTCACAAAAGGAGCGTCATAGGCGCCCCATGAGGTTTCTGCATATGTAGGAGGAGTAGGACCGCTCCCAACATCCGGGAATGCACCAACTGCCCAATAAACATCTTCATGCCAATATGATGAAGGAGCAGAAGCAATATAACCGATTGATCCTGTCGGGTCACCTGTAGCACTATCCGTTGCTCGTGCCCATGTCTCACCAAAGCATTCAGCATAACCAAAATCACCGGAAAGACAACAGTTTCCAATCGCAAGTGTATATTTACCAATATTTGTAAGGTTATTTACCATGGTTTGGGTCATGTTCGGATTGCCCCAGCTTGTTTGGCTGCCATGAGCAGTGTAGTTGATCATACAAATACCATCATTGATGGTATCATAACATCCTGTGTAAGAGGTCAGGTATGCATGAACATCAACAAAACCATGTGCAGCATTGAAATAATTTTCAGTACCGTAATTGACAACTGGTTGTCCATGTGTGGGATTATGAGAACCATCCACCCCAGCGATAAGTGTTACATTGTCCAAAAATGAAGGATCGGTAAACTGGTACTTTTCATAATATAGAGTTCTATCAATTTGAGTTTCAAGTTGTGCAGTGGTCGTTGCGGAAAATCTTCCATAATACATTTCAGGGAACATATCACCATCGACACTGCAATAATAAAGGTCTGTAGCCTTATAGGAGGAAGAACCGGTTTCAGAAACAACCTGTCCGGTATCGCCGACAAATAGAACAAAACTTGGTGCAGGATCAGTAGGAGTTCCTGCATTATACTGGTTATGAACCCATGTTTTAATTTGATTATTTGTATTTCCGATTACATCAGTGTAACCAACAATGACTTCGAATCCTTTTTGGGTTTTCCATTCAATGAAATTTTCAAGAGTTGTTTCAAACATTCTATCAGCAACAATAAGATATTTTACTGGATAAGTAACAAGGTCGGGATGGGCTGGGTAGTCGCGATTTCCACCATTAAAGAGTCTATCAGTGATGACGTTATAGTATGGAGAATAGGTTGCAGATTTGATATACTCGGTTTCTGCTATATCTGGATTGTGAAAGTTAACCTGAACTTTTATGTCATTATAGAATTTTATCTTGTTTTCGACGGGATTATATCGAACAGGTGCAATGACCAATTGAGCTATATGGAAACTACGTAATGTACCAAGAACTTCTACAGTTGCGAGCTCTTCTTCATTATAGGCATTTACTGCATATTCATCTTCATTAAATTCAAAAGGAACTGTGGAGGGATCGGTACTTTTAGAAAGCGAGGGCTGCACGGGCATGATATTGTTTAAGATTTGATAATCATGAAGATCATATTCGCTGACAGTATAATCAAGAACCTCGATAGTAACCTCAGCACCAAATGGTATTTCAATAAGCTTTTTAATAGCAGGTAGTTTTGGAGAACCAATCTTTCCGACATAATAGCCGTCAGGAATAAGAAGTTCAGTAAATACTCCTTTTTTGGATGATACATCCAGAGTTGTTATTTCTGAAAATTCAAAAGTAATATCTAAATTGTAATAGGAATTTTCAGTTATTTCAAAATTTGTTTCTGCTTTATCTAAAGCAATTTGAGAACTGCTGGCAAATGCGAGTGAAGCCACAAGTGAAAACAGCAGAGCTGCCGCCAATGTTTTCTTCATCGAAAACCTCCGATTTCTTTAACTTTTTATTTTAAAATTATTTTATTCAAAAAAATTTGATTAAAATCTCGACCGTTGAATAAGATTGTCAAGTGAAATCAATTTTTCATACTTATTTTTTTAATATAATGTATTTTTATTGTTATTCAAAATTATTGACATTATTATAGATAATAACATTAAGTTGTGTGGAGGTGAGTATAATGGAAACTAAAGAAATGCTAAAAAAAGTTAAAAGTGAAGTCGGTGGTATGCTTTCAACTGTTGCAAATAAGGCAGAATACGTGGCAAAAATTTCAAAATTAAAGCTTTATATCGCAAAAAAAAATGCAAAGGTAAACAGCAGTTTGAAGGATATTGGAGAATATGTTTATAGTAAGAAAACGGAATTTAAAAATGATCCCTATATTACTGATGTATTCAAAGAAGTTGATGAAATTAAGCGATCAATAGAAGAGTTGAAATCTAAAATTGAAGATATAAAAATCTTGCAAAAAGAGAAGCACAGTTCAATCGACAAGAAATCACAAGAGTGATTTAATACAGGAAGAGCAGTAGAGAATTGAAGCGATTAATGGCATTGGATTATGGAGAACGGCGTATCGGAATCGCCCTTACTGATCCGGAACAATTTATTACTTTTCCTTATAAAACAATCGATACAAGAAGAACTCCAGATGTAGTGAAAGAGATAGTCGGGATAGTCAAGGATCGGGATGTCGGCGCTCTTATTGTCGGTAATCCATTAAATGCTCATGGAATGGATTCTAAAAAATCAAAAGATATAAAAAAATTTATTACGATGCTCTCAAATCATCTTTCTATTTCGATAACATTGTGGGATGAATCCTATACGACGAAAGCAGCGGTTGCTCTCATGAACCAGGCGAACAGGAAGCTCAAGAAAAACCGGGATAAAGTAGATCAGCTTGCAGCATCTTTGCTTCTGAAAGATTACCTCGAACATCATAACGAATAATACAATTTTATGAGAAAAGTATTTTTCATACTATTAATTTTTGTCTTTTTGTGTTTTGTGTATTTCACCATTTCAAGCTTGTATATAGAATATCCGATTCTTAATAAAACAATAGAGATTTCAAAGGGTTCCTCAGTATTTCAAATCGCAAAAAAATTGGAACAAAAGGAGATCATTTCATCTGCTACACTTTTCCTGGTGGCAAATAAATTATTGCCGGAGGACAAGCAAATACGTTATGGTAAATTCAATTTTACCGGGAAATATTCCTTTGTTGATGTGCTTCATAAGCTCACAAGCGGGGAGGTTGTGACCAATCGCATCACTGTACCTGAAGGATATACTGTCCGTCGAATAGCAAGTTTGCTCGAACGCCAGGAGCTAGCTGATTACAGCACTTTTATGTCGCTTTGCTCGGATTCTTCATATATTGACAGCTTAGAATTGCCGATACAGAGTCTTGAGGGTTTCCTATTTCCTGAAACATATTTCATTCCTTATTTTGCGGATGAAAAATATATTATTCAAATGATGGTTGATAATTTCTTTTTGCAGTTTGAAAATGTTCATCCAAATCCGCTTTCTTTTGACTCATTATATGATATGGTGATCATGGCATCGATCGTCGAGAGAGAAGCAATTTATGACGATGAGCGACCGCTTATAGCTGGAGTGTATAATAAAAGATTGAAAGAGAGGATGCTTCTACAGGCAGATCCTACAGTTGCCTATGCGCTGGAGCTAAGTCGGATTTCCCGTAAAAAAATATATTACGACGATCTTAAAATACAATCAGATTATAATACATATTTGTACAGAGGACTGCCACCCACGCCTATCTGCAATCCCGGAATTCAATCTATACTTGCTGCATTGCACCCGCAGGATACGGAATATCTATTCTTTTTTGCAGGGAAGAACAAACGGCATATATTCTCGAAAACATATAGAGAACATCTTAAGAAATTAAATAGGATATAATAAACTAATTCAAGTTTAGCATTAAACATAAGGATAAACCTGATTTTTGTTAGTAATTTCCATCCTGTGTAGCTTGAATTTCTAATTACTCCCGACCTGTCGGGACTAATTTCTAATGAAATCACAAATGACATTACTTGTCTGCTCACTGGCTGATATCAAATAAAAAGAGATTCGATTAAGAGGATAGATTTGAAAATTATATGAGGATATTATCGAATTTGCTAAAAGGAGTTAAATGAATCAAAATATATGTTGAGAATGATTTCAACAGCATTTCCATAATAAAACTAAAATGAAGATAAAATTACTTTGACATTTCATTTGTTATTAGAAATTAGGATTTAGACTTTTTTAAAATCTTACTCATCTTTCGAAAAATAAATGAAAAAGTAAATTATGTTTTTTAAGTCTTACAAACCTGCTAAATTTGAATTACTTCACCTTCAACATTTTCTGCGTAAAAATCTTGCCATCAAGAATTATCCTGTAGAAATACACGCCGGCAGGTACATCATTGCCTGCGTAATTCGAACCATCCCAGTTTACTGAGATAAGGTTATTGTTGGTTTGAGTAGTTAAGATATTTACCAGTTGCCCTTTGATATTATAAATGCCAATTTCAATTTTAGAAGAATTGTTATTTTTTAAAGTAAAGGCAATAGTTGTGTTGCCACTAAAGGGATTGGGATAATTGGTGGCTTCTGTAATTGCATTTGGTTGAGGTTCATCGACTGAAACGGAGTTCATCACATAGAAAGAATATGCCATGGGAGCACCGATATATGGGTTGTTCTCGCTTCTGCCGGAGTTATCTGCAGCATGAATATAATAATTTATGATCGTTCCATTCGGTTGTGCAGGAATATTAGCCGAGAAAAAATTTCCAAAATTTTGATTTAAGGCAAGCTCGTTGAATTGAATATCTGTTGAGCGTTTCCAATACACGAGGAGAGAATCTGAAATTAATGATTGACCGCTATACGCAAAAATGCTGGTTGTAATAGTAATATCATCAGAAGTGCTGATAGTATCTGCAAGGGGCACATGGTAGATGTAGAGCATTCCCTGATCTGTGAAGCCCATTGCTCTGCAGTGCAATGCATCTGTAGATTGCCACGAACCAGTGAAACCGAGCACCTCATAACCGGGCATAGCTACTGCGTAGGAATCGATTGCCTGGGCATCGTATGAACTGCCTGTGATCGGAACGAGAACTTTATTATTCAGGATAAGTGAGTTTGTGTATGGCTGGTTACCTGGGGTGTACACACGCGGGACTTCATAGTTCGTTCCGTAGCAGCTTGGTTGAGCTTCAAAATAATCAACTGCAGCTTCAATCTCATCATATTGTGAATGAGTCGTGGGAACTTCACGAATGAGAATTTGAGTCGGGCTTAAATATTTCCCCCAGCAGTCAACATGTTTGATGTACTCGCCATTTACATCAGGTACAACATGGTAAGTTTCTATCCCAAGGTAATCTTCGACAAGAGTGTTTATTGCTGCATGGGTTAAACCGGGATTTTCTTCCCATATAAGATCTGTCGAAACAGATATACCATGTCCATCGGTCATATAATTTCCCCCAGTCGCAATAAGATTCATATAGTAATAATTAATATTAAAATAGGTTGAGCAGAAAGATGGGATAGCATTATCATTCGGGCGGGGACGATTATAATTGAAGTCAGTTATTCCGGATTCATTATTTCCATTAAAAATGAACCAGGGACCATAGTCCCGTGTCCAGTATGAATCAGTATTTGCAATAAGGAATTCGACATTACTCATGTTCACGCCGGCATTATTAAATGTGTTATAGGCAGAAGTTTGATAACCTGATGATACAACGCAGTAAACCGTCAAATCTTCAGCCATTTCTGCAACGATAGTGGTTGAGATGCCAAGAGGATATCGGACTAGTACTCCCTGCATAGGAGCAAACTCTGCAGGTTGACGTACAGGTGTCGGAGGTTCGAGGGTAGGACGGAAATCCTTGCCGATCTCGTCGAGATGAAGTTTTTCTTCCTCAGTGAGCCAGATGGGAAGCTCGCCTGGGTGTTCTTCCTGCCACTGCTCTGCATGTGGAATTTCAGCGTAACGTATATGTGCATTAGTATTAGAGTTTGCAAAAAGTGTAACATTCAGATAAAGTAGAAAAGTTGTGATCAAGACGACTTTCTTCATTCAAAAACCTCGTGAATATTTTAATTTTGTTGGAAATTCTTGTGAGTAATTTTTTTGTCAATGCTTGTATGATCGTAAATCCTTCATTAAAAGGCAAGAGAGACGCGTAAGTACACGTCTCTCTAATCCTATTAGATGTTTTGAGATTATCTCATAAGAACCATTTTTTTCACGATTTCCTTTTTATATGCCGTGAGTTTGTAGAAGTAGATACCGTTACATAACGTTTTTCCATTGTCATCTTTACAGTCCCATGTAATTTCGTTTCTCGTTCCTTTTTCGAGAGTATCCGGCTGGAAGGTTTTTACTAACTGTCCCTTTAAGTTATAAATTTTGAGTTCAGTATTCTTTGTATTGGCAGGAATTGAGAAGGAGAATGTGGTGGAATGGGATGCAGGATTTGGATAATTTTGATGTAGAGAGTTTGTACCAAATAAGTGAGATCCACTATCTTCAATTCCAAACTGTATATCCTCACCAATCCATACACCATCCCCATTCGTGGCAATATATACTTTGCTCTCATCTGTGAATGGGATAATATCTATTGTTCTTACATCATAAAGTCCATCAAGATTATGCCAGTGCTCTCCTGCATCTATAGTATAAAATATCCCATCATATTTAGTGCAATAGAATATATTATCAGGATTGATCTCATCAACTACTATCATAATAATACTATAATCAGTATATGTGCCTATTACTTGAAAGTTTTCTCCCCAATCATATGAGACAAATATATTAAAGCCATTATATGAATATAAGATATTAGAATTAAAAGGATGAACTGCAACGATTCCACCCGCAGATTTAGCAGAACCAATAAAATCTTCCCATGTTTCTCCACAATCTAAACTTCTATACTGCCCATAATAAATAGTGTCAGGATATGTTGGATCAAATACTATAATACCACCATCGGTAAGGACTAATTCCCAACTGTCTCCCCTATCCTCACTTTTGTAAAGACGCAGAGTGTAGTACATACTTTCTGCAAAAATTATATTAGTATCACGAGGATGAACTGCTATATCCACAATAGTTCCAATCACATTATGTCTAATATCTTCAGCAGTTATGCCACCGTCACAACTGCGCATAAGATTCTGTCCACCATAATAAACCGTGTCAGGATGTAAGGGATCTACTTCAATTACATTAACTCCTTCATCACTAAGTTGGTCCCATGTCATACAACCATCTACACTCTTCCATAATCCCTGTTTCCCTCCAGTATAAACTATATCGCTATCATAGGAATCTACTTCCAAATCTTCAATATAAGAATTATACATACCATTATTCTGCAATTGTGTAGTAAATCCTCCATCATTAGATTTATACACTCCACATAGAGTACCAAAGTAGATATTTTCAACATTCTGCCTATTAGCTTCACAGCGGTTTCGAAGACAAACTCCCTTACCTCCACATAAGCTATCATTAATTGTTAACCAATTATTCCCACCATCAATACTCTTTCTTATTTCGCCTAATCCACAGGAGGAAGTGGAGGTAGTCGGTTTAGGGTAGTATAAATTATATTCAACATCGGCATATAAACTGGTAATAAATAATTCTGGATTATACCAATCAGGATAAGCAGTCCAGGTATATCCGCCATCAGTTGAAGAAGCTAATACCCAATCCAGATATCCTGTGTATATAATGCTCCACATATTCTGATTATTTTCAGGATTGACAAAAAGTGAAAATATAGGATAGTCATCAGTAAGAATCTGCCATTGATTGCCACCATCCACGCTTTCCATAAGCCCCCAGGCAAACCCTGGTTCTCCTGCACTGCCTATTCCAACATACAAATGTTCTTCATTGCCAGGTTCACTGGTGATGCAAGTTATATGATAAGTATCTCCATGAGGAACACTATCTATCAGTGTCCAGTTAGTTCCTCCATCAATTGTATGGTATAATCCACCGTTGTCTAATGGTGGGACTTGAAAGCCTGTTCCGGCACCAATAAATATTTCATCAGGGTCATTTTCATTTATATAGATAAAATCAACATCAAGGGAGTCAGGTAATGTTTCATTGGCTTTCTGCCAGCTGTTGCCACCATCATTACTTTCAAATAATCCTCTACCTCCAGTGCCAATCCAGACATGTTCAGAATTTGTTGGGTCAATTCCTATGGATTCAACAGGATAATAATCACCAAACCACCAACAGGGTAGGGTTGGAGAATAATCAAGAGAATCCTCCCATGTTGGTAAGTTTTCTGTGGAACATTGAAACCAGTTTTCCGCTCCGTCTATACTTTTATAAACTCCATCACAATATGTGCCAATATAGATAATATTTGTATCAGAAGAAGCAATTGCTAATGAAATAACATGTGCAGAAAATGGACCGTTTCTAATCCATTCTTGTCTGTCAAAGTATGTGTTCTGAGCAAAAGTGGTTCTCAAAATCAGTAGTGAGAAGAGAAGTAAACTTAAACATTTTACTTTACTCATTTTGCCGCCTTTGTATGAGCAATATAATTGTTAAAAAAATAATCTGTCAAATGTTTCATCTGACCAATAACATTTTCTTTGTGACCACCTTGTCTCCTACCCGTAATGTGTATATGTAAACACCGCTCATCACCTCCTTTCCTGCGTTATTTTTCCCATCCCATTTCAGGGAATATTTTCCTTTGTTTTGTCTTCCTTTATAAAGAGTTTTTACCAACTCTCCTTTTATATTATAAACAGATAATTCTATGATGTTTTTTTGTTTTAATGTATACACAATAGTTGTTTTTAGACCAGATTCGTCCACTGAGAGATGAAAAGGATTTGGATAATTTTTCAATAGAGAGTTTTTAACAACTAAAGGAGAACAATTATCTTCAACACCAAAAATATCCTCACCAATCCATACACCATCCCCATTCGTGGCAATATATACTTTGCTCTCATCTGAAGTATTTCCTGTTTCAGAGATAGTTACCAGATTTGTTTTTAATCCTTTTCTCATTTTCCAATTAACAAATTCATCAAGTTCAGGAGAGAAATTATCAGCTGATATAATAAGATATTTATAATCATCTTCATCCCTGCTGGGCTTTCTATTCAGTGATAGATAATCGTAATTAAGAATAAGACTTTGATACATTTTTTCATATTCAGGATGAATATAACGGGGTTCAGGTGAAAGAACATTTTCTGAGCTGGTTCCATAGTATTCAATTCTAACGGTTAAATTAGAAAGAATCTCTAGGTCTCCACTTGTTGGATTATTCTTGATAGGTGTAAGCACCATATTAACATTTCTTACATTTCGCCAGATCATAGGTGAGCTAACAGTCGCAGAGATTTCTGGAAAATATGAATTTGATAAATAGAATTCTTCATCAATATCAAATACAGATGGTTCTTCTCCTTCCATTAATGGAGTCTGGAAAGGATATACTTTATAGCCCGACAGAACAAATTTGATAGAGTCTAATACTGAAATACGCACATTCTTATCATTTGGAATGCCGATTAATTCAGTAATAATAGGTAATGCTGGTTTTCCGATTGTTTGAGTTGTGAAGTATCCTGGAAATTCTAATTTTGATAAGTATTACCTTGTACATTAACATCTTCTTTGTAGAAACCTTTGATTTCAATATTAATAATCGTTTCCAAATTATCTGAAGAAATCACGGTTACTACAGGTTTTTGTGGTGTGGTATTTCCATTGATTGGAATCCACTCCTCAGCAATAGCTAAACTGCTGAACATTACAAGTATCAATACAATGATAGTAATTTTCTTGTAATACATAGTTATCCTCCTGTAATTTTATTTTTTTGTTATTTAACTGACAGCATCTTCTTGATGCTACTTTTTCTATTGCCAGCAGTTAATTGATATAGATAAACACCGCTAGCAACTACATGATTAAAATTATCTTTTCCATCCCATATCATTTCATAATAACCTCCTTTCTGTGTTTGGTTGTTAATCAATGTTTTTACCAACTGCCCTCTAATGTTGTAAATATTGAGGGAAATCGGTATTTTCCATAGATTCCTCGGAATTCCATATCTGATAGCTGTCCCGATTTTATCGGGATTAAACGGATTTGGAAAATTCTGATTGAGTATTATCTTTTTATAAAGTAAATTTTGCTCAAACTCCTCGAAACCGGTGATAGATGAAAAATATATATTTACTGAGTAAGTGGAAGCCTCATAGATATAGTTTCCATCCACTGAAATTGACCAACAATTGTTAGATTCCCCACCAGGATAAAAATCTACAAGTTCAATGGAATTTATTTCTGATATATCAAATATATATTTACCTCTTAGAGAAGTAGTATATAGATAATATCCTTGAATCTCCATATCACAAATTCCAGCTTCTTGGTCAACTTCTATGTAAGAATATACGAAGGGCGATAAGGGATTTGATACATCAAACACATAAATTCCAGGTTCATTACTTCCCATAAAGATATAATTATCTTTTATTTCTATAGCCCGGAAAAATTTTGTTGAATCAGGATTTATACTGTTTATCCATTGTGGATTATATGGGTCAGTTACATCTACAATTTTCAATCCACCCGGATCATATCCTGCTGGAGCTGTTTCCGCGTATCCACCGGCAACATATAGATAGTTATCTTTAAAACATAAATCTAAAGCATTAAACATTAAATCACAGGAGCCAAGAAACTGAATGTTGTGTGGATTATTCACATCGAAAATCTTAATTACAGCACTTACATCATTCAATGTATATACTAAATTATTTTCTTTTATCAAATTATCACACGAAAAACTGTAATCATCTATAACATAAAGATTTTCTGGATCACTCACATCTAAAATAATAAAACCACCATCTGAAGCCATATAAGCATAATTATCTTCTACTAATACATCATTACTCCAACCTGTATAGCAATTGCCTATTTCTATCCCATTTTCAGGATCAGAAACATCAAGAATAATAAGTCCATTCATTGATGCAACATAAGCACAATTTCCTGATTTGTATATACCAAAGTAGAAATTCCAGTTTACATACCAGCTTGTCTGTTCTGGTTCTATTGGATTGGATAAATCCATAATGTAAAATCCGTATTCCCAGTTAGTAACATAGATATAGTTCTCATTGATGTATATACCCATAATCATGTTTGATGGAGGCCAATCTACAGGGAAAAAACCTACGATTTGAGGTAAATATGGGGTAGAAATATCTACAATATGTCCATATCGTAAAAAAAGATAGTTATCATATCTGATAATTTTATTAGATTCATCAGCCAGATTACATTCTAATTCATCAATAATTTCAGGCTCTTCTGGATTTTCTATACTAATTGTATATAAATGTTGAGAACCAGCACAGTAAAGAATAATATCATTAATAAATATGTATGGAAATTGACCGTAATTTGGAGATTGGCTAACGCTCAGTTCATTTACTAACAATGGATTTTCTATATTTGAAATGTTAAATGTTTTAATTGTAAAACCCTGTTCATATAGATCATATTTAGTTGTATAAAGATAATTATCTTTAATATCATAAGACACTACACTATCAATTTGGACAATTTCTTGTGGGTTTGATATATCGTCAATTCTAATTATCCCCAGTTTAAATATATTTGAATCTGAATCATACCCGATAGCAAATAAATAACTATCAACAATTTTGAAATCAGTATAATAGAATGGTATTTCAGATAAAAAAACAGGATTAACCTGATCAGATATGTCGTATATTTGCCCACCAAGAAATAATAAATTATTATGAATATATGTATGTGTCGATTTTCTTGTTGGAATACTATTAACCAATTGAGGATTTTCTTTATCTGTAACATCAAAAATCAATAATCCCCAAATATTTGCTGCATAAGCAATATTGTTTTTAACAGCTATATCATAATATTCTCCAGATACTAAAGGTGAAGAAATGTAATCCATTGCAAAAACAGTAGAGCAAATAAAAAGTATAACTATAAATAAATATATTTTTTTATACATACATTTAACACCTTTTTGCTTTAGCTAAAGTCGATTTTTACTTTTTATTTTGTCAATTATTTTCTTTTTCTACAGGATTAGATAGGGAAAAAGGAACATACTTTCTCAAAATTTTTTAATACTTGCTTTCTTCCCGAAATATATTTTCTCAATTGAGTAGCAGCATCTTCTTGATGCTACTTTTTCTATTGCCAGCAGTTAGTTGATATAGATAAACACCGCTAGCAACTACATGATTACAATTATCTTTTCCATTCCAGGTAACATTGTGTTCACCTCCTTGTATTTTTTGGTTAATTACTTGTTTAATTAACCTTCCTTTTATATCATAAATTTTTAATTCGACAAATCCATATTCTTTAATTGAAAAATTTATTGTTGTTTGATTGTTAAAAGGATTAGGGTAGATAAATAAATTAACTTCCGAAATTGGAGGATATTGTGGTTCTACTCCCACTTGAGGTTCTTCTACGAAATTACCTATGCCATCATTAAAAAGTATATGAATCGTGCCAGTATCAGGTGGTGGATTATAAAAATCATAATTCAATGTAATTATATCATTCCAGCCATTACCATCTAAATCCTCTGAATGAGATTTATGTGAACAGATACCTGTATAATAATTAACAGGGTCTTGAAATGTACCATCTTGATTGTTAAAAAGAATATATGTATGAAATATTTCATAATCCGAATTTGGGTAATGCAGTGAACAATTGTAAATTATATCAGGATAATTGTCATTATTAAGGTCAGAAACAAAAATGTAACTCATTGCTTCATCTATCCATTTGCTGTATGATAAAGTAAAACTTCCATTATTATTAGAATAAATAGCTACCTGGATTGGTGCTCCTGGGAATATAGCAACAATTGTTATAATATCATTGTCTCCATCATTATCAATATCAGTTATCGATCCTCTAGTAGCATATGTAAAATCAATAATATTAGTATATTCAAGTCCTGTTTCATAATTAAGCCATGCATCCAGTTTTTGACCACCAAAAATCAAAATATCCTCTCTATCATCTCCATTCAAATCTCCAACTGCAAGGGCAGTTGGTGGATAATCTAAATAATAATATTCCGGTGAGGAAAATTGACCTAAACCGATGTTGTTAATATAACCCCAAAAGAGAAAAGGATTACAGTAAAATATTACATCAACATCATCATCAGAATCTATATCGCCAATTTTTAGATTTCCTGATCCATCATTTAAAAAATAATGATTTTCAAATAAATTATCATAAAAATCAAATATAATACCTAATCCTGTATTTTCTATGTCATCATAATATTCAGTAATTATGTCATAGGAATTATTATTGTCTAAATTTAATATAAATAATGAACTATGATTACCTCCATAATAGAAAGAATCAACTAAAGAGAATATACCATAACTATTATTGGTTAATATTGAAATGCCTGACCAATCATTAAAGTAATGATGTCCTACCACAACATCTAAATCCCCATCCAGATCAATATCAGCCACATCAACGGAAGCGGGTTTTTTAGGGACATCATATTCTGTAGCAAAGGTGGTTGTATAAATTATTATAGTTAAGAAAATTAAAACTAAATATTTTATTTTTATCATTTTAAAACCTTCATTAAAACTATTACAAATTTTTAAATAAAAAATGTATTATCAAATTTTTTCATCTGACCAACAACATCTTTCTGGATATAGATTTATCTCCTACCCGTAACCTGTATATGTAAACATTACTGCTCACCTCCTTTCCTTGGTTATTTTTTCCATCCCATTTCAGGGAATATTTTCCTTTGTTTTGTCTTCCTTTATAAAGAGTTTTTACCAACTCTCCTTTTATATTATAAACAGATAATTCTATGATGTTTTTTTGTTTTAATGTATACACAATAGTTGTTTTTAGACCAGATTCGTCCACTGAGAGATGAAAAGGATTTGGATAATTTTTCAATAGAGAGTTTTTAACAACTAAAGGAGAACAATTATCTTCAACACCAAAAATATCCTCACCAATCCATACACCATCCCCATTCGTGGCAATATATACTTTGCTCTCATCTGTGAATGGGATAATATCTATTGTTCTTACATCATAAAGTCCATCAAGATTATGCCAGTTTTCTCCTGCATCTGTGCTGTAATGTATACCTTCATTTCGTGTGCAATAAAATATATTATCAGGATTTGTATTATCAACATCAATTTTTTCAATCCCACCAGTATGTGAATCAAGAACCTGAAAATTTTCTCCCCAATCATAAGATACTAATACATCGTTTTGATGTGAACCATAACTATTTACTGCATATATAATATCTGAATTAAATGGATGAATATCAATAGCAATGTAACTAAGATTGCCAGGAGAAAAAATCTCCCAATTTTCTCCACAATCTAAGCTTCTAAGACTTCCGCAATAAATTGTATCGGGATAATTCGGGTCAAAAACAAAATTACCACTACCAGAATAACCAACATGTCTCCAACTATCTCCTCTATCTTCGCTTTTATATATTCGGATAGATGGATCAAATAATGCTGTTACGAAAATAATATTAGTATTAATTGGATGAACTGCTGCATCCAGAATACCTTTTTTTGACAGTTAATCTGATCAGTTAAAGCAGCAAATTCATAATCCCAGATATGTTCACCATACATTAAGCACAAATAGGCGTCTTGTCCTCCGCCACCATGATCAAATGTCCATACAAACAAGAAGTCATCCCCTTGTAATTGTGGGAAACCACCAGATCCTGTGCCAAGACCATCTAATACATTATTTACACTTGCTAAGTCTGCAGCATAGTCTGTCATTGGTGCTAAATTCTCAGGAACAAGATATCTGTCATTCATCCAAAGTGGTTGAAAATCCTGTCCACCGGCAAAAAGGACGAAAATATTCTCGTCCGAATATCCTTTTTCTCTAAGCATTTCCCACATCAGGTAGGTATCGTTCCAGAATTCATCAAAACCATACTCAGGGTCTTTACCTTCTCCTGCATTCCACATCTCTTCAGACTTAATACCTTCTGCCGCATAATCGCCGGTGATCAATACAGCATACTTTTCCGCCCACACATTTGATGCAAGCAGAGTAATTAATACGATGACCATTAAGGTCAGTTTTCTTGTTTTCATTTTTTTTTATCCTTTATTAGTTTATTACTCAACCGAGATGCCTGGCTGCCTTTGGCATGGATTGAGTTACTTTACCAGATTAAGCGATCTGGTTACGCAGTGATTTTCTATTTGTAGACGGTATAGATATATACCACTACTCACCTCCTTTCCATCTTTGTTTTTACCGTTCCACAAGATAGAATAATCGCCTCTTTTCTTATACTCATCTACTAATTTTTTTATTAGTTGCCCTTTGATATTAAATATCGTTAGAGCAGTATAACCTCCTTTATTTAATGAAAAATCTATTTGAGTTGTAGGATTGAATGGATTAGGGTAATTCTGGGATAAATATATTACAGAAATATTGTTGATATAATGTTCTTCTATTGAATGTATTGATAAGTCTTTTTTGGTGAAATAAATATCAGATTCAGAAGGTTCATTACTATTGAAATAAATCAAGTAAAGTTTATTATTAAAAATTTCTAGTTTCGGTAATGATGCAACATTTTCGCTTTCTACAATGATTGTTCCTTCCAAAATACTATCAATGTTGGTATAATAAACCAAATTATAAAAGATTCCGGAACCGGTATCATATTTTTCTTTTTCTACAAGATGAATAATATCATTATTATCAATCGCTATAACTTGCCACCATGGGTCTTCAACCAGAATTTCCGGCTCAGTCCAGTTTTCTCCATCAAAGCAGGAATATAAAGTACCATCATTTGGTGGTATGCTGTCGTTCACATACTGTCGCCAAACGATATGAGGGTATTCATTATTGTCTAAATCAATATCCAAACCTTGCCAACAAGTATCTGTACCTAAAACGATAAGATCACTCCATGTATCTGTTTGGTAATCATAATGAAAATAAGTAGTTCTATCATCATAACCGCTTTGTCCTAAATGATATACCCCTGTGCAATGAAGATTATTTTCATTATCAGATACCGCCTTTTGTAAGAAGTATAAAATATCGTTATCATTATATGGACAAATAACAGAGCCCCACTCTCCATTCTCAAGATAGCGATAGTAAAATTCTCCATATCCAGCTGCACCCCAGAACCAAAAGACATACACCCTATCATTATTATCTATTACAATTCTATTATGATCAGACCCTGGATAGTTTTCTGTCAAATTTGTCGGTTCACTCCAAGTTGTCCCATCGAATTTTCTGAGATGTACCTGTGTATGATAATAATCCCCAATATTATAATCATAAGTTACATAAAGGTTGTTCTCTGAATCAGCTACTATATGTGGTTGTCCACACCAATATTGACTATTTTGGGAAATATCCTGTGGGGTACTCCATGATTCACCTTCATCTTCAGATTTAGAGTAATATATTTTACGAAAATTTTGTCCAATTTTATATGACCATACGCAATGTAAAACACCATTATTATCAATGCAGAAGCTAGGATCATAATCCAATCCAGGTGTATTTGAAATATTTATCGGTTCGGTCCAATCTTGCGCGGAAAGGTAAGAAAAAATAAATATAAATAAGAAAAAAATAAATATCTTTTTCATAAGAAAGTTCCTCTTAGATCTTTTTGAAAGTATCATTTTTTATTGTAAAGAAATTCAGATATTTTTTCCGTTTTTGAAATATTAGCATTAAAAACTTTTACCTTGCAATTTATGTTTGGAAGGGTTATTGGTTCAAATGTCCAACAAAACAAGAAGTCATCCTCATTTGCAGTATTCGCCAGATTAGTAAATACATTGTTTACATTCTCAATATTTGCCGCATAGTCAGTGATATGTCCATCTAAAGGATCAATTATGTCTGGATGCATTGCTCTGGGATCATATCTGTCATCCCACCAAGCCGGACAGTTTGCATCAGGGTCATGAGGATAATCCAATCCACCCGCAAACAATACAAACACATTTTCATTTTTATATCCTTTTTCAATTACAAGCATTTCCCACATAAGGAATGTGTCATTCCAGAATTCCTGCATCGGTCTTCGATCTCTATCAAGATTATTGGCAATTGCCCAACTCCCGTTATAGTTTGCACGGGCACTGTCAGCATAATCACCAGTAATCAATACAGCATACTTTTCAGCTGCTGTAAGTGTACTTACAATAATGGTAATAAATATTACCATTAACATTAGAGCCTTTTTAGTAGTCATTTTAAGTCTCCTTTCTTTCGTTTTTTACATTCGGCATTTTACCGAATTGGGTTTACTTTACCAAGGTCAATGACCTGGTTATGCAGTGATTTTCCACTTGCAAGCGGTAAAGATATATTCCACTGCTCACCTCCTTTCCATCTTTATTTTTACTGTCCCACAAGATAGAATAATCACCAGCTTTCTTATATTCTTCTATTAATTTCATTACTAATTGTCCTTTTAAATTAAATATTTTTAAAGTTGTATAACCTTCTTTGTTTAATGAAAAATTTATACATGTAACAGGATTTAATGGGTTGGGATAATTCTGTGATAAGGATATTTGCTTTGCAGAAACTAAATTAATAAAAGGCTCTTCAACTGAATTCGGTTCTATATTTTTTTTCATTAGATATATATCTAAATTATCATTATCAATTTTTCCTGTTAGTAATAAATAAAGTATATTCTGAGAATATATTAATATCTCTGGACCACCATATTCCATTGTGTATATAATTTCGCCAAACCAATTTCCCGTATTATCTTGTGAATAGATAACAACATTTCCATAATCTCCATCTTTTTCCAAGTCTAATAAATAAATATTCTCTCCAATTATTTCTATCATCTGGCAATATGGGTCTTCTACAATAATTTCCGGGTAACTCCAATTTTCTCCATCAAAATAAGAGTATTGTGTAGCATCATGTGGCGGATAAGGAGAAATTGATGCCCAAATTACAATATGTGGATTTTCTTCATTATCCAACGCAATACCTTCCCCTCCGCTAACATATTCATTTTGGATAAAATCAAGTTCGCTCCAGACATCGTCGGTTTTATTATAATGAGCATATATTGTCTGATTAGGTCCATTATAATCAATGCATTTACCGGTAAGATGCAAATTGTTGTTACTATCAACAACCATATACATGAAACCAATATCAGCATCCGGTGGGTTGGGATAGGGATAAAGGACTTCACTCCATTCGCCGTTCTCAAGATAGCGATAACGAAATGAAAACCAATAAAAAAAAGCATACACACGGTCTTCACTATCAATAATAATTTTTTGGGGAGCATTGGCTCCAGGATATCCTTCTGTTAAATTCATTGGATAACTCCAGCTATCACCATCGAATTTTTGAAAGTAAACAGCGGTTTCGGTCCAGTCACCTGTATTAAGTTCATAAATAAGATATAGGTTGTCCTGAAAATCAGATGCTATTTTAGGATGAAAACATGAATGTTCAGTATTTTGAGAGATAATTTGAGGTTCACTCCAGGTTTCTCCGTCATCTTCAGATTTTGAATAATATACTACCCGGTACCATGTTTCTATAATATGAGACCAAACGCAATGTAGAAAACTATTATTATCAATAACAAAGTCGGGTAAATAATCGGAACCATCCATATTTGAAATATTTATCGGTTCGGTCCAATCTTGCGCGGAAAGGTAAGAAAAAATAAATATAAATAAGAAAAAAATAAATATCTTTTTCATAAGAAAGTTCCTCTTAGATCTTTTTGAAAGTATCATTTTTTATTGTAAAGAAATTCAGATATTTTTTCCGTTTTTGAAATATTAGCATTAAAAACTTTTACCTTGCAATTTATGTTTGGAAGGGTTATTGGTTCAAATGTCCAACAAAACAAGAAGTCATCTTCATTCGCAGTATTCGCCAGATTAGTAAATACATTGTTTACACTTGCAATATTTGCTGGATAATCTGTTATATGATCAAATTCCGGATGCACATCATTAGGAACTTTGTATATATCATCCCACCAATCCGGACAGTTTGCATCAGGGTCATGAGGATAATCCAATCCACCTGCAAATAATACAAACACATTTTCATCTGAGTAGCCATTTTCAAATACCAGCATTTCTCACATCAGGAATGTATCATTCCAGAATTCCTGCATTGGTCTTCGATCTCTATCAAGATTATTGGCGATTGCCCAACTCCCGTTATAGTTTGCACGGGCACTGTCAGCATAATCACCAGTAATCAATACAGCATACTTTTCAGCTGCTGTAAGTGTACTTACAATAATGGTAATAAATATTACCATTAACATTAGAGCCTTTTTAGTAGTCATTTTAAGTCTCCTTTCTTTCGTTTTTTACATTCGGCATTTTACCGAATTGGGTTTACTTTACTAGGGTCAATGACCTGGTTATGCAGTGATTTTCCACTTGCATACGGTAGAGATATAAACCGCTGCTCACCTCCTTTCCATCTTTATTTTTACTGTCCCACAAGATAGAATAATCACCTGCTCTCTTATATTCTTCTATTAATTTCCTTACTAATTGTCCTTTTAAATTAAATATTTTTAAAGTTGTATAACCTTCTTTGTTTAATGAAAAATTTATACATGTAACAGGATTGAATGGGTTGGGATAATTAGTTAAAGTAATTCCAGGTTTTAGTAAAAATTCTTCATCCACTCCAATTTGCGGTTCTTCAACAAAGTTTCCATTTCCGTCGTTAAAAAGAATAGTTAATATTCCTGTAAAGAATAAAGCTCTTATCGTAATTATATCATTATACCCATTTCCATCTAAATCTGCACAAAAAGGAGGTCTGGAAAGTCCTGAGGTACTTGTTGGGAAATATTGGGGTTCCGATAATTGTAAATCACCTTCATTATAAAGAATATATACGCCATAAGTACCTGAACATACAATATCGGGTAAATTATCATTGTTTAAATCTGATGTCTTAAAATAAGAGAGCGGTGGTTGAAATAGTATTAATTCATGTCCTGAAAAGCAATTATTTCCAGTATTTTCATAAATTTTGATCCCTGTGTATCCTACTAAACCTAAATTTACTAATACAATTATATCATTATCATTATCATTATCCATATCAGCTATTTCAATATCTTCTTTAAAATCATTTTCCTCGAGTATTATACAATCAAAGCCTGTTTCATAACTGAAGTAAACTTCTGTTTTCTGTCCGCAAATTGCTACATCATTTCTATCATCTTCATTTAAGTTACCACATGCAATATCTGTAGGATAATATCCGGTTACATTATGGTACTCCGGTTCTGAAAACTGTCCTGTTCCATCATTATACAAAACACCCCAGAATTGTCCACCATTAGAGGCTACTATTATATCTATGTCGTTGTCATTGTCTATATCGCCAGCTGTAAGATTTTCAACACCTTCATAAGTATTTAAAGAAAAGTAGGATATATCGTAAAAATTAAAATTATTTATAATGGCAATATATTCATTTTCTTCTTCAGAATCATAATATTTTGCAATTATTTCAGGTAATTCATTTATGTTTAAATTTTTGATTTGTATATCTGGCTGCCCAGCATATAGAAATATAGAATCAATTAATGTAAATTCTCCAATTCCATTGTTTTCTAAAATTGAGACACCACTCCATTGGGTTTGCCAATTATAATTATGCCCTATCACAATATCAATATCTCCATCCAAATCTAAATCTTCAGAATAGACAGAATAAGCTGCGCGGGGAACTGTGTATTCTGCAGCAAAAGTAGTACTTGAAATTAGTAGTGATAAAAGAAAAAAACCTAAATATTTTATACTGCTCATTTTGTCACCTTTATTAAAAATAACTTATTTGCTTAAAAAAATAAGCTGTCAAATTTTTAAGCCATTTTCTATTATAAGTAGCAAATCTTAGTTTATTCCTGTTCAATAACAAGTATAAATAAAAAATGTTTACAAACATTTTAGAATCTTTATGTAATACATTTTCGCTTGTGTTACTTTCTTATTGAATAAAAAACTTGCTTTGAAATTATTTATTTTCATTTTCTTGCATACTGAAATTATCCATCAGAATAAATAGACTGTCGAGTCGTGTGAAAAAGAAATATTTAAAACCGAGTATGTTTAAGCGTTTTATTAAATTTACTGTCAGAGGTTTGATCGGGACAGCAGTGGATACGGCTGTTCTATGGTTCCTGACGACTTATGCTTTTCATACGTACTTCACTAAGTATATTCTCGCACCATCAATATCGTTTGAAGTGGGAATACTTATAGGATATGTAATCATTTATTTCTGGATATGGAATCACATGGTGCTCAATAATTTCAAGGACTTTTTTCGTAGGATACCAAAATACAATGCAGCAGTATTATTATCTTTCGGAGTAAAGCTCATCCTGCTCAACGTAATACAGCAAATATTCCATTTTGAAGTAGTAATATGCAACCTGATCGCCCTATTTTTTTCTGGTTTTATAAATTTCTTTACTAATGAAAAAATAGTTTTTAAAGAGAAAAAGACAGTCGTCGAAGATCTATACGAAAATTTATAATTTTCATATTATTATAATTCCAAATTAACTGAATATTCCATAATTCACAATCAGCAAGCGAGTTAATCTAATTTATTTTCATTAGCACTCCATGAAAAAGAGTGCTAATTTATAATTTGACATTTCAGTTTCGTATATTATATTTTTCATTAAATCGTCAAAGATAATAGACGTAAACCAAAAAAATGAAAGGAGGTTTAAGATGGCTATTATCAGATATCAACCCTTTAGGAATATGCTTGATAGTTTCTTCAAGGATAATGAATTTATGCCTGGATTCCAGGATACCAATTTCAGAATGCCTGTTGATATTTATGAGAAAGAAGGCAATGTCACAATCGATTTTGAACTTCCCGGCTTGGATAAAAAAGATATTAATATCGAACTTGAAGGAAACAATCTAACTGTTTCAAGTACAATGCAAAAAGATAGCGAAGTCAAGGAAGAGAATTTTTATCGTTGTGAACGTTCATACGGTGAATTTTCCCGCTCCTTTACCATTCCTGACGGGATTAAGGAAAAAGATCTCAAAGCATCCTACAAAGATGGCATGCTGAAGGTCACTTTTCCGAAAACCAAAGAGATTGAAAAGAAGAAAAAGATTGAAGTCTCATAAAGTCCTGGTACTCAAAAGCCTGTTCGTCATGTGCGGACGGGCTTTTTTTATCAGCAGAAAATTTGACATGAAAAAATAAGATTAATAAAAATATTATGAACCAAGAAAGTCACGAAAGGCGTAAAAATTATTTATAATTAAAACCGTTATTTATAGATAAAGTAAATTATTTTTAATAAAGATTTTTCTCAATTTTTTTTTGTGATTTTTCGTGCTTTTCGTGGTTGAAGAATGTAGGAGATTTAATGAATAATCAAACAGCACGTGTGGTTGTGTTTTCCACTCCAATGTGTGCCTGGTGCAGAAAAACCAAGGATTATCTCAGAAAACATAATATCCGATTTAAGGATGTAGATGTGGCAAGGGACCAAGTCGCAGCGCGTGATATGGTTCGTCGAACAGGGCAGCAGGGTGTTCCGGTTGTTATGATAAACAATCGTCCCATTGTCGGTTTTGATAAGAATAAAATAGACAGATTATTGGGAATTCAGGATAGAAGTTAATAATGAAAGGAAATAATATGTATGATCTTATAATTATAGGAGGAGGTCCTGCAGGACTTACCGCCGGGCTCTATGCAGCACGATACAAATTGAAAACAGTACTTATTGAGAAAGCTCCTTTTGCAGGTGGACAGCTCTTAAAAACATCACACATTGAGAATTATCCGGGTTTTGATGAACCGGTGCTTGGATATGATCTTGCTACAAAAATGGAAAATCAAGCTGTCCGTTTCGGGCTTGAAGTAAAGAAAGAAATTGTCACAAAGATTGAATTTACAGATGAGAAAAAAAGTGTCTATACAGAAGAAGGTGAATACCATGCGAAGACAGCTATAATCGCAACCGGCTCTGACCCAAGAATGATGGGGATCCCGGGAGAAAAAGAATTTTGTGGAAGGGGAGTTTCATATTGCGGCACCTGTGATGCACCTTTCTTTAGGGATCAGGATGTTGCTGTGATCGGTGGTGGAAATACAGCGATCGAGGAAGCTCTACACATCGCAAAATTTGCATCAAAGGTGTATATCATACATAGAAGAGACGAACTCCGCGCAGACAAGATCTGCCAGGAAAAAGCTTTTGCCGAGGATAAGATTGAATTTGTATGGAATTCAATTATCAAGTCCATAGATTTTCAGACTTCAGGGGATAGACAAATAACGATTTTCAATAAAAAGACTGAAAAAGAAAGCAAGTTAAAAGTTGACGGAGTTTTTGTTTTTATTGGTTTGAATCCCAATACAGAGCTTTTCAGAGGACAGATCGATCTTACAAGAGATGGATTTATTGCACAGAAACCCGGAGAAGCCATGAAAACAAATATTGTCGGTGTTTTTGCTGCTGGTGATGTACGTGGTAAAGAGCTAAGACAAATTGTTAATGCAGCTGGTGATGGTGCAGTCGCTGCTTTTGAAGCGAATAAATATTTAACTGAACATAATATCTAAAATAATAGGAGTATATAATGGCGTTAGCGTTGACAGAAGAAAATTTCGACAAGATCGTGAATTCCGGTAAAATCGTATTAGTTGATTTCTGGGCAGAATGGTGCATGCCATGCAGATTGATTGGTCCAATTTTTGAGGAACTTGCCAATGAAATGGATGCAGACAAGGTTACTTTCACAAAATGTGATGTTGATACAGAAAGAAATATTGCAGTAAAATTCAGCATTACAAGCATTCCCAGTATTCTCTTTTTCAAGGACGGACAGGTAATGGATCAGGTCGTGGGAGCTGTTCCCAAAAGGGTGATAGTTGACCAAATCAATGAATTAATATAATGTACTAACAAGCTGAATTCTTAAAATCAACTCGGGAGCATGCCTGCTGGGTTGATTTACTTTTTTAATCAAAATGAAAGAAATTACTTTTACACTAAATGATAAGAAGGTTTCTCTCACAACCGATCCAATGAAGCGTCTTCTAGATGTTGTCAGAGAAGATTTTCGTCTGACAGGTACAAAAGAAGGATGCGGTATCGGTGAATGTGGGGCTTGTACAGTGATCGTTGATAAAAAAGCAGTATGTTCATGTATGATGCTTGCAGGACAGGTCGAAGGAAAAGAGGTCATCACAATAGAAGGTATTGAGAAGGACGGTGAACTCTCTCCCTTACAGAAAAATTTTATAAAATACGGCGCGATTCAATGCGGTTTCTGCACACCGGGCATGATAATGAGCGCTACTGCATTACTTATGGAAAATCCCAAGCCAACTGAAAAAGAAATTCGTATTGCGATTTCCGGAAATCTTTGTCGCTGTACGGGTTATGTGCAGATAATCGAAGCAATACAAGCAACTGTTGAAGAGCTGAAAGCTCAATAACTCTTGCAACATTATGACTGATAAAATGATCCCGATCCCTTTTGGGAAACTACTTTTCAGAATTTTCCATGAGTACGAGCAGAACAATACAATTTTCGGTATTCATAATACTCAATTTTACCACAAAAAGAACGATAAATTATATAATGTTTTGAACACTTCGATTGAAGAACCGATCGGACCCGCTGCCGGACCGCATACACAACTCGCACAGAATATTATTGTATCCTATCTCTGCGGTGGCAGATTTTTCGAGCTGAAAACCGTACAAAAATTGGATGAACTCGAGATAGATAAGCCCTGTATCGATGCTCCCGATGAGGGATATAATACGGAATGGTCAACCGAGCTGACAGTTTCGCAGGCGTATGATGAATACCTGAAAGCATGGTTTATAATTCATTTGTTAAAGGAAAAATTTCAGCTTTCAACCAACGAACAATCTGGTTTCCTTTTCAATATGAGTGTGGGTTATGATCTCGAAGGCATTAAAACGAAGAAAATTGATGATTTTATTGAGCAACTAAAAAACGCAAAATTAAATCCTTTATTTAATGAATATAAAGAAATTTTTAGAAAATTTTCTGAAAAAAATGTTAAATATTCTAAAAGTATTGAAAAGGTTTTGGTATGTATTTCACCCAATATTTCAGATTCGATAACTCTCTCAACTATGCATGGCTGTCCCCCTCAGGAGATCGAGTCGATTTGCGAATATCTCATCACAGAGAAGAAACTGCATACATTTGTGAAACTCAATCCTACATTATTGGGATTTGATAAAGTACGTAATATTTTGGATGGTCAGGGATTTTTGCACATTGCTTTAAGTCGTGAAAGTTTTGATAAGGATCTGCAATTTGCAGATGCGATACCGATATTGAAAAGACTTGTAAAGGTTGCTGAATCAGAAGGAAGAAGTTTTGGCATTAAATTATCCAATACTTTGGCAGTAATGAATAAGGATACTGCATTACCCGGCGATGAAAAATATATGTCGGGCAGAGCTTTGTATCCCCTTACAATAAATCTAGCTGCTGAAATATCAAAAGAATTAGATGGAACATTGCCGATCTCGTTTTCAGGCGGAGCATCCTATTGGAATATTGTTGATATTCTTGAAACAGGAATTAAACCGATCACTCTTGCTACCGATCTGCTCAAACCGGGTGGATATGTGCGCTTGAAACAGCTCGCAGAAACAATTGAAGAGAAAAATATTTCTAATCATCATAACATACAAATTGAGAAATTAAAAGTACTTGCAGAAAAGGCAAAATACAACTCGCAATTTTCCCAGAAAGAATACCCATCTTCTGAATTAAAGATTGATAAAGAGTTGCCACTTCTGGACTGTTTTATCGCTCCCTGTAAAGAGCGCTGTCCTATTCACCAGGATGTGCCTGAGTATATCAGAGCAATTGAAGAAGGAAATTTTAAAGAAGCGCTGCAAATCATTATGCAAAAGAATCCGCTTCCCAATATTACGGGTTACATCTGCGATCATCAGTGCCAGATGAAATGTGCACGTTGGAACTATGAGCAGTCTGTTTCGATACGCGAACTGAAAAAGGTAGTTGCGGGAAAAGGGGAAATTCGGAACTTGAAATTTGAAATTGGAGACGAGGCAAAGAGAATCGCTATACTTGGTGCCGGACCTGCGGGATTGGCTGCAGCATATTTTTTACGAAAGTATGGATTTGAAGTACACATCTTTGACAAAAGAACTGAAGCCGGTGGTACTGTTCAGCACGTGATACCCCGCTTTCGCATTCCTGATGATATTATCAAAAAAGATGTAGAGTTTCTCAAAGAAATGGATGTGATATTTCATTTTAATTATCAAAATCCAAAATTTATTAATGATTTCAGAGATCAGAAATTTGAGTATATTTTTATTGGTATCGGTGCTCATATTCCCAAGATGCTAAGCTGGTGCAAAGAGAAGGATAATATCTTTGAGGCACTCTCATTTTTAGAAGATTTAAAAGCAGGTAAAATTTTTAAGCTCGGCAAAAAAGTAGCAGTCATCGGTGGTGGAAATTCCGCAATGGATGCTGCGCGAGCTGCAATTCGGGTTCAATGCGTAGAACAGGTTTCAATTCTTTACAGAAGAACACAAGAATACATGCCGGCTGATAAAGAGGAATTTGATAATGCAATCAAAGACGGGGTAAGTTTTCAGGAGCTTATAAACCCAATTGACTTCACATATTCCAAGCTTCTCTGCCAGAAAATGGAGCTTGGAGAGGTGGACTCGAGCGGAAGAAGAAAGCCGATCCCAATCGAAAATGCTAAAGAGAAATTGCAATTCGATTCTGTTATCATGGCAATAGGGGAAGAGGTCAATAAGAAGCTCCTTAACGAAAATGGACTTGCTTTTGAAGGCCGAGAATTGATTTTCAATTCTGAAACTCTCGAAACTTCGCTTGAAAATGTATATATTGGTGGAGATGCGTTGCGCGGACCCTCAACTGTAGTTGAAGCAATTGCAGACGGAAAACAAGCTGCTGAAGCTATTCTCATAAAAGAAGGTGTTACATTTACAGATGCACCACAAGCCCAATTTGATAAAGAAAAGAGATTCGAGCAATTGATAGAGCATCAGGGATATCTCAGAAAAGAAATAGAAGAATTGCACGACTCTGAAGAAATTTTATCTGAATCCAGCCGCTGCCTGCAGTGTGATTTTCTGTGTGCAAAATGTGTCGAAGTTTGTCCTAACAGAGCGAATGTACTTATTAGTTTATTGAACGAAGACCATCCATTTAAAAATGATTTTCAGATAATCCATATTGACGATTTTTGCAATGAGTGTGGTAACTGTGCGACGTTCTGTCCTTATGAAAACGGTAAGCCCTATAAAGATAAGTTCACGCTCTTTCATTCCGAGAAATCCTTCTACGAAAGTACAAATGATGGTGTTATTTTTGATGGGAATTTCATAAAACTAAAGTATAATGATGAGATCTTTGAAGGTATTTTTCATGGATCTCATATTAAGTGGGATTCCTTGCCAAATATCGAAATTGTTGACCAAATAACATTCTTATTAAAAAAAATAAGAAATAGTTATCTAATATAAATTATAATTCGATCTGTCATGGACCATTCCATGACTAGTAAATCTAAAGGACACTATGGTTGAAGATGTAAAAGTCGCATGTGAAAATTGTATATACTGGCACAATCATCATTGTGAAAATTTCTCGTCCAAATGGATGGGAATGGTCACCGCAAAGGATCAAAATTGCGGATATTTCAAACCAAAGCCAAAGAAGAAAGAAGAGAAAAAAGAAACCGAATCAAAAAAAACTTCTGAAAAAGAACAGAAGTAAGAAAGGAAAAACACATGGCAAAAACTATTGGGAAAGGTTCATGGATAATCACTTTAAAAGGAATATTAGCGATCATTTTCGGATTAGTCGCACTCTTCTATCCGGGAATGACCGTGGCAGTATTAACCCAGGTTTTTGGGTTTATGCTTCTTATCGCAGGTGTTATTTTTATTGTTGGCGCGATCTTTCATACAAAGCACAATAAGAGCTGGAGTTCATGGCTTCTTGAAGGGATCATCGACCTGATTCTCGGCTTGATCATTGTCGCATTCCCGATTTTTGCAATCGGTGCATTTATGATTCTTATTGGGATCTGGGCACTTCTTATGGGATTGTGGAGAATTTATCAGGCTTTCAAATTCAAATCCCAGAGAGGTATTCTCCTTTTCGGTGGAGTAATTTCACTCATCTTTGGTATTCTTGTCCTTATCAATCCTTTTGCAGGAGCTGGCGCCGTGATGATGGTCATTGGTATTTGGTCGATAATATTTGGTCTTTCAGTTATCTTTCGCTCGTTAAGTTAAATATTAGGAAATAAAAAGGATTATACAGCTTTTCTCAGGGAGAGTTGTCATATTTATGTAATGGATGCCCATATCGACTTGGTCGGTATGGGTGTTCCATCTTAAACCTTCTTTACCAAGCCCCAGCTTGGTGGAGCAAACAGATATAGTAAATTAGCAATATGAGAAGTTCATACCAATTTTCGCAAGATGCTACCGGACTTTATTTTGTGACATTTACGATTGTAAAATGGATACCACTATTTACAAAACAGAAATATTGTGATATTATCATAGATAATCTCGAATTCTACAGGAAAGAGCAAGGGCTCAAAGTACATTTCCTTGTCATCATGCCTGATCATGTTCATTTTATTGTATCTTCTGAAAAAGATCTTGGAAATATCATTCATAATCTAAAAAGTTATACAGCGAAAGAGATAATACAAAACTTAAAAAATGACAAGCGTAAATGGATTTTAAGCTTATTGAAGTATTATAAGAAAAGACACAAAACTCAATCGGAGTATCAAGTTTGGCAGGAAGGCAGTCACCCAGAAATGATCATTTCAACAGATATGCTCAACCAGAAAATCAACTATATACACTTCAATCCTGTGAAAGCCGATTTTGTAAACATACCTGAAGATTGGAAATATTCCAGTGCAGGATATTATGCTGGAAGAGTTTCAATTATAGAATTTAATGAGATCGAAATGTAAGATGTTTCCAGAAGCTGGGGCTTCTGGGGTTATTTTCTTTACCAATTTGGGAATTGGTAAAGAGTATCAATAGTGTTTTAATCAAAAGCAACATCGTCCTTTTTACCAAGCCCCAGCTTGGTGAAGCAGAAAATTTGACACAAAATTTGCATCTCTTAAAAGTATTCGTTATTAAATATTATAAGGAAATGCTGGATAATGAATACTGGCAATAACGGATACAGTACATTGAACCTGATATACAAGACCAGGCGATTGTCCTGTATTTTCTAGCACAGGAACACCTTCTTACTAACTACATAGCATAATAATAATATCAAAAAATATTTAGACCCGCGTTTACATTATTATGTATTTCTGTCGGGATAAGGAGTAAAAAATGCGAACGAATAAATTCTTGGGCAGAGACTGGCTCAGCCCTGAAATCGACTATACGAAAGAAGAATGGGAATCAATACTGCGTCTTGCAGAAGAGTTGAAAACTCGGTATGCAATTAATGAAGATACTTCCCACATCCTGAAAGGAAAAACGCTTTACACTATGTTTTTCAATAGCTCTCTACGTACAAGAAGTACATTTGCAGCTGGCATTCAACAGCTTGGCGGTTATCATGTTGACCTAGAACCCGGGAAAACATACACTCCTGCACGTAAAGGTTTTGAGGTCCCTTATAAAACCGAAAGAATTTGCGATGTGGCACAGGTTCTCAGCAGAACCGGAGATGCTCTTGCAATCAGAATGTATGGAGCACCGTCCCAATGGATCTATGGTTTTGCCCATGAGACCATGAAGGAATTTGCACATTATTCAGATATCCCGATTATCAACATGGAATGCGATGTTTTTCATCCATGCCAGGCACTTGCGGACATGCTCACTATTAAAGAGAAATTTCATGAATTCAAAGGAAAAAAGTTCGTGATAAGCTGGGCATATTCGGGTTCGACTGCTAAGCCATTTGCTGTTCCTCAGAGTCTTGCTCTGGCTCCTTCCCTTCTTGGAATGGATGTAGTGCTTGCGCGTCCAAAAGGATTCGAACTCGATCCTAAAATCACAAAGAAATGCCATGAATATGCTGCTCAGAATGGTAGCACATTTGAAGAAACAGACGATATGGAAGCCGCATTTGAAGGCGCTCATGTAGTCTATCCAAAATCATGGGGTGCTCTTCCTTTCTTTGCTCATGTAGATGAAAACGGGAAGAAAATAAAAGAAGAAAATCTGGATGGTATGAAGGACCTTTTCGAAAGAAATAAACATTGGATATGCGATGAAAAGAAGATGAAACTCATTGATAAGAATGGAATTTATATGCATTGCCTTCCTGCGGATAGAGACATGGAAGTTACCGATGCTGTGATCGACGGACCGCAGAGCGTAGTTTATGACGAGGCAGAAAACCGCCTTCATGCTCAAAAAGCGATCATGACCCTTCTTATGGGCGGCAGGTTATAAATAAAAAATGAACCACGAAATACACGAAAGACACAAAAAATTATTTTACAAGATACCTTTGCGCTTCTCAGAGTAACTCATTTGAAGTCGGGTTTTCTTTGAATATTTTTCATTCCCCGATTAGGGATTGAAAGGATTGTATTATAAAACTCAAAAACAAAGAAAAGTTGAAACTCCATAAGCTTTTTCGTGAATTTCGTGATTTTCGTGGTAAAAAATTTAAAACGTAGGAGAAAAAATGTTAGTAGATATAAAAGGTAAGGATGTGATCTGTACACAGGAACTTACGTTGCCGCAGATCGAGGCGCTTCTGAAACTCGCTAAAGAGATGAAGGCAGACAGGTTTGGGGAAAAATATACGGAGTTGTTGAAGGACAGGACCTTTCTCATGTTTTTCTTTAATCCATCACTCCGAACCCGAATTTCATTTGAAGCTGCTGCCACCGAACTAGGAGGTCATGCCCAATTCCTGGAACCCAAAACAATGCGCCTCAGAAAGACAAGTTACGGAGTCGAGGTGCAAGCAGGTGAAACTATCGAGGATGCAGCACAGGTTCTGGATAGATATGCATGTGGAATGGGTATAAGAATCCTGGAAACTTCGGTAGAAAATTACGGTGATGGCGATGCACTTCTGCGTGAATATGCCAGATGGATGGATGCTCCGATCATTAATATGGCTGATGATAAGTATCATCCCTGCCAGGGTTTATCGGATGTTATGGGTATGCAGGAGCATAGAGGTGATCTGACAGGAAAAACAGTGCTTATGACTTGGGCGCATGGCTCGCTCGCACGATCATATTGCTCTGTTCATGAGAATCTCCTGATAACATCCCGCATGGGAATGAATGTGCGTCTTGCTTATCCCAAAGGATATGATCTTCCGAAAGAAGAGATTGAAAAAGTAAGAGCGAACTGTGAGATGAACGGAAAGAAATTTGAGATCTGCCACGATCCCGATGAAGCATACACGAATGATGTGGAGTTCGTTTATTCCAGGAACTGGTTCGGACCGGATTTTTATGAAATTGGAAAAGAAGCTGAGATCGAAAGAGCGAGCAAGCTTACGAATTGGATTTGCACAGAAGAAAGAATGAAACGCACCAACAATGGACTCTTTGTACATCCAATGCCTGTTGACAGAGGTAAGGAAGTTACAGATGAAGTTGCCAGCGGATCCCGATCAATAATTGTAGATATTGCCGAGAACCGGCTTCATACACAGAAAGCGATAATGGCGATGACTATCGCAGGAATGAAAGTTGAAGTTGAAATTTGAAACTGGAAATTGGAAATTAGAGAAAATATTCAGGGGTGCATTTTATGAAACCGGTTTATGAACTCGATGTATATCGATTAGCAGAAGATTTATCAGATATGATCTGGAATGAGTTCGATGAATGGAACACTAAAGCAAAGAACACGATCGGCTATCAGATCATTAGATCGAGTGATAGTATAGCAGCTAATATTGCTGAAGGTTTTGGCAGGTATAGTACGGCTGACAGAAAGAATTTCTATTATTATGCACAAGGATCTTTTGAAGAAACTAAAGCATGGTTACGAAAAGCAGATAGACGAGATTTAATTACTGAATCGAGATTAGAAAAATACAAGATAATAATTGATGAACTTGGACCAAAACTCAACGCTTTTATAAAGAAAACAAAAACTTATGGTAATAAAGCTCAGAAATAAAATGAGACTATCAAATATCAAATTTCAAATTTCAAGTTTCTAATATGGAGAAAACAATGAATGATAAAAGAAAACTCGTTGTCATCGCACTCGGCGGCAACGCAATAAAACAGGCACATGAGAAGGGCACTGCCGAAGAACAGTTCGAAAATGTCGCGATCACTTGTGATCAACTTGTAAAGATGAATGCACTCGGATATAAGCTGATAATTACACATGGAAATGGACCCCAGGCAGGCAACCTTCTTATCCAGCAGGAGGAAGCGGAGGAACTCGTTCCACCTCAACCCCTCGATGTAATTGGCGCTATGACCCAGGGACAGATCGGGTATATGTTCCAGAATATTCTTAGAAATTACTTTATGAAAAAAGGGAAAGATATTCCAATAACGACAGTCGTTACCCAGGTTCTTGTTGATGAGAACGATCCTGATTTTGATGATCCCTCCAAACCGGTTGGACCATTCTACACAGAAGAAGTTGCCCTGGAATTGCAAGAGAACAAGTGCTATGTCGTGAAACAGGTGAAACCGCAAGGTGAGAAAACATGGCGTCGTGTTGTGCCTTCACCGGAGCCGAAGATTATTGTGGAAGCAGATTGCATAAAAGCTCTGGTAGCAGCGAGGGCAATTATCATCGCTTCAGGTGGTGGTGGAGTACCTGTCAAAAAGAATCCCGATGGCACTTTCAGCGGACTCGAAGCAGTAATTGATAAGGATAAAGCAGGCAATATTCTTGCTCAATCTATTGGTGCAGATATATTCCTGATTTTGACTGATGTACAAAATGCATGTATCAATTATGGAAAACCGGATGAAAAACCTCTCGGAGAGATAACAGTTGCGGAAGCTGAAAAGTATTATAATGAAGGACATTTCCTTGCAGGCAGCATGGGACCCAAAATGCAGGCAGCGATCAGATTCGTGAAAGCAGGCGGAGACAAAGCCATCATCACATCCCTCGACCATGCAGTCGATTCACTGGAAGGAAAGACCGGGACGATTGTTAGGGAGTAATCTGGAATAAATGTGGTATTCTTCAATGTTTGTACATAAAGTCCATAACTATGGATAAAGAATATAAAATTGCCAGACTTAGCATCATTATCTGAGCTTGGCTTGAATGTATTTAACTACTGAAAAATACAACAGATAGGATTCGAGTTTATTATTCTATGTGATTAAGAAATTATTATCTTTCTTCTCTATCTCTTTATAATTTTTCTTAATCGAATGATGATAATAGTTCCTTTTGGTTTATTATCTGCTACCTCTATTTCTCCATCATAGTTTTCTATTGTTTTCTCTATATTATATAATCCAATTCCAGTATGTCCCTTCTTACCGTAGTGAAATCCATCATCAAATATTTGATCTTTTATGTTTTCTGGTATACATATTCCATAATCTTTAAATCTTATCTCGTAGTATTTTTCTTTTTCATCTATTTCGATATCTATTTTTTTTGTGTTTCCATGCTTTATCGCATTGTTTATTATATTCTCAAACACTGAATATATTGCATCGTCAGCATATACTTCACCCGTACCTGAAATAGCTATCTTTATTCCAGGATAATTTTGTGTTACTTCGTTGAGTACGGTTACTAAGTCATATTCTTCTAATTCTTTATATGACTCAACAAAATTTTCGTGTTCTCTATGCATGTTTATTCTTTTCAAACTTTTCTCAACTCTTTTCTCTATTTCATCAAGCATTGTTTTATCATTTTGATCTTGGTAAATATCGAGAGCACTTTTTATAACCACGAGATCATTTGTTACATCATGCCGTAATATTGAGGTAGCTATATTTAAACGTTTCTTTGCTATGCTCAGTTCCTCTTCCGCTTGCTTTCGCTCGGTGATGTCTCGAATAGCGACATGAATTATCGTTTTGCTTCCAAGCGTATATTTGCGAGGAGCTGCTTCAGCCCAGAAAACAGAACCGTCTTTCCTCACAAACTTTGACTCTACATTTAACATATCTTTTTTCTTCATAGCGGCCAACACTTGGGCGGAATGTTTCAATTCGGTCTCGTGATGTAAATCAAATACCTTCATTTCGAGCAGTTCTTTTTTTGAATAGCCAAACTCTACCACTGCCTTGTTATTGACATCCAAGATATTCATATCCATATCATGGATAATAATCGAATCGGGTGAAAATTGAAAAAGCTTTTTGTATCTATCTTCACTTTCATATAGAGCTTTTTCAATCTGCTTGCGCTCGGTTATATCATGTATTGAAACCACGCTTTGATATGTTCCGGGAATCAGGCTGACATTTATGATAACATTTCTTACCTGACCTTCTTTATTTACTAATCTTACTTCATATTTCTTAGGTAGTTTTCCGGGGTCGCTTCGTCTGAGGCGATGGTATTCTTTCATCATTTCCAGATCACCCGACATCACAAAATCAGACCATTTCCTTCCTATCAACTCCTCGGGTTTATATCCTGTCATATTAAAAGCTTCCTGATTTACAATTTCAATTGTCATATCTTGGTTCACAAGCATAGTCGTTGTTCCTGTGGTTTCAAATAGTGTACGACATCTAAACTCTTTTTTCTCAAGCTCAGCTATTTTTTCTTTTAATAGATTTGTCTCATTTTCTTGCACATTCTCTTTTTTATCTGATTTGATCATTTTCCTATTTTCCTTTGCATTAATTTTCTCTTAGATATGCCCAAACATTTTCTCATAACAAATTTACACATTTCTTAGAATTGAATACTATCAATTTAGAATGATCATTTTTTTGATAAATATATCATTATCTGCTTTTAGAATGTATAAATAGATACCACTTGGTACAGCTTTTCCCTGGTAATCTTTTCCATCCCAGCAGTAGGCACCCTTATCAGAAATGCCTTCGAAGATTTTCTTGATAAATTGTCCCTTGGAATTATAAATTTTTAATACAGTTCTATTTGTTTCATGTAAATGAAAATACAGATTTGTAGATTCAGCCACCGGATTAAAAGGATTGGGACTATTCTGAAATAATCCGAAGGTTTCAGGAATCTCAAATTCTTCTTGTTGGGGGCCGTTCTCGGGAATAGTCATCATAGTAGGACCATAAGTATGAATAATTCCACTATAACTGATATTTACAAGCCAATACAAGAACTTATCCCCGGAATTTGGTGAAAGAATATTATCTGAATAAAGATAATGGGATTGTTCGGTTGTTGTTCCATGTCCCTCAATAAACTCATCATTTATTTTATCAGCAGTATTAAAATCACTTGTTTCGTTTCTATAGATATACCAGCCGAGATTGTCTGTCTCTGATTCTGTGACCCAGTATAATTCAGCTTTATTGTTAAGGTATTGGCAGGTAAATACTGAGAGTACCACAGGAAGTGTCACTTGACCTGTGTCTTCATTAGATACAGTCCAGTCTGTAACTAAGCCTGTTGGATCATTGTGCAGGTTATTAAAATATGCTGCTGCATCGGTTGCATCATTAATTGAGATGTCTGTATTTGTAGTGGTAGTTATTGTAAATTTTAAAGTAACAACCGTTTGCCATGAAGTTGTTATATTCCAACCCGGCGGATTTCCTGGACCCTCCATACCAACGCCATTACCTGTTGTTCCTACTCGAATATAGTCTGTAAGATCATTAGCAAATCTTGAGTAACCTAGAGAGGAGCCATAAGCCCAATTATCAGAACTTATATAAGCTACTTCACTACCGTAATATATATCTGTGGTTAAAGAATTTAGTGTTCGAGGACTGGTTCCATCTGTAATCATTATCTGGAGATCGAGCCAAAAATCACCACCTACCGATAGATCATTTTTATTTACAACAGTACGCAACATTGCACTATCAGCATGCAGTATCGTTATGAATTGTGTTAATATTATGCACAGAAAAACTGAAGTGATTCCTATATTTTTAATCACTCGCAAAATGTTATTTGTTTTCAATGTAAACTCCTTTTAAATATTTATTGCTCGGGAACAGAGGAACTAAATCCCAAAAAGAAATTATTATACCATTTTATGTAATCTGATGTTGTTACTTCACCATCAAAATTGAGGTCTGATCTATGGTAACCTGATAAGCCATTAATAAAATCATTATACCAAATTGTATAATCAATTGTTGTAATTTCTCCATCTTGGTTCGGATCACCTATGCACATACCATAAATACCGGCTTCCAATTCTTTTGAGCCATTAGAACCATAGATGCTTGTTTCACTATATAAATTAGCATGTGCCAATCGCCCAGACTCAACCAGCGGGTAACTATTTTGACTCATTATTGCGAGATGATTTCTGTGATGTACTACAATATAGTAATTTCCAGGATCAATGTTAAGAAAACCGGGATATGAAAAGAAGGGATCAATAACTTTTCCTTTAATATTTAGAAACATTGATTTCTTAATCAGTGGGTCACCTGAGATAGACTCGCGAAGTTCTACAAAGATCCAGTCGACAACATTATTGGGAAGGTTATCGATTTCCGTATTATCTTGATAAGGAGAGATCAAAGGAAGGATGTTGTTTTCAAGTACACTCATTGAATCTCCTGATATATCATAAGCTCCTTCGAGTAACACTGTTAAGCTAATATAACACGGAGAGCCAACTAATATATTACCATTATCTGCTAAAGCGTCGGGTATTATATTACCATACACATCATAAAACTCATATTCCACAAAATTCAAGTATGATTTACCCTCGATCAGTCCATCAAAATGTATAGTAAGAATTGTGCCGGGACCCTGTACAAAGAGACCTGCACCAAAAATAATACATTCTATTCGTACAGTGTTTGATGACTCTTCTTCTACTACCCACCATCCGACAGGTTGTGATGTCATAATAGGACCTTGCTCGGCATTAATAAAATCAAGAATGGAATCGTCGAAATTTAATACTAACTTAAATCCTCTAAAATGCGTAGTATCATCCACATTTATCAAAATATTTACCTCTCCTATAGATTCAATCCATGTTGGATCGGGATCGATGCGGGTAGTAATCGCATAAATGTCTGAAAAGCAACATATTAAGAAAAGTACTATTAAAAATGATCTTTTATTTTTTTGGAAAAAATTATTAGAAAATATGTTCAACATAATCATATATTACAAGCGTATTAGATATTGTTGTTGTATTATAAATGAAAAATTTATTATTGGGAAACACACGAATGTTCTCCTGAAATATAATTGTTATACCATTTAGTATAATCCATTGTCGTGATCTCTCCATCAAGATTAACGTCAGACGAATTGTATCCATTTGATCCCTGGAAAAATGAATTATACCATTTAGTATAATCCAAAGTTGTAACCTCACAGTCCTCATTAATGTCACCACAGCACATCCCGTAAGTGTTTTGTTCTAATTCTTTTACTCCGCTGTCTCCATAGATATTTGATTTAAGTGTTAAGTTCAACTCTTCAACTGAACCCTCATCTTTGAATTGGCATGCATCTGAACTGATAATTGCAAGATGGTTCCTGTGTTTAACGACAATGTAATAACAACCGTAAACAATATTAGCGAAACCAGGATGACAGTAATAAGGATCACATAAGCGTCCGTCATTTTTAAGAAACATTGACTTCCCGCACAAAGGTGATCCTGTTAAGGACGATCGCAACTCCACATAAACCCAATCAACTACACTATCAGGGATCGATGGAACAGTTATTGCATCACTATAGGGAGAAGTAAGAGGAATTGAATTATAGGGCAATGTGTTCATGCAATGAGTTTCTTCATTATATGCACCTTCGAGAAATAATGTAACATCAGCATAAACAGGACAATCTACATTAACAGAGCTTCCATCAATAATATCAACATTAATTGAAGTATTCATAACATTCCTCAAAATAACAGAGCTTAGTGATACATCTGTTCCTCCTGTAGTTGGTGAGAGTCCGGTAAGATTGATCGAAAAGAGAGTTCCGCTTCCGGAGCTTCCATTCATTACACCGAGTATTGCACATGTCGCAATATAATTACCATCTGTTCCAGAAACATACCATTGTGTTGGGTCCCCGCTGTTACTTAGGAAATCTGTTTCCGTTAGATCTGATTCTTCTGCTGTAAGATAGTTTGTATCATAGTCAATTGAGATGGAGAATCCACGTAAATTTTCTACGCCACTGATCTTTATTGGAATTGTAACATTCTCATTACGACCTATTGTATATGAAGATTCCTCACAATAAACATGTATCTCTGCATTTACTGTAGCGGGGAAGATAATGAGTGGAATTGATACTATAAGCATGAATACCAGAATAAAAATATTATATTTCATACGCATATGGCACCTTTCCAATTTCTATATACAACACGTTCCATTAATAGATTAAGGAGTGGGGCAGTATGCCGCCCCACTCCCTGAGTTGATTATCTAATTAAGAGGCACTTCTTAACTTTAGTGTAATTATCAGTTTTGATCCTATAGAAGTACATTCCAGGTTTCAGATCAGGATTGTTCCATTCAACAACGTGATTTCCAGCATTGAAATCCTCATTCGTCAGTTCATCGACTAATTGTCCTCTAATGTTATATACAGTTATTTCGACCTTGCTGGCTTGCGGAAGAGCGAACATGATATTTGTCATTTGATTGAAGGGATTAGGATAGTTCTGATACAAGTTGTAAACAGTTGGAAGTGGCTCATCATCTGCATCGAGTGCAAAGCCGGTACATTCGATCTCTTCATTATCAACCGAACGAGCTATTGCTATGCCGGGTAGAAGATCCATGTTATCACCCACAATGTCAAATGTAAGAATAGCAATTGTGCCGTTATTCTCTACGATGCCAAGTTCACCAAGTGCTGAACCATCAACTTCTAAACAATTGTCTTTATTTGAATATATGAAGAAGTCGGTGCTGTTCCAGATATCACCTGATGTAACTGAGTTCAGTACAAGTCCATTTCCATAATTAACAGGAATATGTAATCCTCTTACAAAACCATTGTTGTCATCAAGAATGAGTTCAGCAATGAGTTGATTGCCATTTATTGAAGTAACGATATCAATGAATATGGGTTGCGGAAGTGGAATCTGCTTTTTACTGTAAACTGTATAGTCGGTATTTTCATAGTTCATAGCAAAGATCATCAGGTCTTCAAAATCAATGGCATTATCCGGAACCGGTCTTGCATTTCTGCTATTGTCTGTTGTTGGTCCTACATCGAGTATGCTACCGGTTGGGGTTGTATTCCACGCAGCTCCTAATAATGCGATATCTGAACTTTTCACCTCACCATCTGGTGTAGCATCAATATCACCTAACCAGTAAGATAATGAAGGAGAAACAACAGAAGCAGCGCTTATGACTTCATTTGAACCTTCAACATAGAGTACATAATAATAGAATCCTCGTGTATCCAGCGTGTTAGTGAAACTGGTAATATCAGCTTTTGTGACTTTTGTCCAACCATTAGTATCTGTTGCTAACTTTGGATCCGCAGGAAGGGTCGGACTTGTTGGAGCTGTTCCTGTATATGTCGGATATCCAGTATTAGTGTCAAAATCATCAAATGCCTTTCTCCAGATGTGGATGTTTGCATAGAGAGAATTAGTATTATCCCAATCCAGGGCAATGCTGTTGTTTGCATTAGGTGTAGTTTCAGGATAGTGATCATTATCAACAACTTTCCAGGTTAATGCAACAGGAGCAGTCGTATTTTTATTGAACTGCCAGCTAATATTTGAACTTGTATTTCCTGCTTCATCTGTTGCCTGGAAGTAGATAGTATGACTCAGCTCATCAGTTAGAGCATCAAATCCGATTAATGTCCAATCTGACGTTAACCATGATGTTTCTAATGTTGAGCTAACACCCAACTCAATCCATGAACCACCATCATACTGATAATCAATCTTATCTACATTGTAGTTATCACTGAAGCTGATACTGCTGAGTACAGGTGCAGTAGCATAATAGCCATTTTGAGCGTCTGTTATTTCTGCAATGACAGGTATTACAGAATCAATGGTAATTGTGGCATCTGTTATCCCGTTGCACAGAATTGTTCCATTATTTTCATCCCTGGCATAAATAAATGCTAAGGAGATTATACTGCCATCCAGATTTGTAACACTGGTTGAACTTGTAAGGTCTTTGATATAGAATAATTGACCGGTTCCAGTAGCAACTGCAGCACTGGTTGCTCCGAAGATCGATCCTGTTACACGATAAGTGTAATAATCTTCTCCAGCATCAGTTAAATCATCCACAAAGAATTGTGTATAACATTCTGCGACATTAGCAGCTGCATCAACTAGTAATGAACCTAAATAGAAATCACCACATTGAGCTATTCCAGGACTAGTCCCGATATCTGGTGCATTAAAATCTGTCTTATCAAACATTATTTCAATTTGGAAAGCACGAAGAGATGAAACTACACCAATGTTTGTATTATAGTTTCCAGCTTCGTTGCCTTTGATTAATCCGGTAGCAGGCGTCACATTAATGACTACAGGATCATTCTCTATTGGATTAGTAGCATCAACAGTACCAGTACCACCAACAGTTCCAGTTGTTCCCCAATAGTTCTGCTGTGCTGAGACTTCAGTTCCTGTATTATTTTCAACAGTTGTTCCATCAGTAGTAACATCAAAGTTACTACTTGATATTGTAACAGCGGTTGCGGCAGTAACAGTAACAGCCGTACTACAAGCTGTGAAAGTTAATCCTTCCAGAATAACTCCTCCAGTTCCATAACTGGTTACTGTTAAGGCAGGTTCAGTATTACCTAAGGCAGTTTGGATTACAGGAACAGCACCTGAAGCTGCTGATAGAGTTATATCATCTTCAATTAGAAAATTGCCTGTAAATGTGCCTGAACCAAGAACTATCTCATCACCGTCATCACAGTTTGCAAGGGCAGTTGTTAGTGCATCGGAAGTAAATACTTCGATAATTGCTTTGCTTCCATAATTTCCTTTGAGAGTAGCTAATTCAGTAGAAGGAGTAGTAGTGGCTGTTGCATACCAGGGCATGAAATCTACATTATCGGATACAGCTATTCTTGCCGTAATATTATCTATAGGATTTGGATTATTGACTGTTCCTATGGGGCCTATTGCGGTACCCCAGTAGTTTTTCTCAGCATTAATTTCAGTTGTAGTTTGATTGTTTAAGAAATGCGTGCCACAATTTATAAATTTATTGTAATTAATTGCAACTGTACCAGTAAAAGTATGGACATTAATAAAATCAAATGTTGTTTCATCAATTGTATTGCCGGTAACCGTCACGTCTGCACCCCAGAATTCCACAGGTCTTACAGTATTTTTGAGATAATTATCTGATAGAATCAAACTTCCACCACTACCGTTTAGCTGAACACCCCTGAAGAAAGGAGCGGTTGTCATTCCGAACTCATTTTCTTGTACTGTAGTTGTTCCAGTATTGTCATTAATTTGAACCATGCTGGCTGAACCATCAATCGCATTGTATTGGATCGTATTATCACTTGCACCAATACCACTCATATATATTCCAAATGGCATATGATCATCACCCAGCGAAGTAGAAGTCGGCATTGAAATTGTATTTCCGTTGCCTTCTACACCAATGACATTATCTCCTGAATCCGTACCGATAACTATTGCTGCTTCAGTAGCAGCGCCGGTCATTGCAATAGTATTTCCCTTCACGATATTATTATCGCTATCCTGTTGGATAATGATTGAACGGTAGGTATTTCCTGTGAAAGTATTCTCATTAATTGTTGCGCCATTTGCCTCTGCGAGAAATAATCCGATTTCATTATTAGAAATTTCGCATGATTCAAGAGTGGTATTTTCACATGTGTAGCCAGTACCAAAACCAAAAAGGTATACACCAATACCGGCATTTGCACCTGTACTTGAATTAACAAACTTCATGCCTCTGATGGTAACATTATCTGATTCTACTTGAGCTACTATTGCATGTGTGCCAACACCATCAACAGTTGGAAGACCTGTACCAATTAGCGTAATACTTTTATCAATTTTCAGAGCACAAGATGAACTATAATTCTCATTATAAGTTCCCGCTGCCACGTAGATGACATCACCAGCTGCTGCAGCATCAATGGCTGCCTGGATCGTTGCATAACTGGTATTTTGCGTTTGATTTGTTACGGGTTGTCCACCAACTATTGTCATAGCTTCATCTGCCCACCAGGGAATATAAGCCACATTTCCAGATACTACTGATTCCGGACCATTTGGTCCCCAGTAGTTGTTGGTGGCATCGAACACAAATCCATTTGTCGGTGTGCCGTTAACCTGAATACCGTAGTCGTCTCCGTCACCATTGGAAGAAATATTATTATCGGAGGCAGTAAGGTTTGATGAACCATTATAAATAGCATATTTATCAAGAGGATCAGGAGCGGGTTCGAATGTTCCGTTCCAATGCCTGGCTTCGAGATCGAGTAAGATCCCGTTCCAACCATTGTCATAAATATCGTTATCCGTAATGGTGTAGTTCGTGTTCATAGGACCCATGTAGATCCCGCTTTTCCCGTTGCCATGTATGTCATTGTCATGGATAGTCAGATCTGTGGGACCATATGCATGTTCGCTGTCACCCGTTTTATCAGAAGAACCTCTAATTAATAGTATCCCATGACCATATTTCAACATGTCATCATAAGGACTTCCTGCAACCGTGCTGGAGTTACCGTAAATCTTATTGTTCTGGATCGTAAGGTAAGAATAACCACCAGCAGATTCAAGACCGCTTCTTCGAGCACCATAAATTTCGTTGTCTTCTATGACTGTTCCGGCCATCGAAGCTGGATTAGCAGCGCCATAGAAATAATAAGATGACCAGATAAATATATTGTTTCCATTACCCTGGCAATCGAATATCTTATTACCGGAGAATGTACTGTTAACGACACCATAATCACCACTGTAGGGGTGGTTCACAATGTAGAGACCCATACGACCTTGGGCTCCATCTTGAGCAGTTATGTGGGTATTCGGTCCGATGATGTTATTCCTGACAATGATGTTAGTGATCTCCTGAGTATGAGCGTAAACACGAACCAAAGAAGAATTCTTATTGGCTTCAGCGTGAAGCTCTTGTACGATAAATCCTTCAAAAGTGACATTATCAGTATCGACAATATCAACAATGGTTTCATATCCAGTACTGGGATCAGGATGATTGATGATACTTTCAACTGCGGGATCCCATGCATAAGCAGCGGGAACTGTGTAACCGTTCTTGTTCACACCGGCAGTTGCACCACTCACGGTCAGCGGTTTATCAATCAAGATTGCTTCAGTATATGTCCCCGCCGCGACATTAACGACATCGCCGTCGGTGGCGGCATCAATACCGCGTTGAACACTTCCACTACTAGGTGTAACATAGTCATTATTCGCTACCCAAGTAACAAGACCCAGATCAGCATCATCGAGTTTATGAGTGATCATATCCTCAATAGCATAATTATCACTAATACCGAAACTAACTCCACTTGTAGCGTCAACGGCAACATTAGATTTTTCATAACTTGAATTATTACCGTGCTGACCAAGTGTAATTAGTTGAGTGTATGTGCCACTGAAACTGATACCACTCAAATCTATTGAAGGAGCAGGTGTGTTGTAAAGTGTGCCAAGGAATATTCCTGAAGGCGCAATAGAATTTAGGGTGATAGCAGAGAAACTTACACTTGAGACATCAGTGTAGCGTGACAAGACAATTGCAGCAGATGGATAAGTGCCAGCTATTGCTTGAGTGCCATTAACAGTAATAGAGCTTAATGAGATTGTTCCTGCAGGACCAAAACCAGTTCCGCTTTCTCCAGTAACACGAATTGCTGATTCTGCATTAGCACTTGTAATGGTTACATTGCTGAGCGTTGCATCTCCGTTGAAGCCGGAAAAAACAATGTTACCTTCTGTATTTATACCTGTGGCATTATTCGAAAAGGTAGTGTTACTGACTGTAAAGTCGGTACCTCCATCTGAATATACGAGCAGTCCAATGCCACCATTGTTTTCTATCTGAGAGTTTGATATCGTTAATCCGGAAAACGATCCGATACTCTCCGGCATACGGAATCCTGCACTGCCATTATTAGACAGATTACAGTTATTAACTACGATATCTGCGATCGTTCCGGATACATTGAGACCAATCCCTTCTCCTTCATTGCCCGTTGATGTCACATTGTTGAATTCGATGTGACCAATTAACGACCCTATCTCAATACCCATTCCATAATTACTTCCACCAATAGCACCTGTTACCTGTATATCTTGAATAACCAATCGGTCTGTTTCCGAACTTCCCCCAGCGGTAATCTGGATGACATCTGTATTCGGTGCAAATGAAGATATTATTGTGTTGGAAATTGGGTCGCTTCCACTTCCTGCACCTTGTAGAGTTAATTGCTTATTTATAACAACATTTTCATTATAAGGTCCAGCTGCAACATTGACTGTACCATCTTCATCAACAGCATTAACACCATCACTAATATTATCAAAATGAGTTGAACCCCATCCTAGTGTTGCTACAGTATAATCATCATCTATCCATACTTCATCAAGTCCATCAGAGAATGATACATCATCAATAGCAACCTGTACAACATCCCAGTTGAGCGTGTGATAGGTGGAGAGCATGACACCAGCTACTCCGCTCGCATAGTCGCTATCTGTAGCTTCAACCTGCCACTCGTCCGGTTCAGATTCAGTTGTTTTCCAGACTTTTCCATAAAGATTGGTGCCAACGACGGCAAACTTAAGATAGCAGTCATACCATTCATAATTTCCTGCTCCCCAGGGAAGTATAGAACCTCCTGATAGGTTAGAATAAACTCCACCGGCTAGTTTTCCGAGCCATAGATGTGGCTCGTTGTTGCTTCCATTACCGGAACTTATCCCAAACGTGTATGCACACATTGTTGTGGCATCTGTACGAGCAAGCAAGAAGGTAAGGAATTTATCCCCCACATTTATCTGCTCAATTTTTGCCTGGATAATGCAGTCCGTGCCGGACTTGCCACCCACATAGCTTGCTACGATACCATCAGCAGTGTCATATTCAGTATGTAGTTCATATCTATCGTTGACGGCACTATAGGTGCTGTTCGTTCCTTGATCCAAAGTGGTCCATATCTGTTGTGTGCCACCGTTGAAATTGTCTGACCATGATGGTGGTCCAATGATTATTCCATCAACACCTGAAAACACATCCATGTTAGCAAATGTTAACGTAAATTCCCCGGTTCCTACATCACCTGTTGAGATTTGTTCCACTTCGATATGCACAACGTTACCTGCAGTCCAAGCAGTAGCAAAATTGCCACATTCAACTCCTACTCCAGGTGGTACTGTATAGAAACAGCCAGTGCTATTTTCAGTTAAAACAGATGTAGGATCGTTAGTAAGCCAGGCCTCGAATGTCAAGTCACCAGTTGCTGGCGAGACACTGCTTCCATTTTGGACATTGACGTAAAGTGGATGTGGGAGACCCGTCGCAAAAACACTTCCAGCAGCGATTATCATGATAAATGTTATTACATATATTATTTTTTTAAAACTCATTTTTACTCCTAAATTACTTTACATATTTATTTAGGTTACCATAAATTGTAAAAGGGTTGAGTTGACCTTCAATTCACCCAATCACGGGTCTGTTTCTTTAACCGGAGGCAGGCCCAATTCCTTATGTATCTACGGGCTTCTTATAAATTTCATGTATTACCTCTTATTACATTTATTTGATTAATATTAAAATGAATAACCAACTGCAAAAGAACAATTCGTTGGTTATCATAGTTGATTTTATTAATTAACATACATACTACCTAATTAAGAAGTTAACATACTCCCCTTTTTATACGTAATTTTCTATTACAATACATAAATAAACTCTTTAACTAACATTAATATATTTCTATATACTTTATATAGGCAAAAATCGTACCAAATTAGAATATTTATCAAATGCAGTATATAAGGTGATTTCAAGAGCACTGCATATTTTAATGTTATCCTGAATTGTTCGATATGGGACACCTGCCAGTTTTCAGATGGATCATATTTTCATATAATTTACTCCGGTTAAGCTACTTAGAAGAAAATAATTGATGTGTGCGAAATCGAACAGTGCGTTGCACAAATGCTACACATATTGGTTGCATAAGAGATATTTAAAAATATAGTTGAATTTATTAAAATAAAACTTTACGAATAATTTCTTGTACCAGTCAATGTAACCGCCATGAGAAGGGGAAAGGAAAAGATGAAACGGAATGTAATTAATTTATGTTTATTTTTCGCACGAATTTTGACATAGGTATAAATGATGGCAACAAAAGGTATTAATTTAAAAAGAATCTTCAACCTACAGAATATCCTCATTCTGATAATAATTCTCACTGTTTTTTACTATATCTTTTATCCTAAATTCTTTTTTCAAAACTACCATTGTTATAAAACACAACATCGTCAAATAAAGGAAGCGGATTTATTCTACTTTAATCCGAACAAACAGAATGAAGTGCTATTAGTTCGACAAGATTATTCGAATTCTTATCTAAACATATATTTTTATAATATCGGGACAAATGAATTAATGCAACGAGATTTACATAACTCATTCATTAAAAACAATTATAACAGGATTAGCTCGCTCTATTATGATGAATCGGAAAATAAAGTTGTAATACCGATTATAAAAAACAAATATGAATTATTCCTATATTCTGTAGAATTCTCAGATAGGAAAATGTTTTCTAGGAAAATTTATTCATTTAAAAATCTCTATGACTCATTAATTGATACTCTGCTTGTAAAAGATAATATAAAATTCTACCATCCCGTCCTTGTATCGAATAATAGTTATATTGAAAAATATAAAGACGGATATCGATTTTGTTTACAAAGGCCAGTTTTTGAATCCTTATTTAAATCCTTATCAAGCTTTTCTGTTTATAAACACCTTGAAGACAATGTTGCTTATAGTAAATTAGCATTACTACTAAATAATATGTTCGGGGACAGTGTTAATTTTGATAATTATGATGTATATGAAATAATACATTTTTTCAAAAGAAATAATTTTTATAGGGAAAAGTATTTTAAAGAATCCAATTTCAAACTTCTCCCAACATTAAATATGGAGATCGTGGCTCAAGAAGATATGAATAACGATGGATCTGATGAATTAATTATCGCTATACATTTTGGTAGATATTTGACTACGCATTTAATTTGTTACGATGTAAAAGCAGAAAAGGTTTTGTGGGATAGAAATGATTATGGTGATCCAAATAACTTTCTTTTTTTAGATGTGAATAACGATGGATTTAAAGAGATACTGTTCAGCACCTACGCTCCTTGCAATGAGCCACAGATTGATTTTGACAAAAACACTAATTTTAACAATCGTAGTTATTTTGTTATATTGAATGCAGATGGGAGTTTATACAATAATCAAAAATATGTACTGGCTACAGTTCCGGGATTCTATGAATACAGGTTTGCTAAAATTGAAAATAGTAATAAATTGTTATTCGGGATGAAATCTAATTATGATAATTCAGCTAAACCATTTTTTGTGTATGATTATTATAATAAAAAAATTGATACACTGGATGTAACATATCAAAATATATGCTCTTATGAAAAGAAAAATGGTCATCTGATATTTTACGATTTTATTAATGATAGAACGAGAATACTTAAATTTGATGAAAAATTGTCTGTTGTTGATGAACAATTATTGGATGAATGTATCCAGCCCTTCAAGAGCTCAACTCATAATCCAATAAAAATATTTGGTGAGTCCCTATATATTACTAATAATAAACCAAAAAAAATAGTAAATGAGCACATAGATGTTATCTATGATTTTCCAAATCATTTAGTTGAAGAGGTGATTCAATGTAGAAATAATTCAATGTATTTTATAGAAAGAATAAACCGAAATTATTATTTATCTGAGGTAAAATTTATAAAGTCATCAAAGATCAATCCCCCTGCAATTATCTTACTTCTCTCCGAACTCCTCATACTTTTTATATTTCTCGTTTTAAAACAGGTCTTGAGCGTTCCGATAACCTCAGCAAAAAACAGCTACTTCGTAATTCACAGTTTCCTTGGATTCCTCTACACTTGGCGTTTAACGGGCGCATACAGCAGGTGTTTCACATTATCGAAAAGAGTATCATTCAATAAAAAAATTGCTTACAAATATCTCTACGATATCTCGGATAAAGTTCAGAAGGTTTATACTCATTCAGTACTATTTGTGAGAACAAAGGTATATAAAATCCATACTGAGAATGAGCTTTCAATTATTCAGAGGATATCCCATGATCTGAAAAATCAAATCTTGATGATCAAACTTGAGGTTGATGAATATTATAACGGTTTGAAAAAAAGCAGACAGAAAAGATGAAGTCAATTTTAGGGACTATAAAAGAAATTTCCCAAGTTTCACAAACGCTCTCAAACTTTTCGCAGATCAATAAATTATATAAGGAAAAAACTGAGATCAACATGCTCATTGATCAAATTCTTGCCGAACTACATTCCCATAAAAATATAGATTGTATAAAATTCCGATCAGATCATGATCATCTTATTATAGTCGATAAAAAACTTTTAAAGATAGGATTAAAGGATCTTATAACAAATGCTCTTGAGGCAGTAACAGATGATCAGCAAATAACAATATTGATAAAACAGGTGGATCATGTCTTAAGTATCATCATTAAAAATCCCACAGAAATTTCACAAGAAGAATTTAAAAAGGTTGAAGAACTGGGTTACACTACAATGAAAACCGGTTCAGGTTTGGGGATTCCCATCGCAAGATCGATAATAGAAAAACATGATGGGAAATTTCAAATATTATTAAAGGATAATTATTTTATTGTAGAGATATTTCTGCCCTACAATACTTGAGGAGGAACTAATGAGAAAAATATTAATCGTTGAGGATAACGAAAAATTAGCTGCTTACTATTCAAAACTGCTTAAAAAAGCTGACTTTAAAGTGTCCTATGTAAAAAACAGCACTGAGTTTTTTGAAAGGTATTATAAGTTCGATCCTTCTATTATTTTATTAGATGTTAAATTGAATAATAGCGAGCTGAATGGTCTTGAAATTTTTAAGAAGCTTGTTAAGAAGGAACGGTGTAATGCAAAGGTCATCATACTCTCCGGTGAAGCAACCAGGAATGAGATAGCACAGGCAATGAAACTCGGAGCACATACTTTCATCGAAAAGACCGGCGATTTCAATGTTGATAAATTCCTTTCAGATGTTAATGCGGCATACCAGCTAAAAAATCAAGAAGAAACTACAAAGGAGTTGATAAAAGAGAAGAAAAATTTAACACGTTCTTTTCTTGAAAACTACCCTTTCATTGGAAAATCAAGGAAGATCAAAGAATTAAAGAAGGAAATTCTGCGCCATGCCCAAGTTGATGTGGATGTGCTCATTCTCGGAGATACGGGAACAGGGAAGGAAGTTGTTGCCAATCATATATATTGGCATTCAAAACGTTTAGGGAAACCTTTTGTAAAAATGAATTCCGGTGGATTACCCGAAAGTCTTGTGGATTCTGAATTATTCGGACACAAGAAAGGATCATTTACCGATGCTCTTTATGATAAAAAAGGATATTTTGAACAAGCAGATGGCGGTTATCTATTTCTCGATGAGATCGCGAGTATTACCCTTCCAATCCAGGCGAAGATATTAAGAGCTATTGAAAATAAAGAAATTAGGGTAATTGGTGGGAGTACCAAGAAGTTGAATGTAAAATTGATGTTTGCATCGAATAGAGATCTTAAGCAATTAGTGAAGGAGAAGGAAATGCGAGAGGATCTTTATTATAGGATCGCAAGAAATATTATCTTTGTGCCGCCATTGTCTGAGAGGGAGGATGACATTATTCTGCTGCTGGATTATTTCTGCACGAAGCACAGTAAGGAATATGGAGCATTTCTTGATCTTGATCTCTACAAAATAAAGGGAGAACTTTTAAAATATTCCTGGCCCGGAAATGTGAGGGAGCTATCAAGCTTTTGTGAAAACCTTCTGATCCGCTACAATATTATTGATAATGATGTAATTCTGGAAGAGATTAATAATAAGATATCAGGGAAATTTTATAAGGGTGATGATTCGCTTTTTAGATTGCTTCAGCAAGAGAAATTGTCCGATGCGGTGAAAACATTTGAAAAAAAATATCTTCAGTATCATCTTGCTCTAAATGACGAAAATATGAGCAAAACTGCTGAGAGAGTTGGAATAGAAAGAACAACATTATATAGAAAGTTAAAGAAGTGAGGCGTTGGGAGTTGAGCGTAGAGAGTAGAGCGAACCGTCTCCAAAATTTTTGACCATTATTTTCTAAATTTCTCTCTGTGAACTCTGCTTGCCGAGTCCTATCCGCAAACTAGCGAAGAAGACTGGTGTTTTCTGCCTGCCACGGCGTAGTGCAACGTAGACGGGTGATGATTTTCTTTTTTAATATAAATAAATCGAAGTCGGATTTGATGGAACTATAAAATCGATCTCAAGCTCAAAAAAGTAGACAAATATTTTCTCCTCACATCATTCTACCTTGAATGTTTATGAAAAATTATTACTATAAATGCTTCTCGTGCGGTGCAAAGTGGTCATCTGATGAGATAGAGGAACACAGCCACTACCTCTGCCCGAATTGTGTAGGAAAAAATAAACCACACTCACCACTAGTTGGTTGTCTGCGGATTCTATACGATTACGATATTATAAAAACTGAATATACTTTTGAATTCTTTAAAAAAAAGAAACCGGGCAATATTTTTCAATTCCCATTGCTTCTGCCTTTAAAAAAAGAAGTGCAAGAATTGATGAAGACCCGCATGGCATTGCCAGAGAATTCTCTTAATCAAATTGTACTTGGTTCAAATAATTCTGTTTTTATTTTGGATGATACTCATAATCCAACCTTTTCATATAAGGACAGGGCATCAGTGTTGGTTCTGGCAAAAGTCCTCGAACTCGGTAAAGATACGATCTGCACCGCCTCGACAGGGAATGCAGCTTCTTCGATGTCCGGGCTTTGTGCAATGGTTGGAATGAGATCAAAAATATTCGTTCCTTCAAGTATCCCTCACGAGAAACTTACTCAGATCCGGATGTATGGCGCAGAGGTAGAGAAAATTAATGGCTCCTATGACGATGCCTATGACATCTCTATAAATGAATCACAAAAACATGGCTGGTATAACCGTAACACAGCATACAATCCGCTCACAACTGAAGGTAAGAAGTCCGGAGCTTTTGACATTTTTCTACAGATGAACTGCGAAGCACCAGACAAAGTATTTGTACCAACTGGTGACGGAAGCATCATTTCAGGAATATATAAAGGATTTTATGATTTGAAACAGCTTGATCTTATCGAGAAAATTCCACAACTTATTGCAGTGCAGGCAGAAGGTAGTTCAGGCATAATAGATTATTTTGAAAGTAATAAATTCCATTACAAAGAATCAAACACTTTAGCAGACAGCATCTCTGTGAATGCTCCGCGAAATTTGTATATGGCTATCGATGCGATAAAAAGTACTGACGGCTTCGGCATAAAAGTAAGCGATGATGAAATCTTGAGAGCTGAGAAATACTTGAGTCAACAACATGGTTATTTTGTTGAACCTTCGGCAGCAGCAGCGTGTGCCGGTTTTGTGAAATATAGTCACCGGACTGAAGTGAAAGATGAAACTATCGTTGTTTTGTTGACGGGTAGCGGCTTAAAGGACATCAAGAATGCCGAGCGTGCCTTGGCGATGAAAGAAATATGATACCCAAGATTTTCGGATTGATCCTCTCTGCTGGTTATTCGAGCAGAATGGGGGATTTCAAACCCCTTGTGTTGTACGATCAAAAACCCTTTATCGAACACATCGTTAATAAACTGGGAGCAGTGTGTGATGAAATTCTTATTGTGACGGGCTTCAATGGTTTTGTTCTCGAAGATAGTGTCAAAGCAATTTATAATGGCAAACTGATCATGCAAAAAATTGATTTTATTCATAACAAAAATTTTGTAAAAGGAATGTTCAGTAGTGTTCAGACCGGCTTGAAAGAACTGTTTCCTAAAATGCAAAAAGAAGATTATGTAATGCTTCATCTTGTTGACCAGCCGCATATTTCAGAAGCTGTATATGAAAAATTGGCTAATGAAGCTCGAAGTTCCGCATGGAAGGTCATATTGCCCTCTTATGAAATGAAAACTGGTCATCCCATTATGCTTTCAAAATCAGCAGTGGAAAAAATTATTGACGCTCCTGCATCAGATAATTTACGGGATGTTTTAAGAAATTTTCATGATGAAATTAGCTACATGGAAATTTTAGATGAATCAATTGTTCAAGATGTGAATACGCGAGAAGAAAAAGAGAAGTATCTTAAATAATCCAAGTTGTGCAGTAAATATTATAATAAGGAAAAATATGATTTATTTAAGTAATTTTTATCCTGTAAAATATGAATATCTAATTATAAATATCTAATTTCTAATAAAATTTCAAATGACAAAGGTAAATACAAGAGATTCGATTTCGAGGAGAGAACTGCCAAATTTGGTGAGGATATGATCGAATTTTAAAAACGGAGTATTATATTATAAACCACAAAATACACCAGTCTTCGTTGCACTACACCTTGGCAGGCGAAAGACGCGGAAAAATTAAAATGAAGCTTTATAGAATATTTTTCTTAAACACTATTTTCGTGCTTTTAGCCTGCCCCGTTGAATTTGTTTTTTATTCGACTAGGGTGCCTTTCGCCTGTTACGGCGGAGCATGGCGTAGCCGAATGGTTAAAAATTTATATGTAGGTGAATCAAAACATTGGTTGAAGATAATTTCAAAAGCAGTTCCTCAATTAAATGATGAAGAAAAAATTACTTTGACATCTATCTGCTAGCTGGCGGATTAGTTGACATTAGAAATTAGGGTTTAGAAATTGAATTAATTCTAACTCATCTTTCAAAGAATAAATATAAAGGATAAATATGGTTTTATTTAGTAATTTCCACTCCTACGAAACCTCAGTTAAATAATATGGATACCATAGAGAAAATTTATAAACTCAAGAAAGAAAGTATTCCCTTTGTGATAGCAACTGTTATTGAAATTGAGGGGTCAACTCCCGGGAAAACTGGATTTAAAATGATTATCACAGCGAGTGGAGAAACCTACGGAACTGTTGGGGGTGGAACAATCGAAAAACTTGTTGAGAAGGAAGCCCTGCTACATCTGAAAAGAGGTATCAATAGCACGAAAGAATATGATCTCCATGCAGGCAAACCCTCTTCCGGAGAATTAACCGGAATGATCTGTGGAGGTAAAATAAAGGTCTATTTTGAAACACATGTACCCAAACGTAAAGTATATATTTTTGGTGGCGGACACGTCTCTCAGGCACTTGAAAAGTTCCTTCCTTTAGAAAAATATTCAATCGTAATTATTGACAGTCGCGAAGAATTCTCGTCAAAATTATTGCACCCATTTGCCGATGAACATATATGTGAAAATTATGAAAGTTTTCTAGGGGATTTCGAACCGGAGATCGGTTCTTATGCTGTCATTGTTACACACGGGCACAGGTTTGACTATGATATATTAAAAATGATCCTCAAGAAAAATCATGGACTAGAATATATTGGTATGATAGGATCAAAAATAAAAGTGGAAGCAACTCTAAATAAAATAAAAAATGAACTTGGTGACGTAAATTTGGAAAATCTATATTCACCCATAGGAATTGATCTAGGTGGTTCATCAGCTTCAGAGATCGCGCTAAGTATTGCTGCGGAAATGCAGGCAGTTGAGTATAACAAGAAAGTTCCGCACATGAGGGGCGTTTTAGATAAATGAATAAACATAACGAAGTTCGCGTTGATGCCGCTTCAAAAATTGCAGGACTAGAAAAGTACACAAGAGATTTACAAATTGAAAATGCTCTGCTAGCAGGTACAGTTCGCTCTTCAAAGGCACATGCGCGAATCAGCTCGATCTCCTTTGATGAAAAGTTTGATTGGTCAAAGGTGACAATTCTCTGGGCAAAAGAAGTGAAAAACAATTATGTCGCCATTATCAAAAATGATATGCCCTATCTTGCAGAAAAGGAAGTAAATTATATTGGTGAACCGATTCTGCTTATAGCTGCTGAAAATGAAACGATACTCATAGAAGCGAAAAAGCATATTAAGATCAAATATGAAGAGTTGGTAGCAGCTACAACGTTGAAAGCAGCTATTGATCGGAATCGAACCGAAGATTTGTTCGAAGAAATTCTTCTTGAAAATGGTGAGCCGGAAAAAGCATTTGAAAATGCAGATTCGATTGTTGAGGGTATATTTGAGACAGGATTTCAGGAACATGTGTATCTCGAACCACAGGTCGTTGTCGCCATACCGGATGGAAACACAATTCATATCAAGGGTTCGATGCAATGTCCGTATTATGTGCAAAATGCTATGAATGAGCTTTTCAAGGGATCAGAAATAAAGGTGGATGTTACCCAGATCATGACAGGCGGCGCTTTTGGTGGTAAGGAGGATTTTCCATCTTTGATTTGCGGACATGTCGCCCTGCTTGCACTGAAAACCGACAGACCGATCATCCTGAGTTATAATAGAGAAGAAGATATTCGGTTCACCACAAAACGGCATCCTTCGAGAATTCATGCTAAAGCAGCGGTGAGTTCTGATGGAAAAATTCTCGGGCTGGATATGGATATTCTACTCGATAGTGGCGCCTATACTACACTGAGTCCAGTTGTGCTTGCACGAGCTGTGCTCACGTCTTTTGGCTGCTATAGAATTCCAAATGTACGTATCCATGGCAAGGCAATAAAAACCAATATTTCTCCCTGCGGTGCTTTTCGCGGCTTTGGTGGACCTCAATCATTGTTCGCTATAGAGATGCTCATGGAAAAAGTTGCAAAGACATTAAAAATTCCAGTTTGGGAAATTAAAAAATCAAATATGCTTTCTCTCGGCGACATTTTGCCGACAGGTCAGCCAATAGATTATAGCTATGGTCTGCCTCAATGTGTTGAGAAGGTTCTGAAAAGCTCAGAATACGAAAAGAAATATGATGAATTCCAAAAATATAATGAAAATGAATCTGCTAAGGCAGGTATTCTTAAAGGCATAGGTATTTCTCTTGCTGTTCATGGCTGCGGTTTTACAGGAGTTGGCGAAAATCGTATCAAGGCGATCGCAGAGATGGAGCTTCTTAATGATGGAAAGGTACTCGTCAAAACTGCAAATACAGAAATGGGACAGGGAGTCGATACAGCGTATAAAATAATAGTGTCAGAGAAATTGCACTTGCCATTTGGTGATATTATTATTGAGGAAAAAAACACTAGCAAAGTGCCGAACAGCGGTCCAACTGTTGCTTCCCGCAGTACGATGATCGTTGGCAAGCTGCTACTTGATAACTGTGAACAAATTCTCGACGCATTGTCATTAAATGATGTTGAGTTCTCGTCTCAAGATTTCAAAGAAGCAGCAATAGAATATTTCGGAAAACATGATTCGCTCGTTGTACAAAAAGAATATAAACATCCAAATTTTATAAAGTTTAATGAAGATACATATAAGGGATACGGATACCCGGTCTATTCATGGTCAGCAAATGTCGCCGAAGTGGAGATTGATCTTACTTCATATCAGGTCGAAGTTAAAAAGTTTTACTCCGCACACGATGTTGGAAAAGCAATTAACCATCAACAAAGTGAAGGACAGATTCAGGGCGGTATCATTCAGGGTATTGGTTATGCAGTGTATGAAGCATTATGTATACAAGGTGGAGAAGTTCAGAATAGGGGATTCCGCGATTATATTATTCCTACAATTCAGGATATTCCGGAAATGTATGTGGACATTGTTGAAGAATCCTATTTTAATGGACCTTACGGGGCAAAGGCGCTCGGCGAACTTCCCTTTGTTGGAGCTGCGCCTGCAGTTGCTTCTGCGGTGAGTTTTGCAATCGGAAAAATTGCAAGAAAGATCCCGCTAACTCCTGAAGCAATAGCAACATTGATTGTGAATAAAAATTATGAATATTGATTTTTTAGTGAACGGAAAACCTGTTTCGGTCGAAGCTGAGCCGCTTGATCGGCTTTTGGATATATTGAGATACAAGCTTGAATTAACCGGCACAAAAGAAGGATGTGGCGAAGGTGAATGTGGTGCATGTACTGTGTTCATGAATAATAAGCTTGTTAATTCATGCCTTGTTCCTGCGATGCACCTGCATAATGCCAATGTTGTCACTATAGATGGCTTGCGGGATTTTGATTTTTTTAGATTTATCACAAAAGCTTATGAAGAGAATGGTGCAGTTCAGTGTGGTTTTTGCACTCCCGGATTTGTCATGTCAACGATAAATCTTTTGCGAAATTCGTCTGAAAAAAACGTGAGCGACGAAGAGATCAAAGAAGCTTTTGAAGGTAATATTTGTCGCTGTACGGGATATGATAAAATAATCAAATCCGTAAGACAGTTACTTACAATGGATATTATAATCCTGGAGAGATTTTATGAATAGCATGCAATACTACTCTCCAAATACTTTGAAGGAATATTATAAAATATTCTCTCAAATTGCTGACAAAAAAATCCTCATTTTTTCGGGTGGAACCGACGTGATGATTGGAAGACATGATATATCGCAGGATTATGTCATTATTGATATTTCCGGATTAGATGAACTTAAAGGAATTGAAAAAAAAGAAGATAAGATCATAATTGGCTCGCGCACAACATTGAATGAACTTTTATACTCGCATCAGATACAGAATGACATTCCGATTTTGAGCAAAGCTATCAAAACAATGGCTTCTGAACAGGTGCGCAACAGAGCAACTATTGGCGGTAACATTGGAAATGCGTCGCCTGCCGGTGATACGATCACTCCGCTTGTAGTATTGGAAGCAAGGGTTGAAATTTTTTCGCCTGAATCCCGTGTAGTTAGAATAATTCCAATAGAAGCACTTTTCTGCGGTCCTTGTGCTACAACCTTGAAAAAAGGCGAGATCATCACAAAAATTATTATTCCACTTTCTAAAGATAAGGATGTATTTTATTATTTCAGGAAGATCGGACAGCGAAATGCGATGACCATTACAAAGGCGTCTCTGTCGGCGATTACGAAATATTCTGATGGTAAAATTGAATGGATAAAGCTCGCTTCGGGCAGTGTGTCTCCTGTAGTAAAAAGGATGAGTAAAACCGAAGAATTTCTCAAAGGGAAAGAACTCATTCCTGCTGCAATAGATGAAGCAAAAGAAATGATTGCGAAAGAGATTTCTCCCATTACTGATATTCGTTCCACAAAAGCATTTCGGGTGCTGATAACAAAAAACCTTCTGAAAGATTGTCTTTCTGAGCTTATAAAACGACATTAATTGTAAAAACGCAGCAGCTAAGTTTTTATCATCGCCAACAAATTAATACGAAGTTGAAATATTGAAGATACAAATTTTCTTGACAGTTCATAGCACATGAAAATTCAAAGAGATAACAACTGTAAATGAAAGGCAGGTACTCGTGGCATCTGAACAAACTCTCTGTCTCATCAAGCCCGATGCAGTAATAGCAGGAAATATCGGACATATCATTACATCGATCGAAAACAATGATTTCACAATTCGGAAATTAAAAATGCTTACAATGAGTCGTGAAACTGCAGAGAAATTTTATTCTGTACATAAAGGGAAGCATTTTTATGACAATCTTGTTGAATTTATGACAAGCGGTCCAATCGTTGCGATAGTGATCGAGCGCGAGAATGCGATCCTAGGTTTCAGAGAATTGGCAGGCAGTACGGATTCCCGGGAAGCTGCAAAAGGTACTATTCGTCGTTTGTATGGTACTGATAACCAGAAAAATGCAGTGCACGGATCGGATAGCCCTGAAAGTTTCGAATATGAACAAGGGGTGATCTTCGAGTCATGAATTTGTCCAAGAAGGTTAATAAAGTAGCATTGCTCAAAGGCGGCACTTCCGAAGAACGGGAAGTCTCCATCAATACATGTAATGCAATTGAGAAAGCTCTGATAGCACTGCACAAAGAAGTATTGGTTGTCGATCCGGCAGATTTTGTGAAAAATAATTTCCTCAACTATCTGAAATTTGTGGATCATATTAAGAAGTCCGGAGTTGATATTGTATTTATCGGTTTGCACGGCGGTGATGGAGAGGACGGCACATTCCAAAGATTATTCGAGCTTGCCTGCATTCCTTTTGTGGGCTCATCCTCCGAATCAAGTTATATCTCGATGAATAAGAAGATTTCTAAACTGCTGGCTCAGAATCTTGGGGTGCCAGTTCCAAAAGCTCTTTATTTTCGCAAAAATGGGACAAGACCATCATATAATGAAATAAGTACACAGCTCGGACAGAGATTTGTCATCAAACCAAATGCATCCGGCTCATCGGTCGGCGTGACAATTTTGAATAATACCGATGGATTTGATGCTGCTCTCGAACTTGCATTTTCTGTAAATGATGATATTCTTATCGAGGAATATATTCCCGGCAGAGAGATAACTGTAGCAATGCTTGGAAACAGAGCTCTTCCTGTTGTAGAGATCAAACCGAGTGGCGAATTTTATGATTATGTCCACAAATATACTGACGGATACACCGTGTATGAAACGCCTGCAAAATTAACTCAAAAGGAAGCTGAAATCGTCTTAGATTACGGCGAAAGAATTTACAAGGAATTCAAATGCGCTGACTATGCACGTGTCGATTTTCGATTCGATGGGAAGAAATTCTGTTTTCTCGAATTGAACACACTTCCCGGCATGACCTCCTTGAGTTTAGTGCCCATGGCTGCAAAAGTTGTCGGCATTTCATTTGAAGAATTAATAAGAAAATTAATAGAAAGAGATTTTGAATGATCTCATCTCTAACACGGATAAACCCTGTAGGATAATTATTTTAACGAGGTAAATCCAGCATGATAGCTATCCAACAGGGTAAACCGAAACCAAAGAATTATCAACGAACCTGTCTTCGTTACACTTCAGTCTTCGCTACGCTACGCCCCGACAAAACGCCACGGCAGGCAAAACGAACAAAATCTAACAAAAAATAAAAAAAGTTCGTTGTTGTTAGTGTTTGCCTGCTCCGTTGAATCTTTTTTTCTATTCAACTGGAGTTAGATGCTAAAAATTCTTTTGCCAAAATATCACAGAATTATAGAATTAAGTGACTAAGAGGAAGCAATGAAAAAAATTAAATTTAAATTCGTTTTGATCTTCTCAATTTTTGTGTTTGTCGCAGTCATTCTTTTGTCGATGACGCGAATTTACAAAAATCTCGAACTCATCTGGATAGATACGAATTTCAATCTTCGTGGACCGCTCGAAGTTTCGAAAGACATCGTGATCGTCGATATTTCCGACCAGGCATTTGAGGAGCTTGGAAGATACCCGTTTCCGCGGAGTTATTTTGCACATCTCGTAGAAAATCTCAATCAAGCCGGTGCGGCGATCATCATATTTGATATTGAATTCACAGAACCGACACTCGCCAGAGAGGATGTCGATCTCGCTGTTACCTCAGCGAAGTATGGAAATGTTGTTTTCGCCGGAAAATTGAGCGAGAAAAGAACCGGCGCTTCGATCACACTCAGAATTGTACCGCCCATTAAGGAGATCATAGATCGAGATCTGCCGTGGGGTTTGGTTGGTATATCTCAGGATCAGGATGGATTTGTACGTAAATACACCCTCTTCTCAACCTTTTCAGATGAACCCTATTACACAATTGGCGTTGAAGGTTTGAAGATGCTTCTTGCCCAAAAAAGAGGTGAGGAACCCAAGATTTTCAATTCTATCAATAATTTTGTGCTCGGATCCTATGTTATGCCGAAATGTTCCGGCAATACGGTTTTTATGAACTATTATGGTCCGGCGAATACTTTTCCGTATTATCATATAGATACTGTGTTGGATGATAGCACATTTCAGGTTCGCACCGAGGAGAGTTTCGGTTTCGAACTAAATCTTTTTGAAGAGCATCTAAAAGGAAATACTTTTAAAGATAAAATTGTTATTGTTGGCGCATCTGCCGAAGAACTTCATGACCTCTTTCCCACTCCATTTTATAATCCAGGGAAAGGACAAGGGCTTACACCGGGTGTCGAGATCCATGCGAATTTCATTGAGATGGTGCTGCACTCGAATTATTTAAAACCATTCAGCTACCTGTACCTTGTACTCGGTCTGCTGATCCTTATTTTCATTATAAATATTATATTTAATTTCTTTAAGCCCACGATCAATGCAGTGATCGGAGTGCTTCTGATCATCGGTTACCTAATTTTTGTGTATGTCATGTTTTCATCCCATCATACTATTGTGAATGTTACAGAAGTTCCGACTGCGATTTTGATCTCCTTTTTTGGGAATCTTATCATGCAGTACTATATGGGCAGGAAAGAGAAGCTCTTTATCAAAAAGGCGTTCCAGCAGTATGTAGCAAAGGATATCGTTGATATTATCGTGAAAGATCCCAAGCGTCTTAAATTTGGTGGTAAGGTTCAGGAACTCACAGTTCTCTTTTCTGACTTGCGTTCCTTTACAACCTATTCCGAGCAGCATGAGACCCAGGAAGTTGTGGAAATTCTGCGAGAGTACCTGACCGAGATGGTGGATGTGGTCAAGGATAACAGCGGAACGATTGACAAGTTCATAGGTGATGCGCTCATGGCGCTTTTCGGTGTTCCCTATTATTATGAAATGCATGCGTACAATGCGTGCAAAACTGCGTTGCTTATGGCTGAACGATTAAGAAAATTACAAGCAAAATGGGAAAAAGAGGGCAAAGATCCTGTGCAGTTTGGTATTGGAATCCATACCGGTTCGGCACTTGTGGGAAATCTCGGTTCTGAGCAGATCTTTGACTATACAGCGATCGGTGATACCATTAATACAGGAGCGCGCATCGAGCCGATGAATAAAATATATGAAACAAAAAATCATATAATTATCAGTGAAACCACTTATGAAGCAGTGAAAGAAAAAGTTGAAGCCCGCTATCTCGATATAAAAACTCTTCGAGGAAAAGGTAAACCGTTCAAATTGTATGAATTGATCTCTCTCAAAGAAGATGTAAATGTGCAGAAGACGATAGAATAGTGTGATATTTATCAAAATCTTATGTAAAAAAAGAAAAAGTATGAAGAAATTATTGACAACAATAAAAATGATTTGTAATTAAAGATTTAAAACCTATGGAGGACATAAAAATGAAAAAAGTATTTTTGATAATGTTGATTGGGATGCTAGTGGCTTCTTCTTTTGTTTTTACCAGTTGTTCAAAAAAGGAAAATGTGATAAAAATTGGAGCTATTTTACCATTAAGTGGGCCTGGAGCACCTTATGGTTTAGCTGAAAAAGAAGGAATTGAATTAGCTGTTGAAGAAATAAATAAAAATACCATTAATAATAAAATCATTGTCCTTTTTGAAGATACTAAAACCGAGCCAGCTACTGGAGTAACTGTCTTTAATAAATTAACACAAATTGATAATGTCAATATTGTAATAGGAGCGTTAGCTTCTTCTGTTACTTTAGCAATATGCCCAATAGCTGAAAAAAATCATATTATATTAATTACACCAGGATCATCTAGTCCAGATATATCTAATGCAGGTGATTATATATTTAGAATGTATCCATCTGATGATTATCAAGGAAGGATTCTTGCAAAGTGGGCTATAGAAAATAATAAAAATAATATTGCAATATTGTACTTAAATAATGATTTTGGAGTAGGTCTAAAAAATAAATTCATCACAGAATATGAAAATGAAGAAAGAAAAATTATATTAGAGGTTCCTTATGATATGGGAGAGAGAAATTTTAGATCATATTTAACAAAATTGAATAAAAAAAATATTGAAGATATTTTTATAGTAGCTGCCGGGGAAGAAAATGCTAGTATTTTAATCCAAGCAAAACAGTTAGGTTTAAAAAAGAAGTTTTTTGCCCCTGATGCTTTTAAAAATGAAAATACATTGAAAATTGCAGGAAATGCTGCAGAAGGAGTTGTTTGTACTGCACCAAAATTTAATCTAGAAGATGACATAGAAATTACAAGAAAATTTATTAAAGATTATGAATCTAAATATACAGAAAAACCAAATGTTTTTGCTGCATATGGATATACGACACTTAAGATTATATCGAAATTGGTTAATAAATATGGCGATAATATAGAGAATATAAAAAATGCATTATATGATTATAAAGCAAATGAAGTAATTGGTGAAATAGAATTTGATGGTAATGGAGATTTAGTCCCAAGTATAGGATTCTATATTGTCAAAGATGGGAAATTCATTGAATATAAATAAAACAGATTATCTTATTAGTAATCTTGGGTTTCTAAATCAAAAAAGTTAGTTGTTCACAAAATTTTAAAATGTAATTTTTAAGATTAGGTTAATTACAAGGAAATCATATTTTATTAATGGAGTATTGTAAATGTCAATAAGTAAGAAGACTTATGACTACCTCATAAACAAAGACAATCATTTTACTGAGTTTTTGGATGTGTTATATAATGAAGCATGTGAACTCAATAAAAATGGAGATCTTGAAAATAAAAGAAAGAATTTAAATAAGATTAACAATTTAGCAGTAACATTATTTCTTTCTTATTTTGATATTGATGGTATAAATTTTGAAAATGTTGGTGGAAATTATATTGAATATGAATATCTTTATGGGGATCCTAATGATGGTAAAATAAAAAAGTTTGAAATGAATATTGATGGAATTAAAATCATAAAATTTATTGATAACTTCAATGAACAAATCTCTGATGAGAAATTTCAAACAGTTTTGAATAAACTATCTAAAATATTAAATATTAATTCCGTAGATAATACAATGCCTGATGAGGATAATGTCCTTCGTGGTTATATGTTTCATTTGTTTGAATTTATTGAAGAAAATATACACGAAGATAATAATCACAGAAAAAGTGGTATCAGTAACGAAAAGAAGGAAGAAATAGATGAAGAAATTCGTAAATCTCTTAAATACAAATATGAAAATGATTTAAGGTTTAGATTATTAATAAGTGTATTTAGTAAAATAAAGGACAAGATACTAACCGAAAATATTGAAGATGATCATATTAAGATTGAATTTGCATTTAAAGAGAAAAACGGGAGTGGATCTTATTTTTACTTTCCAAATACATTTACAGATTTTAAAGATAATGAAGATATGAAGAAGATGAAAGATATTCCGGAAAAACTTACATTAGATAAGCAACAGGGATTGATTTCAATCTTAAACGAAAAAAACCAATTTGGTTCCGTCTGGACAATTTTCAATGAAGATATTCCACCAACGAAGTTTGAGTATATTTTAAAAGAGAAAAAAATTTGGGATATCGAAAAATATCTGTTTTTCCCCAATATAAATGAAAATAATTGCAACATTATTTTTATAGGGGCAATTCCATTTATTGAATTTGATAATATGTATTTTTCACTATTTATCTTGGGGAATTTTAGAGAAGGTGAGATAAAAGAAAAATTAAAAGAAATTAGAAGGAAAATTGGATATATTAGTTTCTACCTATATTCCATTTCAAATGAAATTAATAATGTAATCAATATATTAAAAGAAGAATCAAAAAAAGAGATATTAAAAAAGCACTTTATATCAGAATCATTACAAGGTAAAGAACTCTTGAAAGGAATTGATTTCTCAAATAAACAAGATCCATATATAATAAAAATTAATAAAGTTTTAGATATATTTTCCAATCCATCAGATAAAGATAAAGAGTCTAAAATTTTTTACACGGATGGTCAAGGATGGTATAGTCAATATTTTAGCTATGCTTTTACTGAAGACATATACGAGATAACATTAAAAGCTGTCAAAAAGCTAACTAAAATAATCTATTATGATAAAGATGATGAATATAAAATTTTAATTAGAATTTTAGACACTTTTTATTCATTCCAAGATAGAGTAAAAGTTTCTGCGCTTGACTATAGGGATCATTTGGTTCATCAATTTCAGGTTTTTCTTATTGGTCTCAAAATTATAACATCTAAATGGGGATATAAAAATATTTTAAAAAACAAAGGTGAAAAAGAGATTAAGGAATTGTGTACTTCCTGGCTAATATCATCTCTTTTTCATGATATTGGATTACCCTTCGAAAAGATAGGAAGTGTAGAAAAAGATTATATCCAAGCCCTTTTAAGCTTGGATTCGAATTCAATAAAATTTGATAAAGTATCTCAAGATATACTTTTTGGAAAAATTAAAAATGAAAACAAAGAATTATTAGAGCTATTGTATGAAATTTTAAAAATATCTCTAACACCGTTAGGAATTGATCCTTCTGAAAAAGAAAAATTTTACTGGTTCTTTAAGAAACTTTTTATCGAACAAAGAAAACATTCTATTACATCAAGCTTATTTGTAAAACATAATATACTAAAGAATTTGAATTTAGTTGATACATCCAAATCCGAAATTATTTCTTCAATACTAATCCATGACAAAAGTGTTTGGATGGAAATAGCCAAAAGAAGATTGAATTATAGCGATATTAAAGCTTTAACTTTGAAGTTAAAATCTATTATTGATGATTGTGATTTAACTAAAATGGAACAATATAATACAATAGAAAAATATGATGTGAATAATCTAATTAAAGATTTTAATGATGATGAGACAAAAAAAAGCGAAGCATCAAAGAATATCAATAAGTTACCATACTGGAGATTTGTATTTTATCAGATATTTAGGTTTAACTCGATATTAAAATTATCTTCTGAAAAAGAATGGAATCACAAAATTAATCCCAATAGAAATCCCATTCAATTATTATTACTCTTAAGTGATGCATTACAAGAAAGTGGTAGAGATTTAGAAAAAGAGACAATAAATTATGAGAATCCAATAATTAAGTTTGAAGATAAAAATGATAATTTGATAATAATTTTAGAAAAGAATAAAAAAATTGAAGGGAAGAAAACTGATCTTCTATTTGCTAAAATATATATTGATCTATATGCTCTTCAAAAATTATTTGATAATTGTTTTAATTTAGATTATATTAAGGCTGATAAAAAGGCTGATAAAAAGGCTGATAATAAGATTGATGATAAGATTGATGATAAGATAATAATCACATTAATAAATTTGGAGGATAAATGAATTCAGAAAAAAAATTCGATTTTTCTTTTCCTGGTCAATTTAATATGAAAAAACCAGAAAGGCTGGACAATAAGGAAAGTGAATTAAAATATGAGGGAAAGAAAAGCGAAATTAAAAAATGAAAAGTAATATTGCATGATAATCTAAATTAATGTTTTTCATATTTCCTCCACAATGGATACCAAACCAGCCATATCTCGCACCCTATTTATTATCATCAAGAGCAAAAGCTAAAGGTCTTGAGTGTGAAGTAATAGACCTAAATCTTGAATTCTACGACTATTTTTTAAGTGATGAAATAAAGATTGAATTAAAGTTTTCTTTTTTTGATATTCAAAAATTACAAAGTATTAATTCAAAAATAAAAACTAAACTAAATTTTAAAAACAATTTCGCTTCTTTTGATTTGATAGACTCTAAATATAAGTATATCTTTTTTAATTCGAAAGAGTTATTGAAAGCATTGTTTGATAAAGACAATTATTTTACTCATTTTTTTAATGAATATTTGAATAAATTCAAAATGGATAATAAAATAATTGGGATATCAATAATAACTTATAATCAATTATTACCTGCAATTACTTTATCATATATTGTAAAAAAGAAGTTTTCTAATACAATAGTTATTCTAGGAGGAAACTATATCTCACGCATTGCTGAGGAATTATGTAAAGAAGGAAAAATTTGGGAATATATTGATGTTATAATTACTGACGAAGGAGAATATTCAATTGATTACATTGTGGAAACTAAGTTAAAAAATGAGAAAATTAATTTATTTGATATTCCCAATTCGATATCTAAAAGTGGAATAGATTCTAATCAAAACCCTATTCCTTTTAATATGGATTCTTATATCATTCCAGATTATTCTGAAGTAAATCTTGAAAATTATTATTCGCCATTTCCTATAGTTACAGTTGAAGCAAGCAGAGGTTGTTATTGGTCCAAATGTACTTTTTGCGAAACAACGGAAATAAGATTTAGAAAAAGAAAAGTAAAAAGCATAATTGAAGAAATTGAAACTTTGTATTTAAATAATGGAGTAAGATATTTTTCCTTTTCTGACTTAGCTTTTCCTTCCGAACTTCTTTTTGATTTGGCAAAAGAACTGATTAAAAAAAAATTGAATATATTTTGGAAATGTATGATTAGAGCAGAAAAAACATTTCTTTCTAAAGATTTGGATATTTTATATATAAGTGGTTGTAGGATGGTTCTTCTTGGAGTTGAATCTGCAAATAGGACTATTCTAAAAAAAATTAAAAAAGGAATTGAAATTAAGGTTGTTAAAAATCTAATTAAGAGATTAAATGAAAATAATATCTGGGTTCATTGCTATTTTATTATTGGCTTTCCTGGAGAAAAAATTTCACAAATCATTGATACATTAGAATTTATAAAACAAAATAATAAATACATTAATTCATTTACAATCAGTAAGTATATTTTATTAAAAGATTCCGAAATTTATAAAAATTATCACGATTACTCAATCTCAAATATAGTTATTGATGCAGAACAAAATCTACAAACTGCATATTTTGATTTTGAAACTAAAACGAAAGATTCAATAACTCCAGAAATAATTGAGAGAATCAAAAATCTATTAGAAATTCATCCATACGATTATATTATTTGGAATGGTCTAGAAATAAATTATCTATTTCTCTATATTGTAAATGAAGGAATAGATTATTTTAGAAAGAAGATTATATGATTGGTCAATTGTTAACAAATTCATTTATTTCAAGTTCTGTATACTTATCAATAGCTATCAGTTTTTCAATTATCTATTCAACTAATCGTTTCTTCCACTTTGCCCACGCAGTAATCTTCACCTCAGGCGCTTATTTTGCATTTCTTTTCTATAAATTACTCGGTTTCTCAATCTACATTTCCATTCCATTAGCAATAATATTTGCAATCATTCTCGGTTGCTCCATTGAGTCTTTCATATATAAGCCCTTACGTAAAAAAGGTACATCCTCAATTGTAATGCTTCTTGCTTCACTGGGAATTTACATCTTCCTGCAAAATCTTATTTCAATGCTTTTCAGGGACGATACAAAATCCATTCGTTCAGGGGTAGTAAAAGAGGGCATAAATATTTTTGGTGCTCGCATTACTCCTATTCAAATTGTAATCATTTTAACTGCAATTGTAGTAACCGTTCTAATTATTCTGTTCTATAAGAAAACACAACTCGGCAGGTCTATGCAAGCTGTCGCGAGCGATAGGGAACTGGCGGAATATACAGGCATAAATACAAACCGTGTAATACTGTGGTCCTTTGCAATCGGTTCCGGTTTAGCAGCACTTGCAGGTATTCTTGTTGCATTGGATGTGGATATGACACCCACAATGGGAATGAACGCCCTGCTCATGGGAGTGGTCGTAATGATCGTGGGTGGAAATAATATAAAAGGTATGGTGTGTGCAGCTTTGCTTCTCGGTTTCGCACAGAACTTTGGCGTGTGGTATATAAGCTCGCAATGGAAGGATGCAATTGCTTTTATCATACTGTTAATATTTCTATTGGTCAAGCCGGAAGGTTTCTTCGGCAGGAAAATGAGAAAGCAAACGGTATAAGTATAATGTTAAACGTTCGGTTACTTCATAACTTTCTAACCCATGTCGGATTTAGGTTTCGGGAACTGGATTATTATATTTCACGTCGCTCAGAGTCATACTTTATAAATTTATTATATTACAATACAATTTTCCTAAACTCGACTCGAATATTGTTGATCGAAAAATCGACATGATCGATCAGATCGATCGGTATATTTTGAAAATGTATTGGACAAAAATGTTTTCTTGAGTTTCCGAAATGTGTTCGATAAATATATCTGTTCGGTCAGACCGAACAGAAAGAAATTTCACTCATGACCATCTCTCTTAAGGGGTAGAAGTGATAAAATTTTCTTGACATAAAATGATGTGTTCAATAATTGCGCATGTTCAATCAGATTGAACGTTAAAATATATTGGACGAGTGTGTAAAATGAAAAATGAAGAAAATATCCTGAATCGTTGTCTCGAAAGATTTAAAGCATTGGCTCCTGTCAAAGAGATAAAAATTAAGAAGAATGAAATAAATAAAAAAAATCATAGAATAGATGGTATATTAGAAGTTCATATCAATAAAGAAAAATTGCTTTTTGTGTATGAAATTAAGAGAATAATCAAACGGCCCATTCCCGAACAATTATATATATATCAAAAGAATATTAATGAAAACTTCATGTTATTTGCCGAATATGTAAATCCGTCTATTGCTGAAGATCTGAAAAAAAATAATGTAAATTTTATCGATTCTCAGGGTAATGCGTTTATACATATTCCGAATCATCTTTATATTGATGTGCAGGGAAATAAATTAGAAGTTCCAGAAGAAAAACAATTAACAGCGATATTCCAATCCAAAGGACTGCATTTATTAACTCTGTTATTGACACATGAAGATGCAATAAATTATTCTCTTCGAGATTTAGCTCGAGCTTCCGGTATTTCATTGGGTAGAACCGGGACTATTATGAAAGAATTAAGGAATCACGGATTTATTATAAAAACCTCTCAAAACAAATTTGAGTTCAGCGATAAAAAAAAGTTATTCGAAAAGTGGATAGAGAATTATGGAGAACGATTACGACCGAATCTTTTGATAGGAACGTATAAAATTTCTCCTAAAACGGATATTCAAAAAATAGCTCAAATCCTAAAAAATAGAACTATTGATTTTGCTTTCGGGGGTGAAACAGGAGCAGAAATTCTATCTCAATATTTTAGAGCAGGTTGCATCGATTTGTTTATTCCGGAAGCAAAAATGTTGGATGTGATCAAACATATAGAATTAGCGCCGTCAAAGGAATATAATATACGTCTTTTTAATTTATATTCGGATGAATTGTTATTTAAAGATAAATCTTTTTCTGTTCCCCTTTTATTGCCTATAATGATGTATGCCGAACTTCTTTTTCAGGGAAATGATAGAGCAACTGAAACAGCAGAAATGATCTTTGATAGATATATAAAAAAGATGTTTAAATGAAATTAGAACCTGAATTGATCTCGACTCTCAAGGTGCTCGATAATTACTTTAACGAAAAGGGAATTAATTACGCCTTGATAGGAGCACAGGTTCCCCGCATACTGATCGATTTACCGGTAGCATCAGAACATCGACCAACTCAAGATATTGATATTACGCTTCAATCGTATTCCTGGAAAGATTTCGAGGAAATAAAGCAAGAACTTTTCAATTTAGGATTTAAAGAAGATCGTTTTGAATTGAGATTTATATTTCAAGATACGATTCTGGATATTGTTCCCTATTTAAATAGTGAAGTAAATAATGGTATCCTAACATTACCCGGTTCGGGAAATACTCTCAATGTTTTTGGGTTTGATCGTCTTCTGGAAAACTCAATAAAAATAGAAATCCAACCGAATTTACATATTCCAGTTGTTCCATTACACATTTTACTTTTCACCAAAATTTTAGCTTTTTTGGATCGAGGATTAAATCGTAATATAACTAAAGATATTGAAGACATAATTTTTATTTTTCAAAATTATGAATCATTGGAAATGAGCGAAAGAAGGTTCGATGCAACTATTCCTTTGGAAGTGAATTATGAAGATCGGGGTGCATTCTTACTGGGGGTTGACCTGAAACAATACCTGCAAAAAGAGGAACAAGAGTTTGTCGTTTCTTTTCTTGAACACTTTCAAGATGAATTTTCAACTATTATTCAGAAAATATCTAAATATGATACTGCTAAGAGTAGAGAAATAATTAATCTATTTGATTCTTTCAGGAAAGGATTTGGGGTATGATTTATCTTTTACACATTTTGATCTTAATCGGCATATACGTTATTCTCTCAGTTTCTCTAAACTTATTAGCCGGTTACACGGGAATCCTTTCCATGGCACATGCAGCTTTCTTCGGGGTAGGCGCCTATGTAGCTGCTTTGCTGGCTCTCAATGTGCATACGCCTTTTATTTTTAATATAATCGTTGCGTTCATTGCAGCCGGAGCTTTCGGTGCTATTGTTGGAATTCCTTCATTGCGAATAAAGGATGATTATTTTATTATCGCAACCTTTGCGTTCCAGATCATCACTTTCAGTGTTTTAAATAATCTTGTTTCTTTTACTGGCGGTCCGATGGGGCTTCCCGGAATTCCGCAGCCGGTAATTTTCGGATTAAAGATCGATAATCACTGGAGTTTCTTAATTCTTACAACAGTATTAGCAACCTTCACATATTTTATCGCAAATAGAATTGTCTCTTCACCTTATGGTCGTATTCTCAAGGCAATCCGCGAAGATGAAGTATTTACTCAATCACTTGGTAAGAATGTTGCAGCTTTCAAAGTGAAGATATTTATGGTGAGTGCTGCCCTGGCGTCAATTGCAGGAGTTCTATATGCTACGTATATAACTTATATCGATCCCACCAGCTTCACGGTTAATGAATCTATTTTTATAATCTCAATAGTAATCATCGGCGGTGCGGGAAATTTGAAAGGATCTGTTGTAGGAGCGATCGTTTTGGTCATGCTGCCGGAATTACTGCGTTTTATCGGGTTGCCCAATTCTGTAGCTGCGAATATCAGGCAAATGTTATATGGTGGGCTTTTGGTTGTATTTATGTTGTGGCGTCCGCGGGGCTTTATCGGAGAATACAGTTTTAACAGAAATAGTAAAAATGAATAATTTTTTAGAGATCAAAAAATGTAATAAACATTTTAATGGCATCATTGCACTCGATGATTTTAGCTGTACTGTAAAGAAACAAGAGATCGTTGGTTTGATCGGTCCAAACGGAGCGGGGAAATCAACGCTTTTTAATGTTATTACGGGCTTTATTAATCAGGATTCGGGCTCAATATTTTTTCATAAGAAAGATATTTCAAAAAAACCGGCATATAAGATCAATAATCTTGGGATTTCAAGAACCTTTCAGGATCTCAGGTTAATACGACAAATGACTGTTCTGGAAAATGTGCTGTTATCCTTCAGCAAACAGCCGGGTGAACGTCTTGAAAATATTTTTCTTAGAAATAAAAAAGTAAAGGAAGCAGAAGTAAAAAATAGGGAAAAAGCTGTTGAGTTGTTGGATTTTGCAGGTTTAAATGAAAAGTCATATGACCTTGCAAATGATCTGTCTTACGGGCAGCAGAAATTATTGAGCATAGTTTGCTGTTTGGCTTCTGACCCCAAATTGTTATTACTCGATGAACCGATCGCAGGTATCAATCCGGCTATGATCGATGAGATAATAAAGATAATAAAAATGCTTCCAGAAGAAGGAAAATCTGTGATCATCATAGAGCATAATATGGATGCAATTACAGAAGTGTGCGATAGAGTTATTTTTATGGATGCAGGAAAGAAGATCAGCGAAGGCACTCCAGAAGAAGTGCGGAGCGACCCAAAGGTAATTGAAGCATATTTGGATTAGAGAATTGTATGTTAGAAATTAAAAATATTGAAACCGGTTATGATAAGAAGCAAGTGCTGTATGATGTTTCGCTTAAAGTCGCTGATGGTGAGATAGTATCTATTATTGGACCTAATGGCGCTGGCAAATCCACGATTTTAAAAGCGATATGTGGAGTGCTGTCTTTGTGGGCTGGTGATATTGTATTTAATGGTCATTCCATAAAAGGTAATTCAGTTGCACAAAATATCAAAAATGGTCTTACAATTGCTCCGCAGGGAAACAGGGTATTTGATGAACTCACTGTCAAAGATAATCTCGAACTTGGCGGGTATTTGTTACACAAAAATAAATTGCAAAAAAGAATTGAGCAGACTTATGAAATTTTCCCTGTTCTGAAAAAAAGGATGAAGCAGCTTGCCGGCAAATTGAGCGGTGGCGAACAGCAGATGCTTGCTATAGCGAGAGCGTTTGTTCCAGAACCAAAACTCCTGCTGCTCGATGAACCGTCATTAGGATTAGCTCCGAATTTACTGAATGATGTGTTTGAAAAAATTACAGAGATAAATAAAATATCGAATACTTCATTGTTAATAGTAGAACAAAAGGTAAATGAAATATTGAAAATTTCACATAGAACCTATTCAATCAAACTAGGGAAGATCGCATTTGAGGGAAAATCAAAAGAATTGGTTGGTAATACCGAAAAATTAAGAGAATTGTTTTTGTGAAAAATCTACACTAAATACTGAAATATATCTTTTAAAGTATCAAGATAATAATCCGCTCCCTTAAGATACTCTTTGGGGAGCGTTGTTGCAATGGCTGCAACCTTTATGCCCGCATTCTTCCCTGATTCGATCCCAAGTGGAGCATTTTCAACAACTAGGCATTCATCCTTCTCCAATCCCAGCTTTTTTCTGGCGATCTCATAAGGATCGGGATTCGGCTTTGCTCGTGGAATGTCATCTCCGGTGATGATCACATCAAAAAGTTTTAACTCATTTTCCGAGAGTGCGTGGTTCATGTTCTTCTTGGCACATGCAGTTACCAATGCAAGAGTATATCCCTCTTTATGAAGTCTTTTTAAGGTTTCTTTTGCTTCAGGATAAAATTGCACATCAACAATAGAGCGGTAATATGCGCGTTTTGTTTCGATAAAATCGTGACGCTGATCTTCTGGAATTTCAATGCCTGCTTCTTCTATCAGGAGTGGAAGGATTTCTCGTGAGCTTCTTCCTTCATGAAGAAGGACGGTGAGTTCTTGGACCTCACCGCCCCATCTGCGAAACATTTCAAGCCAGGCAAGAAAGTGAAAATGAAGTGTGTCGACAATTACACCATCTAGATCAAAGAGAATGGCTTTAACCGGCATCTACGTCTGTGCTACTCCTTCTTCTTATTACAAAGGAGAAAAGCAATGGTAAAGAGAACAAGGGTGTTCGCGAAGTGAATGAAGTTGATGCCCTTGGTCACTCCAAGGAACGGAATAACGTTGAATAGACCCATGATACCAGCGAAGATGACCATGATCACAGCGAGAATACCGCAAATCCATACAAGTATTTTCATGTGTCCCCCTTATGTTTTTTTGATGCTTCTGCACCATTTATTTATTTAACATCTGCTTTGCAAGATTGAGGAACTGCTGAGCTTCAGTGCTGTCCGGTTCGACCTCGAGCCATTTCTGTGCATAGGTAACAAGATCGGTATAATTTTTTGTGTTGCTCAGACAGTAGCAAAGATACTTGAGCGCTTCAATGTTATTTTCAAACACTTTAATTACATATTCTTGAGTAGAATTTATAGCCAAATAATATTTACCCATACCTCTTATAATGGAATAATCTTTGTTTTTACCAATTACATTTGCAACAATATCAACAAGATTACCATTATCGTCATAAATTGATATTGAAAAATTACCTTCTGAATATTCGTCTGGCTTTGTGTCCCATTCAATTTTCCATAATTTACTTTTAATGTTGAAATTGTTAGTGTTTTTCATTGCATTACCAACCCATTCATTAATTTGTTTCCAATCCCAATCTACAACATCAATAATTTTCATATAATATTCAGCAGCTTTACTGAAATTTTTTTCATTAAAATATATATCAGCTATATTTTGAAGTAATTCCTTATTACTCGGATCGATTGCAATAGCCTGTTTTGCATAATCCATTGCTGCTTCAGTATTTCCAAGTTTGATTTCTCCAACCCAGACATTATACAGCCAGTCAATGTTTTGAGGTTCTAAATTATGAAGAACTAAAAAATATTCAACAGATTTATCATAATCACCTTGATTAAAGTAGATTGTGGCAATTCCATTAAGTGCAAAAATGCTTTCCGGGTCTTTATCATAGATTTGAAGATATACATCAAGAGCTTTATCAATATCGCCAGCATGCACATAGGTATCGCCGAGAACTTCAAAAGTTATCATGCTGTCCGGCTCGATCTCATGAGCTTGATTGAGCTTGATAAGAGCTTCTTGATAATTTTCAGCGTTCAGTGCTTCAAGTCCCTGATTGTGGAGCTGGCTCCAGGTTGCAAGGTAGATAAGATCAACTTCTTTTTCCTTCGCAGGATCGGCTTCTAATGCCTTTTTTGCATATTGATAAGATTGATAATAATCTTCCTTGAATTGTCCGAAAATTTGGGACATGAAGAGGTATGCGTCTGCATTTCCTGGATTGGCTTCAATTTCTTTCTTTAGATTTTCAATGGCTTTGTCCGGATCGTCTTCATCTCGGATGGCTAATCGAGCTGTTCTCATATACATGCTTTGACATGCAGCAAGAACCAGTACAGCAATAACTACCAAGAATATTGGAAGATATTTTTTCATTTGTTCTCCTTTTTAAGAAAAATTTTCTGAAAAATCCGACTGGCGGAGAGTTCGTCAAGAATTTTCAAACTGTGACGATACCCTTTTGACCCAAAGAGTGAGATTGTCAATTTTTACCACTTCGATGGGTTCGTTCATATCAATTTTGCCTTCTGTGGAGATTGCAGTCCAAAGTTCGCCACGAACAAAAACCTGTCCTTCAGGATCGAGCACAGTTCTTGCGAGCCCTCTTTCACCGATCTCACCCTCTCGTCCTGTGGTCACTTTGCTTTTATGAACTTTAACCACAAGCGTGGCAAGTAGCAGAAAGAACAGTATCGTAAAGATAGCGACACCGATTATGAGAGAAAGTGAAATTCGAAGGAATGGCGCTTTGGACTGGATCAACATCATAGAGCCCAGTACGATACCCACGACACCTCCTATCCCTAATATTCCAGAGGATTGCACCTTAATTTCAAGTATGATCAAGATGAATCCCACTGCAATAAGTAATAATCCTACAATATTGATCGGCAGACTTGAAAGCGCGAAGAATGCAAGCAGCAGAGAGATTGCGCCGAAAACTCCAGCGAAACCGATTCCCGGAGAGGAGAATTCTGCAATAATACCGTAAATTCCAAGCATGAGGAGAATATAGGCAATATTGGGATTGCTAATGTGGTATAAAAATTTTTCTATGAAATTCATTCTATGAGGAATAACATTTGCATGCTCAGTACGCATTATAAAAACCCTGTCATTTTTGATTATTTCAGAGGAATCGATTTGTTTGAATAGTTCTTTTCTTGAAGCAGCAAGATAATTTATTACGTTCTCTTCCAGTGCTTCTCTTGCATTAAGGGATAGACTTTCGGAAACCATCTTTTTTGCGATCTCTTCGTTTCTGCCTGTTTTCTGTGCAATGGATGCAACGTAGGAAAGCATATCATTGACCACTTTCTTTTCCATGGTTGAGTCTATCTTTGCCCCTATAGAAACAGGATGAGCAGCGCCAATACTCGAAGTGGGAGTCATTGCAGAAATATCGCATGCAAGCATAATTATTGCTCCTGCAGATGCAGCACGAGCACCTTCTGGAGATACGTATCCAATAACCGGCACATCAGCGTTCATTATCTTTTGGATAATTTCTCTCATTGAGGTATCGAGTCCGCCAGGTGTGTCAATTTCAATAAGAACTGCTGCATCGTGTGCCTCTGCAGTTTCGATCCTGTCTATAATATAATTTGCAATTGGCGGTCCGATCGTTCCATCAACCGTGAGGAGATAAATTTCATCGATAGTAGTTTGTGCGTGAATAATAAAAGGAAGAAATAAAACAAAGATTACAATAATAATTTTTTTCATTTGAAACTCCACAAAAATAAAAATTACCTATTATAAAATGTCAATTATTTCTTAAAAAAATATCATTAACCACGAAAAAAAATTTAGAAAATGGAAATTTTAAAATAAATTTAATTCTTAATCTGCGTGGGACTGCGTCATATTATTCCTACCAAAAAATTAAAAAATTATAAAACTTTTCGTGTCATTTCGTGGGTAAAATTCTTTAATGCGCTCACCATTCCAAAAACCTTGACATTAGAACTGCTAAAAAGTGCAAAGGTTGCATGAAAAAAGCTGAAATCCTCTTTAATAATATAGCTCCGCTAGTTGATGGAGGGCAGTATTATTGCAAGTGGGAAACCGACCTTCCATTCAAAATATATGTCACAATTACAGGACTAAACGAGACATCGAAAGTTTTTCTGAATTTCAGAAAAAAAGCAGAAAAGAGTTGGCTGCAGAGTATAATGAATTCGATCGGGCAAGACCGATTTGAAGCGGCAATCAAAACAAAGGAAACGGGTTTGTATGAATACACTTTTGTTGTTGAGGAGGAAGATGGCATCATAACTCATAATCGAATATATGAAGTCTATTTTGATCGACCACGAGCGCGTTTTGCTGCGTGGTATGAGATGTGGCCCCGTTCACAAGGAAAGATAAAGGGCAAAAGTGCGACCTTCGATGATATGATAAACCGGCTGCCTTATGTGCACGATCTCGGATTCGACACAATATATCTTGCGCCGACCTATCCCGTTGGAAGGACAAATAAGAAAGGTCCAAATAACTCGCTCAAAGCAGGTCCCGATGATCCGGGCAGTCTATTTTCTATCGGTAATGAATATGGTGGTCATAAAGCAGTTAATCCGGATTTCGGAACAATGGAAGATTTCCATCGATTTATAAAGGAAGCAGCCAAGTTTGGGATTGAATTGGCTATAGATATTGTCTTTACGTGTTCCCCAGACCATCCCTGGATAAAGCAATATCCCGAGTGGTTTTATCATAATTCCGATGGAACGATCAAATATGCAGAAAACCCACCAAAAAAATATGAAGATGTGCGTCCGCTGGATTTCGAATGTGAGAATTATCGGGAATTATGGAATGAGCTTCGAGATATTTTCCTTTTCTGGATCGAACAGGGTATTCGTACATTTAGAGTGGATAATCCTCATACAAAACCGGTTGAATTCTGGAAGTGGATCATAAAAGAAATCCACAAAAAAGATTCCGGTGCTATCCTGCTTGCAGAAGCATTTACAGAACCCAAAATGATGAAGCTGCTCGGAAAAGTTGGTTTCACACAGTCCTACACTTACTTCACGTGGCGCTATAACAAGCATGATTTTACAGAATATATGACAGAACTTAGCATGACGGATATGCAGTATTATTTCAGAGGAAATTTCTTCACTAATACACCCGATATTCTGATGCCTCTGCTTCAAGAAGCTGGACGCCCGGCTTTCATGCAGAGAATTGTACTGGCGAGTACGCTCTCCTCTGTGTATGGAATGTATAATGGTTATGAACTCTGCGAAAATAAAGCGATTCCGGGCACGGAAGATTATCTGAATTCAGAAAAATATGAATACAAAGTCTGGGACTGGGATCGACCGGGAAATATCAAATATTATATCAAAAAGCTCAACCAGATACGCAAACAGAATGTCGCATTACACTATTATCGAAATCTCTCATTCTATGAATCGTCAGATGATAATATCCTTTTTTATGGGAAAACATCCTATAACAACGAAAATACAATCCTCGTTGCAGTCAATATGGATGCTTATAATGAGCACTCTGGTGTTTTGCATTTGCCCTTAGAAAAATATGGCATTCAAGCAGTAGAAGAGTATACGATAGAAGAATTGTTATCAGGAAAAACATTTACACAAAAAGGTAAGGAGTTATCAATAACTTTATCGAATGAGGATCCTGCATGGATTTTCATACTACATAAAAAATATTAGAAAGGTTCTTATGAAGGTTACATTTATTTCAAAAGAATATCCGCCGAATGTTTATGGCGGCGCAGGAGTGCATGTTCGGTATCTTGTACAGGAACTCCGCAAAATGATAGATATAGAAGTGAGAAGTTTCGGAGATCAGGATATCAAAGAAGAAGGATATCGCGTCAAAGGATATTCGTCTCTTGGAAAATTGGAGGGGGATCCCCGCATCAGTAAAGCTCTGGATACTTTTGGGATCGATCTCTCGATCGTGAATGATGTCATGGACTCCGATATTGTTCATACACACACATGGTATACTGCTTTTGCAGGATTTCTCGCTAAGATCCTATATGATAACAAATTCGTGCTTACCTCACACAGTCTTGAACCGCTTCGTCCCTGGAAAGAAGAACAGCTCGGAGCAGGTTATAAACTCAGCAGTTGGGTGGAAAAACTTGGCATCGAGAATGCGGACAGAGTTGTGGCAGTTTCAAATATGATGAAAGCCGATATCCTTAAATATTTCAATATCGACGAGAAGAAAATTGCAGTTATATACAATGGTATTGACACAAGCAAATGGAAGGAAACACTCACAGATTTCACGCTTAAAGAATATGGCATTGATGAGGAATTTGTGCTTTTTGTAGGCAGGACCACCAAGCAGAAAGGAATGATCTATCTCATTGAAGCAGCGAAAGATATCAAAGCAAAAGTTGTATTCTGCACAAGCGCACCCGACACTCCTGAAATCGAGCAAATGCTCACAGAAAAAATGCAGGAAACTACCAATACCCTGTGGATTAACAAACTGCTAAAAGAAGAGCAGTACATAGAATTGTACAGCAATGCCTCAGTCTTTGCATGTCCTTCCATCTATGAACCTTTTGGTATCATAAACCTTGAAGCAATGGCGTGCAAAACTCCTGTCGTTGCAAGCAAAGTTGGCGGAATAAAGGAAGTAGTCGTGGAAGGTGAAACCGGATTTTTCGTTGAACCTGCCGAGCCCAAACAGCTTTCCGAGAAGATCAATAAGCTGCTTGAGGACAAAGAGTTAGCAAAGACATTCGGAGAGAATGGAAGGAAGAGGGTAGAACAGTATTTTGACTGGAAGATAATTGCAAGGCAGACAAAAGAAATGTACGAGGAATTGCTCAAAGAGAAGTAGAAGAGTTTCACATGATTCATTACAAACTCGATTTAATTGACATAATTTTGCATGAATCATGTTTTCCTTTGATATGAAATCATTGTTTTTGAGATATATATGAATAAGTTATTACTGATTTTTCTAACATTGATTGTAGCTTTTGCACTTAAAGCAGAAAAATATAAAAGACACAAAAATAAATTCAGTATATTAAGGAGTCAAACATGAAAAAATCTACCATGGTTTTAATTTTGGTGCTTGTACTGACAAGCTCTCTTCATGCAGTAATGGGTTTGAATGGTGGGATTTCCCAAAATTCTCATTCCGATCAGAACAATGCCGATCCTTTTGATATGAACAAGCCAAATGAATACTTCATTGTCGGTGGATTAAAACAAAATTTAATCATTACTTTCCAAGTTGATATGACATTGCAGATATGGAATGGTTGGTTTGTACCCGGTGTAGATACATCGGCAGTAAGCGGCTCCATGAACGGATGGAATAAATGGGAGCTTACCGATGTTAATGGTGATGAGATTTATACTGGAGAATATTCATTCTATGGAAGTGTCAGTGATGTGATCGAATATAAATACCGAATTAATGATAATTTTGAATTATTTGATCTACCGAATAGAAGTTTTACGATTGATGATACAGTAACCACAATTCCTGTTGTATTTTATGATGATTTCAATCCAAATCATCCTACCAATCTTACCGCAACTGTAAATGACACTGATGTTGATCTTGATTGGGATGCACCCGCAACCCTGGATGTTGAATATTACAATCTTTATCGTGATGATTCTGTCTTTGCCCTGGTGTATCATCCCACCACAAGCTACACTGATACTTCAGTACCATTTGGAAATCATGTGTACTATGTTACAGCAATGTATCCTGAAGGGCAATCACTTCCTTCCAACACACAAACTGTTTTTGTTGGACCAAACACACCTCCTATCGCAGATGCAGGCGATGACCAGATCGTGATCGAAGGACATACAGTATATTTGGACGGCTCCGGTTCTTATGATCCCGACGGGCTTCCGTTGACCTATCACTGGAGCGGTCCTGCCGGCATAGTATTTTCTGATTCAACTGCAGTTGATCCTACTTTTATTGCACCGCTGGTGGATGAGGATACTATCTTTACTCTCTCTCTTATCTTGTTTGATGGTGAGTTATATTCTGATCCCGATTATGTTGATATTACTGTTTTGAACAGCATGCCACCTACTGCAAATTTTTCCGCATTTCCTTTTACTGGCTCAATTCCTCTTGAGGTGACCTTTACTGATGAATCCTATTCATATATCACAGACTGGAATTGGAACTTTGGTGACGGGGAAACAAGCGATGAGCAGAATCCCGTTCATATCTATACTTCAGATGGAATATTTTCTGTAGCTCTCGCAGTTACAAATTTCTTTGGAACGGATACCATTACAAAATGGAATTACGTTCACGTAGTTTCTGTTCAGCTTGATTCTCCTACGAATCTTACATATGTGGTTAATGTCGATGATGTAACCCTTGATTGGGATGCCCCTTCCTCCGGTGCGAAGACTCTAAGCTTTTATAAGTTATACCGCGATGATACGGTGATTGTTGCAATCTACCCACCCACTACAATGTATAATGATATGAATCTACCGATAGGTGAGTATGAATACTTTGTTACTGCGGTGTACACCGAGGGAGAATCTTCACCCACAGACCCGGTAACAGTAAATATTATAGATAATCCTCCTATCGCAGATGCAGGTCCTGATCAAACAGTAGATGAAGGAGATTATGTTCAGCTTGACGGCTCAGGTTCATATGATCCTGAAGGACTGACTTTAACTTACAATTGGACTGCTCCGGCACAGATCACTCTTGATGATCCGGCAATTGTGAATCCAGGTTTTACTGCTCCTCTGGTAACACAGGACGAAGTTTTCCCGATTGAACTCATGGTGTTTGACGGCAATTCATGGTCTGATCCCGATACGGTCTTTATAACCGTTCATGAGCTTATGGATGCAGGCGATCAACCTCAGAATCTTGATACAGCACTTCATGCAAATTATCCTAATCCCTTTACTTCGGAAACCTCAATTTCTTTTTCTCTGAAAGAAAATTCGCAGGTTAAAATTGAGATTTATAACATAAAAGGCGAGCGCGTATCTACTCTTATGAATGAAAATTGTGATTCTGGAGTTTACTCTTTCCAGTGGGAGGGCATGGATTTGAGTGCAGGTATTTACTTCATAAAATTGATGGTTAATGACAAAGTAACCGATATCCACAAAACAATAATTCTGCGGTAAGATAAGCAGTATAGATTATAGACTCGAATGCATAATCTGTTTTCGAGTCTTTTTTTTTGCAGTCCTCCACACTACCAAACATCAAACTCTTTATTAATGGGATTTAAAGTCCCGATATTCTCAAATCGCAATGCTTGAGAATTGAGTGCAATAACTTGACATAGGTTTACCGACACAAATGTCAGAACATTCTTAAAAGGAGTTTTCGATGTTTGCTCGGATAAAAAAGTTAGACAAAATTCAGTAATAACTATTGGAGAAAAACCAATGACAACTTTTGTTCAAGAAGAAACTAAACCACAAAGCGGAGTTTTTTCTGTCACCTTTGAATATCAACCTCTTACCGGTGGCAAACATGACGTGTATCTTGCCGGTGAATTCAATAACTGGTCGGATAAAGATATACAACTTGAAGAAGATAACGGAATATACAAAACAACAGTTCAGCTTCCCAAAGGAAAATTTACCTATAAATTCGTTGTGGACGGCAACTGGGTGACCGATGAGAATGCAGCTGAATTCATAGGCGATGGTTTTGGTGGACAAAATTCCGTTGTATTCGTGGGTAAAAAAGAGGACATAGAAGCTCTCTACAAAGTTGAATTTTTTTATAGACCAGATAAAAAAGGTGTGATCGATGTGTACCTGGTAGGATCTTTCAACGGGTGGAATGCAAAAACCAACAAAATGGAAGAACAGGACGGGGTCTACAGTACGACCCTCCTTCTCAAGGGTGGAGAATACCAGTATAAATTTGTCGTGAACGGTACGGACTGGGTCACAGATATGAGCGTGTCCCGCTTTGGTGATGACGGACTTGGAGGACAGTATTCCATTATAGACGTTGACGAGCGTTTTCCAAAAGTTCAGATCGAAATGAGTGATGGAAATGTCATGACATATGGAATCCCGACCGACCAATCACTGGAAACGATCAATCCACTCTCAGATACAAAGATCGAATTCAAAGCCCGGGCACACAGAAACGACCTCGAAAATATCTATCTCTGGAAAGACGGAGAAAAGATCGAGATGGATTTTGTGGATGCGGATGATACGTTTGATTATTATCATAAAATAGTTGAGCTGGATTCACCGGATGATGAGTTTGATTACTACTTCATTTATGTCGATGGTGGGAAAGAATTCTATCTTCTCAACGGTGCTTTGACCGAAAACTTTGATGAAGATATGGTATTTCATTATTCAAAGGATGCAATCGAGCCGTTCTTTACACCGGACTGGGTGAAGAATGGCGTTATCTACCAGATTTTCTGCGACAGATTTTACAATGGGGACAAATCCAATGACCAGGATTTCACAGAATGGTATTATGAAGGTGTAAACCAACCACCTGCACCCGGAAAGAAATTACCTCCGAACAAGCAATACTTCCACCTGGTTGATGATTGGTATGATATTTCCAGCTTGAAGAGCAATCCGTACAGGCATGACGGAAAGCCGGACGGGTGGTCTTTTTATGGTGGCGACATCGAAGGTGTGCGACAAAAAATTGGCTATCTTGAAGATCTTGGTATTACGGTGATATATTTCAATCCGCTCTTCGAAGCAAAATCCAATCATAAATACGATGCAGTAGATTATATGAAACTCGATCCTCATTTCGGAACTGCGGAAGAATTTAAAAAATTTGTAAAAGAAGCTCATGAACACGGAATTCATGTGATCATAGACTGTGCTTTCAACCATACAGGTGAAACTTTCTGGGCATTTCAGGATGCTCTTGAGAAAGGACCGGATTCACCTTACTGGCACTGGTATGAGATAAAGAAGTGGCCCCTTCCTGATCCAATTCCTGCAGGTTTCAATCCCTCAGATTATTATGAATGTTGGTGGGGTGTTGGCGAAATGCCGGACCTGAACTGGGACCTTACGCTGCCTAATCCAGCAGAGAACAGCATAAAAAATATTGATGATGCTGATCCGAACTGGGATGTGGTGAACTATGTTCTCGATGTTGCAGATTATTGGATCAAAGAAATGGATTGCGACGGTTTCCGCCTGGATGTGCCGAATGAAGTTCCATTCTGGTTCTGGGAACTGTTCCGCGACAAAGTCAAATCTATCAAACCGGACGCCTATCTTGTTGGCGAGATCTGGGGCAATGCAACAGATTGGGTTAACAACCATTATTTTGATGCGGTCATGAACTATGCCTTCTTCAAAGATCCCGTGATGCGCTTCTTTGCAATGAGAAGTTGCACCGCAAAGACTTTTGACAGAGACATCAAGCAGGGCTTGCTTGCATATCCTATCCAGTCTGTGCAATGTATGATGAACCTCATTGACAGTCATGATACCTTCCGGTATCTTGAAACCGTTAAAGGTGATACCGGTAAACTCAAACTCACTATGCTCTTCTCGATGACCTACGTTGGTGCTCCTCATATATGGTATGGCGACGAGATCGGTATGATGGGTGCCCACGATCCGGACTGCCGAAGACCAATGAAATGGAAATATACTGAGGATAAAGAAAAGGTTGCTCTTCGTGACTGGTATAAAAATTTGATTCAAATACGGAAAGGTTTCTCCTGCCTTCGAACCGGGGATTTCCATACTGTGCTAACTGATGGCATGGTTTATTCATATAAAAGAAGTGATGATAACTGCTCTATCACAGTCGTGATCAATAATGACACAAAAGCTCATACGGTGAAGATTCCCTTTAATAAGGAGCAGAAATCAGCGATAAATCTGCTGAATGATACGTCCTATCAAATCATGGATGAAGAAGTAGATATTACTCTCCAGCCAATGAGCGGAGCAATCCTGAAATAAATTTCCCTGAGAAATGCTGATGGCTCAGACTGGGTTTGGGAAGATTATACTGATAACAGAACACTCACAATCGATGATTCTTCTCCAACACAAATTATTGATTCTCCACTCATATTCAGCCAGGAAGGAACCCTTCCTGTCGATCTTTCTGCTTTCACCGCAGTGTATATGAATGAATTTGTAACTATTTCCTGGCAGACAGCTTCAGAAACAGATGTGGTCGATTATAATATTTTCCGTTCCGAAGAGGATGATTTCTCGACTGTTCAAAAAGTAAATGCTTCGATCATTCCCGGACATGGCACAACAACCACACCTCAATCTTATGAATTTACAGACCTTACTGCGGATCCTTATTACACTACCTACTATTACTGGTTAGAGGTTGTGAACTTCGGTGGAACGAACGATCTTTATGGTTCGATCGAGTTCACTCCTGTCGATGTTGACCAGAATGGTGAGATGAATATTATTACTTCCAATCTGCTTCCAGGTTTTCTGAATCCTGTAAATATCGGGCAATCGGTTACCTTTAACTTCTGTCTTGGCGGATTGGAAGGAACAGTTCGTCCTGTGCAGTTGAATATTTATAATGTGCTCGGACAGCGTGTTGCAGAAGTGATCAATGATGACTGTGTGGTGAATAATTACACCGTTGAATGGAATACCGAGAATTTTGGACGCGGTATTTATTTCTATCAGCTTAAGACCGAAGATTATCAAGAAACCAAAAAATTAATGATCGACTGATGATTATACAAATAGACCTGGCTATCACCCCATGTGGTAGCCGGGTTTGTCTTATATTCTAAATCAGCAGCTCATAAGAATTCTATCCTCCATCTTTCCAACACTTGCCATCTTGATCCCGTTTTCACGGGAATGACACACTCCTTATTTCTTAACGTTTAAACGAAATTTATTACACAATCCTCTCTTTGCCTACCTCGGCGTATTATTAGGGAGACTGGTGTTCTCTGCATGCCAAGGCGAAGTGAAACGAAGACTGGTTGTTTAATTCCTTTTCTATATTTCGGGATGTAATTTTTTAGTGAAGTAAACGATATCATTATGCTTGGTATAGCCGGCTTTCTCAAATAAATTCATCGAGGGATCGTTGGGATCATCAATTAGAGTTGCATAAATCTTTAATCCTTGAGATGCCAGCCACTTTTCCGAATGTGCTATTAACTTCTGCGCTATCCCCTTATTGCGATAAATTTTCAGTACTGCCAAACGGTTTAACCATCCTTTGCGTCCATCGTGAGTGACCATGATCGTTGCGACATCTTTGCCCTCACTTGATGCTATGAACACACGTATTTGTGGAAGTTGGAGCTGGACGATAAGATTTTCCTTTGTGTCACGTCCCTTTGATTTATGAGTGAGTTCTGCATCCTTCCAGATTCGGAGGATCGTGTCAAAATCCTGTTGGCTTGCATTTCGAATAGTAATTTTTGTCTCTTTTGATCTATTCATCTTTCAATCTCTATATAATATTTTCACTTTCGTGTTCTTTGAGAATATCCTGCACAGTCATGTGTAAAAAAAAGCGAGTGTGTTTTTCTTATCAAGTTTATGATGGATGAAATAATGAAAATGAGCATTTCTTTTAGACGGCATTATACAATAATGCCTAAATAATCATACAAACTGCGGAATTAATTCTACACTTTTGCTTTTATTGCCCTCTTCATAAATAAGTACACCTAAAATTAATTTAATATATAAACCCCGCAATCAACTGCCGTGAAGCGCTTTGCGCAATAGTCATACTCATGGCGAAAGTTTTATGCCATCTTATTACAATACTGGCACAGAAATTGCAGTATAGATAAAATGGAAAAGAGAAGTAAAATGATAATATATTATGGCAAACTTAAAAAAATTGATACCAAAGGAGGTAGATGGGGATAAGAAAGAATTGACAAAGAGGCGAAGAAATTAAATAAATGATTAAGTTTTGAGGTGGAAGCTGTTTTAAAAATGAAATTGAGCGAAAATAGATATGGAAACAACTCCAAGTGTTAAATTATTGAAAAATATGAAAACGACCTGTTTATTAACTGACAAAGAGCAATTCTATTACGGAAGATCCTGCGAAGGACGAAAAATGAATAATATTTTTTTTACTATAATAATAATGTGGAGTAGTTATGTTTGCTAAAACACGTGCTCAAAATGTGAGTGCATTATTATTCATCATAGTTTTTATAATATTACCTTTTGGCAGAATAGCAGCACAGAATGCCGGACGGAATATTAAAACAAAAACCGACACGATCCTGATTGCCTCAGAACCTGGTTATCCTCCGTTCTGCATTGTGGATGAAGAGGGAAACGCAGACGGCTTTTCTGTAGACCTCATTAAAGCTGCTGCAGAAGTTATGAACCTGAATATCCATATCAAGGTGGGTCCATGGGCTCAGATAAAACAAGAACTGGTAGATGGACAGATCGATGCTCTTCCATTGGTGGGACTTTCACCTGAGCGAGAAGAAGTCTTTGATTTCACCTTTCCATATCATACAATGAATGGAGCCGTATTCGTGAGAAAAGGTACAAAGGATATTAAAATCCTTGAAGACCTGAAGCAAAAAGAAATCGTAGTAATGAGAGGGGATAATGCCCAGGAATTTGTCACCAGAGACTCAATATCTCATAATATATATGCTACAGACACCTACGATATTGCATTCCAGCAACTATCAGAAGGAAAGTATGATGCGGTGATTGCCCAGGAAGTTATGGGATTGCAGTTGCTGAATGAACTTGGTATTGAAAATATCATAGTTCTTGATATTGCATTGGAAAGTTTCAGCCAGGATTTCAGCTTTGCTGTGCAAGATGGAGATACGGAACTATTGGCACTTTTAAATGAAGGATTATCAATAATAATTGCGAACGGGACCTATGATGAATTGCACAAAAAATGGTGGACGCCAATCGAGGAATATAGTTTGTCATTCCAGGATAAACTCTTAATGCTGTTACCCTATATTATCAGCATCATTATTATCATAGCCATCATAGCAATTTTCATTTTGGAAATGCAGGTTAAGAAGAGAACCCGAAATCTTCGCAAAGAAATTGTAATACGCAAGCAAACGGAAAAAACACTTAAAGCAAGTGAAGAAAAATATCGTTCAATATTCGAATCATTCCAGAATATTTATTACCGGGCCAATAATAAGGGAATTATAACAGAACTTTCTCCATCTGTTTTTAAAATCAGTGGTTATAAACCGGATGAATTAATTGGAAAACCGGTTATTAATGTTTATCAAAATACTGCTGATCGGATTTGTTTACTAAAAGCATTAAAAGAATCTGGTAAAGTAACTGATTATGAATTAAAACTAATAACAAAAGATAAAAAAGTTAAAATCGGTTCACTATGTTCTCATGTAATTGTTGGGAAGGATGGTGAAATACAGGGTATTGAAGGTGTTATAAGGGACATCACCGAGCGCAAGCAGGCCATGGAGGAAATCGAGCAACTTGCAAAATTTCCTGCTGAAAATCCGTATCCCGTACTTCGTATTTCTTCAGAAGGAAATGTTCTTTATTTTAATAAAGCCAGCGAACCGTTACTCGAAAAATGGCAATACCTTAAAGAAAAATCTCTTCCCGGCCAGTGGAAGCAGTTTATAATAAAAACCTTTGAAGAAAACATTATCAGAACCACTGAAATTGAAATAGAAAATAAAACTATGTCTTTAACATTTACTCCGATTATTGAAAAACATTTTGTGAATATTTATGGATTAGATATCACCGAACGTAAGCAGGCAGAACAAGAGCTTAAGATTAGTCGTGAAAGGTTAAAAACAGCAACCTCAATTCTACGGCACGACATCACAAATGATCTCACTGTGATCAAAAGCGCAGTTGATATATACCGCGATGAGCAGGATGAAACTATGCTTGACGAGATTGAGATGCGCGTATGGAAAAGTATAGAAACGATACAAAATCAGCGGGATCAGGTGACGTTCTTAGACTCTCATGCTGAATTGGATGAATATAACCTGGAAGAAGTGTTACATAAAATAATAAAGAATTATCCTGATCTGAAGATCACTATTACAGGTAGCTGTAATGCGTATGCAGATAATGCTCTTTATTCCGTATTTGAGAATATCATCAGTAATGCGGTCAGGCATGGGAAAACTACCCAGCTCGATATAGATATTATACAAAACAAAGAACATTGCGAGATCAGATTTAAGGACTATGGTACGGGTGTTCCCGATGAAATAAAAGATAAGATATTTGATGAGGGTTTCCATTTTGGCGAAGCAGGGCATACAGGTATTGGGCTGTATATCGTACAGAAGACAGTCGAAGAATATGATGGAGAAGTAACTGTAGAAGATAATAAACCACACGGTGCAATATTTATTATTCGTATGAAGAAGACGATAGAAGGTTAGATCATGAATAAAGAAAAATCAAATCAAAATGAAACTATTGATATTCACACCCAAGCAAAGCAGAAATTTCAAGAGTCGGAAGATTCACTCAGGATATGTACAACCATTGTGAACGACTCCGATGATGCAATCATCCAGCAGGACTTTGTGGGTAAGATATTAGCATGGAATAAGGGCGCAGAACACATTTACGGATATTCTGCCAAGGAAATTGTCGGAAAGAATATTTCTTCTATAATACCCAAAAATAAAATCAAAGAAGAAGAGCAATTCATAGATAAGATCATTAATGGTGATGTAGTACCTTCATTTGAAACCACGAGAAAAACAAAAGCAGGAAATATTGTAGATATATGGATGGTAGTAACCAAAATTGTTGATGAGGATAGAAATCCAATTGGTATAGCTTCCACAGAGAGAGACATCACCGAACGCAAGCAGGCAGAGGAAGAGAAAGAGAAACGGGCAGCAGAGTTGATCATTGCAAACAAAGAACTTCTCTTTCAAAATGAAGAGAAAGAGAAAAGAGCAGCAGAGTTGATCATTGCGAACAAAGAACTTCTCTATCAAAATGAAGAGAAAGAGAAACGGGCAGCAGAGTTGATCATTGCAAACAAAGAACTTCTCTATCAAAATGAAGAGAAAGAGAAACGGGCAGCAGAGTTGATCATTGCTGATGAAGAACTTCACTTTCAAAATGAAGAGAAAGAGAAACGGGCAGCAGAGTTGATCATCGCTAACAAAGAACTTCTCTTTCAAAATGAAGAGAAAGAGAAACGGGCAGCAGAATTGATCATTGCAAATAAGGAACTAACCATTCAAGGCGAATTGAAAGAAAAGCGAGCAGCAGAGTTGATCATCGCTAACAAAGAACTTCTCTTTCAAAATGAAGAGAAAGAAAAACGAGCCGCAGAATTAGTTGTTGCCAACAAAGAACTTACCTTTCAAAATGAAGAAAAAGAGAAACGAGCAGCAGAGTTTAATCAAATGACCGAAAATTTAGAAGAAACAACTACCTCGCGTGATAAATTAAATGCAGAAATCGAAGAACGTAAGAAGGTTGAGGAATCGCTTATCGAAGTCCAAGAAAACCTTTTGGTTGCGCAGCGAATGGCACACATCGGCAACTGGCACTGGAATATAAAAACTGATATAGTTTGGTGGTCAGATGAGCTTTATTGCATTTATGGTTTGAATCCGGAAGAATATACTCCTTCCATGAATTCAAGCGTAGAAAAAATGCATCCTGATGACCGCGAGAGAGTAAGAAAAGCTGTGGACGATGCACTGAAAGCTAAAAAACCATATGATGTTGAAATGCGTGTGATTAGACCTGGTGGTATAGAGCGTATGATACATGCACATGGCGAAGTTAGTTTTAACAATACTGGCAATCCACAAAGGATGTTCGGGACAGCCCAAGATATTACCGAGAGCAAGCAGGCAGAAGAACGCATATTGCAATTTAATGAAGAATTAAAAAATTCCAACCAGGAACTCGAACAATTCGCCTATGTCGCATCGCATGACCTTCAGGAACCTCTGCGAATGATCTCTAGCTATACGCAATTGCTCGAACGGCGCTATGGAGATAAACTCGATCAGGATGCAAAAGATTTCATTGAATTTGCTGTTGACGGCGCAAACAGGATGCAGAAATTGATTAACGACTTGCTGGAATATTCACGTGTGACCACACGAGGAAAACCGTCTGAGAAAGTAGATGTCTATACCATCCTGGGGCAGGCAATATCCAATTTACAGCACTCGATTGTGGAAACGAATGCGATAGTTACCAACAATGACCTTCCCAAGATCAGAGCAGATGGTGCACAACTTGTGCGAGTATTTCAAAATATTATAGACAATGCCATAAAATTCCATAGCGAAGAAACACCGCGCATACATGTTTCAGCACAGGAAGATAAAAATGAATGGGTTTTCTCAATCAGCGACAATGGAATTGGTATTGATGAACAGTACAAAAACTGTTTGTTTACTATATTCCAGAGATTACACACAAAGGAAGAATATCCCGGCACAGGCATAGGTTTGGCAATCTGCAAAAGAATTGTGCAACGCCACAATGGTAGAATTTGGTTCAAATCTGAATTGGGTAAAGGAACTACATTTTATTTTACCTTAAAAAAATAATCATAGGAGATAATGATGAAAAATAGTAAAATTAACAAGCCTATCGACATCCTGTTGGTAGAGGATAATCCCGGTGATGTGAGGTTGGCAAAAGAAGCTCTTAAAGACAGTAAACTGCTGAATAATATATATCTACACTGTCGCAGATGGCGTAGAAGCTATGGCTTTTTTGAGGAAACAAGGAAAATATGCCGACAAACCAAATCCCGATCTCATCCTGCTCGATCTGAACCTGCCCAAAAAAGACGGCAGGGAAGTGCTGGCGGACATTAAAAATGATGAGGATCTGAAACGAATTCCTGTGGTCATACTGACTATTTCCAGTGCGGAAGAAGATGTGCTCAAGGCATATAATCTCCACGCAAATTGCTTTATAACTAAACCAATAGATCTTAACCAATTCATTAAAGTGGTGAAAGCCATTGAAGATTTCTGGCTGTCCATTGTAAAATTACCGCCACGACCTAAAGGAATAAATATAGAAGAAAAAATAAAAAGTTCAATTATACGCAAGGAGTAAGACATGAATCCTAAAATATGCTTACTATTAGTAGAGAATAATCCCGGTGATATAAGACTTATCATGGAAATGCTGAAAGAAACCAAAAAAGTTGAGTTCGATATCACGAATTCAGCAAAACTCGACGAGTCACTGAAGTTGCTGGACGAAAAGCAATTCGAGGTGATATTACTCGATCTGGGTTTACCTGATAGCCAGGGACTCGATACATTCAAAAAGGTTCGTTCACATGCTCCGGGATTACCGGTAGTGATTCTTACAGGATTGGATGATGAAAGCCTGGCATTGCAGGCAATTAAAGCAGGCTCGCAGGACTATCTTACAAAGAATACAATGAACAGCGAGCTTCTGGTTCGAGCCATACAGTATGCTATCGAACGCAAGCAGGCGGAAGAGGAAATCAATAGGATGGCAAAAATACTGGATATTGCCCCTAATTCAATTACTATTCATGATTTTAATGGGAATTTTATATATGCAAACCAAAAGACCTTTGTTTTACATGGCTATACCAGGGATGAATTTTTTGCTCTTCCATTAGGTAAACTTGATACACCGGACACAGCAAAACTAATTCCTGATAGAATGAAGGAAATATCTGAAAAAGGTGAAGCAAACTTTCAGGTTGAACACATTAGAAAGGATGGTTCCATTTTTCCAATGGAAGTATCTGTTCAATTAACAAAATGGGGTGATACCAACGCTATTCTCAGTATCGCCACTGACATCACAGAGCTCAAGAAGGCAGAGCTTGCCGTAGAAGAAAGATTAAAAGAGATAATCTGTCTTTATGGTATTTCAAAAATTATCGAAACATCAGGTATTTCTTTAGAAGAAATTTTCCGCAGAATTGTTAGACTGGTTCCTGCCTCCTGGCAATATTCCGAAATTGCTGTATGCCGAATCATTGTAGATGAAGTAGAATACAAAGAACCAAACTTCAAGAAAACCGACTGGATGCAAAGCAGTGAGATCAAAGTTGCCGGCAAAAATGTTGGTATTATCGAAATCTATTATCTGGAAAAAAAGTCTGATCTTGATGAAGGACCTTTCCTGAAAGAAGAAAGACTGGTTCTCGATGCTGTAGCAGAGCGCATTGGAAGCATTTTTGAACGCAAGCAGGTGGAAGAAGCGCTAAAACAAAGTGAACATAATTACAGAATGTTATTCGATAATATGAGTGAAGGGATTTTTGTTCTTGATGCTGAAACACAGAAAGTAGTTCTTTCTAATAAAGCAATTGCAAAAATCTATGGATTCGATTCTGATGCAGATACGGTTAATATAAATCCAATTGATTTCATTTTACCGGAGGATAAGGAAGCTGTGTACAAGATCATTGCTGAAGATATGTTTAAAAATGATTTACAGCAGATCAATGAATTCCGCTCGCTTACGAAAGACGGGAGAGAAATATGGATAAGTGCGGTTGGTGTAAGGACGAACTATAAAGGAAGATTGGCAGGTTTAATATCAATTAGCGAAATCACCGAGCGCAAGCAGGCGGAAGAGGAACTGCGGTTTCTCATCGCTGGTATAAAACAAAGTTCTGAGGGCATAGCAATTTCTGACCTGGATGGTAACCTGAGATTTGTCAACCGGGCCTTTGCCATAATGCACGGTTTTAAAGAGACAGACCTTATCGGAAAGAATCTCTCCACATTCCACAATCCCGAACAGATACCATCCGTTGAGTCTGCCAATCGGCAAATTCAGGAGACTGGTGAGTTCGCCGGTGAGATTTGGCATACCCGAATAGACGGTACCGTATTCCTAGCAGCTATGCACAGTTCACTCCTTCGGGATGAAGCAGGCACTCCGGCGGGTATGGTCGCCACACTTCGTGACATCACCAAACGCAAGAAAATGGAAGAGGAACTGAGCATAGCAAAGAAACGTTTAAAGATAGCTAACTCAATATTACGGCATGATGTAACAAATGATCTAGTGGTTATAAAAAGTGCTCTCGATATTTACCAAGATCAAAATGATAAAACAATGCTTGGTGAAATAGAGAAAAGAGTTGAGAAAAGTTTGAAAAGAATAAACATGCATAGAGAACACGAAAATTTTGTTGAGTCATATAAAGAATTAGAAGAATATGACTTAGTAACCGTACTCAACGAAGTAACACAAAATTATCCTGGAATCAAGATAGCTATTTCAGGTACGGGCGAAGTATATGCTGACAATGCAATATCTTCAGTGTTTGAGAATATAATAAACAATGCGATAAAGCATGGAGACACAAAAAAAATAGATATCGAAATAGATGAAAAAGAAGAATACTACGAGATAAGAATTAAAGATTATGGAATATGTATACCAGAAAACATAAAAGATAAAATATTTGATGACGGATTCCACTACGGTAAGAAGGGACATACCGGAATTGGATTATATAATACAGAGAAAACAATAGAAAATTATGATGGAGAAATAGAGGTAGCAGATAATAAACCAAAAGGAACTATTATCATCATTCGATTAAGAAAAATTATAAAGAGATAGAAAAGAAAGATAAATATAATAGAATAATAAAATGATAACACACCCCGTCTTCTGTCTTCATTTCATTACGCCGCGGCAGGTCCAACAAGTTGGAATCCACCCCTCTTATTCCGTCTACTTCCAATCCTAGTGAAATAGAAAACAGAAATTTCAAAGGACAAATAAATTGGAATACGGCGTGATAGGGGGTTGCGGGTTACGAGTGGCAAAATGGATACAACCACTAAGTCTCTAAGACTCAAAGGAAGATAATAATGAAAAAACATAAAACCGAAACGGAATCAAAAGGTTAATAAAATGAACTTGGAGTTTTTATGCCTTGGTGGCAAGATAGATACAGCCACTAAGTCTCTAAGGAAGTTAATAATGAATAAATATAATAATGAAAAAGTAATCAAAAGGTTAATAAAATGAACTTGGAGTCTTTGTGCCTTTGTGGCAAGATGGATTCAGCCACTAAGTCTCCAAGATTCAAAGAAAGATAAAAATGAATAAATATAATGACGAGAAGGAATCAAAAGTTTGAAAGTTAGAAGGTTAGAATATTGTACTCCATACCCCACTTTCTAAACCATATGTGCCTGATAATTTTCAGTTATACTTGACATGTTTTTTTTATATTTGCTCAATCCATACAATCATCAACGGCAATTTTGCCGAAATATTACATGAAGGAGTAACGATGAACGAACAGTTATCAATTGGTAGCATTATTTCAAATGGTTTATCCTATGGCTTTAAAAACATTCTCAATCTACTTGGAGCAATCGTACTATGGGTCTTAACTATTTGGATACCTTATCTCAATATCGGAACAACGATCGGTCTCGTGGGACTAGTTGTGCATATGAGCAAGGGAGAACCTTTTTCACCGACAGTTATTTTTGATGCGAAATATCGAAAGAACTTTGGTGAATTTTTTCTTTTATGCGGTTTCATGATGATCGGAATTAATTTTGCTTCTATGTTATTGCTCATTCCAGGTATCGTGCTGCAGGTTGCCTGGGGACAGTCTCTCTATCTTTTCCTCGATAAAGGGATCAAACCAATCGGTGCACTGGGAAAAAGCAATGATATCACTTATGGTAAGAAGTGGAACATCTTCCTCGGAGAACTGATCCTTATGATTATCGTTGGTATTATCTTTGTAATTGTAGTCGCGATCTTTTCTAAGATCTGGGGATTTCTTGGTGGACTCTTTACATTTATTGGTATTATCTTCATTATCGCTATTGCTATGGGTGCGAAGGCGTATATTTACAGCGTGCTTTCAAAAGATGTCGAACCGGAAACTGAGACTGTATAAGTAGTAAAATTTCATATAACAAATTTTAAGAGAGGAATGAAAGTTTCTCTCTTTTTTTAGTATCTAACTTTTTAATATCTGTGTACTTTTGGGCAAAAAAAAGAAAACTGGATGAAAATTTGCCACGAAGACACCTAGGTACGAAGAACACAAAGATGAGAGAAAAAACTTAGTGAACTTTGTGGTTTCGTGTCTTTGTGGCAACCTTTTTGGTTTCGGTTCATCCCATTAAATCATTTTTCTCTATTTAACTGGGATTTAACCGAGTTAGGTATATATGCAAAATAAAATTTCCCATCTCATCTTTGATCTTTCAGAGGTGCTTATTCGGGGGCTGTTCGGCATTGATGATAAACTTTGTGAACTGCTCGGGATAAAGTGTGATAAGTTGCTTGATAAATTTGGAGGAGAGCATCTGAGAGCGCTTTGCAAGAATGAGATCACGGAAGAAGAGTATCTCAAGGGTATCGTTGCGAAGGAGAAATGGAATTGCTCGACAAAAGAACTAAAAAAGATAATCAGAAATAATTTTCATAATATAATTAGAGAGATGGATGAGCTTGTCGCAGAACTTTCAAAAAGATATTCATTAATACTCCTCAGCGATCATGCTCAGGAATGGATAGAATATATTGAAGAATATCATGGATTCCTTTCATGTTTTTCTAAGCGAATTTATTCCTTTCAAACAGGACATCTTAAAAATGATATTCATAATTTTCAGAAGCTTCTTACTGATCTGAATATTTCATCCGATTCCTGTCTTTTCATAGATGACAGAAAAAAAAATACAGACGTGGCTCATCGTTGTGGTATAAAAGGGATCGTATTCAAGGATCATGACCAGTTGATAAGTGAATTAGCCAGCTTCGGAGTGGTTTTATGAAGAAGGATAACTACTATGAAATTCTGAAAGACCTGTTTTACGCAGGAGTCCAGACGGTTGATCCGTATGATCTTATTCAAGATCATCTCAGGTTGGAAAAAAACACGCTTATTCTACGAAAACAAACTGATTTTACCTTGATCAATCTTGAAAAATTTGATGAGATACTTGTTATTGGAGCAGGAAAAGCAAGCGAGCGGATGGCAGTAGGTATAAATGATATTTTAGGAGATCGAATAAGCGGCGGGTTGGTTGTCACAAAATATGTACATTATCCTCATCTTGGCATGATCCATATTCTGGATACCGGTCACCCTTTGCCGGATAAATGGAGTGTCGAATGTGGTATTGCGCTGCAGGTCAAAGCGCATCGTGCAAATGAAAAAACACTTTTTATATCACTCATCTCCGGAGGTGCTTCGGCATTGATTGAAGTTCCCCGTATCGATAAAGTCGATAATGTCACTATTTCGCTTACGCTTGAAGATGTTATTGCTACCAATACTGCACTCATCCGAAGCGGTGCCTCGATTGATGAAATCAACTGTGTACGCAAGCACATTTCAATGATAAAGGGCGGATATCTTTCTGCGTGGATGTATCCTGCAACTGCGCTTAATTTTATTCTTTCCGACGATGAACTCGACCGCATCAGCGTGATAGGTTCGGGGTTGACAACCTTTGATGAGACCTCTTTTGAAGATATGCTCTGGATAATCGAAAAATATGATCTGGTTAAAAAAATTCCGGAAAATGTTATGAGAATCATTCAGTGGGGAGCGGATGACAAAATCATGGATACACCCAAAACCAACAAGATTGTTTTTGATAAGACCGAGAATGTCATTATTGGGAATAATGCAATTGCCCTGGATGCTGTCGAGGAAATGGCGCATTCACTCGGATTTTATGTAGAAAGAAATTTTGATTGGCTGAAAGGAGAAGCACGAGAAGTTGGGCGGAGACTGTTTCATGAAGCCTTAGAGTTTAAACAAGATATGTCTGTTGATAAACCAATTCTTTTCATTTGTGGTGGTGAAACGACTGTCACGATTCGTGGAGAAGGAAAGGGTGGAAGGAACCAGGAAATGGCGCTTGCTTTTCTGGATGAGATGAAAAAATTCGGAACACGAGCCGAAGGTATTTATTTTCTTTCTGCCGGTACGGACGGAGATGACGGACCTACAGATGCCGCAGGAGCATTTGCATCCTATGAGATTTTACAGACAGCAAGAATGATGGATCTTCCAATGGATGAGTATCTTTCCCGGAATGACTCCTATACTTTCTTTGATTCTTGCGGGTATTTGTTCAAGACCGGTTTGACTGGCACAAATGTCTGTGATATACAATTGATCCTTATTACATAATCCCAATTTTTTTTAGCTTCTTCATCATTTGATAATAGCTTTCAACTTGAACTACTTTCATTCCTACTTTTTCCGCAGCAAGAATGTTTTCGTGGTTGTCATCCAGAAATACTATTTCCTCGGGTGAAAGTTGCAAGTAGTCAAGAACAAATCGGTAAGCGTTATGCTCTGGTTTCCGATAACCTATTTCGTTTGATGGGAATATTTTTTCAAAATAGGGGAGAATGGGCTTGCACATTTCAAGCCACATCGGCACATGGATTTCATTGGTATTGGAAAGGGCTACAATTCTGAATGACTTACTAAGATCCTTCAAAAGTTCGGGAATATTCCTTCGAAGTTGTATGAGAATTTGTTTCCATCCTTTGATAAAATCGCGCTCAGGTATATCTATATTTAGGCATTTCATCACATGGATTCTGAAGATATCGGGACTAATCTCTCCTCTCTCAAATTTTGCATAAGTCTCGTCAAATGGAAAGGCGACATATAATTCCCTGGGATTTATTCCGTATATTTCAGCCCAGTAATCACAGGTATTTTTGGGTGAAATATCAATGATGACATTCCCAAGATCAAAGATGAGGGCTTTGTATTTCTGGGGGGGCATTACTTACCTTTTCTTTTAAATTTGAAAAGGCGGGGATATGCTTTGAGTTTTGGAGATATTCGACGTTTTTCTTTTTTCGGAATAGCCCATTCGCTCATCACGCGCACGTCCTCAAAAGTATAGAGCGCGTTCTCATTATATTTTTTGATCGCAGTAATGACGCTTCGAATGTCTTTTCTTTTCACAGGAAGAAAGATGATCTCCACCTTGCCGGCATTAGCTTCAGCAGGGACGTTTGTGACGCGATAGCCCAATCCGCAAAAATGAGCAATGAGTTCTCTGGCATTCTTCAGTGTGATTATTCTGACCAGCACTATACCCATTGCCAATTTTTGCTCAAGAAAAATACCAACGAAGTTACCCATCGCAAAGCCGCCGGCATATGCGATATAGTTCGCTACATTTGTAAGATTTTGCATGATTTGCCCGATAACGATCAGCCAGATAAGTACTTCAAAAAATCCGATGATAGGTGCAAGGAATTTCATGCCCCTATTCACAAAAATGATTCTCAGTGTTCCGAGAGATACATCGAATACGCGTGATATAAATATCAGAAAGGGGAGTAATGCGTAAGAAAAAGGTCCTGAATCTGCAAACATCAGAATATTAATCCTTTCTATTGTTTTGTGGATTAGATAATTGAGTACATTCTAAAAAGTTAAATTTACGAAATCGAGAAACCGTTGAAACGGTTAATGCATTTTTTTGTTTCATTAACCACCAACTTAAGTTGGTGGTTAATAGGAAGATAGCTAACTCTAACCGATTCATCGGTTTCCAAATATTTGATGCATTTTCTAACATATTTTTAATCACACACTTTTAGAATAAACTCATAATTTCATTTAAGACAAACTTTTTCCACCGATACCAAAGTTCTCGCGGGGGACTTCGTCTATACGGACATAGATATATTTCTCATTTTTTCCAGTAATTTGTGCTGTAACAACTGTCAATCTTTTAATCAAAAGTTGTTTTTGCTCCTTTGATAATTCTACAACATTCTCTAGTGTAATGATCGGCAAAATGACTCCTTAATCTACCTGTTGAATGGCGTCGAGATCAGCCCATTCTTTTAGTAGGTCATCCAATTTATTCTGCAGTGCTTTCTTTTGCTCATAGAGTTCAAGCAATTTTTCGTAATCTCGCCCATAGGAATTGATGTCTTTTTCAGTGTGCTCTATACGAGCTTCGGTTTTTTCCACTTCTTCTTCTATATCCTGAAGCCGTCTCAGTCGGCTTTTTACTTCATTTGCAGCTTTTTTTCGCGATGTATGATCCAGTTGGGAAATCTGTTTTTCCACAGTTATTTTCTTATTTGTATTTTCTTGTGACTTTCGATTTTTTTTCTTTCTGTAAAAATCATAATTACCAGGATATTCATTGAGTTTATGATGCTCGAGCTCGATCACTTTATGGGCTATTTTGTTGATAAAATATCGGTCATGGGAGATAAATAGAATAGTGCTTTTGTAGTCGAGCAAAGCTTCTTCAAGCATCTCCATAGAATCGATATCAAGATGATTCGTGGGTTCGTCGAGAAGCAGTAAATTAGGATTTAACTTCATCAGTATACAAAGCTGGAACCGTACTTTCTCACCACCGGACAGGTCTCCTAATCTTTTAAATACATCATTTCCAAAAAAGAGGAATCGTGCAAGAGCTGTTCGAGCCCTATCTTCCTGCATGGGAAACTTTCTGCGGTATGCATCGAGAACAGATTCATTTGGATTCTCAAAATGTACTTCCTGTTCAAGATAGCCGATATTCAATCTGGAACCCAGCTTCACTTCTCCGGCATCTGGCGTTATCTCATCCCGAATAATTTTGAAAATGGTCGTCTTACCTGTGCCGTTCTTTCCCAAAATACAAATGTGTTCCTGATAATAAACAAACAGATCAATTGAGTCCAATAAGGTGAGATCGTCATAGGATTTTGATACTTCATTAAGTTTTATCACATCCTCGCCTGAACGTTGTGCAGACGAGAGATCAAGTCCCATTTTTTTGGCTTCAGTGGGTCTATCCACTCGTTCCAGCCGTTCCAGCCGGCGCTCCATGTTCACTGCTTTTTTGAACATATCGGGATTATCTGTTCTTGTTCCCCAATCCCGAAAACGCTTGATAGCTTCTTCCATTGCCTCGATCTTCTTTTGCTGATTCCTGAACGCAGAGAATTGTCGTTGTATCTCTTCTTCACGAAGTATGATATACTTTGAATAATTCCCCTTATACGTTTTTGTTTTACCGTTTTCAAGCTCAATAACTTTTGATACAGTTGCATCCAGGAAATATCGGTCATGAGCAACGATTATCGCACTTCCTTTATACTGGGAAATAAATTCCTCAAGCCATTCGATCGATTCGATATCCAGATGGTTTGTTGGCTCGTCCAGCAGTAGGATGTCAGGATGATTAAGAAATATCTGACCGAGCATCACCCTTGTTTTTTCTCCACCGCTGAGTGAGCTGTAATCCCGATGCAGCATTTGATCTGTAATCTTGAGACCGGTGCATACTTTTTCAAGTTTGACATCAATATCGTATCCTTCGAGATGCTCAAAACGCATAAGGAATTTATCATATTTAGAGATTAGTTTTGACTGGGAGCTTTTATCCTTTGTGCCCGAGATGCGATGTTCGAGAACTCGAAGTTCATCACGAAGGTCATAAATATGCTGGCAGGATCGTTTAAGGACTTCGATAACTTCAGTACCTTCAGGATAATCTGGAATTTGCTCGATATAACCAATTGTAGTGTTTCGTGCAATACTGATCGCGCCGGAATCCGGCTCTTCTGCTCCGGTTATCAACCGGAAGATCGTGGTCTTACCACTTCCGTTTCTGCCGATAAGACCGACCTTTTCACCTCGAATAAGATCGAAGGAAACTTTTTGGAGAACTTCATATCCTCCAAAGGATTTTTTTATCGCACTAAGAGTAATATCTTTCATATCAGTAAAATTAATGTATGTTATTGAAGGAATCTGTCAAATCTTAAAGGTCATAATGAGCTCTCATCCATTTTTGCAAGCTGAATTCGCATGACCGTACCCACTCGTCGTGTGTAAGATACCACTGCACAGTGCCTGTGAGATCCTTCATGAAATTGTTTGAAGGTTTCCATCCCGTTTCGTTTTGTACCTTTGAGCAATCCATTGTATAGCGCAGATCATGACCGGGTCTATCTTTTATAAATGTGATATATTTTTTGAAATGATCCTTCTTTTTGTTTGTAAGTGAAGCAACAATTTCGCAGAGCATATTCACCAGTGTAATATTATCGAACTTTTGCTCTCCGCTGATATTATATATTTCTCCAACCTGTCCTGTTTCCAATACCGCAAGCAATGCTTTGCAATGATCCTTCACATTTATCCAATCCCGAATATTCAACCCGTTTCCATAAATTGGAAGTGTTTTTTCTTTTTTCATATTGAGGATCATGAGGGGGATTAGTTTTTCGGGATATTGATTTGCACCGAAATTATTCGAACTTCGGGTAATGATAACTGGGAATTCGAATGACTCAAAATAGGATTGAGCGAGAAGATCAGCCGCTGCCTTTGATGCTGCATAGGGTGAGCGTGGCTTTAAGGGAAAATTTTCAGTAAATTTATCATCTTCTCCAAGCGATAATGAGCCGTAAACTTCATCGGTGGAAATGTGGAGAAACCTTTTGGAAATCCATTCATCTTTTTGCCAGGATTCTTTTGCTGCATTTAGCAGTATAGTTGTGCCGAGTACATTTGTTTGCATGAATTGCATCGGATCGTCAAAGGAGCGGTCAACGTGGGATTCTGCTGCGAAGTGAATTACTTGATCAACTTCATTTTGACTGAAAATTTCTTTCACCAATTTCTCATCTGTAATATCACCTTTTATAAATTTGTAACGGTCGGGATAGTTCTCCTCGATATCAATAACGTTCAATGGATTTCCTGCATAAGTGAGTGCGTCAAGATTCAATATTGAAGAGGAGTTGCTGTTTCTGAGCACATGTCTAATAAAATGTGAACCGATAAAACCGCATCCGCCGGTTATCAAATAGGTTTTCATGAATACTCCGTTGAATCTCTTTCAAGGATTTCCAGTTTTGTTAAAATTATTTGTCAAGAGTTTGATGAAATTTGCAATATTCATGCCGTGCTACCTGACTTCAAATCCGTCTTCCCTCTCCATGTCCGGCTATTAAAATAAAAAGATTGCTAAATACTTGACGTTTGATAACCATAATTAAGCTTACACATTATTTCAAATTATTTCAAGGGAGCAAACAAATGAAGAATTTACGGCTTATACTAATTCTTTTACTTCTTATCGCAATATTTTCATGTGCTAAACAGGAAGTTGTCTTTGTCACAATTGGCACTGGTGGTGTTACTGGGGTGTATTATCCCACAGGTGGTGCTATCTGCCAAATGGTGAATAATAATTTCAAAGAATACGGCATCAAAGCAACAGTGGAGTCCACTGCCGGTTCAGTGTATAACATCAATTCTGTTCTGAGCGGAGATCTTGATTTCGGTATCGCACAATCGGACAGGCAGTACCAGGCAGTGAAGGGCTTATCAGAATGGGCAGAAATTGGACCTCAGGAAAAACTTCGTTCAGTGTTTTCAATACATCCGGAAGCGATAACGCTTATTGCTGCTGATAAAAGCGGCATTAGCAGAATAACCGATCTTGTCGGTGCGCGAGTAAATCTTGGTAATCCCGGGTCAGGTCAACTCCAGAATTCCAGAGATGTGCTCGAAGCTTTTGGTGTGAACGAAGATATGCTCAAAGGGGAGTATGTCAAAGCCGTTGAAGCACCAGGACTCGTTCAGGATGAACGCATGGATGCATTTTTCTATACGGTTGGGCATCCCAATGAAAATATCAAAGAAGCAACTTCAGGTCGCGTCAAAGTGCACATCGTACCTATCGAAGGTGCTCCAATTGATTCATTGCTGGAAGCTTTGCCCTATTATGATAAAGCGATAATCCCTCATGATTATTATGAACTTTCAACCAATACTGAAGATGTGCCGACTATCGGTGTCAAAGCGACTTTGATCACGTCAGAAGATGTTTCTGATGATATCGTGTATGCATTCACCAAAGAGGTATTTGAGAATTTTGATGAATTCAAAACCCTTCATCCGGCTTATGGAACTCTCACCAAAGAAGGTATGCTCAAGGGTTTGACCGCACATGTTCACCCCGGAGCGTTGAAATATTATAAAGAAGCAGGATTGACCGAGCATATTAAGCCGGAGTTGATACAGTAAATATTTCAAAGCTTGATTAGGAATATCTATGGAAAAAATAGTTATACTGACTATATTTTTGCTTGTAAGTACATGTATAATTTTTGCGGAAAACAATCCTATACAAATATCACTAATCACACCGGTTCAGATCGTTCCTATGGATCAGAGTGTTTCGGGTTTACGTTTAAATCTCATTTACGGAGAAAACACATTTGTTAAAGGAATTGATATCGGAGTGATCAACCACACAACTTCGGGACAATCGGTAGGATTTCAACATGGAATTGTCGGGTTGAATAATAAAGATTTCCTCGGGGTGCAGTTGAATGCAATTAATATCACTAATAATAATTTTGAGGGGTGTCAGTGGGGGATAGTAAATTATTTGGTATTTGCCAACGGCTTGCAGCTTGGATTATTCAATTATGCTGGAAAGTTGAAAGGGCTTCAGATCGGCATCCTCAATGTCATTAATATGGGCGGTGCCTTTCCCTTCTTTCCAATTGTGAACTGGTCGTTCTAAAGGTGTAAAAATTATTTGATTAGATAAAGGAGTGTCTGGCAAATGACTTACAAAGATCAAATTCGATTTGAAATAAACAATCCGGTTACAGCAGAAGAACTGATCGAAGTGTTTAAAAGCGTTGAATGGCGAAAGAGCGAAAAGAATATCGTTCAAGCATTTCAAAACTCCTATTATGTCACTGCTTACGACGGTGAAAAACTTGTCGGTTTTGCACGAGCTATATCGGATAATTGCTATTACACGAATATTTTTGATGTGATCGTTCGTCCGGAATATCAGGGCAAGGGAATAGGCAAAAAGATGATGGAAATGCTCAGGAAAAAATTCAAAGGAACCTATTTCTTTCTGACATATACTGAAGGCAGAAAAAATTTTTATGAAAAGTGTAGCTTTGAACCTAATGAAAGAGCGATGTGGATACATATACATAAGTCTTGATATAATAATTCCTAAACATAGGTGTAAATCATATCACCGATCCTGCTTTCAAAATCCTTGACATTTATATTATAGAAAAAATCTGTATAAAAAATAAATATTTAGTAAGAGGTAAGCGTATATGAGAAAAATAATTATTTTTCTCTTCATCTTTTTTATAGGGGGTTCTTCGGTTTATGCTGCCAAAAAACCGGATTGGGTAAACAAGAGACCAATTGATAACAATTCTTATATTGGTATTGGTGTTGCGGAAAAAGATATTGAAACCAGTGAATATATCCAAAAAGCCAAGGATCGCGCACTACGTGAGATCGCTTCTGAGATAACCGTCACGATAAGCAGTGCCACTCTGAATCAAATTCTTGAAAAAGCGGGCGTTGTGAAAGAGGAGTTCGAATCACAAATCAAATCCTCAACTCAGGCGCAATTGGAAGGGTACGAACTGGTCGATACGTGGGAAGACAAAACTCAATACTGGGTTTATTACACATTATCAAAAGAAAAATATGCACAACTTCGCAAAGCAAAGATAGACAAGGCAGTGTCTCTCTCCCTGGATTTTTATTCTAAAGCTGAGCAGAAGAAAGCCAGTAATCAGATAACTGAAGCGTTACAGCTCTATTTGCAGGCATTCAATCCCATCGAACCATTTCTCTCTGAACCTCTCGAAACGATGTATAACGGACAGAATATCTATCTTCTCAATACTATACATTCCTCATTACAGCAGGTACTTGGAACGATCTCTCTCAAGCCAATTCAGCCGGAGGTTGATGCTACAATTGGAAGGAGTTTGGAAGATCCCATTTTTTTCAAAATACTTTATGTGCAAAATCCAATCGCAAATTTCCCACTTCATTTCATTTTTATAAAGGGCGAAGGTGAGCTTATCGAATATGCGAAGTCCGGTGCTGATGGCATCGTATTATGTAGAGTCTCTAATATTCTTTCTGCAGATAAGATGCAGGTCATAAAAGCCGAAATGGCAATGGACAAACTGGTAACTCAGGAAGAATTAAATCCTATTATTCAGGACATCATAAAGAGTCTCTCAATTCCTTCTGCAAATGTGCTGCTAAATGTGACAGGACCGCAGGTTTTCATCGAATCTACAGAACTTAATTTTGGTGAATCACTGGATGTGAACTATATCGAACCCAAGCTGAAAGAGAAGCTTTCTGAGTACGGATACAGTTTTGTAGATATGAAATCCGATGCTGATTATGTGATTGTAATTGATGCACAGTCCAGGAAAGGATCGACAGTCTATAATATGTGTTCTGCTTTTGTTGATGTGACGATTTCGGTCATGGATATGTCCACATACGAAGAAATTTACAAAAATACTTTTTCTAATGTGAAAGGGATCAATACGGATATGGACAAAGCAGGTCTCGCAGCTTTTGATAATGCATCCACGAAGATCTCATTAGAGATCATTGAAATAATGCAATAAATTTTGGAGCTTTAATGAAAAAAATATTAATCTTGTTACTTATGCTCACACTCATGACATCGTTCCTTCACGGACTGGAGAAGTTCTATCAATACTATGATAAGGGAGAGGAGTATATGTTAAAAGGTGACTGGTTGCGAGCAATCGAGGAATTCAAAAGCGCTGCTTCACTTGAATTTGAGGACTCAAAAAAGATGCGCACTTATGGCACGAGATTCATAAAATATTTTCCTCATAGGGAAATGGGAATTGCTCATTTTTATCTTGGAGAATTGGATAAAGCAAAAGACGAACTGGAGCTCTCAATTGCCTACAAGAAATCCAAAGAAGCAGAGGAATTTCTCGAGAAAGTTCTGCTTGGTATTCCTCCGGGGCAGGATATTGTAGCTCAGGAAGAGATCATTGAACAATTGATCGAAGAAAAACCAAAAGAAGTAGAAATCGAAGAAAAGCCGGAAGAGGTCGTGGAAAAACCTGAAAAGAAAGAAGAGATCAAAAAGGAACCGGAACAAGTTGCCGTTATAGATAAAAATGTGATTGAAAGAGAGAGGGACAAACCCAGGCCGATCATTCCAACCTTAAAAAGAGATGAGGAGAGAGTAAAACTCGAACCTCCCAAAGACAAAGTTCCAGTTGGTGCACTCACCTATGATCCGTCCAAAGTAACTCAGGTTGGCTCCCGTCTTTCGATCGCAGTGATGCCATTTGAAACAAAGGGGCAGGCACAGGAATTTGAATTTACACTCATGGAAAAATTAATCACCCAGCTTGTAAATCTAAGAAGATTCAGGGTCATTGAACGCGGAGCAATGGATCAGGTCATGAATGAGCAGGCGTTAGGGATGTCAGGCATGGTTGATGAAGAAACTGCTGTTGAAGTTGGTAAACTTGCTGGTGCAGATGTGATCGTTGTCGGGTCAATAAATATTGCAGAGGGCTTTGGAAAAGTAAGTGCACGCGGCATCGATACTGAAACCGCTGAAATGATCGTTGCAAAAGAGTCTCAAACAAGCGAACCAAGCATGTCGAATCTCGAGTCTCTCGTAGAAAATGTTGCAATTTTGATCTATAATGCGCTACCTCTTGTAGAAGGTTATATCGTCAATACAGATGATAATGTTATTTATCTTGATATTGGTAGCAATGTGGGTGTTCGAAAAGGTACGAAATGTGTTGCTTTTCGCGAAGGTGATGAGATCATTCATCCTATCACAAAAGAGGTGCTGGGCACAAAAGTTACTTTGCTAGGCGAATTGATCGTAACTCAGGTTCAAGAAAAACTTTCCATCGCGAAAGTGCTCGCAAAAGAAGGAACTATAAAAATTGGAGATAAAGTAGTAATTAAATAAAAAAAATAGGAGTATTAAATGAAAAAAACTATCATTATTCTTATTTCGATTTTCTTCTGTGTAACTTCCTTAAGCTATGCACAGAATATTAACTGGAATCTGACTGGAGCCGGTGCTCGGGCTGCAGGCTTTGGTGGAGCGTTCATTGGTGTAGCAGATGATGCAACTGCGATCAGCTGGAATCCCGCAGGACTTACCCAGCTTATTGATCCCGAAGCGTCGGCAGTTATGCGTTATATCTCAGATACATACAAAAGTGATTATTCGGGTAGAAGTGAATCAGAATCTCTCGCACATTTTGTTCCCAATTTTGCAAGTGGAGTGTATCCTTTTAATTTCCCTGGATTGAAAGTCGTGGCTGCCGTGGCGTATCAGCAACAGCTTGATTTATATACAAAATGGAATTTGGAAGAATTTACGAGAGGTGAGGCAACCGGTGGTGCATCCAATATAAGTCTGGGTTTGGCTGCAGAGATTCTTCCAATTTTTTTCTATAGGTTTAGCTTCTAATGTGTGGACAGGTTCGATGTCAGTTGATGCTGATTATTGGGATGGTTATGATTGGATTCCATTCGATTATTCCGAGGACTTCAGTGGTTTCAATTTCAATGCAGGAGCTATGATAAATCTCTCAAATTTAAGTAATCCAATTCCTGTAAAGATCGGTGTTGATTTCAAATCACCTTTCGATCTTGAGGGAGATTTTGGTGAAGGTACAGAAACCATCCAGATGCCAGCAATGATCGGTTTCGGTGCTTCAGTTCAATTGGGAGATAATTTCACAGTCTCTGCCGATTATGAAACACGTGCCTATAAAGATAAGGAAATTTCATACGATGACGGTTCTGAGCCAGATATTATAAGTGACTACAATCTCGACCAAATTCGCGCAGGTGCAGAATTTCTCGTTGTGACTGATTTTGCTGTTATACCGCTGCGTGCCGGTTTCCATACTGTCCCGACTATCTTCTCTAATTATGAAGATTATCCAAATAATCCCAAGGATCAAGTTGTGGGCTCAGGATTTGCTGTTGGTACCGGTTTGATCTTCGAGAAATTTGCGCTTGATGCTACCGCCACTTTTGATTCTTACAAACAGGAACTTACCTCAGGTGGAGACTACAGCCAAATATCCTCAACCATTTTCACACTCTCGGGTATTTTCTATTTTAATTAAACACATAGTATTATCAAATTTAGGGCTTTTGATTTCAGAAGCCCTTTTTTATTTCACTATTCAGGCTGGACTTCATAAAAACGAAGTTTGGATGGAGTTCAGTATGAAGACGATATAATATTGTGTTCTGAATTCCACGCTCCGATGCTCGGACCTGTGAAGTCCAATTCTTGATATTGCTACCTATAAATTGGGGTAGGTGCAGGTTCATCCTGCGCCGGTTATTGAAAGTTACCAACCGTTGCGAAGGTTTTCCGCCAGTGGGCGGACAAGCCGACCGTTCGCAAGGTTTCTTTACCTGTGCGTTCTCACTCCTCTTTTTGGACACCACTTTTCAATAGGACACTTTGAGCAAAAAGGTGAGATCGGCTTGCAGGTGTGCTGTCCAAATGAAACAAGATAATCATTATAGATCTTCCAGTATTTCTTTGGCAGCTTTTCCCGAAGAGCGAACTCAGTCTGTTCAGGTGTTTTAGTCTGCACATAATCCCACCTGTTTGAAATACGGTGCACATGTGTATCCACACAAACTCCAAATTTATCAAATCCTAGTACTATAACCAGGTTTGCGGTTTTGCGTCCCACTCCGGGTAATTTCAGCAGGACATCAAGCTCATCGGGTACTTTGCCATTATATTTATCGAGCAAGATTTTACATACCTGAAGGATATGCTCCGATTTCCTACGATAAAATCCAACAGGAAATATGAGTTTTTCTATCCGCGAATTACTGAGTTTCAGCATTTCGTCAGGGGTAGATGCAGCTTTAAATAATCTTTGTGATGCCTTTGCAGTTACTTCATCTTTTGTCCGCAAACTGAGGATTGTTCCGATCAATATGCGGAATGGATCTTGGTCTCTTTCAGAAATTTGTGAAATGATCGGTATTCGGTTTTGTTTGTATTCTTTTTCTAATAAAGTAAGGACTGTGCCGATATTTGAGTTTTCAATCATGTAGGAATTAGTCTGGTTTCTGCTCGATAATATAGCCGTCGATGGCTTTGATCATATCAGCGAGTTTCGGAGACTTTTTCTTAATTTCCTCATAGGATGCACCATGCATATATTTTTTGCCGGTTTTGGGTTCTTCATACTCGAACACAACCTTTACTGGCGTGTGGAAGTGTTCCGAAAATATAGTTGTGATCTTATCAATATCCTCATTCAGCATCTGGTAAGCAATTCTGGAATTAGTAGAATAATGAATAAAATTATTAGAGATATTCTTTATTGTTGTTTTGGAAAAATGATTAGATATGATAGGCATCTCATCCTGTAATTTCTTTTTAAGAATCGACCATTCTTCATTAATAATTTCCTTAGTGAGAGTGATTTTGAGCTCAGCTTTTTCTTGTTTGACCTCTTCCGTTTTCTCGGAGTGCGTTTTCTTTTTTGTCTGTTTCTTTTCAAACAAAACTTTTTCGGATGAACTTTTTTTCTTCTGGGCAGGTGGTGTAAAAGATGGCATTTGTTGCTGTTGGGCAAAATTTTCAACCTGCACTAATCGACTGATATTAGCCAGTTTAAGCAAGCTGGTTTCAAGAAGAAGAACCGGATGCGATGAGATGCGCAGTTTATCTTTTGTGTCAACAAGTAGGGTGATTGTATAAAGAAGGTCTTCTTCGGAAAAAGATTCACTGATAGGGGATAATGCATCAAGGTCGTCGCTATGTACTTCCTCGGGAATGATGCCGATCTTGATCATGAGTATATTTCTGAAATACTCGATCATGCCGAGTGTGAGCTCATTCATGTCATTGCCTTCTGCTACAACCTGATGAAAGTCCTCGATCAATCCTTTCTCGTCATCCCCAATGATCTTCTGAACCAGCGAATGATACACATCGATATTTACAATACCAAATACCTGTAGCACGTCTTCCTTTGAAATTTTATCCTTACCAATAGAAACGATCTGATCCATCAAGCTCAAAGCATCACGCAGACTTCCATCAGCTTTTTTTGCTATAAGAAAGATCGCAGTATCGTCAAAAGTAATATGCTCTTTTGGAGTAATATTGTTGATCTGCTTAATGATCTGCTTGATCGGAATACGGTGGAAATCGTAGCGCTGGCAGCGAGAAGTGATAGTTGCCAGAACTTTGTGCGGCTCTGTAGTCGCAAAGATGAATTTCACATTTTTCGGGGGCTCTTCAAGGGTTTTCAGAAGTGCATTGAACGCATTTTTGGAAAGCATGTGCACTTCATCAATGATATATATCTTGTACTTTGAACTTTGCGGAGGATACAGAAGCTCATTCTGCAAACCGCGGATGTCTTCCACGCTTGTGTTTGATGCACCATCGATCTCGATCACGTCAACGGAGTTCGAGCGGGTGATCTCCACGCAATTCTTGCACTCGTTGCAGGGAGTATCTGTGGGTCCCTTCTCGCAATTCAATGCTTTTGCCAGAATTCGTGCCATCGAGGTTTTTCCCACTCCGCGCGGTCCGGTAAAAAGAAATGCCTGTGCAATGTGGTCTGTTTTGATCGCATTTTTCAATGTATTTGTGATATGCTTTTGAGCAATAACCTCATCAAAGGTCTGGGGTCTGTATTTTCGTGCTAAAATTATGTATGCCATGGAATAAATTTCATTTGCTGTAATATTATGTCAAAATTATTAGTAATTCCGTATTAAAAACCAAGATTTTCTTTTATGAGAAATATTGTTATCCTATCCGGAATATTTTGCCTCATATTGACTGTCAGGTGATTGCAGATTCGTTCAGGAGAGTCACAGTCGCTGCAAAGACCGGTTACAGCACATGGAGTTTTTCTGCCAAGCCGTTTTGCATTGATGGGAGCGGCAATATCGAAAATCCTGTCCAGTGCCTGCTGCCTATCTAGCACTATCTTGTTCATTCCAGCAAAAAGAAATACTTTCTTCGGACCAAATATGATCGCTGCTACTCTGTTTCCATACCCATCGATATTCACGATCTCGCCTTCGAGAGTGACAGCATTGCATCCTGCGAGGAAGAAGTCGGACATGAGAGTTTTTCTGCGCAGATCAAAAACCTGGTCACGGGAAAGGTCGGGCACATATGGGTTTATGATATTATATCCATTATTTTTAAGATGATCGAACAGACCGATCTCCCGAACTGTCATTGACCCGCCTATGCCGATTGAAGATTCTTTATCCAATTGAGCGAGTGCTTTTTCACGGGCTTCATCACCATTCTCACAAAGCTCAACCAGAAAGTTGTGAGCTTCAAGCGCTTCTTTTGCTTTTTTCAGCATTTCTTGATTGTGCCAATCCACGAATTCAGACATGTTACCTCCATTTCTTTGAAGAGAATTTGTGTTTTCGTTATTTCAACGTCAAGGAATAATACAATCTTTAGAATGATAGACGGAGGATGGATTAAACAAATTTTCTTTCCCATAGTTTGTGAGTGCAGAATTTTTAAAAGTGGAAACCTTGCGAATGGTCGACTGGCCTTCGCAATGGTTCGAATTGTCACCCTGAGCATACCTGAAGCGAGGATGAAATACTGTTATTCGTGATGGGATAAAAACGTTTCTACCCGATAATTTTATAACAATTGACTTAAATCATTAAAGAATCTGGATTCCCGATGGGGCTCGGGAATGACAAGGGGGGACTAATATTCGCTCACTGATGTTTTACACACTGAAACGCAATGAAGGTGGATTACCCCTCTCTCTCTTGTCACGCCGTAATGCAATGAAGTCGGATTACTCATCTCTTCTCTCTCTTCATGTTTACGCGTCAGCGTAAAAGAACCATCTTCCTCACCACCGCATGCCCATTATACTCTAATTTGTATAAATATGTTCCGGGTGCGACCTGCCTGCCCTGCTCATCCGTGCCGTCCCAGACAATTTCCGTTCTTACCCAGAAATCATCCTTTGTTCCATCATACCTTTTAACGAGCTGACCTTTTGCATTATAGATGGAGAGCGTATAATCTTTTATCCTTTCATAATCTGCCGAGATAAATGATATTGTTGTTGATTCCTTAAAGGGATTTGGACTATTGTTGAATAAATACAAATTATGAATAAACGATGTATCCGGTTCGTCTATGCCAATACCTTGATACTCGTATGCTCCAATGTCTATCCTTCCGTTATAAATCCTTTGATTCCCAGCTAAGTCTGTATAAGGTAAATTAAGCCCTGTTGTATCTGGAGTGCCAGCATCTATGCAAGGTGAACCTGGCTGTAATTGATAGTTATTATTGAGTGTATCTACAAACATCGGGTCTTCATCTATGTTACCTTCAAGCCAGTTAATTGTTCCATTGTTATTTGTATTTATTCCATATATACTATCCTTAATATTTGTATAGGAAATAGTTACAGTATCAGGATCCCCGGATGGATAAAAATAAATCTCATCATCAGAGTAATTTCTTAAAATGCAATTTATTAAAGTAAGATTGCTATTCCATGTTTGTCTAATTGCACCATTTGAAGCAGCAGAATTATTACAAATTGTACAGTTTATTAAAATCGGGTCACAATAATCACCAGCTCCACTATGTGTTGATAAGCCACTAACTATACCACCATTGTTATTTGTAATTTCGGTATTGATGAAGATTGGATTACTTTGTACAAGACAACATATACCAGCAATACCATTAATGCCTAGGGTAGTATAGTTTCCATTAATCTTAGAATTAATAAATACAGGATTGCAATTAGAAGTTAAAAATATACCAGGAATATTTTCAGCATAATTATCCGTAATAGTTACATTTTCAAATATTGGATTACAATTATGCCCACAATAAATAGCACCTCCTCCAATAGAACAAGTATTATTATTTAGAGTAATATTCTTTAGAATTGGACTGGAATCTGTATAAAAATATATTCCAGCTCCAATAAAAGCGTTACCGTTCTGTATTGTTAGATTTTCAATAGAAAAATTGTTATCCCCAAATGCACTCCAAATAACAGATGATATATTCCCACCATACATAATTGTATTTTCTTCATCTTCTCCAATAATTGAAACATAACTTCTACAATTAAGAGGAAATATCTCTCCTGTCAAGGAGTGTGAATAAATACCATCTGATAAATGAATTGTATTAGGATTGGTGCTATCAGAAGCAATTTTGGTTAACGCCCATGAAATAGTTTTTAGTGGCTCATTTTCATTTAATCCACTGTTTGCATTATCACCTTCTGAACTTACATATAAATCTTGATTAGCAGGCTCAAGCCAGCCGTTGAGAATATTTAGAGTAAAGTTATTCTCCGGCTGAGTCTGAATAAAATATTTATCAGGTTCTAATACAGTAAAAGTATCTACAATAATATCTGCTGCTGGTACTTCATAAGAACAAAAGTCGCATCCTTTCCCAGCATAATTATTATAAATATTACAGCGATTTAAAGAATTTAAATTTATTGTAGAATCATCTCTAAGATAAACTCCACCGCCATGATAAAGGGCATGGTTAAAGCAAATAGTTGTATTTTCTAATATAATATTAGAGTATCTGCAGTGTATTCCAGCGCCTATTTCAGCATTATTATTTTTAATTATACAACTGCTAATCTTTGGATCGGCATTCATAGAAAATATACCACCACCTCTAATATTACCAAGATTTGATGTTCCACTTCCATTCTGAATAGTAAATCCACATAATACAGCAGTGCTATCTTCTCCACTTGCAAAGGTAACTACACTCCCATTTTGGTTTCCATCAATTATTGTTGAATCAATGTAAGAATTGTTTTGTGTAGCTATGTAAAGACTTGCAAATGTAATGTTTTTACCATTATAATTTATATTTTCAAAATAAGTTCCTGGATAGACTAATACTGTATCTCCATTAATTGCAGCATCTATACCTTCCTGTATAGTAGTATAATCGCCACCTCCATTTATATCTACAATGATTGTGTCTGAAAGAAGTAAAGAAAATGAGAAGAAAAATAAGATAAAAAGAGTTAATAAAAGTATAATTTTTTTCATAATTTGTTTCCAATGTTTAGGGGTAGGGGCAGGTTCAACCTGCACCTCCCCGGGTGTTTTTTTGTTTTAATGCATCAAAACCATCTTATTAATTGCTGATTTCTTACCTGAAATTACTTTATAGAAGTAAATCCCATTTCCTAACTGCTTTCCATTATCATCTTTTCCATCCCATGCAACAGAGACGGGGAGACTGGGAGAGTGAGCGACATTGAGAAATTCTCGCACCAGTTGACCTTTGATGTTATACATTTTAATCTCTGACTTCTCAACTCCTGGTGATGGAATAAATGAAATGGTTGTAGAACTGGTTATTGGATTTGGATAGTTCTGATAGAGGGTAAATTCTTTTGGAAATTCAATTCCCTCTCCAGTTCCTAATCTTACAATTGCATAACTTTTATTATCAAGAATGATTGGCTCTTTTACAAAAGCATCTATCAAATTATGATAAACAAAAGCAGGAATAATACGTTTCTCCTTTTTGCTATAAGTTGCTACCTGAAAGGCAAGTTCACCATCTTCTTTAGTTCCTATAGAATCTTCATCTTCTATGTATGCTGGAATAAATACAGGGAATTCTTCAATAACACTGGCACCGATGCATTCATCTCCAAGAAATACACCTATTTCATCTATACCAGCAACGGCTTCGGTACTATCAACAAATATCGTCATATAATCTGCTTGCTCCTGGTAAGAAAATACAATTGTTTCTGATTTTGTATAAGGATATTCCTCTAATCCCAGTCCCCAAGTAAAGCTACAATTCTCAGAACATCCAACCACATAAGATTTTCCATAGTCAACAGTGCCATAAGCACCCCACCATTGACCTTGTTTTTTAAACATAGCCCAATCTTCTGCTTTGATATAGGTAAGAGTATCCCATACCTCGGTAAAAGCATCGTGAGGCATCTGGCTATATCCAAGGAAATAGCCAATCCAGTTCCCATATTCTGCCTCTGCTTCCAGTGTGATTACTGCATCAGAGTCTTCAAGAAAACCTGAAATTGGTAACTCTGCTTCAGTATTCATCTGGATCTTATAGCCCTCTACACTGCGAAAATCACCTATCTCATTTTCCCAATGATCTACATTCCACCAAATTCCAGGTTCATAACTTTCAAATAACACTTCTGTCAAGATATCAGGGTCTAAGATCGGTGCAAGCACAGTAAGAGCTGTATCTGCTTGTAGTGATAATGTATCGAGCACCGGGAATGAGAACCAGTTCCAGCCTTCATGAAGGATCCTGGAATCATAATTATGGGTTATAGCAGGTATTGCTCCCATATCTGCTCGGGTTCCATCAAAGTCATTATATACTATGTTGGGATTTCCGGTGTCTATGCAGGGACTGCGGACGGTATCATTCCAGGTTAAGGAGTAGTCACCATTGTCGGGATCGGTGAAGCGGGGATCATCAGATATGTTTCCTACTCCCGACCAACCTCCTTGAATATCTGAATAGGTTACTGTAACAGAACCGTTTGTATCTAAATAAATTTCTTGAGGAGTATTATTCCAAAGAATACAGTCTTCTAAAGTCGGACAGGATTCACACCCACTGCATAATCCTCCACCAGAATCGTTCGCAATATTATTACTGATGGTCACATTATTTAAACTCGGACTTGAACCCAGACAATATATTCCTGCGCCTTTATTGTTTGCTGTATTTTCACTTATGATAAGATTTTTTAAGCTAGGGTTCGAACCACTACAGTAAATACCTCCACCAAAATCAGCATATCCATTACTAATGGTAAAATCACATAAAATAGCTGTTGAATCTTCACCGTTCGTAAAACTTACTACACTACCACCAAATGGATGACCACTAATTATTGTAGAATCAATGTATGAAAAATCTTTCGTTGAGAAGAATAAGCTGGTAAGTGTAATATTTTTTCCTGCATAATTAACATTTTCATAATAGGTTCCGGGATAGACTAATACCGTATCACCATTCACTGAATTGTCTATACCTTCTTGGATCGTTGTGTAGTTGCCTGTGCCGTTGATATCTACAATGATCGTCTGAGGATTACGATCTGAAATGCATTTTCGTAGTTCACCCTTATTATGGTGTGAATTTTGATAGACTTTTATTTTGTATTCTTTGTTATTATATATTCTTGAAGAGCAATGAAAAGAAAAAGCTTCAATATCATAAGAAAGCGATAACTCATAATATTTTCTGTTCCCGTATGGCATTTTTTCATATACGGAAAATGTATTTGAACTCCTTATCAAATCAGTAAAAACAACCTCCGGAGCTTCACCTTCGGGTCCTACCCATGGGAAGATCTTGGTGTAGGTGAGGTAGTTGTCATTTGCGGATAGAGAATTAGGATGTATCAGTATTATGATGACAAAAAGTAGGATTAGTTTTTTTATTAATAAATTATTGAGTATGTGTGACGATGGAGTCGTCGACTCCAAATCATTTTCCATTTTAAATTTTATATTTTTCATTTTTCATTGCGAAGCATCAGCGTAGCAAAACCATCTTTCTCACCACAGCATGCTCATTGTACTCCAATTTATACAAATATGTCCCGGGGGCGACCTGTTTACCCTGCTCGTCCGTACCGTTCCACACGATTTCCGTTCTCACCCAAAAATCATCCTTTGATCCTTCATATCTTCTCACAAGCTGTCCTTTTGTATTGTATATTGAAAGTGTATATTCTTTTATCCTTTCATAATCTGCTGAGATAAAAGACATTGTGGTGGATTCCTTAAAAGGATTTGGACTATTATTGAATAAATACAAATTATGAATAAAGGATGTATCTGGCTCATCTATGCCATATCCTTGATACTCGTAGGCACCAATATCTATCCTTCCGTTATAAATCCTTTGATTGCCTGCTAAGTCCGTTGCGGGAAGATGCAGTCCCGTTGTGTCCGGTGTGCCGGCATCGATACAGGGAGAATTTGTTGACAACTCATAGCTGAACGGATCTCCTCCAACGAATTTGGGAATTGAATCTATGTTACCTTCAAGCCAGTTTACTGTGCCTACACCATTAGTCTGTATCCCATCTTCACCATCTTTTATGTCTGTATAAGAAATGGTTACTTCATTAGAATCACCATAGGTATAAAAACTTATCTCATTATTAGCTTCAGTATTATAAAGAATACAATTATTCAAATTCAAATTATTATAACTCATGCAGTAGATAACATTATCTATTATATCATTATCCGCGATTGTAATATTAGTCAAAATATGACAATTATTATCACCACTACCAAAGACACTTCCATCTTCACCCGAAGTATTGTTAATTATTGCCACATTGATTAATATAGGATTGGAATTTATAGAAGAGTTAATTCCAGCAGATGAACCCCATACAGGATCAACACTATTCCCACCAATTATTACATTTTTTAATATTGGACTGGAATTACTTATTTTAATTCCACCACCTAAAGATTCAGCATAATTATTAATAATAGTTACATTTTCAAAAATTGGGTTTGAGTTTCCACTACACAAAATTGCTCCACCACTACCTGTTACTGAGTTATCTTTAATTGTAACATTTCTTATTGTTGGACTGGAATTTGTACTAAATCTTATGCCACCTCCCTCACTTGCAGAGCCATTTTGAATAGTCAGATTTTCAATGGAAAAATAGTTATCCCCAAAAATACATGCTATAATACAGGATAAACTATTTCCATCCAGTATTGTATTTTCTTCGTTTTCTCCTATTATTGAAACATAACTTCTACAATTAAGAGGAAGTATCTCTCCTGTTAAATCCGGTGAATAAATACCATTGGACAAATGAATAGTATTAGGATGAGTGCTGTCTGAAGCCACTTTGGTTAAGGCGTAAGAAATGGTTTTCAGCGGTTCTGCTGGTGTCATACCACTATTATTATTATTTCCATCTGGACTTACATATAAATCTTGATTTACTGATTCAACTTTATAATTTAGTATATCAAAAGTAAAATAACTTAGAGGATAAGCAAAATAATTATCTGGTTCTGCTACTGTAAATGTATCAACTATAATATTTATTATATTACAATTTGCAGAACGGAGATCACAACTATTTGAACCATAATTTAAGAAAATATTACATCGTTCGTCAACATCAAAACTTGCAGAGGAATCATTCCAAAAAAGTATTCCACCTCCATTATATTCAGCATAGTTATTTTTAATTGTGGTACCTATTAAATGAATATGGGATGAAACACAGCTTATCCCTCCTCCCTGTTCAGCAACGTTGTTTTCTATATTACAATTACTGATTGTGGGATGAACATTTTTACATAATAAACCACCACCATGGTAATTATGTAAATAATAGGTCCCACTTCCATTCTGAACGGTAAAGCCATATAAAACAGCAGTGCTATCTTCTCCATTTTCAAAGGTTACCACACTCCCATTTTGGTTACCGTCTATTACGGTTTGATGTATAAACGTATCTACCTGTATCGTAATGTATAAACTGGCAACAGTGATATTCTTTCCATTATAATTGATATTTTCGTAATAAGTTCCAGGAAACACTAATACCGTATCACCGTTTACTGAGTTATCTATACCTTGTTGTATGGATATATAATTACCAGTGCCGTCGATATCAACTATGATAGTATCCGAATGAAGCGAAGATAACGTAAGGAAAGATAACACAATGAATATTGACAACACGATTCTTTTTAACATACATATCTCCGAAATAAAAATATAGAGTGCATTCCCGATGAGACCGGGATCGATGCTTTATATAGCAACATTATCAATGCACTCCACATTTATTATACATGAGGTTTTATCTTCATTTTTTAACGAAGAATTACCATCTTCTTGATCGCTGATTTCTTGCCGGAACTTACTTTATAGAAGTAAATGCCGTTGCCCAATTGAGTTCCATGATCATCTTTTCCATCCCATGTAACAGAGACGGGGAGACTGGGAGAGGGAGCGACATTGAGAAATTCTCGCACCAGTTGACCTTTGATATTATAGATCTTTATCTCAAAATTTTCCGCTTCAGGGGAGGGTATAAAGGAAATTGTCGTTGTACTCTTGCCAAAGTTGCAACTGAACGGATTTGGATAATTCTGATAGAGAGTAAATTCTTTGGGTAATTCTACTCCTGCTCCAGCGCCTAATCTCACAATGGCATAACTGTTATTATCAAGGAAAACAGGTTTTTCTACATACACATTTTGAGCTTCATTATAGAGAAAAGCAGGAATACTTCTTTTCTTGCTTTTGCCATAGCTTGCCACCTGAAACGTAAGCTCATTACCACCCTTTGTCTGGGTGGAATCATCATCGGCATAGGCAGGGATAAAGACGGGGAATCCTTCTATGACACTCGCACCGATGCATTCATCTTCAAGAAAAATCCCTATCTCATCGATGCCGTTAAGAGCTTCGGTACTATCAACAAAGATTGGCATATAGTCTGACTGCTCTTCATAAATAAACAATAATGTTTCTGACTTTTCATAAGGATCTACGGGTTGAACGGAAATTCCCCAGGTAAAGTTGCAATCTCCAGAGCAGCCCACCACATAAGATTTTCCATAATCAACAGTTCCGTTTGTTCCCCACCATTGACCTTGTTTATTAAACATAGCCCAGTCTTCTGCTTTGATATATGTAAGAGTATCCCATACTTGTGAAAAAGCAACCCGTGGCTCCATACTATGCTCAATAAAATATCCGATCCAATTCCCATATTCTGCCTCTGCTTCAAGTGTTATAACTGCATCAGGGTCTTCAAGAAAACCTGAAACAGGCAAAGTGTCAGGTGCATTCATCTCTATCTTATAGCCATCTACGCTGCGAAAATCACCTATGTCATTTACCCATTTCATGCTATCTGCGTTCCACCAAACTTCTTTTTCCTCTATTTTGCATATTTCCATATTATCCAGTATTGGATCCAGTGCTATCAATGCATCCACATTTCCAGTTGTTACCATATCCAGTACGGGAAAGGAGAACCAGTTCCAGCCTTCATGGAGGGTTCTGGAATCATAATTGTGTGTTATAGCAGGTATAGCACCCATATCTGAGCGGGTTTCATCTGCGTCATTATATACTATATCGGGATCACCGGTATCTATGCAGGGGCTGCGCACAGTATCATTCCACTCTAAGGAGTAGTCACCATTGTCGGGATCGGTGAAGCGGGGATCATCAGATATGTTTCCTACTCCAGTCCATACTCCCTGAATATCAGAATAGGTTGCGATTACATCGCCGTATAGGTCTAAATAAATTTCTTGAGGTATATTATTCCATAGAATACAGTTCTCTAAAGTTGTACAGGCTTCCCGGCAGTATACCCCCCCACCTGAATAATTAGAAATATTATTACTTAATGTCACATTGCTTAAATTAGGACTTGAGTTCTCGCAATATAATCCCGCTCCATAATCTGCTGTATTTTCAATAATTTTCAAATTTTGTAAGCAAGGATTTGAACCATAATTACAGTAGACACCTCCACCTTTATCATTATTACCATTACAAATGGTAAATCCAGATAAAATAGCTGTTGAATCCTCACCATTCGTAAAACTTACTACACTACCACCAAATGGATGACCACTAATTATTGTAGAATCAATGTATGAAATATCTTTCGTTGAGAAAAATAAGCTGGTAAGGGTAATATTTTTCCCATTAAAATTTACATTTTCGTAGTATGTTCCAGGATAGACTAATACTGTATCACCATCTATACAATCATTTATTGCATCATTTATTAACAGAAATTCATTAGGAACCTCCTTAATAAAATCATGAAGGATAAGTTCAAATATTTGAATTAGATCTTCATTAACTATTATTATAGAATCGATTGGATTATAATTTTGCGATTCCACCACAAACAAATACGACCATGTGAACAAATCTACTATAAAAATACCACTATCAGTATAAAGAGTATCTACTGGTTCTTCGGTATCATCTCTATAAATCTTAATGGTAGTTAACTCTGGTTCCCCTTCATAATTAATGCATCCAATGACGGTGTATATATCATCAGGTTCAACCTCAATATTAATTATATTATCTCCATAATCAACAAAAAATATCTCCTCAAAATCTTTGTAAGAATAACCTTTATTAATTTTAAATCTATAATAATCTACGGGAATACTATGATCAAAAGCATAATATCCATTACTGTCTGTAGTTGTGGTCACTACCGGTGGTATTAATGTATCGGTATAATTGGGATAAACTATAATTTGAGCATCTGGGATCACATTTCCAATTGTATCACTAACTATTCCTGAAGCTATTCCTAAAACTTCTATAATATCGAAATCTTCTCTATAAGAGTTATAACCTGCTTTTGCTATCATTGCAGTTAAAGTTCCTATCTCATCGGGGATTATTTCCATACTATCATTTATTGTACTTAACCATTCATTATTATTAATTTTTGCCCATAATTTACAACTATCATTACCTACTACAGCATGTAAAGTAGCATTTATATTTTTCGCAAGAATACCGTTTTCCGTAATTATATACAATTCAGGATGTGCTAGTTCATTCCCATTAATAATAAATATAGGTTCGTCAAATAGATAATATTGCGATTCACTTTCCCAACCTCTTATCCCTATAATATCATCACCGCTATAATCTGAGCCAAAATTAAGAGTGCAAAAACCATTCTCGTCAGTTATACCTAATGTATCCCCAAATATTCCTGGTCCATATGCTTCTATATTAACACCCGGGAGGGGTGTTCCTCTTGCATCTTGATATACTGTAATATTTACCTCTGTCAATTCACTAATCATAATAGTATCAGGTCTAATTACTGCATAAGTAAAAGGAATCACAGATATTTCATCCTCATAAAAATAATGATTATGTGCTAAAATGGAAAGGGTTGCAGTTCCAGTATCAGCAGGTGGATTAAAAATTGGGATTTGTGCAAAGCCATCTGTTAAATATCCTGCTCCAATCATCTCATCATTAAAATATATAGCAACTCTGCCTGTCTGACTATTATTACAGGTAACATTAAAATAATCCTGACCAATAAATAATACATTGTTGTAATATGCATTAACTTCAGTAGGATAAGATGTCCAAAGCTCTACCGCAGGATCACCAAAAACATTCAATTCATAGCAACACCATCTATAAAGGCGATCCGCTTCTATAACTGAGATGGACTTTTCTTTTGAATTTTGATTTGCACCAGCAATTGAGTATATTCCATCATCAAAAAATGAGTCAACCCATTCCCTGTTGAATAACTGTGAAGCACCACTTGTACAACCTGTTGAATAAAATCCATACCGTGAGTTTGCTACAAAAGTTACAGCTGCTGTTTCCATTGTAGTTATTTTTTCCATAAAACAGTCAGAGACATAAGTTCCATCATAATCCCTATTATCCATAGAACCCGAATAACAAGCTTGAGAGTATCCATTAAAAAAATTACGAGAAATTCCATTATTTGTTATATTTAAAGTAGTTAGATCGGGATTATCAATATTCAAACAATGGGTTGTAGAACCATGACCAATGTGGTTAAGAAGGTTTGGTCCCAGATTTAGTTGATTGTAGAGATCAAAGGATGACCAAGTCCCACTCATTTCGTATAGAGTCCTTACTGTCCATGTACCGGGAATACCAACAGTTGTGTATCCAGAATTACTACACCCGCCAATTAACTCATTCATATAATTACCACCATAGGTTACCCAAAAATCAAGCATCTCTCCAACCAATAAAGCTGACCATATTCCGTTATAAACAGGTGTTTCAGAATACAATGTTGTCTTGCTAATAAAATTGGCTATCTCGGTTGAATTGTTTATACAGATTCTTCCAATGTAAAATTCTGATAATAGATCAGCTTCACCTGGTTCCCCCCAGTTGTTGTCGTTGTCATTATTCCAATCCGGACCATAGCCTGGTGCAGAAGATCTATCAAGACATGCATAATACATATCTGCTGGTATATCGTCATCTTCATGATCAGGAAGGCTAACATACAACCCGCGATGCGGAATAATGTTATTGGAAGGATCATCCGTTGCAGTGTCTCCACCGAGAAGGACAAACTGAATAGGCGCTTGGGTATACTGATCTATCAAATAATTTCTGAGCTTATCTTGATCATCGACTCCGGGGTAGTTTATTATAATATTTCCAATTAATTCAATTTTTGTTCGATATCCACGACTTGAATGAAAATCTGCTAAAGGTTGAAAATCATCTGCATATTCTTCTGATGTTACTATTACATAGTCATAAGCACTATCAGGTCTCTCTTTGGTTATATTATAGAACGAATCTTTATCTTCATAATTCTCTACAAGTATTTTGAGTCGCTTATCAATCTGTGTATTTTTAAATAAGAATTTATTAGAAGCTGTTTCAGCAGCTTCATTATAATCTGTCTCTACAGTAACAGTTATTGACTCGAAATAGTATAACTCACCAGCTACAGGTATGTAACTGAAAGGTGTAATTGCTAAAAAACCAACTGAGTATCCAGCAAGGTAATGGGTGCTGAAATCTGTATTTTGTTCTGCTGGATATTGCTCGGAACTTTCATATATAACAGGATCAGGTTCAGTAAAACCAATTCCTGTTGTGTCACTTATTGGAATTTGTCTTTGTATAGGGTAAACGAGATGGGTGCCCAGGGAAATTTGATTCCCTTTCTCAATAGTAATCTGGTATACACTCTCGTTCTGTTGTAGTAATAAGCTTATACCTCTATAAGGAAATGCAGGATAACCAGGAGTTCCTGTCACCACACCATCCTCTATTTCAATTCTTGTGAATATACTGTCAGCAATGAGTTCAGGTTCATCAAAATAGTAAGTCTTTGTAATCTGACCAGCAAAGGTGATGCTGGTTAATAAAAGTAAAAATATAAAACTTATAATAAAAATTTTCATTTTTCCTCCGAATTTTTTTTATATTTTCTTCTTTCATCGCTCATCTATCTGCCTGCAAGCAAACAGATGAGCAAAATATAACGAATTTATTCTTAACCAACTTAAAAATTCTCTTAATATCAGAAGGTAATATAAAAAAACTCGATTTATGTAACCTGTTCATTTGCTCTCTTTTGGTAGGAAGGTGGATTTGATAATTTCTTCGTGGTATAATAAAGATTGAAAATTTCAAAATGAGGTAATTAGTGATGAAGATATAAAGTTCCTTTATCTGGCTATCAATAGTCAAAATAGTAAAATATACTTTCGAACTTACACTTCCATGCTTCATATTTACATCATTTCTACACTTATGTAGAAGGATAATTTAAAACCAAAAAGAATGAAAATTCAGATACTGTCAAATTTTTTTTCTACAAAGATACAATTTGTTCTCACACCGTTGAAAACCTATCACAAAATTTTATCACTCCATATCCGATTTGAAAAATTTTAAACGTACCTGTTAAATTATTTGACAGAATATTCACCCACCCGCCCTTAATGTTATACAAATAATCAATGGTAGTGAGGATAATTTATGCCAGATATCAGACCCTTTAAAGGGCTTCGTCCAGGCCAAAAATATGCCGAGAAAGTCGCAGCTCCACCTTATGATGTATTGAATTCCGAGGAAGCTCGAGAGCTTGCAAAAGATGATCCGTACAGCTTTCTGCATGTGTCCAAACCAGAGATTGACCTGCCTGTTGATATTGACTGTTATGATGAGCGGGTGTACGAAAAAGGTGTGGAAAATCTCAAAAAATTAATGGCTGAAAAAGTACTCATTCAAGATGAAGAGCCCTGTTTTTACATCTATCGCCAGGTCATGGGAGATCATGAACAGAGCGGAATCGTCGCAGCAGCTTCAGTCGAAAATTATAACAACGGAATCATAAAAATACATGAACACACACGCGAAGATAAAGAGCAGGATAGAGCAAAACATGTGGATATGCTAAGCGCAAATACTGGTCCGGTTTTCCTGACATATCACGCGAAGAAAAGCATTGATGCACTTGTTGAAAAAATCCAGAAAAATGCTCCTCTTTACGATTTTACAAGCAGCGACGGCATCAAGCATACTGTGTGGAAAGTGGATGATAAAGATGTTATCAAAAAAATTATACACGAATTTGGTGCTCTTGATTACCTCTATGTTTCTGATGGACATCACAGATCTGCAGCAGCTTCACGAGTTCAGAAGATCAGAAAAGAACAGAATCCCGATCATACAGGAAATGAAGAGTATAATTACTTTCTAACAGTCATATTTCCCGATGATCAGATGTATATTATGGATTACAACCGGGTTGTGAAAGACCTGAATGGGCTTTCGGATGATGAATTTCTGAAAAAAATATCTGAGAAGTTTGAAATTGAAAAACAGCCCGTGCAGTATAAACCCGAAATAAAACACACTTTTGGCATGTATATTGACGGCGTATGGTATAAGCTTACAGCAAAACCCGGAATTTTCGATAAGGATGATCCGGTAGAGTCACTCGATGTGAGCATTTTACATAAAAATATTATGGAACCCCTTTTTGGGATTCTCAATCCAAGAAAGGATAAAAGAATAGATTTCGTAGGTGGTATTCGTGGCTTGGGAGAATTGGAAAAGCTTGTGAACAGCGGAAAGTTCAAAGTTGCATTTGCTTTCTATCCAACCTCAATTGACGACTTGATGAAGGTTGCAGATTCCGATAATGTCATGCCGCCAAAATCAACATGGTTTGAACCCAAATTACGAAGCGGTCTTATAACACATTTAATTTGAACTTAACAGGAAAACAGCAAAGCCGGAAAGAACATTGTAAATACGATTTTACAAACAGGGCGCTGTTATATCTTATGACAGCTATCAACTCTGTCACACTAAGCCAGTCGAAGTGTGGCATTTTTTTTATCAAAAATTTAGGAGAAGTGTATGAAGCATACGCTAAATCTCACGGGTAGAAACCTGTTTGATCTCGATGATTACTCGGTCGAAGAGATTGAGACTATCTTTGAAACTGCCAAAGTGATGAAAGAGATCAATAGTCGGGAATACAAGAAGATCCCGACCCTGCGCGGAAAAACTGTTGCGACCCTCTTTTTCGAGGATAGCACCCGCACAAGGATTTCCTTTGAACTGGCTGCAACTCGGCTCAGCGCTGATGTGGTAAGTTTTACCTCAGCAGGTTCTTCCCTAAAAAAAGGAGAGAGTATTCAGGATACGGTTTACACACTCAATGCAATGGGTATCGACCTGTATGTTGTCCGGCACGGATGCCCGGGTGTGCCGCAACTAGTACATAAGTATTCTGAAAAGCCGGTCCTCAATGCAGGTGACGGCAGGCATTCACATCCAACTCAAGCGCTTCTTGATATGTTCAGTATCTGGGAAAAGAAGGGCTCATTGCAGGGGTTGAAAGTGGCAATCGTCGGTGATATTCTTCACTCTCGTGTTGTCCGATCAAACTTGATAGGCATGAAGAAAATGGGCGCTGAAGTCGTTGTGTGTGCACCTCGAACACTCATGCCTCCCAAAATAGAAGAGGTGTATGGTGCAACATGTGAATATGATCTTAAAACTGCAATAAAAGATGCAGATGTTGTCATGGCTTTGCGCATGCAGCTTGAGAGGCAGACAGAAGGTCTTTTCCCGGGTCTCGGTGAATATACGAGCAGGTACGGTCTGAGCAAAAAAATGCTGGAATTTGCAAAGGATGATGTGCTTATCATGCATCCGGGTCCTATGAACAGGGGAGTTGAAATACTTCCTGAGGTTGCAGACAGTGAACATAGTATAATTATTGAACAGGTAACAAACGGCGTTGCAGTACGCATGGCGCTGTTGTTCCTTATTCTTGGCGGAAGACCTGAAAGGGAGGTCGCATGATACTTCTAAAAAACGGAATGGTCTATCTCTCCGAAGAAAAGAAGATCGTAAAAAGTGATGTGTTGATAGACAAAAAGATCATCAAAAAAATAGCTCCTATTATCGAAGAAAAAAATGCAGAAGTGATCGATTGTGCGGGAAAGCATATTTTCCCCGGTTTTGTTGATTTGCACTGTCACCTTCGTGAGCCGGGATATACTTATAAAGAGGATATTGCTTCGGGTGCGGAATCCGCAGCAAAAGGCGGTTTTACCAGCGTGTGCTGTATGCCGAACACCAATCCTGAAATAGATAACATTTCCACGCTCAACTACATCATGAGAAAAGCCCGTGATGTGGGCAAAACCAAGATATTCGTCATTGGTGCGATGTCAAAACGACTGGAAGGCAAGGAAATCGCAAATATTGCATCCCTTGTAAAAGGTGGTGTCATTGGCTTAAGCGATGACGGTAACTGCATCCAGGATGCAAAATTACAACTCAATGTTATGCGTTATGCATCCATCTATGATATTCCTATGATCTGTCATTCAGAAGATTATTCACTTTCGGGTGACGGGCAGGTGAATTACGGACCAATGTCCACCAAGCTCGGATTATCCGGTATTCCCACTCTCGCAGAGGAGATCATGGTGAGCAGAGATATTATGCTGGCAGATGTAACCGATTCACGTGTACATATTGCTCATGCTTCCACAAAAAGAACGGTCGAGCTTATCCGACAGGCAAAGAAAGACGGCATAAAGGTCACTGCAGAAGTGACTCCTCATCATCTTGTACTCACAGAGAAAGCATGTGAAGGATTCGATACCAATACAAAAATGAAGCCACCTCTCCGTTCTGAACAGGATAGAGAAGCGCTTTTTGAAGGATTGCTGGACGGCACAATTGATGTGATCGCCACGGATCATGCACCTCATTCGGACTACGAAAAAGAGCTGGAATTCGTGAAAGCCCCATTTGGAGTGATAGGATTCGAAAGTGCATTCCCTGTGCTGTATACAACCTTTGTAAGAGATGAAAAAATGAAACTTGAAGAGCTAATTGAACGGCTTACATCCAAACCTGCAAACATTATTAAAAAAGATGTGGGCGTGCTGAAAGAAGGTGCTCCTGCTGATCTCAATATATTCGATCTTGAGGATTACTTCACATTTGATGAAAGTGAAATTTTATCCAAATCAAAGAACAGCCCATTCCTTGGTCAGAAGATGTGGGGCAAGATACATTATACGATATGTGACGGGAAGTTTACCTGGAAATTGTAGAAATGTATTTTAAGAAATTACCTGTTTTAAAGAATGAGCCGGTTAATGAAGAATATTTCATATTTGGTATTCGTGATAAAAAAATTGTAGAGAATATCAAACCGGGGCAGTTTTTTCAAGTGAGGGATCCCAATGCAACATTTCCAATTCTTCCCCGACCTTTTAGTGTGTATAAAGTTGAAGATGGCAGATTGGAATTTCTTATAAAAAAAGTTGGCGAATCGACAAATAACTTATCTCTTTTGGAAGAAGGTCATATCGTTCAATTACTCGGTCCGCTCGGAAATGGGTTTCCGTTAGTTCAAGATAAAAAAGTACTTATTGCAAGCGGTGGGATCGGTTATGCCCCAATGCCATTCCTTGAGCAAAAATTGAAAGAAGCGGGGAATGAAGTGTGGTTTTATCATGGCGGACGAAGCAGCAATGATGTGTTTTGTGAGGATGTTCAAAACTGCACCGAAGATGGCTCTTGCGGTCATACTGGTTTTGTAACAGAGCACATTGAGAAATGTTTTGATTCAATGGACATTGACGTTGTGTATGCTTGCGGTCCTGAGCCGATGTTGAAGGTGCTGGTCTCTCTCTGTTCAAGAAGAAATATTCCTGTGTATGTTTCTATGGAACGCGTTATGGCGTGTGGAGTTGGTGCTTGCTGCGGATGTGTTATAAAGATCAAAGAAAATGATAGTATTGTTTATAAAAAAGTATGCAAAGACGGACCTGTTTTTGATGGTGCAAAGGTGGTCTGGGATGAATAATTGCGAAATCACTTTCGGGAAGATGAAATGGAAAAATCCCATCACTGTTGCTTCAGGTACATTTGGACTGGAGTATGCAGAACTCTTCGATCTATCAAAGCTGGGTGCGATCACCACAAAAACTATTACTCCTGAACCGAAAACAGGCAACGAACCTCAAAGAATAGTTGAGACCGAAGCAGGATTATTGAACTCAATCGGTTTGCAGAATCCCGGTGTGGAAGAATTTATAAAAACCGACCTGGATGAATACAGAAAAATTGATACAAATCTTATCGTGAGTGTATCTGCATCATCTGTTAATGAATTTGAAAAATTAGTAAAAAGATTGGATACTCAACCCGGAATAGACGCTTATGAGATCAATATTTCATGTCCGAATGTGGAAAATGAAGGCATCGCATTTGGTACCGATCCTGAAATTGTATTTGATCTTACAAAAAAACTGAGAGAAGCAACTGATAAGACACTTATCATCAAACTATCACCAAATGTTACTTCAATTACAGACATTGCCAGACGTGCAGAGAATGCTGGTGCAGATGGGCTTGCACTTATCAATACTCTGTATGGTATGGCTGTTGATGTGGAAACTGGAAAGCCAAAGCTGCATAATATTATCGGGGGCTATTCTGGACCTGCTATAAAACCGATTGCATTGCAGAATGTATATAAAGTAGCCCAGGCAGTTAAAATTCCAATTCTCGCAATGGGTGGGATCTCTTCAATAAATGACGCACTTGAGTTTATCATTGCAGGAGCAACTGCCGTTGCAATTGGCACTTATAATTTCGTGAATCCTCTCGGGACTATAGAGGTAATTGAAGGTATTCAGGAATATTGTTCAAATAATAATATTGAGTATAAAAAATTAATCGGTTCAATACAAACTTAGGAAACAAGATGAGCACAAAAAAAAGAATTTTAGATGAAAAAGAGATGGAGCGCATTCTCAAGCGTCTCGCAAATGAGGTTATTGAGAAGAATAAAGGATGCGAAGGGCTTTACATTGTTGGCATTCATACTCGCGGGGTACCTCTTGCAAAACGGATAGCTCATTATATTGAAAAATTCGAAAATGAGTATATTAAAACGGGCTCTTTGGACATCACTTTATATCGTGATGATCTCGCATATATTGAGCATCAACCGGTCATTCAGGATTCCATTCTCAATTTTGATATTGAAGGCAAGCATATTTTACTAATTGATGATGTGCTCAATACAGGCAGAACAGCCCGTGCTGCGCTGAATGCAATCCTCGATTACGGCAGGCCCGCATCGATCCAGTTACTTGTCATCGTTGATAGGGGCAACAGAGAACTTCCCATCCAAGCAGATTTTGTAGGCAAACATTTACCGACTGCAAAGATCGAGTCTGTACAGGTTAACCTGAAAGAGACCGATGGAGAAGATGAGGTTTTGATCATCAAAGAATAGAAGGAAATATAAGATATGAATTTCAAAGAAAAATATTATCATATAGCAGAAAAGAATCGCTCACTTGTATGTGTGGGTTTGGATACTGATATTGAGAAAATTCCCACATTTTTGAAAAATGAATTTGAGTTACCTCAATGGGAATTCAATCGAAGGATCATCGATGTAACAAAAGATTCTGTGGCTGCATACAAACCGAACTTTGCTTTTTATATATCTCAGGGATTAAAAGGTATTGAGAGCTTACAAAAGACCATCTCCTACATTCCTGACGATATACCCATAATTCTGGATGTGAAGATCGGGGATATCGGTAACACCATGAAGCATTATGCAAAGGCATATTTTGATGCCTTTAAAGTGGATGCGATTACGGTGAATCCTCTCATGGGTTATGATGTCATCGATCCTCTTGAGATGTATGAGGATAAATATCTTTTTCTTCTCGCACTCACTTCCAATCCCTCAAATACTGATTTCCTCAACTCGGAATACATGCTCTACGAAGGAATCTGTGAAAAGATCAAGGAGTGGAATCAGGATATGCTTGGCGCAGTTGTCGGCGCTACAAATGACGAAGAAATGAGGACGATCAGGGGAATGTTACCTGATGCGCTTTTCCTAGTCCCAGGCATTGGTGCACAAGGTGGTGATCTGGAAAAAGTGATGAACTATGCAACCGGGAAGAAACATCCAAATATACTTATCAACTCATCAAGAGGTATCATTTTTTCTTACTCAAAAGAGGATGAGAACGATTTTGATAAAGCAGCTAGGAATGCGTGCAGACAGTTGCAGGAGAGGATCAACGGGTATTTATAGTAGCAGCAATTTATAGTATTCTTTCTATGGATTAAATAATATGAGGGATCGAATTATAGCAGAATTAAATTATAGGAAAATTTCACCGAGGATAAAAAATCTATCTAACAATCATTAATAAATTTTTTCATAAAAACTTGACACCTTTTTATTCCAAGAAATCCATTACCCCCAACATGGGTAACAATATGAAAAATTTAGAAAAAATTGAAAATGAAATGATTGATTTAGGATTTTCACCTCGTGAAGCGAAGGTGTATAAGATTCTTTTTCAGAAAAAAGATTTTACCGCGACAGAAATTCAGAAACTTGTAAATATCCCCCGAACAAAAGTCTATGAAGTTCTCAATAAGCTCATCAGCAAGGGCTTTTGTACAGAGAAGAAGATCGGTCGTAATAAAAAATATGAAGCACTCAACCCGAAATCTTCTTTTACGAACCTTATCGAAAGTTTGAAGCAAAAGGTTATTCAGAAGGAAGAATCTGCAAAAAGCGCAATCACCCTCCTCTCTTCCGTGTACGAACAGAGGAAAGAAAATGATAATCCCCTCGATTACATTGAAGTTATTAAGGACAGCACCCAAATTTTAGAAACGAAAAAAACAGGTATGAAAAATTGCTAATGTCTTAGATAAGGATTTATTATACTAACAATAAAAAATTGTAGAAAGGAAATCAAAATGAAAAAGATTGTATTAATTTTAGGAATTATGCTGTTTACGGCAAGCTTGGCTTTTGGTGCTGATTTAAATGAAAGCTTTGAAGGAACATTTCCACCAGATGAGTGGACAGTAATTAACAATGATGGTGGAAGCTATACGTGGGAAGTATATGCAACAACTTCTGCATATGATGGTTCATATGTAGCCAGAAAGCATTATGAAAGTCCCAGTGACGATTGGCTGATTACTCCAAAACTAATACCCACAGAAGGACATAACAACCTTAGTTTCTGGTACAAGTCTTATAGTAGTAGTTACTTAGAAGATTTCAATGTAAAGCTTTCAACTACCGAAACTAATGTTGCTGACTTTACTGTGAATTTGGGTTCAATTACGGGTGCTCCTAATGCATGGACTGAATTTACTTTTGATCTTAGTGCTTATAACGGAACTGAAATTTTTATAGCTGTTCAGTGTGTTTCATTTTATGAATATTATCTCTATGTAGATTACTTTACAGGAGTTGAACTTTACGTTCCCGCTTATCCAAAGCCCACAGATTTAACAACAACCAACATTACCAAGACAACAGCAGATTTAGGTTGGACAGAGGCAGGTACTGCAACCACGTGGGAAATTGAATGGGGTGCAACAGGATTCACACAGGGAACAGGTACAACAATAACAGGTATTACATCTAATCCCTATACTTTAAATCCTCCATTAATCGCAGGCACAACTTATGATTGGTATGTTCGTTCTGATTGCGGTGATGGAAATTATAGTGATTGGAGTCGAGCTGAAATATTTACTACGCAATTTGGTCCCGTAACAACATTTCCATGGACAGAAGGATTTGAAGATAATTGGAGCGGTGATCCCGCAGCTCCTCCTAGCTGGAGTCAAATTACAGTAAGTGGGACAAACGTTTGGAAGATAAACAGTTATCCGCGTCCGGATGGAGGCACCTATTGCGCAATAGCTCCGTTTGCTAGCGCAGGTGGTGAACATCTTCTAATTACGCCTGAATTGGTTTTCGGTACAAATAATTTTCGTCTGAAATTCTGGTTAAGAGGCCAAAGTTCAGTTGAAGATACTGATTTAAAAGTACAGATTGCTGACGATAATTCTGCAGCATCTAACTTTACAACTGACTTGGCATATTTTGTTGCTGGAACAAATATGCCATCAGTATGGACAGAATATACAATTGACCTTTCAGCATATGGGAGTTCTCAATATATCGCATTTAGAATGATTGATAACGATGGTGGTAGTTTATGGATTGATGACGTAACTGTTGAAGAAATCCCTACCAGCCCGATTTTCAGTATTGATCCCGCGCTAAAAGATTTCGGCACAGTTAATTTGGGAGAATCATCTGCTGCTCAAACCTTCACAATTACAAATATAGGTGAAGGGACTTTAACCATTGATCCGGCAATTTCCATTACTGGAACAGACAACACTCAATTCTCTATAACCGATGTTAATACTTATCCGGCTGATTTAACTGCTGGTCAATCAATGACAGTTGATGTAACCTTTGAACCTACTTCAGTCGGAGCTAAAACAGCAAATTTGTCTGTAGAATCCTCTGCAAAAGTTACACATACTGCTGCATTAAGCGGAACTGGAATTAATTATAATTACGGTCAAGGAACCGGGACACCTCTATACTATTTTGCCAATTCCACAACCGGAGCAAGCGGAGCACCATCTCAACCTACTTATAGCTGGATTGATATTTCTACAACGGGTACGGATGTTAGCGGTACTGTAAGTGGAGATAACAGTGTTGGTGGTCCTTATGAGATTGGATTTACTTTCAATTATTTTGGAGTTGATTATACTCAATTCTGGATTTGTGCTGATGGTTATATTAGCTTGATCGAAGAAACAGAAAGCGACTTTATAAATGACCCAATACCAAATGCCGCAGATCCCAATGGTATGATAGCTCTCATTTGGAATGATATGGATCCTGGTGATACAAGTGTGTCTGATTATCATTTATATTATGGAACTTCTGGCGGTAATATGGTAATTACCTATGAGAAAATGCCGGAATATAGTGCTGATGAAAATGGCTGGTTCACCGCACAAGCTATTCTTTATCCAAGCGGTAATATCAACCTGCAATACAAAGAGGTAGGTTCATCCTTTGATCTGACGAGTTGTACTGTTGGTATAGAAAATGCTGCTGGAGATGTCGGTGTTCAATACCTTTATAATGAAACTGGCGGACCAATATATAATGGTTCACCTATTGCTTTAATGTTCGGCACAGACGAGAGCACCCTTCCTGTAGAGATACTTGCAGGTTCCTTTAATGCTGTTTATATAAACAATGAACTTGGAATGGAATATGTGACAGTTAATTGGTCCACAGTTACAGAGACAGACATTAATGGATTCAGTATCTATCGTTCTTATGAGGATGATATAGCAACTTCAGGAAATTCAGTTAATACATCGATGATACCCGGTTATGGCACTACTACAGAGATACATGATTATGCTTTTGAAGACATCACAGCAGATGTGTATTCTACATACTATTACTGGTTAGAAGTAGTTGATATTAGCGGACAGACCTATTTCCATGGTCCTATCACCTTTATTCCAGAAGAGGATAATCCTCATCCTGCTGATATTCCTACAACGATGCTTTTTGGAAACTATCCGAATCCAGCAACAAATAACACTACTATAAGATATCAGCTTCAGGGACCTCTTTCTGCTCAGGATGCAACGATTTGCATATACAATATTCTTGGTGAGCTGGTTAGTAAAGTTAGTGGTGAAGATAGACAGGCAGAACTCGATGTGTCAGAATTTCCTACCGGTATCTACTTCTACAAACTTGAAACAGATACTTATCATTCAGTAAAGAAAATGGTTATTGTTAGATAATAAATATTGATACTCAATAATACCCCGAATGTGCGGAATGCATGTTCGGGGTTTTTGCTGTACTCAAGAAATTATTAAAACCACTCGCCTTCGTTGCGCTACGCCGTAGCAGGCCTGTCTTCGTTAAGACTACGCCGAGGCAGACAGAGAAAATATTAAGAAAAAGAAAGTAATGCAAGATTCCAATTTATCAAGGCGTATTCCGATCTATCGGAAGGAGACTGATCTTGCGCATCTCAACATCCGTCTTCGTTTCACTACGAAGCGACAGGCAGAGAAAGTATTAAGAAAAAAATAATTTGATTTTCTGAATCTGTGTTGATTCGTGTAAATCCGTGAGCCATTATATATGAAAATGTTCGTACTGAACCCTATCACATTTTATGAGTCGTAATGGACCATTCCGTGACGATTCTCAAATAACTTAATCAGTATCCTATTCTGTGATTTACGAAATATTGTTTTTGGAAGAAATTTTGTAAAAACATTGTCATAAAAAAAAGCGAATTTCGAAAAATTGCCCTCAATGGTATAAAAATTTGACAAACTATTAATAAATGATAGTTGAGATTTTAGTATCACACTCATAATTATTTTTAATAAATGAATTGAGATTTTATTTCATATTTTCAAATAAACTTGACACCTTTTTATTCCAAGAAATTCATTACCCCCAACATGGGTAACAGTATGAAAAATTTAGAAATTATTGAAAATAAGATGCTCGATCTTGGCTTTTCGTCAAGAGAAGCAAAAGTGTACACCATCCTCTTTCATAAAAAAGATTTTACCGCTGTCGAAGTACAACAGTTAGTTGATATTCCAAGAACAAAAGTGTATGAAGTTTTACACAAACTCATTAGTAAGGGTTTCTGTACGGAAAAGATAATCGGACGCAATAAAAAATATGAAGTTGTAAATCCTCACTCATCGTTCAATATTCTCCTGCAACAATACAAAGAAGATATCACTCAAAAAGAAAACTCGGTAAACAGCGCAATAGAAATACTCTCCTCCATTTTCGAGCAGAGAAAAGAAAATGACAATCCCCTTGATTATATCGAAGTCATCAAAGACAGCGCCCAAATACACGACAAATGGATATCATTCCTGAAATCAGCCAAAAAAGAAGTGATCGGATTTACAAAGGGTCCCTATACAAATATTTTTGGTGTTGGAACCAAAATCGAAATCGATGCTATGAGAAGAGGAGTTACGTTCATGAGCATCTATGAATACCAGGATATATCAAAACCCGATTTCCTCAATTTTATATCTTCATGGGCAGAAGCTGGGGAACAAGTTCGGGTGAGTGATTCCCTTCCGATAAAAATGAACATCTTCGATGAGAGCATCGCAATGTTTGCACTCAATGACCCTATCTCCTCTACTCCCAGCATCACCACAATGATCGTGCGCCATAAGAGTTTTGCCACAGTACTTAAGCATGTGTTTTACAGTTATTGGGAACAAGCAACACTCTTTGATGAATTTAAAACAAATGGATTACGCAATGAATAAGAATTATTTATTAAATAAAGACCACGCGGGACTAAATTTTCCCGTAGTGAAATTACATTCACATAACACATTAATTATGCACAAAACCAGAAACACTTTGAACATTCTGGTAAGATTGTTAATTTCATTGATAGGTATCTATTCCGAATTGTATATCGAGAGGTAGGTATTTCAATATAGAGTAATTGTGTTAACAAAAAAATTATAGGAGATTAATAATGAAAAAGAGTATTTTCTTATGCTTTACTGCTTTATTTATGATAACGTCAGTTTTAACAGCTCAAGCTCCCGAATGGCAGTGGGCAACACAAGCTGGTGGAACTGACGATGATTGGTGTTCTGGTATTGGCGTAGACACAAATGGTAATTCTTATGTCGCTGGCTACTTTATGGGATCAATAACGCTTGGGGATATCCAATTAACAGGCAACGGAAGTTATGATATTTTCGTGGCAAAAATGGATTCCGATGGAGATTGGCTGTGGGCAAAGCAGGTTGGCGGAAGTAATTTTGATGTAAGTTATAACTTGAGAACAGATGCAAATGGCAATTCATATCTTACAGGAAAATTCAAAGGAACAGTGAATTTTGGAGATATAACAGTAACAAGCATCGGAACTTATGACGATATTTTCGTGGCAAAAATTGATACTAACGGAGACTGGCAATGGGTACAAAATGCTGGCGGGACTAGTTCTATTTCTGGCAATAATATAAGCTTAGATGCAAATGGTAATTTGTATGTGACAGGAGGTTTCTACGGAACCGCGACTTTTGGCCCTTCTATGATATCAAGTTACGGAGATTGGGATATTTTCGTAGCAAAACTTGATACTAACGGAAACTGGCTTTGGGCAAAAAGGGCTGGCTCATTTGATTATGATATGGGTAATAGTATAAGCGTAGATGCAAATGGAAATTCGTATGTTACAGGTAAATTTCAATACACGGCTAGTTTTGGAGATTTCACAATCACGAGTGGCGGAAGTTACGATATTTTCATAGCAAAACTTGATACTGATGGAAACTGGCAGTGGGCAAAACAGGCTGGCGGAACTGGTTATAATGTTGGGTATTGGATAAGCGCAGAAGCTAGCGGTAATGCGTATGTCACAGGAAGGTTTAAAGAAATAGCTAGTTTTGGAGATTTTACACTCTCAGGCAGCGGAGATACAGATTGTTTCGTTGCGAAACTTGATACTGACGGAAACTGGCAGTGGGCAAAAGGTGCTGGTGGTAGTGGTTCTGATGACGGCAATAGTATAATCATTGATGCAAATGGTCACTCGTATGTTACAGGAAATTTTAATCAAACAGTAATGTTCGGAGATTATTCGGTAACAAGCATAGGAAGTAACGATATTTTCATAGCAGAACTTGATACTGAAGGAAACTGGCAATGGGCAAAACAAGCTGGTGGTACTGGTTCAGACACAGGAGATGTAATTGGTATTGATACAAATGGTAATTTGTATGTTACGGGAAAATTTCGAGACACAGCTAATTTTGGAGATTTTACACTCACAAGCATCGTGGGTTATGATGTTTTTGTAACTAAGCTTTCTGTTTCTATCGTAGGTGATTTCAATGCAGACGGTTATGTAGATGCTTCAGATTTGCAACTGCTTGGTGACCACTGGCATTTTGTAGATACTGACCCGGGCTGGGATGCAATGTATGACCTCACTCCCGACGGTATTATCGATGCTGCAGATCTTCAGATCTTTGGAGACCACTGGCACGAAGGCACACCTCCCACATTGAACAGAGGTGACGGCAGTAAGGGACCCAATGCAGGTGCAGGGATCGAGTTTGATCTAGATGTAAACACATCAGGCAACCAGCATGTCACAGCAATTTCTTCACAACCGGCAGGTACCTATATTCGCCTGGATGTTTATGCAACAGGAGTTCATAACCTTGACACTTATGAATTTGAAGTAGTCTATGATGCAACTGAACTGGATTATATTTCATCATCTGCAACGAATCCACTCACCTATGAAGAAAATATTCTTACTTCAGAAGGTGGCACCGCAGTTGGTTGGATGGTTGATACTTCTACTCCAGGTGTTCTCGGTATTGCATATACATTGACCGGTACCGACACACTCCAGGCACCGGAAGGTGAAGGACTTGTTGGCGATATTGTTTTCAAGGCACTTGTAGATACATATGGAGAACTCAGCTTCGATGGTGTATACTATTATGACACCTTTGGTGTTGTCGATAATATACTTAATACCGGCACCGCAACACTTCCTGTTGAACTCTCTGCATTTACCGCAACCTACAACACAACAAATGGATATACTGCGATCAACTGGACTACCGCCAGCGAAACCGATATAATCGGATTCAATATTTATCGTAGTACCGAAGACGAATATGAAACATCAAAGAAAATAAATTCAGATATCATCGCAGGACAAGGAACCACAACTGAGATCAGTAAATATGAGTTTATCGATATCGATCAACTCAACTATGGTACAACCTACTATTATTGGCTTGAAAGTGTTGAATTTGATGGAATCAATATTGTGTACTCCTCGATAAACCTTAAACCCGAACAAGGTTCTGGCGGTTTTGTAGATGATTTCCAGGAAAATCTTCTTACAAATTACCCAAATCCTTGCTATGGCACCACTACTATTCAGTATGGTATCAAAGGCATGTTACGATCCGAACCTGTTCAAATCAAAATCTTTAACATTCTTGGTCAGCAAATCGATACTGTCGAAGGTAGATATGGCACGGCTATCTGGAATACAAGTGGTCATGTAAACGGTATCTATTTCTATAAACTTGATACTGAAAATTTCTGTGAAATCAATAAGATGATAGTAACGCAATAAGTAATTATCATACTCAGGAATACCTGGGTTCAAACTCGGGTATTCCTTTTTTTAAGAATAAATATCAGCACATTGAAAAGGAATATAATAATGAAGAAAAATTTTTTAAATATGTTAATATCTCTACTAATATTAAGTGTACTGCTCCCCTCATTTGCGATTGCCGGGCCAAACGAGAATGCCGGTATTCGATTCGACCTTGATGCAACTACCTATGGCAATCAAAACCTCACAACAATATCCAATCCCGTAGTGGGAGCATATTTGAGATTGGATTGTTATGCGATCAATGTACACAATCTCGACACCTATGAGCTTGAAGTTATATATGACTCAGAAATCTTCGAGTATGTTGCCAGTTCTGCAACGAATTCACTCACCTATGAAGAAAATATTCTCACTTCAGAGGGTGGTACAGCAGTGGGCTGGATGGTTGATACTTTAAATCTCGGAGTATTAAGCATTGCTTATACGTTAACAGGCACAGACACCCTTGAAGCACCTGAAGGGGAAGGACTGATTGCAGATATTGTATTCCAGGTTTCAAGCACAATTGGAGATTCTCTCACTTTTGGAACTGTAAATTTTTATGACACCTTTGGTGAGGTTGACTTGATCACAGATAAAGATATTGCTTTCATACAGGGCTTGGTTTCTGTGGAACCGCTGCATCCCGATGTCGAAGAGGAAACAAATTTATATCAGAATTACCCTAATCCATTCAATGGATTTACTACGATTTCCTATTCTATCAAAGATATGTTACGTTCTGAGCCTGTAGAGGTTAACATCTACAACATGCTTGGACAGCTTGTAGATACTATAGAAGGCAGATACGGAACAGCGACTTGGAATACGGCAAATCATTATAACGGCATTTATTTGTACAAACTCAATACAGAAAGCTGTAGTGAAATCAGAAAGATGATGGTAACAAAGTAGTAAAAATGGCATTCGCTACAGGATGCTCACGAAGTGATATTCTGCGGGTATACTTTTTGAATATGTTATAAAAACATGAAAGAACTTATATATGGATGCGTATTCTTTCCTTACTCCTGTGGTGGAAGATGTGAATAAACACAAAATGAAAAGGAAAAAATAGAAGGAGTATAAACAATGAAAATAAAATTAATTTTAGTAAGTTTGCTCATGATTGGTATAAGTTCTTTTCTCTTTGGTGAGGACAGGGGTTGCACCCAAAAGGATGTACAACCAGAGGGAGGATTTACCTGCGTGGGAGAGGCAACGATCTACGAGCCACCTGCAATGTCTGAGAATGAGCTGGTCGAGATAAGCAGAGACGGCACCTGGACGTTAATTGATTCACTTGAACTTTCTCATTATGTTGAAGCGGGACAGGGATATAATGTCTATTATGATGATGAAACGGAGTCGTTGAAACAGTATGCTGTGTATACCCAATATGATCTTACCGATGAGTCGGAACAGGCAATTGCAAAATCGCCAAAATGGGTGAGGAATGATCTGTACATGGTTCTTTCACATGTAAGTGAGCTCTATCAAAACGAGTGGGCATCAGCGATCAATAATGCTGAGGATCCCTATATAGACGAGATAGCTTTTTCGGTAGCTCACCTTTCTCCGCAGTATCTTTCTGCGAATTCAGCAGGAGACCTTTACGGTTCAGCGGAGATGTTAGAGGAAAACGCAGAACTTATCTACAGTAATGCACAGTATTTGGACTATGTCGAAGTAGTTGATTACGGGACATCAGCCACGGATGAGAACTATTATTCGACCACACGATACAAAAAAGTCGATGCAAGAGGCGATACGGTCGAGGTGGAAGTGCCGAAAGATATCTACTATTGGTATATCGTCGATCCGAAGATCACAGATGAGATACCTGCGTATATCAATCCTTCCATCGTAGAGAGCAACAGCACTCATACAAATAACTTTGCTGACCCGCCAATTGGTGTATTCTGGAGAGACTATCTCTTTAATCAGGCGGATACGGGTTATCCTATTTTAAGAGATTCACTTGCCGGTTGTAACATAGTTTGGGACGGCACACAGAATGTGAATGCAACGATGACCCATGCGGCAGCCATCATCACGAGATGGATCAATGAGACGATGGAGTTTACTTCCAATAGTGAACGTCCCCATCAACCGGCACGAATCTATAAGAAGCATATCGGGAGATGTGGAGAACATGCGGACATAACGGCAGCAACAGCACGAGCTGCACTCATTCCCTGTACGAGCATACTCGCCATCTCAGGTGATCATACATGGAACGAGTTCTGGGAAGAAGGTTGGGTGCATTGGGAGCCGGTCAACAACTCACTCAATAATCCGTTGGTTTATGAAAACGGATGGGGTTGGAGTTTTGGTTCGGTATTCGAAATGCGAAGTGACGGGTGGCTGAGTTCCGTCACCGATACCTATTCCGATGGTTCTGCAACAATTACGATCTATGTATTGGATAATCATGGTAATCCGATAGACGGTGGGGAAGTTCTTCTCGCAGTTGCATCGGGCGCGTCCATTTATTTAGATAATTATGGCATAACGGATAATGAGGGGAAGTACACCTTTGTTGTTGGAGAAGGAAAACATTATTTTGCACGTGTTGATACGGATATTGGAAGCTATCCGGCCAGTTCTAACCAAGTGACGTCTTTAATGGATAATGCAGTAAACGGGCAAGACTATTCGTATAATTTGAATGTATCGGGCACTATGCCTTCGTTGAATTATGTTTCGACGGATGTGCCGGAAGATACCGAAGATGATTATCGTTTAGAGGTGTTCTTTACAGTTCCGACGCAGATTGTCACGGGAGTTTCTCTTTTTGATGATCTTGATAATGCTGGAATGCATAAGTACGAAGATGACGGTAGTATCGATCATGTAATGATAGCCGGGAGTGATCTTATTTGGTATTTGATCAATGAACAATTCAATGCCTTTAATGTATATGCCGGTGCAGATCAGGGTAATGCCATATTCAATATTCCTGTGGGTAATGATTGGTACAGCTGTTTCTCCAATATGCTTCATCTGAATAATTACCAGTATGTCGAAGGAATGGCACGGTTGTATTATTACAATACTGCTGTGGATGAGCCTTCAAGTGATGAAAGTGCTGAAATTCTTCTAACGAATAGTCCCAATCCGTTCAGAGAATCGACCACAATTTCATTTGCTGGAACGACGAATGTACTCGAACCGTCACAAATTGATATCTATAATATAAAAGGGCAAGTGGTAAGATCATTAGAATTTACTGCTTCGGATGTAGGACTTACAACAGTCTGGGACGGTATGGACGAAGAGCGGAAGAAAGTAAGCCCCGGTATCTATTTCTATCGAATTCATGCTGATAATAAAATCGTATTCAGAAAGATGATCGTAATAAAGTAGAAATTAACATTGAAATATAGACGAGCAACTCAAGTACTTCTCTCACTATGGCATAAAATAAACAATGTTGAAAAGGAATATCATATGTACAATATAGTCTTTTTGACATTTATCGTCAGCTTGAAGAATTATCTGAGCATCAATTTTACTCATATGAGATATGTTATTTCAAAGCATTTTAATCTCTTTAAAGAATATAATTTCCTTCTAACATTTGGATCCACATAGATAATGCTCATTATGTTTTTTATATAGTTTGTATCTACAATATGTGCCCAGCTTTAAATGCAGACTTCTTAAATAGTAAATTCAAAAATATGTTAACACTATTAGTATATGAAATCAAAATCATTATTGAAAAAATCATGTGCAAAAATTGTAAGCAACTTATTCTTTTTTCTGCATAATTTCTATAGATTTCAAAAAATGTAAGCAGAATGATGAATAAAAAGGAGTAGTAATGAAAGTTTTTACAGTATTTTTAGTTTTGGTCTTTATGATTACAGGATATTTATTCGCAGTTCAAAATCAGCATATTACCACAGAGCCCGATATAGGAATACAGATAAGATATAGCGAAGCAAATGTTCAAAAAGTGATTGATCCATCTTTCACAATCAATTCAAAGGATGACCGTGTGGAGCTTATCTGGCAAATGGCAGATGGTATTGCAATTGCCGGAGATGCTTGTGTTTCATCAACAACCATGAACTCTTTTGTAGACTGGTATCTGAATTACGAAAGAGTATCTCTTTACAACAATTCCACGACTCCTCTTTGGGAATCTTTTTACGTGAATGAAAATTCGTTTGGTTCCCCAATTGACATGACCGAGGATGGAAGTGTTATGGCAATGGCGGACGATTTTATTCTAAAAATTTTTACTCCCTCCACTTCGACTCCAACTTGGAATCGTACCGTAGATTTCACTATTAACGGAGTGGTATTAAATCCAGAAGGATCAAAGGTTTACATTATGTATACCGACTACGATCAATCTATATCTTTTGTTGAATGTTACAGTATTGGCGACAGTATTCCTGAATGGAGTATTAACTTTGAAAGCAGTTCTTCAACTTTAAGTATCAGTGGGGACGGGTCGACACTAGTCTTTACTCAATACTATAATCATATGTGGGTTTTGGATGCGGATGATGGAAGTATAATATTTGATGGACCCAACAAAAATCAAAATCCACCTGCGATTAGTTATGATGGATCTGTAATCGTTAATGGTGACTATTATGGTTATGTCTACGTTTATGAGTATAATGAAACGCTCGACACTTATGATGAATTATGGAACTACCATGTGGATGGTGGAGGAACGTCAAATTGGATAGGTGGTATGGGAATCTCAAAAGATGGAAGTACGATTGCAATCGGTACTCTATCATTTGTGACAGGCGGATATAATGGACAGTTATATGTATTCAATAGCTATTCTCCCATTCCCTTATGGATTTATGATGACATGGGTGATTATGTTATAGATGTCGACCTGACAGACGACGGATCGCTTATTGCGGTCGCTAGTTGGGGACCTGTGGATAACAGCACCTCAGATTTCTTCCTTTTCAACAGGGAAAGCGAAATACCTATTTTTGAAATTAATACCATGGGTTCTCTTGAATGTGTTGATATGGCCGGAGATGGTTTCATATGTACGACTGGTGGTAAAGCCGTACATGAACGTGTGTCTGGAAGCGGTGGATTTCTTTATTGCATTAATTGTGATCCCCTTGATATTGAAGAATCTGCAACTCCTCTCACGACAAAGATAGGAAATAATTTTCCAAATCCCTTCTCGGGTTCGACCACCTTTTCATTCTCAGGAAATTTCAATCGTCACGACTACTATCAAGTCTCTATCTATAATGTGAAAGGTGAACTGGTAAAAGATTTATCACCCCAATCTTTGTTAGCGGATACTATTCAAATAGAATGGAACGGAAAAGACGATTGTAACCATAAGGTAAATTCCGGTCTGTATTTCTATACTCTCAAAATCAATGGAAAGACAGAAGTCATCGAAAAATGTTTATTAGTAAACCACTAACAACATTTATAAGTACTCACTCCAACTTATGCCCCAACATATACTGTTGGGGTTTTTTATTTACTATCCTTACACCTTGTTAGATTGTAGGTCGATGTTTACAGAAATGAGGAACTATAAGTGATTGTTTTTTGTGTTGAAATATAGTGCACCCCATTGTCCAGACAAAAATATTGATTATATAAGTTAACATTTAGCTAGCCTTCAGAAGACTTTGTTTTTCAAAGAACACTTCATCTGGAGTTTTCTGGAGGAACTACCTTTTCAACCAGGCAGATGCCGGATATCCAGTTTTGCGAGATACTCTCGCAGGATGCCAGGTTGTCTGGGATGGTACTCAGAATGTGAATGCTTCTAAAACACATGCGATGGCAGTCATAACCCGTTGGATTAATGCAACAATGGATTTTACATCGAACTATGAAAGACCTCACCAGCCGGCTCGCATCTATAAGAAACATATTGGAAGATGCGGTGAACATGCTGATATTTCTGCCGCAGCTGCGCGTTCTGCACTTATTCCTTGTACAAGTATTTTGGCTATATCGGGCGATCATACATGGAACGAATTCTGGGATGATGGCTGGGTGCATTGGGAGCCGGTCAACAACTCTCTTGATAATCCTCTTGTGTATGAAAACGGATGGGGCAAGGTTTTTGGTTCTGTATTCGAGATACGAAGTGACGGCTGGCTCACCTCGGTAACAGACATATACTCTGAAGGTTCAGCAACCATCACGATCTATGCATTGGACAACTTTGGCAACCCGATTGACGGCGCTGAAGTGTTACTTGGCGTTCAGTCCGGATCAAGTATTTATGTAGATAATTACGGCATAACAGATAATGATGGAAAATATACATTTGTTGTGGGAGAAGGAAGACATTATCATGCGCGAATTGATACAGAAATTGGCAGCTACCCGGAAGCCAGCGGTACTCTAGAAAGTTTAGTGGAAAATTCTGTGAACGGAGAAGAATATACGTATTCTATGACGGTTTCCGGTACTATGCCTGTATTGAATCATGTTGCCACCAATTTGCCTGAGGATACAATAGACGATTATCTTATGTCAGTCGAATTTACTGTTCCTTCCCAGATCGTAAGCGGTCTGTCACTGATGGATGATCTGGACTACTCAACATTGTACAAGAAAGAAGAAACAGGCAGTCTCGATTATGTAATGACTGATGAGCTTAATTTTATCTGGTTTTTGATCAACATACAATTTGAATGCTTTAATATGCTTCTAGGTGCGGATCAGGGGAATGTTGATTTTGATGTCCCGATTGGATCTGATTGGTATTGCAACTATTCCAATCTGTTGCATCTTAATAACCTCCAATATGTGGATGGTATTGCACGATTGTATTCTTATGTTCCTACCTCAGTTGATGATCCCAATGTCAGTGGAAGTTCTGATATGATACTGATGAATTCTCCTAATCCTTTTAATGTTTCGACCACCATTTCTTATTATGGAACAGCCAATTCACATGAATTATTGCAGATTAAGATTTATAATGTGAAAGGACAATTGGTAAAGAAATTAGGATTTAATCTACCCACTGACGGATCGGATTTTGGATTTAGTACGGTATGGGACGGAAAAGACCAAAATGGAAAAAAGGTGAGTCCCGGCATTTATTTCTATAAAATGAGCGTAGATGGGGTTGATAAAGAATTTAATAAGCTATTGTTGATCCGCTAAAAGTTGTAGAGTTATTCCACTAAAATGACTGAATAGCTTGCAAATATACACAGATGAAGGTTTACTTTTCCTCTCATTTCCGCCCCTGCTTGGATATGCCTCTCTTAGAATGGGTCACAAAGCTGGGGCTTTGTAACCAGAAAGTGATTCGGCTTTGTAACCAGGGGAGGGATTTGGTTTTGTAATCACGAGGAAGGTTAGACTTTTTCGAGTTTGGTTGTAATTCACACAAATTCTTGACAAAATCCATGTGTTATGTCGAAACCATATTCAAATCGTGATGCTGTTAACATCGATGCAATTTGCATATTACTACACTTTCATAAAATTGAAATTTATTAATGAAACTGGAGATATAAATGAAAAACAGAATGATCGTTTTTGGTATGATATTTTTTTCTATAATACTTACATTTTCGAGTGTGGAACTACCACTTTGTTATGGATTAGAGAACGAAGAAGTGAACTTGCAGATCATTACAGAGAAATTTGCCCCCTTCAATTTCAGATCAAAAGAGGGAAAGATTACAGGTCAATCTACAGAAGTCGTGCAGGAAATTCTATCGCGCCTTAATCAGAAAATTAATATTCAACTTATGCCTTGGAATGATGGATATAATCTTGCGCTTACAGAGCCCGATGTGGCACTCTATTCAACCTTTCGAACTACTGAACGCGAAAAACTATTTCAGTGGGTCGGTCCGATTGCGGCGGATGAAATGCTGTTCTATACTCTTCAGGGATCAGATATCGTCATCCGCAGTCTGGAAAATGCAAAGGCAGTTACTGCCATTGGAGTAGTAAAGGATGATGCCCGTCATCAAATCCTCACACAGAATAATGTTACAAATTTGAAGTTTTATCCGAGCGATGTAGAATGTTATAGGGCTCTTGCCAAAAAAGAAGTCGAGCTCGTGCTTGGAAGTAATAATACAATGGCTAAAATGGCTCGCCAGGCAGGTGTTGATCCTACCGAATTGGAACCGGTATATTCTTTGAGGAAAACTCTGCTGTACATTGCTTTTAATAAAAACACCTCAACAGACATTGTGAAACAGTGGCAGAATACACTGGATGAAATGAAACGTGATGGAACATTTGATAATATCAATGAACGTTGGGGCAGTGCAGCTACACAGGGTTACACGAAATCAGATACAAGCGTTGGAATAACCTCAATTGCTGTTACACAACTCCTCGCAGGATATGTTGATCTTCGTATTGGTGAGTTTCTTGCTGTGTTGCAGGCACTATCCTATACCGACGAAGCACGTTCAGGAAAGTGGAAGAAGCTTAAACCACTTCTCGTAGAACAGGAAAATGCAGCACTTTCAGGCCGTATTTGGTACTTGCTGCCTAACGGCTCATATTATACTACTGTGGATGATCTTACCAGCAAGAATCTCAAAGACCGTTCCTACTTCCCGGGGTTGAACGCTGGAAATCCAACACTGGGAACCGTTGTCGTGAGTAAATCAACTGGTAAAACCGTTGCTATTGCTGCTGCTCCCATTATAAAGAAGGATAAGGTTGAAGGTGCTCTTGGGACTTCGATCTACATGCAGAATATCAATGATGAAGTTAGAAGTAATTTCCAGCTACAGTCTGATCAGATGTTTTTTGCGGTAACTAATGACGGTATGATTGCATTACATTCCAATGATTCATGGATTGGGCAGCAACTAAGCAATATTAGCAGTGATCTTACTTCGAACCTAGACAAAAGTTCAGGTGAGTGTAATTTTACCTATGAAGGAGAAGATTGGCACGCAGTGTGGACGACAGCACCCAAAACAGGGTGGCGCATTGTCATTGCAAATGTAGTGACTTAGTTTTTTGATTTCTTGACAGAGATTGCACTCTGATTTGGAAGGTTAATAGGCTAAAAATTTTCCGTGGAGGAAAAGAATGAAAAACAGAATGATTGTTTTTGGTATAGTGTTTTTGTTTGTAATACTTACATTTTCGAGTGTGGAACTACCACTTTGTTATGGACTAGAGAATGAAGAAGTAAGCCTACAGATCATCACAGAGGATTTTGCCCCTTTTAATTTTAGATCTGAAGATGGAGAAATCACGGGTCGATCCACCGAAATTGTGAAGGAAATATTATCTCGATTCGGTTTGGATATCGAAATTCAACTTATGAACTGGAATAAGGCTTATGCAATGGCTCTCTCGAAACCGGATGTGATTCTATATTCAACCTTTCGAACCGATGACCGTGAAAATCTTTTCCAATGGGTTGGTCCGATTGCATCGGATGAAATGATGTTCTATTCGCTTCAAGGATCAGATATAGTGATTGATAGTCTGGAAGATGTAAAAGCAGTTGTAGCGATCGGAGTCGTGAAGGATGATGCCCGTCATCAATTGCTTGTGCAGAACAATGTAATGAATCTGAAACTCTATCCGACCGACATGGAGTGTTACAGGGCTCTGGCAAACGGTGAAGTAGAACTTGTGTTGGGAAGCAATGCAACCATGGCTATGATGGCAGGTCGGGCGGGGGTCGATCCATCTGAACTGAAACCAGTCTATTCCGTGAAAAAAACTCCACTTTATATTGCTTTTAGTAAAAATATTTCACCAAATATTGTGGAAGAATGGCAGAGCACACTTAATGAAATGAAACAAGATGGAACATTTGATGCTATTAATCAACGTTGGAGTGGTACAGCCATACAGGATAGCACGAGATAAGACACAAAGTCGGAACTACAGCATTCAAAACAGATTGGCACCTAATAATCGCAAATATAATGAATTAATTTTCATAATTTCTTGACAGATATTGTACTCTGATTTGGAAGGTTATTGCATTAAAAAATTTCGTGGAGGAACAAAATGAAAAAAATAGTATTTATTTGTATTTTTCTTGTATGTGGTTTTTCTTATCTCAATGCTTTAACAACCACGTGGACAGGTGCTGCCAGTGGTGATTGGCACAATCCAGACAATTGGGACACTGGTGTGATACCCGATGCATCCACCGACGTGTATGTTCCCAATACGGGGTACTATAGCCCCTCTGTTACATCGGACGCATCCTGTAACAGTCTTATTAATCAAAGTGGATTCACGGTCTCAAATGGTGCCTCGTTGAACATCCAAAACGACTACGCGTCGAATTCTGATGCAGCTTTAGATGTATATGGTGGATCCTTGAATGTTGGGGGGGGATATGGGCGTCTATGGTACTGTAAATATTGAAGGAGACGGTACGAATGACGCAAGTGTTTCTTGTACAAATTTTAATGCATCATCTTCCTCTACAACCACATTGGAAAATGATGGTGAATTATCGAGTACACATTTAAATGATAATGGCTCTATCGTTGAAAATGGTGGTGAAATAGCATGCGATGACTTCGCTGTCGGAAATGGTGGTCAGCTTAATCAAAATGGTGGAAGTTTTCTCTCATTAAACGGAGGAACTTTCGATTCCGGCTCGACACTTAGTATTACCGGGAGTAGCAGTTTTCAATTCCAGGGTGATGTTAATTTTAATGGATCAGCAACAATTGATGGAAATTCCAATTTATGGGCTGGCGGCGGCAGCGATCCGAATTTTATCGGAGGAGTGACGAATCAGGTTACTGTCAATTCAGGATATTTCTCAATCGGAGGTTTCAGCACAAGCGGTACTGTAAATATTCAAGGCGGAGGCACATATTGGGGTGACACAACATTTGATGGAACGCTCAATATATCGGACGGTACAGTTAATTCATATGGAACTTTTATCAACAACGCAACCTACAATCAAACAGGCGGAACAGCAAATTTTAACGGAGGTTTCACTCTATCCAGCACCAGTACAAATACGCAAAGTGGAGGAACGGTTAATATCGGAGGTAATGCGTCATTCAGCAGTTCTTTTATAAATACAGGATCGAATGGCGAATTTGTATTTAATGGCGGCATGACACAATCTGTAACGAATCCCACCGGCTTCCCGAATACAAATATAATTCCTAATCTGAAAGTAAATAATAATTCAACTGTGACCTTTGATGATAAAACATCTTTTGCCGCAGGGAATGTTGAAGTTAATGGTGGAACTTTTGATGTAGGATCAGGGATGTTAGAGCCAACTAATCCTGGTATGGGAACCTGGGCTGTTGGTGCAAATTCTGAAATTATCCTTGGCGGAAATAATACGTTGCCAAATTATGGTACAAAGACTTTTGATCCAAGCAGCAAAGTTACCTACAATAGCAACACATACAGCCAGCCAGTCGAAGGTATAAATTATCCAACTTTGGAACTTTCTGGCACTTCCAAAACCCTTAATGGTAATGCAAGTGTAAGTCAGGAAATAATCTTGAACACTATTTTGGACATCGGAAATTATGATTTTACTCTACTCAGCGGGGCTCTTCTTACTCACAGCTCAAATTGCTTTTTTGCCACAACAGGCTCCGGGTATTTAAAAAGGAACAATATCTCCAGTGGTAGTTTTCCTGTAGGAGCCAGTGTTTCATATCCAAACGGCTTCGTTTTTGATAATAACGGTGTCGTATTAACATCTTTTGGCGCTCGAGTCGAGACAGGGATAACACCAACACACCCTAATGCAGGATACTGCCTGCCGCGCACATGGGATATTATAAAAGAGGGTACATTATATGCTGATTTTACCTTTTTTTGGCTGCAAACTCAGGAGACACAACCCTTCGAGCAAGCAAGAGTTAATAACAGGATCGTGGTGCAGTTATGCCATACACCACCAAGCTGGCAGGTTATCAGTACACCTTCCGGAGCTACAGGAACAGGTATAATAGGTGACCCATACCGGGTAGATATTGGACCCATAGCAATGGTATCCGCCTTTGCGCTTGGAGATGGAGATCATACGCTTCCAGTAGAGCTTTCCTCATTCAATGCAGTATATTCAAATGAAGGTGGCATGGAATTTGTGCAGGCAAACTGGGCTACTGCAACAGAAACAGATGTACTCGGTTACAACGTATATCAATCTTTATGTGATGAATTGGATTATGCAATGAAAATAAATGCAGCACTCATTCCCGGTCAGGGAACTACAACAGTGGGGCATTCCTATTCCTATAATGACCTCGATGCCGATATTGATCTCAGGAATTATTACTGGATCGAGCAGGTGGATTATAGCGGACTGAGTGAACTGTTTGGACCTGCAGTATTTGTGCCGGAAGATGGCGGAGATCCGAATAATGATATTTATTCGGAAACAATTGTATTACAACAATTTCCGAATCCTGTTGAAAATAATATGAAGATCGAATATCAGATCAAAGGGAGCATACTGGAACAAGATGCGATCATTCATATTTATAACATGAAAGGTGAATTTATTGATACAGTTTTCGGGCACAATGGTGTTGCTGAGATCGACCTTTCCCGTTATGCAACAGGTGTGTATTTCTACAGATTGCAGGACACCTCTTTAGGAGAAACCTATAAATTTGTTGTGATAAGATAATAAATCTTACTAAACTATATAATAAAAGCTCGGAGTTGATCCGGGCTTTTTTTTGAATATATAGAGATAATTTTTTGGTTAATTAAAATTTACAAAACTTGACAATATTCGGATATAACCAAAAATTATTTAAACAATATTTGGTTAGGATGAAATATGGTAAAAAGAATTATCTCAGAACATATTGTGAATAATTGTTTTAAAGGCAAGGCAATAATCATTGTCGGTCCGAGACAGAGTGGAAAAACAACACTTCTAACTATGTTAAATCAGCAATTGCGCAAATCATCTATTTTCTTAAATTGTGATGAACCCGATATAAGAGAAATGCTTACGAATGCGACATCAGTTCAGCTAAAAAACATTATCGGCAATACTGAAATCGTGTACATAGATGAAGCACAAAGAGTCAAAAATATTGGAATTACTCTCAAATTGGCAATCGATCAAATTCCCGGAGCTCAATTAATTGTCACCGGTTCATCCGCCTTAGAGCTTGCGAACACGATAAATGAGCCCTTAACTGGACGAAAATTTGAATATATCTTACTTCCTTTTTCTGAAGAAGAGCTGTTACAATATGATTCTGTACTCCATGAAAAAAGGATGTTGGAAGAACGAATATTATATGGATTTTATCCTGAGATCGTTACTACGAAGAATGATAAAAAGGAATTGCTCAAATCACTTGCAGGTAGTTACCTCTATAAAGATGTATTTGCATTTCAGGAATTAAGAAGATCTGAAGTGATCGAAAAATTACTGGAAGCTCTTGCTCTACAAATAGGTTCAGAAGTGTCCTATGCAGAATTGTCGAACTTGTTAGGAATAGATTTTTCAACCGTTACAAGATATATTGATCTCCTTGAAAAGACTTTTGTTATTTTCAGATTAAGATCCTTCAGTAGAAATGTACGAACTGAACTTAAAAAAAGCAGGAAAATATTTTTTTATGACACTGGAATTCGTAACGCGATCTTAAACAATTTTCAGACAATAAATCTCCGCTCAGACAAAGGTGCTCTTTGGGAAAATTTTCTGATAGTTGAAAAACTCAAGCATTTAAAATTTAATAACATCGATGCAAAACTATATTTCTGGCGAACGCGTTCAAAATCCGAAATTGACTTGATCGAAGAAAAAAACGGAACTCTTTCAGCATATGAAATGAAATGGTCAGCAAGTAAAAAATTTCGCATCCCGGTTACTTTTGAAAAAGCATATCCAGAATGTGATTTGCATATTATTAATAAAGAAAATTATTTGGACTTTGTTCAGAAAACATGACAATATTAGGTTATAACCAAAAATTGTTTAAACAATTTTGGATTAGAGCGTGAAAATCATACGAATCATTCTTTCATCTGAAGAATCTATCTGTGCTTGCCAAGGTTTTTTGAAAGTATACCGGTGTCCTATGTTTAAATCAACTTTGAGGATGTGCCTTGGCCAAGAAAAATTCAAAAATCAACCATCTTCTCGTACCCAATGCCCGCTTTGGGAATGCAATATCCACATAGTCTTCCGTCACCAAGCTGGGGCTTGGTGACAAGAGTAAAAAATTTCATATATTTCAAACCTTTACTTGTTCTATCTGCCTGTCGAGGCGTAATGAAACGGAGACTGAAGTGGAACGAATCCGTGTGATTTTATCTTTTTTGTTACTTTCCATAGAATCGGGTATATCACAATTTGATTTACTTAAGACATGCTCTCCGACATATCTCAAGAAAATCAAAGAGGGCTTGTCATAAATAGAAGAGCTTGTGACAAGTGCACACCTAAGGGCTTGATGCCTTGAAAGCCACTCTTTATAAACCCACATCCTGAGGGACGTGACCTAACATATCTCCAAAAACTTGACATACAATCCCCGTGAAATCGTTTCAAATATATGAATAATCCAATCGGTATCTTTGATTCAGGAGTTGGAGGACTGACCGTTTTCCACGAAATTAAAAAAGCATTACCCCATAAAGATATTGTGTATTTTGGTGACACTGCGCGCGTGCCCTACGGCTCGAAATCGCAGAGAACCATTATCCAATATTCACTCCAGAATATGATCTTTCTCCTTCAACAAAAGATCGAACTCCTCGTGGTTGCATGCAACACTTCTTCGGCATACGCTCTTGAAGAGCTGAAAACGCACAGCAACATCCCGATCATTGGGGTGATAATGCCCGGGGCTAAGAAAGCGTTGAATGTGACGAAAAAGAAACGAATAGGCATAATCGGTACGGAAGGTACAATAAAAAGCAACTCGTATGAAAAGGCGCTGAAATCTCTGGATGATACTTGCGAAGTTTTTAGCAAACCCACTCCGCTGCTTGTTCCGCTTGTCGAAGAAAATTGGATAACTCACAAAGTCACAAAAGAAATAATTGAAGAATACCTGCAGGAATTTCTGGAAAAAGACATAGACACGATCATTATGGGTTGCACGCATTATCCTGTACTCAAAAATGTCATCCGTGAAGTGGTCGGTGACAATATATCGCTGGTTGATTCTGCAGAGTCGATTTCGCTCGAGCTGAAAAAATTGTATTCCTTAGAGCCGGTTCAAAAAATATCCGAGAAATATACTTTCTTCGTAAGCGATAATCCCGAAAAATTCAAAATACTTGGAAGGCAGATTTTGGGCGAGGAGCTGGACAGGGTAGAGAAAGTCTTTTTCTCGGATGCCTGGGTCATGGACACTTTTGAGAAATAATAATTATGGATATCATTGAAAATCAAATACAGGAGCTTCTTCGAGACCGCAGTTCCGGTTCACAAGAACTTGCAGAACAAGCGCTGGAAATAATCAAACGACTGTACTCCGCTGGAAATACTGCTTCGAGAATTAATAATTTTCTGGAAAAAACTGCTAAACGATTTCCCCAAATGGTTGCGATTATTAAACTCAAAGAACATTTTTCTGATGAAATTTCTGATAAAACTATCAATGAATTTAAAAATCTTTTATCAGATAAATCCTATATTGAGAATGCCTCACTTCTCTTTGATACAACTAAAAAAATTATCACATTCAGCAGAAGTTCTGCTGTTGAAGACGTGATCATTTATTATAAAAAATATGTAGATAAAGTAACCTGTTGCCATTCACTCCCGTTTGGAGAAGGTAAGAAATTTGCTGAAGATCTCAAGAAAAATATGATCAGTTCTCAATTAATTGAGGATGGAGAACTTTCCCGTTTTATTCCAGATTCCGATTTTATGCTTCTCGGCGCAGATGCCATTACGGAAGATTTATTTATGAATAAAATTGGCACATTACAGGCGGTTCTTCTTGCTCAACATTTCAAAAAACCCGTTTATGTCATATCCTCGCCGTTGAAGAAAATTAAGAAAAGCGACTATTCTTTAGAAAAACTTGGACAATATTTCGAAGCAATTGACAATTCATTAATCACTGATTTCATATATTAAATATTCGAGGAGTTTATGCAATCTAATGTAAATGTTTCTAAAGCCATGACTATCACATTACCAAAGGAATTACCTCCTGATCCAATTTTCAAAGAAGGCATCAGGAGAGCGCCGGACAGGGGATTGAATCTCTCAAAAAACGAGATCAAAACTGCTTTGAAAAATGCATTGCGATATATTCCCGCGGAATTGCATGAAAAACTTGCACCTGAATTTCTTGGGGAGTTGAAAAGCCGTGGACGCATTTATGGATACCGCTATCGTCCGCAGGGAGAGATAAAAGCAAAACCCATTCATGAATATAAAGGAAATACTCTTGAAGGTAAAGCGCTGCAAGTCATGATCGATAATAATCTCGATTTTGATGTTGCTCTCTATCCTTATGAGCTGGTAACTTACGGAGAAAGCGGGCAGGTCTGTCAGAACTGGATGCAGTACCTGCTAATCAAGAAATATCTCGAAGTTATGACCGATTATCAGACACTCGTCGTTGCTTCGGGGCACCCGCTTGGATTGTTCCCTTCCCGGCAGGAAAGTCCGCGTGTAATAAGCACGAATGGTTTAATGGTCGGCATGTTTGATAATTCTGCTGATTTTAAAGCAGCAGCAGCAATGGGCGTCACAAACTATGGACAAATGACTGCAGGTGGCTGGATGTATATTGGTCCTCAGGGAATTGTGCATGGAACTTATATTACGCTTCTGAATGCAGGCAGAATGTATCTTGATATTCCCGAAGATGAAGATTTGAAAGGAAAAGTGTTCATGACTTCCGGACTTGGAGGCATGAGCGGCGCACAGGCAAAAGCAGTCGAGATCGCAGGCGGGGTCGGTGTGATCGCAGAAGTCGATCTGTCACGAATCCAAACACGCCATGAACAGGGCTGGCTTTCCAAATATTCTGATAATTTGGAAGAAATCGTTAACTGGATGCAGGAAAGCAAAACAAAAGGAGAAGCGGTTTCGATCGGATATTATGGAAATGTTGTTGATCTTTTGCAATACTTTGTTGATAATAATATTAAAATCGAACTCCTATCTGATCAAACCTCATGTCATGCAGTATATGAGGGCGGCTATACTCCTCAGGGAGTGAGCTTTGAAGAAGGACGCAAGCTTCTAAAAAATGATATTAATGCTTTCAAAAAGAAAGTGGATGAATCGCTTATTACTCATTTCGAACTGATAAAAAAAATGAGTGCGGGCGGCACTTTTTTCTGGGATTATGGCAACAGTTTCATGAAAGCGGTTTTTGATGCAGGAGCGAACGATATAGCAAAAAACGGAGAAAACACAAAAGATGGCTTCATCTTTCCGTCCTACGTTGAAAATATAATGGGACCTATCTGTTTTGACTATGGTTACGGACCATACCGCTGGGTGTGCTTGAGCGGAAAACCTGGAGATTTGCACAAAACAGACCTCGCTGCCATGGAATGCATTGATCCGACCCGAAGAGCTCAGGATAGAGATAATTACCACTGGATAAAGAACGCTGAAGAAAACAAACTGGTTGTCGGCTCTCAGGCGCGAATTCTATATGCTGATGCACAAGGTAGAATTAAGATAGCACTAAAATTCAATGAAATGGTTCGAAATAGGGATGTCGGTCCAATCATAATAGGAAGAGATCATCATGACACAGGCGGTACTGACTCACCCTACAGGGAAACTGCGAATATCAAAGATGGAAGCAATGTGTGTGCAGATATGTCGATCCACTGCTTTGCAGGGAATGTGGCACGGGGAATGACACTCGTGGTCGAGAGCAACGGTGGCGGCGTGGGCATCGGGAAAGCATTCAATGGGGGATTCGGACTGGTACTCGATGGCAGTACACGAGTCGATGAAGTGATAAAGTCCGCCCTCGATTGGGATGTAATGGGAGGTGTAGCTCGCAGATCGTGGGCACGAAATCCTCACGCAATAGAAACATCCATTGAATGGAACCAAAGAAATAAAAATAAAGGACATATAACACTGCCCTTCATCCCTGATGAAAAGCTGATAGATGATTTGGTAGAAAAAGAATTTTAAATTAGGAGAAACAATGGAAAAAACTCATTTCGAATCTGCAGATGATATCCTACAGTTCGCTATTGAACGAGAAGAAGATGCCTATAATTTCTATAATGAATGGGCAGGAAAGGTTAAAAATCCGGCAATTGGAAAAATGCTGATCGAGCTCTCAAAACAGGAACTGGGACATAAAAATAGACTTGAAAATCTGAAGATAAAGGGTTCTCTCATTCCCTCAAACAACAAAATTACAGATATGAAAATTGCCGAATATCTTGTTGATATTCCACCTTCTGAAGATATGGATTATCAGCAGGCACTCACGCTTGCGATGCATAGAGAGCAGGCATCGGTAAACCTGTACAAAACCCTTGCAAAGGTTGCTCCGAATGATGAAATTCAGGATATCTTCCTGACCCTTGTCGAGGAAGAGGTGCATCACAAAGCACGTCTTGAAGATGAGTATGATGAGAATATCTTGAGGGATAATTAGCAGAAAAAACTTGGTTTCCATGGATAAGACATTTATGCAAGGAGAAAAATGCAAGATATAAATATTGGTGATCTCGCACCCGATTTCACATTAAAAGATCACCATAATAAGGAATTTTGTTTGTCGGAAATGAGAGGAAAAAAAGTGCTGCTCTCATTTCATCCCCTTGCGTGGACAAAGGTTTGCGCCGAGCAAATGAAATCTCTGGAAGCAAATAAAAAAGTTTTTGACGAACTTAATACAGTTGCAGTCGGCTTCAGCGTGGACACAGTTCCTTGCAAACATGCATGGGCAAAGGATTTGAAAGTCTGGAACACTTCTCTTCTTTGTGATTTCTGGCCTCATGGGCAGGTCGCTGAAAAGTACGGAATGTTCCGAAAAGAACAGGGTTTTACTGAGCGGGCAAATATCATTATAGATGAAAAAGGCATAGTGATATTTATTAAAGTTTACGAAATTCCTACGCTTCCTGACATTCAGGAAATAATTGAATTTCTTGAGAGCTCATAAATTTTAGAGGTGTGATGAAAGCTTTCTTAACTGGTTTTTTCAGTGTTATTCTTTTACTTGGATGTGCTTCTGTAGATCATTTTGAGTATAAAAATGTGACGTATAAAGAAATTCAGAAGCTAGCGTTCGGCTACGGTTTCTCAAAATCCATGAATGAAGGAATGGCAAAGAAAATGGCTGAAGCAATTGCACGGAAAAACATCACGGAGCAGCTTGCAGGCATGCATTTCGTATATACGCATATGAACGGGGAGATGGGAATGAAGCTCAGTATTCGGGACGTCACACTTGCTGATGTAACGCTGGACAAAACTATCCGGCTGGACAAGACAGGAGTGCTCGTATCAGTGCTCCGGTTTGAAGGAAAGATACAAAAACCGATTGGCGATGGCGTTCTGTTCGGTGAAATGAAAACACAATTTTCCGATGATCTACTCAAAATTTCAAAAAGCAGAACGAATGTCCTGCAGGAAACGATATCATCCAAATTCCCCAAAGCTCATAAAGTAAAAGGATTTATTCTTATAGATACAACAGACGTTGGGTGGACCACTCAAACCGGAGTGATCCAATATTACGAAAGCTATTTAATCGTTATCGAATCAGTGATATGAATCACTCATTATTCCTAAAGATGAAAAAGAAATATGAGTATAAAAAGTTATATAATATGCATGAAACCAGGGATTTTAATATAATAACACAAATGGAGGTACAATGAAAAAGGTTTTAATATTTATGGGGATATGTGCCCTTGCTATGGGCATGATCTCCTGTGAAAAAACATCAACAGACATTCCCTCAGATAACTCAGGTGTGCTTATTGGCGACAATGTTTATGACACGATCCAGGGTGCTATTGATGCAGCGGTGGATGGAGATACCCTTCGTCTTACGCAAGGCATCTATGCGGGAACTAATAACACAAATTTGATGTGGGATGGAGAAGAAAAACATCTTACTATTATGACCGATCTTCGCGGGCACCAGCAGGATTACGCTATAATCGAAGGAAATGGAAAGGGGGCAGGTTTCTATTTCGATAATTCCTTGCAAAGCAATGCAGACCTTATCTATGGCATCACGCTCAGAAATATGGGGTCTGACGCTGCATACTACAATGCTGCATTTTATTGTGAAAATGCTGAGCCGACGATCCAATACTGCTGGGTTCATGATTGCGGATGGTGCGCAGTATACTGTTCACATGCCAGTCCTCGAGTAGAGAATTCATGGTTCTATAATAATTTGGCAGGATTCATCCTGGATGGAGCTTCCAATCCGGTTCTTTTGCTTAATTATATAGAGAAAAGCGAATTGGACGGTGTGTATGCGATCGACGACTCTTATCCATCGCTCTTCAATAATCTGATAGCTGATAATGAAAGAGGTGTGTATATCCATAATGCAAAATCTCTTATGGTCAATAATACTATCGTGTCGAATACAAATTGGGGAGTCCGGGTAAACAGCGATCTTCTTTCGCAGATGATAAATTGCCTAGTCTGGGATAATGGAATTGATCTTAATGTGCTGAGCGATAGCAGTCTCGTCGCATCATACACCTGTTCTCCGATTGAATATCCTGATGTCAATCCGGATAGTCTTTTCAATATCTATGATGATCCCCAGTTCATCAGCAGTAATGATTATCACCTGAAATCTGTGAGTCCATGTCTGGATATTGGAAATCCTGGTGTAGCGTACTGGAACGAAGACCTCGATGGAGAATCTCGTATTCATAATAATGAGATCGATCTCGGTGCGTATGAATGGCACCCATAAAATAACTACCTATCGTTAATAAATACCTGGAACTGCGAACATGAAAAAATTTATCCTTATTGGGATAGTTCTGTCTATCATTGCCTGTGCTTCTGTTCAGCCCGTTCTTGAGCGGGAAAGAATTATAAATCCCAAACCTCCAATCGCAAAGAAAATTCCATATGAAACATCGATCCATGACACTATTTTGGTCGATAACTACCATTGGATGAAAGACAAGTCACGCACTGATCCTGAAGTGATCGCACACATTAAAAAGGAAAATGCTTATACGGATAGTGTTTTATTTCATACAAAGGAACTGCAGGAGCAGCTTTACCAGGAAATTGTTGGTAGAATTCAGAAAACCGATTTATCCGTACCGGTTCGGATCGATAGTTTTTACTATTACTGGAAAGATGTTGAAGGTAAAGAATACTCGCTCTATTGTAGAAAAAAATCCATTCCTGATGCTAAAGAGGAAATAGTTATTGATTTAAATGAACTTGCTTCAGGATATGAGTTCTACGATGTGTCGAATATAGAGGTAAGTCCCAACCATCAATATATTGCTTTTGCCTTTGATACAACAGGTGCAGAACATTATACGCTTGCAGTGAAGAGTATTAAGGAAAATACTTTTTTGTCTGATACTTCCTATCCAGTTGATGATCTTGTATGGGCAAATGACAATAATACTCTATTTTATATAACAGAAAATGATTCTGGAAGAAGTGATAAATTATATCGTCATGTTCTTGGAACTGACCAGAAAGAGGATGAGCTGATCTTTCAAGAGAATGACGGTGCTTTTTATGTGTGGATATATAAATCGAGAAGTAAAGAATATCTAATATTATCAACCGGTAGTAAAATTACTTATGAAATCCGATATTTAAAAGCTGATGACCCCTTTGGAGAATTTAAAATTGTTCAACCACGTGAGCAAGGTCATAGATATTATATCTGTCCTCATATTAATGAATTTTTTATTGTATCTAACGATGGAGCAAAAAATTATAAAGTAATGGTAACTTCAATCCAACATCCCGGTAAAGAAAATTGGAAAGAGTTTATTCCACACAGAGATTCTGTTTCTATTGACATTGACGTATTTAAAGATTATATGGTAATTTATGAGCGGGAAAATACTTTTAAAAAAATCAGAATATTAAATTTTAATACAAAAGAGGAGTATTATATAAATTTTCCCGAGCCAATTTATACTATTTATCCTGGGAAAAATCCTAACTTTGATACGCATATTCTTAGATTTACATACGAGTCTATGGTTACACCTTATTCTATCTATGACTATAATATGGAAACCAGAGAAAAGGAATTGAAAAAACATCAGGAAGTTCTTGGCGGATATGATGCATCCAAGTATAGATCGGAAAGGATTTTTGCCCAAGCAAAAGATGGAACCAGGATTCCGATATCTCTCGTATATAAGAAAGATTTGTTTACAAAAGACGGATCCAATCCTTTATTTCTTACCGGTTACGGATCTTATGGAGATACCTATGAACTATATTTTTCTACAACCCATTTAAGTTTGCTGGATAGAGGTTTTGTATATGCGATAGCTCATGTGCGTGGCGGTGGCGAATATGGAAAGCAGTGGTACGAGCAGGGGCGAATGCTCTCCAAGAAGAATACTTTTACAGATTTCATTGCCTGCGAAGAGTATCTGATTGAGCAAAATTATACGAGCCGTGATAAGCTGGTCATCGAAGGGGGAAGCGCCGGGGGATTGCTCATCGGAGCAGTTTTGAATATGCGTCCTGAACTGTGTGAGATTGCCATCGCTGATGTTCCTTTTGTCGATGTGATCAATACCATGCTTGACCCGACACTTTCTGCTACTGTTTCGGAATATGAAGAGTGGGGAAATCCACAAGATAAACAATATTTTGATTATATCTTCTCCTACTGTCCCTATCAAAATGTAAAAGCACAGCATTATCCAAATATACTTGCTTTCGGCGGATTTTATGATCCCCGGGTTAATTACTGGGAGCCGGCAAAATGGATCGCAAAACTTCGTGAGAAGAAGTTGGATGAAAACCTTGCACTGCTCAAAGTTCAGCTTTCCGGACATGCCGGTGCTTCCGGCAGATTCAGTTATTATCGAGAAGTAGCACTGAAATATGCGTTTGTATTCGATATTCTTGGCATTGAGTTCTAGATGAAAAGAGGAATTTTTGTAATTTGCGTAATTCTATTTTTGGGATATTGCACATCACAAAAAATTCAGGAAAAATATTCATTATCTCCTTCAATTATACCACCGGTTGCGAAAAAAATTCCTACATCTGTAACGCTGCATGGCGTCGAACTGAAAGATGATTATGCGTGGATGATCGATGATACTCGAAGCGATTCCACAGTAATAGAATACATCGAAGCAGAAAACCTTTATGCAGAGAAAATCCTTTCAGAAATGTCAGCTCTCAAAGATACAATTTTTAACGAGATAATAAGCAGAATCAGCGAAGAGGATGTCAATGCACCAACGCATTGGGGAGATTATTATTACTATTCGAGAAGGGAAGAGGGAAAACCTTACCTGATCTATTGCAGGAAATTCCATTCGCTCTCAGCTCCCGAAAAGATTGTGTTGGATATGAACGCACTTGCAGAAGGACATGAATTTTTTTCCGTCGGAAGAAGAGAGTATAGCCCTGACCAACGATTGCTGGCATATACAGTTGATACAACCGGAGATGAACGATTCACACTTTATATCAAAGATATTGAAGCTGACACGCTGCTTGCTGAAGAGGTATATCCGGTTAATGATGTGGAATGGGCAAACGATAATAGCACAATCTTTTATGTGACCCCAAATGAAGAAAATCTGAAAAGCAAACTGGCGTACAGGCATGTTCTTGGAACAGATCCTGCTCATGATGAACTCATTTACAGGGAGAATGACAACGCATTCTATATGGGGTTTGGGAGAACTCGTTCAAATGATTATATCGTTTTGGGAACGAACAGCAAAACAACTTCCGAAGTCCGCTTCCTCGATGCTAATGATCCGCCACCTGGCAGAGAATTTTCTCTGCTCAAGCCACGCAAGCAAGGTGTCAAATATTATATGAGCAATAATGGTGATACCTGGTACATCAGAACCAATGAGTCTGCCCCAAATTACAAAATAATGACTTCTAAGTTCAGCGAACCTCTCAAATGGGATACTTTCATTCCTCATAACGATTCGATCTATATTGATGGATTTGATGTTTTTGAGAAGTATGTTGTTGTGTACGAGCAACATAGTGGTGTCATAAAACCACATATCTTTCTTCTTAAAGATGGAACAGATTATTATATGACCTTTCCAGAAAAAGTTTATGCATACTATGACAGATGGACACCGGATTTTAAAACCGATACATTATATTTTTCCTATTCTTCGCTCACCACACCCTCTTCTGTATATGCGTATAATATGAAAACAAAAGAGAGAAAACTTCTCAAACGTTATGAGGTAATAGGCGGATTTGATCCTGATGAATATAAATCCGAGCAGGTATATGCCACATCGTATGATGGAACAAAAGTCCCAATCTCGCTTGTCTATAAAAATGATCTTTTCAAAAAGGATGGAAGCAATCCATTATATCTACATGCCTATGGTGCTTACGGGAGCAGTAGGGTTGCTGGCTTTTCCCGTATTCGTATAAGTTTGCTGGATAGGGGATTTGTCTATGCAATTGCTCATGTGCGTGGCGGTAAAGAGAAGGGCGAGCAGTGGTATGAGCAAGGGAAATTACTCAATAAGAAAAACACGTTTCTCGATTATATTGCCTGTGCTGAATATTTAATTAAAAATAAATATACATGTCCGGAAAAATTGGCAGCTTTTGGAGCAAGTGCCGGTGGTATGCTGATGGGTGTGGTTGCGAACTGGCGTCCCGACCTATTTGGAGCTATAGTAGCGGAAGTGCCTTCCATGGATAAATTGACCGTTCTTTTGGACTCAACTGCCTCGGGCACAAAATATCATTATGAGGAGCTGGGAAATCCGTACGAGAAGGAATATTTCGATTACCTGCTTTCTTGGGATACCTATCAGAACATCAAAGAGCAGGCATATCCGAATATGATGCTTACAGCAGGTTATCATGACAGCCGTGTACGCTACTGGCAGCCGCTTCGATGGGTGGCAAAAGTGCGTGATATGAAAACAGATAATAATGTGCTCTTACTTAAAACGAACATGGCTGGACATTATGGAGGGTCAGGAAGATACACGCAATATGAGGACATTGCAGAGCGTTATGCCTTCATTATTAGAATGCTGGGTGTAGAATGAGTTGTAATAAGCAGATCGACAGAATAGTAGAATATTTCCGCAAGCAGGAAAAGACACCCGATAACCTGAAAATCGGGGCTGAGTTCGAGCATTTTGTAGTGCGGGAAAACGATCTTTCCGCAGTTCGTTATGATGAAAATAGCAAAGATGGAATTCGTGATTTGCTGAGTTACCTCATGCAAAAAGGTTGGAGAGGAAATTTTGAGGGAGATAACCTCATCGGGTTAGAAAAGGATGGATCAACAGTCACTCTGGAGCCCGGCGCACAATTAGAACTTAGTACACAGCACACTTCCACACTTGCTGAGATGGAGCAGACATATAAAAATTTTGTATATGATCTTCTGCCGTGGTTGCATGATCAGCAACAGCTTCTGATTGCTCTGGGTTATCAACCCTATTCTAAGATCGAGGATATTCCCTTCATACCTAAGCAACGTTATGTGTTCATGTCGGACTATCTCATCCAAAAGAACAAATATGCGCTTAATATGATGAAAGGCACTGCGTCCACTCAACTTACTCTTGATTACCTGAACGAAGAGGATTATATAAAGAAATTCCAAGTTGCATGCTATCTTTCCCCTTTGCTGGCAATCCTGACTGACAACAGCCCGATATTTGAAGGACAGCGATATAAAAAACATGCATTACGAACCAAAATCTGGCTGCATTGTGATGATGACAGATGCGGCATTATTCCCCATGCCTTTGATGATGATTTCTGCTATGATACTTATGCTCGATACATTATTGAACGACCTCCGATCTTTATTACCCGGGAAGGGCAGTTATGCAATACCGAAGACCAGCCGTTTAAAGCGATCTTCGATCCTGAAGAATGCACTGATAAGGAACTCGAGCAGGTGCTGACGATGTTTTTCCCGGATGTGCGCACTAAACAGTTCATCGAGATCCGTACTGCAGATTCGATTCCATATCCACTAAACTTTGCATATCTTGCATTGCTTAAAGGTTTACTGTATGATTGTAAAAATATTAAGACTATACATCAGACAGTGACTGGATGTTTTGAATTTAAAAAAATCCTGGCGTTTCAGCAAGACATAATAAAAAAAGGATTAAAAGCAAGGGCTTGTGATAAGCACATTATGGAAGTGATCCTGAAATTTGTGAATCTTGCAAAAGAAGGATTGATCGAAGAAGAGCAAAAATATCTTGAACCTCTTTATCGATTAGTTGAGATCAGGAAGAATCCGGTCACAATTATCAATGAAAAATTAAACGCAAAAGTGCCACTTAAAGAAGCTCTGAAAGATTGCATAATAAATAATATTTTCGCTTAACTCACCTATGCTAAAATTAAGTCAAAATGACCACAGAGAATGATAGAGGAAAATTTTAACAATCCTATGAAGTCTATCTTACCAATTTATAAAGAATTCTCCAATGAAATATTAAAGCATCCAAAAAAATATTATGAGGATTTCAAGCTCGTAGAAGAAGCAGTTGCAAATTCCACAGCACGTTACAAAGGACAACCAATTGATTTTCATTATCAGCCAATGTTTTTCGATTCGACCGATATACAAAGATTCGAAAATCTTGTTTCTACCTTTTCCTCAATTTTAAAAAAAGTGATACAGGAATATCTGAAGAATCCCGTGTTTCGCTCATATTTTAATTTTCCTTCTTTGATGGAAGAGCTTATTCTAATCGATCCCGGCTACGCAATGCCGTTTCCTGTTGCTCGTTTTGACCTATTCTATTCCTACAATGACGACTTTATGTTTTGTGAACTAAATACAGACGGCACTTCCGGTATGAATGAATCCAATCCAATTGAAAAAGCAGTGCTTTCATCCCAGATATTGAAAGTGCTCCAGAAGAAATACCGTATCAGTTATTTTGAATTGTTCCTTCCGTGGATAGAAGAACTGCTTGGATGTTATGCGGAGTACTCGAACTCATTACTTACGAAACCAAATATCGCGATCATGGATTGGGAAGGCGTGGCAACGATCGAAGAGTTCAAGGTTTTCCAGCAAATGCTTATGCGGCGAGGATGTAGAACAGTTATTTGCGATCCCCGCGATCTGAAATATAAAAATAAAAAACTGTATTTTCTCGATACGCCCATCGATCTCATTTATCGTCGCTCACTGACGTTTGAAATGTGCGAAAGAGCGGCTGAGGTAGGCGATGTGCTCGATGCGTATGCAGATGGCAATGTCTGTATGGTCGGACCATTTCGCTCTCATGTAATCCATAATAAGAGGATATTTTCCATTCTGCATGATAAAACGAAGACTTCATTTTTAAGTGCTGAAGAACAGGTATTCATCGAACAGCACATTCCTTTTACAAAAGAACTTTCCGATCCCGATACAGAAATGCAGGTGCGTACTTCAAAGGATGATTATATTCTCAAACCGATGGACAGGTATGCAGCGAAGGGAGTTTTTGTTGGAATCGATCATTCGCAGGAGGAATGGGAGCGGATCATCGACTCGATACAAAAGAAGGATTCCTATCTCGTGCAGCAATTTATAGAACCTCCGACTATTCCTTGTATAACATTCAGAGATGAAAAGCCAATTTTGGAAGAGTATAAATATATTACTGGATTATTTGTGTATAACGGACGCTTTCACGGACTTTATACTCGCGCAGGCACCTCGAATGTGATCGCCAGCATGACAGGATGCAGGATCATGCCGAATCTGTATGTGAGAAAAGTGTGATGGGGGGATTTATACTGAGGGACATAATATTTTTATTAAGAAACAATAATTCGAGAATGAAAAAGAGGTAGCTTGTGATGTTTATTCTAAACAATTAATTGGTATAATTAAGTTATAGTTAAGTATTGAGGAGAGTTATCCCTATACTTTCTTTTAATCGTCTTCTAAATAATATTTATTCTCTTTTGAAAAATGCTTAACGCCCATTATATTTATTTCACTCAGTTCACCCCAACCACCAATGGGAGACATAAAAGCTTCTGCTTTATATCCATTATCAATTAACCATTTGGAAAAATCTCTTCCTCTCGTAGTTAAACTAACATAAAAATCTAAATTTTGACAAATAATATCAGCTTCAAACAACTTTTCACACAAGTCGTTGACTGAAAATTGTCCACAACCAGATATCCTTCCATAAAAGTCAATAGCATACCAATATTTAGGTATTTTAAAAAAACCCCCAGTTTCTCTTTTTATAGAGGAATCTGATAAAAGCATCTGAATTAAGTAATTATCAGCAACATAACCTAGAAGATCAGCAATAATACGATACTGTGAATTTCCATCAATTATTCCAACAATACCTTGTTTTGTTCTTTCACCAATCTTTATTGCTGTGTTTTCTATTTGCGTTGATGCAGCACCTAAAGCGGCTTGCGCATTACCATCATCATGAGGTTCAAAAGTCGCAGGTGTAATACCAGCAAGATCTGATGGTAGTTTAATGTCCGAAGACCGATCATAAACGATAAAGCTTCGTTCTCTACCAAGTGCTCCAATACATAATCCTAACTCAATCAATACATTATCACGAGGTGCAGCCTGTGTACTATTTCTGTATTGAATTAAATCATCAGGAGTTACCACTAAAGCTGCGAAATCAACAGTTTTAAGTATTTCAACAATCTGTTCTAATATTACACTTCCCGGACCGAATACACCTTGGTTCCAAAGAACGACTTGCATTGTATGGTCTAGATTTTGCTGAAGAGCTTTCGCATATTCCAGACCCTCAGTAGATGATCCAATAAAAATTTTTAGCTTCATTTTTAAAATCTCCTAACTATGGTTCATATCAAAGGAGTGAAGATAAACTTATATCGTTATTTATCCGTATCTATATAAATCATCTCTGACTGCTCCCAGCAAAATTATATAATTATCTATGCCTACTGATCCCGTTTTTAACTGATTTAGTTTCAGCGAGAGTCTGGTTTCCCAGTATTTTTATGTTACTTGCTTTGTCTATAGATATATTTTCAAAGACCAATTCTGTGTTGAAAAAGAGATCGCTGCTTTCCTTTTTTAGTAGTTTTCCTGCCATACGACAATATGCAGGATCAATGTCTAATCCTATGCTGTTTCTGCCGGATTTTAGGGAAGCTATCATTGTTGTGCCTGTGCCACAGAATGGATCTAACACCGTATCACCCTGGAATGAAAACATTCTTACAAGACGGGATGCGAGTTCAAATGGGAAAGGTGCCGGATGCTTCTTTGTCGAAGCGCCGGGAATATTCCATATTTGTTTGAACCAAGCGTTAAAATCTTTCTTATCTATCTTGCTCAATTCTCTTTGAAGTTCTGTGGGCTTACGGTAACCGCCCGGTTTTCGCTGCATTAAAATAAACTCTATATCGTTTTTAATTATAGCATTAGGTTCATAAGGTTTTCCTAAAAATTTTGAACCATTTTCAACTTCAAACTTTGCATTTGCGATTTTATACCAGATAATAGGATTGAGATTGTCGAAGCCAATTTTTCGACATGAAACACAGATATCCGAATGAAGGGGAAAAACAAGATGGCGTCCGAATTCACGTCTCGAAACGCATACATCACCCACAACGCACACTAATCTTCCTCCTTGAACGAGTACACGAAAAATTTCGTGCCACACCCTATCGAGTTCTTTTATAAAGGATTCATAATCATTAATATGTCCTAATTGATCAGGATGTTCATTATAGCGTTTCAGATTCCAATATGGTGGGGAGGTAACAACTAAATGAATGGATTCGTCTTCTAAGAAAGATAAATCTCTCGCATCCCCGTTTATTAATCTGTGTTTTGTGCTGAGTTTTTTATTGATCATACGTGAGCACCAACATGTGAAATAAGAATTTGTGCAAATTGCTTAAGTGATAAATCCATTGCAGGTTCCTTATAACTACCATTCACACCACTAATGCGTGTTGATGTAATAAATGCTGTGGAAGTATAATGGCGTTCGAGGATCAATTTTCTACAGAACAATCCATATCGTTTCATATATGAAGCATCCACAAATTCGGGAAATACCTTAAAGTGCGGCTCTCGAACTTTTACCGGTCGATTCGATGCACCACAATCTTCAAGCATGAAAAAATAACCTAGGAAAGGTTGGATCCCTTTATTAAAAGCTCCCTCTCTAAAAGCAGTCCATAAATCGAGAGCACTCCCCATAGCTTCTTCTGTTCTGTTATTGAAATTGTTTCCAAACGATGGTCCAACTTGCGATTTTGCTTCTATAGCAGCTATAAGCTTGTTGTCTTTAACAACGAGTAAATCCCACTCTTTAGTCGGTCTGAAAAAACCCGGCAATTCAAGTGCCTTTTTCTCAAAGATATATTTACTATCAATCCCAGTATCTTTGATCAGTTTTTTAAAAAGATCAATGAAGCCGTCCATTTGAGCGCCACCGGTAACGGCGCTTCGTGAACCAGCATCTGTTACTCCCCGTCTTTTCTGTTTGTCTGTTTGGCTTTTTCGAGTTGTCCAATAATACGATACAGCTTTTGCAACATGTTTATCAATTTCGTTTAAAATGTTTAGCATCTTTTAATCCTATATTTTACTCAATTGAATTTATTGATTCAATTTGCATTTCATTTAGCATATTTTGGTGTTGTTAGTTTAACACACTAAAATCGTAACTAGCACAATATAAAAAATGTGTCAATTAATTCATAAAAAGTCAGAATAACAAATTTCTTTACCTGCGGAATCAGGAATAAAAAGAAATTCTTGACCAAAGAAAGAAGCTCATGGAAAAACTCAATCGAGATAAAAAATATCATTTCTTCTCTGTGTCCTCTGAGTCCTCTGTTTTCTCTGTGGTGAGTTTAAAAATTATGATACTTTATCTCATACTTTTTTTTGCCGGTGTGTCAGCCGGTTTTATGAACACGCTTGCAGGGCTTGTAAGCTACAATGGTAAGAGAATTGTTCATGCTTCAATGATGCCATATATGGCGTGGTCTTTCCCTTTTTCTATAGCCCACGCACTATTTCCATAATCAAAATGCCAGTACTCTTTTATATCGACAACAAAATCTTCTTCTTCAAAGAGACCGATTAGTAATTTCCGATTCTTTTTCGCTTCAGGGGTGATATAAGGATGATACGGGTAACATTTATCATTAAGGTTGATTTTTAGTCCATCATTTGTTCCAAAACGCATAACGCAATCATTTTTCAAATCATATATTAGAGCATCCACAGCCCCACCCGTCGAATGCATGGATTTACTTGGGGGTGCAATAAAATATGAGACGAGTTCTTCAATTTCCGCCATTTGTCTTTTTGGATATTTTTTCTTCAAAGAATCAACTCTATCTTCCCATAAAAGACGTTGATGTTCAAAAGATCTCCATACAGAGCGGATTATTAATGTTTTGTTTTCCCCGTCCAATCGTTTGCTTATCCGTCCGACTTTATCAAAAACGGCTTCTCTAACTATATATTTGTAGTCTTTTTTAATTGATGGTTCAAATATTAAATTAAACCCTGATTCTTTTAGACTGATTAATGGAGAATTATTTTCTTTAATTGAAATTGTTGGCAGAAGTTGTAAATGCCGGCGGTATTTTTGTTCAACCTTTTCGCAATATTCATGAGCATTCACTCGGTCACTTGATACTTTATTTACATATGGAGAGGTCATCGCGGAAAGCAAGGCACCGTAATTCAGGTCAAACTCTAATTCGTCTCCTACGTTTACATCAATATCCTTTGTATCAACGATGATATGGTCGCTGCTTGCTCCAAGGATCTCGATATCGATTCTGGGAGAAAGTCCGGACACCAGAACATCCTGCAAGCCGACGCCCAGAATAGCCCGTTGGATGGAGCCACGATCCTTAAACTCATGAACATTTCCAAATGCATTCTGGCAAATTACTCCATAGGGCACAGACGGCTTTATTTTTGATTCAATAACTTCTGATACCAGTGTAAACGAATCCGTGTACAGCCCGGGGATGGGTTTTCTGTTGAGGGTTTCACATCCCAAATATATTGATTCGCCTAACCTCAGGTTATTGACCCTTCCGACATCCTTTGTGGATGTGAACCAATCATAATTTGCCGAGTTGCCGCCAGAAACGATTTCTAATTTTAGTCTGAATTTTTTTTCAATATCTGTAGCGATTGAGGTCAAACATCCCATTTTTTCATCATCGGGTTTGACGCCTCCAAAACATGCCAGGTTTGTTCCGATTCCAATAAGCTCAATGTTTTCAAGCTCTAATACCTGCTTAACAGTGTCATCCAAATCCGATGGCATCAGTCCTTCTCTCAAATCTCCCAATTCAACCATTAATATAATTTTATGTGAACGATCACGATCAACGGCAAATTTCGAGAGTCTTTTGATAACAGCAAGCTCGGTGTTAAGACTCATATCAGCATATTTCACCACGGTTTCGGTTTGGCTTAAGCAGGGAGTTCTTAGGAGGAGAAACTGTGCCTGCACACCGGCGTTACGCATCTTCCTGATATTTTCTATCCTTGAATCTGCAAGGATATTTATTCCACTTTTCACTAAAACTTCGGCAATATAAGGGTTTCCGCATACAACCTTTGTCACCCCGATAACATCAATGCCTTTTGAACTATATAAGTCCTTTAATGTTTTAGCATTATGGGCAATTTTTTCAAGGTTCATTTCAATTCTTGGCGTTAACATTATATGGATTTTCCTTTTTGCAGTTCCGGAAACAACTTGAATAAGGTTTTGACAAGTTTGTCACAACTAAATTTTAGAACATCTGTAGTCGGCAATTTATACTTGGCTTCATACTCATCTATCGTGTCTTTTACTTGAAGATCAGTCATATCTTCATGGTTGATTGTGATAGCAATTACCTTCGTTTTTGAGAATACTTCTATCAATTCGATCTCGCTTTCAAGTGTGGGCATGGGTATGGTGGGATAATCACAATGATTCTTTCTTCTAGGCGGGTGCTGTAGAATAACCGCATCGGGCACAGCGCCTCTGACAATAGCGTGTGATGATGTATAGGCCGGATGACTCAAAGCACCTTGACCTTCAACAACAATAATATCAGGGCGCTCCCCTTTATTTGCATTTAGAATTGCATTTTCAACCTCACCACTTGCAAAACCCGAACTTAAAACATCCACCACTGTGCCATACTTTGCACCCTGTAGCAAGCCCGTCTGACCAGTTGCAACAAATGCAGCATTCAGCCCTGCTTGTTTCAATGCTTCAACGAGTTCTACCGCAGTTGTTCTTTTGCCAACTGCACAATCTGTTCCAAGCACTGTTATTACGGGAATTGTAACCTTATGAATACGTCCGGAGAAATTATGTAAATGCTTTCTCATCGGCGATTTTCTCATATCATAAATTTGGACATCATAATCATGTGCCTTTTGGACAAATTCTTCATCCTCGGTAAAAAATTCCGGGAGACCATTTATGATGTTCATCCCCAGTTTCATTGCTGAAAAGATAATCCCTCTATCATAGTGGTCAAGAAATGCAGTGATCGCCGCGATGCCATAGATGAAGTATTCCGGAACAAAACCCAGGGTCTCGATGGCATCTTCGCTACTTCGGAATATCGGGATTCCATTTTTTATTCCATCAAGAAATTCTCCGGCATCAAGACCGGCTTTTGTACTATCAATAATTCCAAGGATCTGATACTTTTCCGAATGTCTTGCAAGCCCATTCGCGACCTTGCCGTCTATTTTTCCAAATTCACCTTCACAATATACTAATGCTTTCATAGTTTTTCTCCGATATGGGTTGATACCCTCAATATAGTACTGACGCAACTTTCATTGCCCACTTATTTATTTTTATTTAAACTTAATTAAAAGGAATTCAAGTTCTCACCATCAAATTCCCGGTTCTTCCAAGACAAAGGTTAACTATGTATTACCAACAGGTGCGATAAAATCCTTTTATCCATTCTTCATTTCGCACATCCCTGTGTAGTTTTATTTTACTTAAACTTACTAAACAGGTTGTCATTATTTTGATATAATATTGTCAATGAATTTATAAAAAGCTTGCCAGCTTGAGGAGGATTTTCACACATCAAACATCATTAACTGAGAAGAAAATATGCTACTTTACATCATACTTTTTCTTGCCGGTGTAGCAGCCGGTTTTATGAACACCCTTGCAGGTGGCGGATCAACGTTGACGCTTCCGATTCTCATATTGTTGGGATTGCCCTCGCCCATTGCAAATGCCACAAATCGTGTTGCGATACTTTTTCAGAATATCGTTGGTACAGCCCGATTCGCGAAGTATAAAGAGCTCGAAGTCAAACCGGTCATTCATATAACCATCGCAGCAATTATCGGAGCGATAATTGGTTCTTTGTTCGCTGTAGATATTAGCACAAAAGTATTTGATAAATTGCTTGGAGTGATGCTCATTCTCATCTTAGTGCTCATTTTCAAACCGAAGAGAAAAGCGAACACAGCAAGGAGATCATTACCCAAATGGCTTGAAGTTCTCATTTTTTTCTGTGTAGGATTGTATGGTGGATTCATACAGGTGGGAGTTGGGTTTATTTTACTTGCTACGCTCAACCTGGTTGAAGATTTCAATCTCATTCGAGCTAATGCTGTAAAAGTTTTTATCGTAATGTGTTATACATTCTTTGCTGTGATTGTGTTCGCGGCTTCTGATAAGATAATATGGCATTATGGTCTTTTACTTGCTGCCGGGAACATACTCGGTGCTTTTATCGGCGTGCATGCTGCCGTGAAAAAGGGAGCTGACTTCGTCAAAATCGTGATAACGATTGCGGTGATCGTTGCTTGCATGAAATTATTTGGAATATTTAAATTTATTGGTATGTAATAAATAAAATATAATTAAGGAGCTACAATGAAAATTAAGCAACCTATTGGTTTCGCAATTGGTATTTTTTTTGTACTAATGGGATTAGCCATGCTGATCTTGCTCGGAAAATTGGCAGGTATTTTCCCGCTGATTGTTGGAATATCTCTTATTGGTACAGGATTCACCAAGGGTAGAAAAATGACTATCATTCTGGGGCATATGTTTATCCTGATAGGATGTATACTTGTTACGTGGGGAGTGTATCTCATACCCCATACAGGCGCTTCGATCTTATACGTATTCGTCAGACCGCTATTCTGGGGACTGATCTCAATCTTCGGCGGGGTCTGCATGATCTATCATGGTTTCTGTGCCTGCGTCAGACGCAGTTCTGAGAAAAAACCAGAATAATTACAAAAGATGTGAGTAAACAATGTTTGCCATCTAAAGTGGTAATGTGTTTAAGATTTTAAAAAGCAAGTGTTATCCTGCTGTTTATAATTAGCTTTAGTATAAGCAGTTCAATATGATGGGCAATGCCTGGATTTATGAGTGTCTTATTTCTTATAGAATGCATGCGGTGAATTATCTTCGTGGTCTTGCGCAGGGATTTTATGAGGAGGTTGAGCTCCATCTGCTCAATGCTGCAGATTACTATGAAAAGATGGTAACGGAAAAACTTATAGATAATAACGGCTGTTTTACTGATTTTGTGCCTTATCCCTGGATGTTGGAAAAGAAAGCAACCTGGTCAAATGAGATGAGAACGGAACAAATAAAGAGATTGCAGGAAGCGCTTCCTCTTGAAAAGCATGCAATTGCCGAGATTGAAAAAGCGATTACTTTGATCGAGTAATTCGAATAAAAATATTTAACCACGAAATGACACGAAAAGCACGAAAGTCGTAAAAAAATCACAGAGAACACAGAGATCACAGATAATGAAAGTTAATAAAAAAAATTTCATTTCGAGGGGAATGAGTTTATCCTGAACAAGTATTTACACCACCTGTCTTCGTTGTGCTTCACTTTGGCACGCAGAGAACACAGCGAGAAGTAATTATAAAAAAATCCAATCGAATATAAATAATTTGTCACTCTGAGCTTGTCGAAGAGTCTATTCTGTACAATTTAACTAAAAACCGTTGCGAAATTTTCTTTCATTAACCGTTCGCAAGGTTTATACTTCAGGCTGGACTTCCGCTAGCTGGCCGACGAAGTTGCATGGGGTTCAGTATTAAGATGGCATGTAAGCGTCACCCTGTACTACACATCCTGCTTACCGCAATTGTAAACTCCATATCTTAAGATTTATCAGCGCAAATCGGTCCAATCAACGTTTATCAGTGTGCTATTTCCTTTTCCGCACTGAACTCCATCAAGCTTAAAAGCCGATGAAGTCCAGGCTTCTGACTCCTGTCTTCTGTCTCCTAATTCACCATTTTCCCCAGTGCACGATTTTCTCTATATCCTTCCTCTTCTTGCTCCCAGCAAATGTTTTAATGGCTTTGGCATACAAGCTGTCTTTGTCTTTCGGGTAGCCAAAGGGACTGAGCGCAACGATTTTTATTTTCTCAGGAATTCCCAGTATTTCCTGCACTTTTTTATCGTTGAAAGCGCCGAGCCAGCATGAGCCGATACCCATTTCCCATGCTGCGAGCATCATCTGCTGAAATGAGATCGCTACATCAACAAGATAGTAATCCTGCCCGTTGAGGTGTCCGCTGTCATTAGGATTGGCACAGGCAACAATTACCACTGGCGCATCTTTAATGAAAAAGTTGGATTTGCTGATCAATCCGGATTTGAGAGCGAGTTTTCCGATCGTGTCTTTGTCTTTTACAACCACGTATTGCCAGCACTGCTTATTTTGCCAAGAAGGCGCAAGTCGACCCGCTTCGAGGATCGTACTGAGTTTTTCATCCTCGATGTCTTTCGTGTCATAGCTTCGTATGCTTTTTCTGCTCAATATTGCGTCATATACATTCATGTTTTCTCCTGATCTCAGAGATTTTACACACGCAATCTTTGACAAGTTTTTTTTATTTTATTGCGTGGGTAAGCTATGAAAAAGATCGTCAAAGATAAGGAATGGAAAGCGATCTGGCGTGAAGGTCGAACAGTTTTTATCATAGATCAGACAAAACTACCCTTTCAATTTGAGATTGTCGATCTTCGATCATATTTATCGACTGTTAATGCGATTCAGCATATGCTTCTGCGAGGAGCAGGAACGATCGGGGTGGCTGCTGGCTATGCTATGGCGCAGGCGTTTGCGGAATGTACAACTAAAAAGGATTTGGGAAAAGCAAAACTCTTTATCGAATCATCACGCCCAACAGCGCAGAATCTTTTTTATGCGACAAACAGAGTTTTTTATGCTGCTGCCAAGTCATCAGATCCAACAGAGACAGCATTCAAAACAGCTGATGATATTCTGCGTGAAGATGAGAAACACTCTCGAATTATGGGTGAACTTGGAGCTGAACTCGTAAAGGACGGTTTCCAAATACTCACGCATTGCAATGCAGGAAAGCTGGCGATCCAGGGATGGGGAAGTGCACTTGCCCCGATATATGTAGCTCATGAACAGGGCAAAGATATTTTTGTGTATGCGGATGAAACCCGACCCCGTTTGCAGGGCGCTCAGCTTACTGCTTGGGAATTGCAGTATGCAGGCATACCTCATGCGATCATCGCAGATAATGCTGCAGGATATTATATGCAGCAAAAAAAGATCGATATCGTATTTGTCGGAGCAGACAGGATCGCGTGTAACGGTGATGTGGCAAACAAGATCGGTACATACGAAAAGGCAGTTCTCGCAAAAGAAAACGAAATTCCTTTTTATGTTGTTGCCCCATGCTCAACAATAGATTTTTCATGCAGATGCGGAGCAGATGTTCCAATTGAAGAACGCTCTTCTGATGAAGTAAAAAAAATTGGAAATAAACACATCGCTAATACAGAAAGTAATGCATTGAATCCGGCATTTGATGTCACACCTGCAAAATATATCACAGGCATCATAACGGAAAAGGGTATTCATAAACCGGAAGATATTCATACTTTGAAATAATGGAACAATATCAGGGAATAAAGTTCAGCGTACGATTTTCAGAAAAAAAGATAATCGATTTCCCAATTCAGCAAGAGCTCATTAAGTGGGGGAAGAAGTTGTCGGAATTGGGTTGCATTCCTACATATCCACACCCGGAAAATCCTCTTATCACAAGCTCTGCAGGTAATCTCAGTGCACGGATCGGAGACAGGTTTATTATCACTGCGGCAGGTTCAAACCTTGGAGCACTCGCGGAAAAAGATTTTGTTGAGATCATCAATGTTGATATTTCTTCGAGACAGATCGATGTGAACGGAACTGAGGAGCCGTCATCTGAAACAATGCTTCATTACAGTATTTATCAGAAGCGGAGTGATGTTCAAATAATTTTCCACGGTCATAACCAGCATTTACTTGAACACTGCTCACAATTGGGATTGAAATCTACAAAAAAATGGTATCCTTATGGAACCCTTGAGCTGATGGAATCCGTATGTGATGCGCTCGGGGAAAATGACAGTATTCTTATCATGAAAGATCACGGATTTTTAAGTTTTGGAAAAACTTGCCAGCAGGCAGGGGAAAATATTATTCAGGTTCTATCTGATATTGAAAAGGCATAAGAAGTATAATATCATGAACCACGAAATACACGAAAGACGCGAAAAAATTATAATGAAACTTTATAAAATATTTTTCTTAAAAATAATTTTAGTGTTTTTAGTGCCTTTCGCCTTCAACGCGTATCCATCAGTTAGTGGAGAAGAAGTGTGGTAAAAATGTATTTATATATAGGAGCATAAATGGGTAAAACTTTTATACAGAAAGTTTTTGAAAACAAGATCGGACAATCAGTTCAAGAAAGTGAAATCGTTTTTGTTGAGCCGGATTATATTCTAACTCATGATAATTCTGCTGCAATTATAAAAAAGCTCAGCCAGGTTAAAGAGGGCATCAAAGTAAAATATCCTGACCGCATCGTGATCGTGCTCGATCATGTTATTCCCGCTGCAAGTGTAAAGACTGCGAACAATCATAAAGAAATTCGAGAATTTGTAAAAACGCAGCATATCACACATTTTTATGATATCGGCAGGGGAATTTGCCATCAGGTTCTTCCGGAAATAGGACTTGCTTTACCAGGCAGTGTAATTGTCGGAAGTGACAGCCATACTTGCACTTACGGTGCATTTGGCGTGTTCTCAACAGGTATTGACAGAACCGAAGCTGCAGGCATCTGGATCACAGGTGAGACGTGGTTCAAAATTCCCAGATCATATAAGATCACTTTGGAAGGATGCCTTCAACAGCGGGTATCCGCCAAGGATCTCATTTTAAAAATAATCGGCGATCTTGGTACTGACGGAGCAAATTATAAATCAGTTGAATATCACGGCTCGGGCATCATAAATCTGGATATTTCAGATAGAATGACAATTGCAAATATGTCAGTGGAAATGGGTGCAAAGAATGGTGCATTCCCTGTTGATGAGCTGACCAAAAAATGGCTGAAAGAGCATAATGTTGAGGAGTATCATGCGGTTTGGGCGGATGATGACGCAATTTATGAAAAGGAGTATTCCTATAATTTGAATGAGATCACTCCGCAAATTGCTTTCCCGCATACCGTCGATAACGTGAAAGATATTTCGGAAGCTGAAGGGATCAAGGTCGATCAGTGTTTCATTGGCACATGCACGAATGGCAGGTTGGAAGACCTTCATGCGGCTGCTGCGATATTGAATGGAAAAACAGTACATCCTTCCACCAGGTTGCTAATTCTCCCTGCATCCAGAGAAGTATATCAAGAAGCAACCGATGACGGCACTATGAGTATTCTTAACAAGGCAGGTGCAGTGATACTTCCTTCAGGATGTGGACCATGCCTTGGCGCTCATCAGGGTGTGATGGCAGATAATGAGGTGACCGTCTCAACTGCGAACCGCAACTTCAAAGGTAGGATGGGCAATAAGACCGCAGAGATATATCTTGGATCTCCGGAAACAGTTGCTGCTTCTGCGCGCAAGGGTGTGATAACAGATCCAAGAAAAATTTAGTTTTGACATTATGAAAAAACGTGTAGGTTATATATAAAAAAATTGTTGAAGATAATATGGAACTAAAAGAAAAAGTATCAAAAGAATTAGAAAAAATACGTCCGGCATTAATGGGCGATGGTGGGGATGTGAAATTAATTGAAGTTACCGACGATGGTGAGGTCAAGGTCGAACTTCAGGGCTCATGCAGAGGATGCCCATTTTCTCAGATGACGCTGAAGTACAGCATTGAAAAGCAACTCAAAGATAAAATTCCTGAAGTGAAAAAAGTAACAGCGGTTTAAGTGTGAAAGCCAAAACTTCGTTTAGAAAGATCGCTGGTTACTCGCTCCTCGGCCTCGGTATAATTGGTTTATTTACGCCGTTTTTGCAGGGAATCCTTTTGATCGCTGCAGGTCTTGGTCTAATAGATAACAAGCGTCTGAATGAACTTGTCGATAAGTTAAAAAAGAAGTATTTTCCCAAGTTAAAAAAGAAGTAAAAGATTACTGAAGTTTGTTCAGGAGGGAAAGAAAGCTAGTCGGATTCTTCCTGCTTAGGAAGGATTTTTACCATTACTTTCTCAATCTTTTTTGCAGTAACCTGTTTTATCGTGAACTCATAATTCTTTATAAGTAGTTTTTCATTGTAACGAGGAATTCGCTCAAATTTTTCAATAAGCATTCCTGCAAGGGTCTCATAATCACCTTCATCGAGCTCGATATTATAATCTTCGATCAAGCGCTCGATCTCAACCTCACCGTTAACGAGAAGGGTTGTGTCATTCACCTTACTGATATCATTTTCCTGGGCATCATATTCGTCCTCGATCTCTCCAACAAGTTCTTCAAGGAGGTCTTCCACAGAAATAATACCAGCAGTGCCGCCATATTCATCTACCACAACCGCGAGAGGGGTTTTATTCTGCTGCATCTTTTTAAATAGTGTAGTTGCTTTCATGATCTCGGGCACAAAATAGGCATCCCTGATGAATTTTTTTGCAGGTAATGAAAGGTCTTCTACCTCCAGAAGATCGTGAATAACAAGCATGCCTTCGATATGATCGATATCTACAGAATAAACAGGGAAACGTGTAAATCCTTCTTCCTTCATTAAATTAATCACTTCCTGTATAGGAGTGTCTGCTTTGACACCGACAATGTTCGTGCGGGGGATCATAATATTTTTCACTGTCAGATCGCGGAAGTCCAGCACTTCTTCAATCAGATTGTGTTCATCCTTTTTTACGTGACCATCCTTTTCGGCTACTTCAAGAAGATATGAAAGATCGTCTTTGGTGAAAAGGTGAGTGCTGCTCTTTTTGTCTATCTTAAACAGTCTAAAGAAGGCATTATTTATCTTGCTCAAAACCCAGATCAGAGGATGAAACAAGAATGAGAAGAATCGTATCAAAAAGAAAAATTTCGGGATTGAAGTGTCGCAGGTATTTCTGATAAGTATTTTGGGGATGATCTCGGCGAAAATAAGAAGTCCCCCGGCAAGAAGCAGTGCTGCAAGGGTTTCAGACATAACATCCAATTTGATCATGAATGCAGTGAAGACAGATGAAACAATGATTAGTGATATATTATTACCAATAAGGGTAGTGCCCAGTACTTTATCAGGATTTGTTATGAAATCGTAAAGCCGTTTTTTGCTCTTGCTTTTAGCAGCTTCGTGTTTCAATCGGTGCTTATCGAGGGATACAAGACCGATCTCACTGCCGGAAAAAAAGGCAGACCCAACAAAAAATATTGCTATAATAATAATGCTGATCATTTATGTTCTAACTAAAAATGATGTTATTCATTATTTAACATCTCTTCCTGCATGGCAATATGCAGAGCGTCGATGAGTTCGTCAATATTTCCATCCATAAATGATTCTAAATTATGTGAAGTGAAGTTGATCCTGTGATCGGTAATGCGTGATTGAGGGTAGTTATATGTGCGGATTTTTGCGCTTCGATCTCCAGAACCAACCATCGCTCTTCGTTGCCGGGCTATTGACTGCTGCTGTTTCTGGATCTCGATGTCAAGTAAACGTGATCGGAGAACTTTCATTGCCTTGTGCTTATTTTTCAGTTGTGATTTCTCATCTTGACAGGTGACAACTGTACCAGTGGGTATATGGGTAATACGTACTGCCGAATCTGTCGTATTAACACTTTGACCGCCTGGACCTGATGAACGGTACACATCGACCTTCAGGTCATTTTCATCAATATCAAAATCGATTTCTTCAGCTTCGGGCAATACAACTACCGAAGCAGCAGAGGTGTGTATTCTACCTGAAGATTCCGTTTCCGGAACACGCTGAACGCGATGCACTCCGCTTTCAAATTTAAGTGTACCGTAAGCATTATTTCCGATAACTTCGAAAGAAATTTCCTTCAAACCACCCATACCTGTGGGATTAGAATTCATGATGTCGATCTTCCATCCTTTATTCTCGATGAAATGGGTGTACATCCTGTAAAGATCGGATGCAAAGAGAGCTGCTTCCTCACCGCCTGCACCTGCCCGGATTTCCATGATGGCTTTTTTGGTATCATTTTTATCCTTTGGTATGAGCATTGTTTTCAGCCGCTGGGAATACTTATCAACTTTGCTTTCGAGGTTGGCATTCTCTTCATTTATAAGAAGGACGAGCTCTTTTTCCTCTTCATGCTTTAGGGATTCTTTATTTTCTTCCAGTGCTTCGATATTTTGATTAAGTTCCTCTGTACACTGCAATATTTCGGAAATTTCCTTGTATCGGGAAGAAATGTCCCTATATCGGTCAAGTTGATTGATTATATCGGGATCAGAAAGCTGTTTTTCCAGCTCAGAGTATTCCTGCCGGAGCTCGGTAACTTTATTCAGAAGATTCGTCATCGGTCAAAATTTCCACATCTGGGTAAGTGAGCGGAAGATCGAGTGCAGCGTGAAGCGCACAGATCGCAACCTCGAGCTGTTGACTATCCGGCTCTTGCGTGGTTATTCTCTGCAGAGCCAGCCCCGGCGCAGAAAATGCTTTGACTAGCCAGTGGTTAATATTTTTCCCGGAAAATCTCAAAATTTCATAAGAAATTCCCGAAACAAAGGGAAGCAGTAAAAGATGCAGCACAATTCGAATTCCAAGCGGTATTGCGTGTCCAAGGATGAGCGCAAGGATCGTATCAAAAATGGAGAACACAAGTATTGCAATGACAAGAACGATCAGCATAAAGCTCGTGCCGCAGCGGGGATGGTAAGTCCTATATTGCTTTGTATCTTCAAGAGTGAAATCCGGATTTCCCTCATACGCAAATACAGATTTGTGTTCTGCACCATGATACTGGAATAGCCGATGAACATCCTTGAGTAAACTGATCAGATAAACATACACAACAAAAAAAATGATCCTGATCCCTCCTGCAAAAAGATTGAAGAGGATACTTGTTTTCTCTATATTTATCCAGTACGCAATTCGGTAGGGCAGGAACACAAAAAGAAGAAAGGCGAGCCCGAAAGCAAAAATGTAGGAGAATGCAGTATAGAGTTTATCAAGGAACACGTTTTTCTTTTTTCCCGGCTTATCCGCTTCTTCGTCCTTTATCGCTTCTTCAGCAGAAAAGTTCAAAGTTTTAATGCCAATAGAGAGCATCTCAATAAGGGAGACAAATCCCCTGATAAGAGGTAAGCCAAAAAATTTATTCGTCTTTGTCTTGGATACGAATTTTTGTTTTTTCAGGACGATATGCCCGTCCTTTTTTCGTAGAGCAGTAGCAATATGTTGAGGTCCGCGCATCATGACGCCCTCAATAACTGCCTGACCGCCCACAGCGATTTCCGGTTTGTTTTTCATAAGCTTTAAATTTTTGGTAAAAGTATCCTAATGAATCTTTAAATTTGATGGGTTCAAGGTGTGTAAAGTTCCCCTGAGGAGAAATGCTATTGCTCTTTTTTTTCTTTTTTGGTCTCGAATTTGCTATATTTTTTCCTGAATTTTTCGATACGTCCTGCGCTATCCACTAATTTCTTTTTACCAGTATAGAATGGATGACATTCCGAACAGATCTCCACGTGGATTTCCGGTAAGGTGTCTCTGGTCTCAAAGGTGTTTCCGCAGGCGCATTTCACTACACATTTTTGATACTTTGGATGAATATCTTTTTTCATATATATGTACTCCGTTTAATACATTTTGATTTAGCACACAATTTATGACCCCACTTTGCAGTGTCAAATTTTATAAAGTTCATTTTTGTATATCACATTTTCAGTCCGATTTTTTCGAGGAATGCGAGAGCTCTTTGGGGATGGATTCCCCGAGAATATTTTAATTGTCTTTGATTGACGATTTAAGAACACTGATTTAAGGTTTCAGAAGTGAGCGATTTTCTTAAACAACGATCCGTTGAGGGCAATTGACCCTAGATTTTCAAATCGTTGCGAGGGTTATCACCAGTGGGTTGACAAGATCAACCGTTCGCAAGGTTTTAGCAATATAGCACATTTTTTTATTATTGTTTGTAAATACTAGATTCCAGCTTCTGCGAGAATGACACTGGAGAAAAATTTTATTGCTGGCAAATATTCTTCATTTAATTCCATCTCCTTTTAGGAGAGGGTCAGGGTGAGGTTTAAAACAACACACCTCCCTCCGCCAGCTGGCGGATCAGAATAGCAAGTGCTAGTGATAATTTTGCATTGTAGCGCAAGATTCCAATCTTGCGTACTCAACATCGGAATGTTGAGTTACAATAGTCTCACATCGCTTTTCTTTTCCTCTCTCAGCTCTACTCTATACTCTCCACGCTTTTCGCAGCAGAGCGTTAGCGAAGCAAAAGCATTTTCCTCACGACCGCATTTCCATTATACTCTAATTTGTATAAATACGTCCCGGGTGCGACCTGCCTGCCCCGTTCGTCCGTACCATCCCAGACTATTTTTGTTTTAACCCAAAAGTCATGAGTATTACCGTCGAACCTTCGTACCAATTGCCCTTTTGTATTGTAAATAGAAAGTGTATAATCTTTTATCCTTTCATAATCTGCCGAAATAAAAGATATTGTGGTGGATTCCTTAAAGGGATTGGGACTATTATTAAATAAATACAAATTGTGAATAAATGATGTGTCGGGTGGATCTACTCCTATTGTATCCTGGTATTCATAAGCGCCAATGTCTATTCTACCGTTGAAGATTCTAGGATTGCCTGCTAAGTCCATTGCGGGTAGATGCAGTCCGGTTGTGTCAGGAGTTCCCTTATCTATGCAGGGAGAACCTGCCGATAACTCATAACTAAAAGGACTCCCGCCAACAAACTGTGGAAGAGAATCTATGTTGCCTTCTCCCCAGATTATGGTGCCGTTATTATTTGTATTGATTCCGTCGATACTATCCTTGATATTGGAATAATATATTGCTGCAGTACTAGGAGGATATGCTGACCAGTATGTTATTTCATATTGAGAATAATTATGTAAAATAATATTTTTTTGTGTTAAATTAGTATTATCTCCTATACTAATAGTTCCATCCGGATTGTTTGAATTATTACATATCGTACAATTTATTAAAATTGGTTGGCAGTTTCCAAATCCCATTCCACTACACTCATCTGAATAATTATTTGAAATAAGAGTATTAATAAAAATAGGATTACAATCTACAACACAACTCACACCACCTGATACTCCCCAACCAGGAGTTATGGTATAATTGCTATCAATAACACAATTAATAAAAACAGGATCTGAGTTAATAGAAATTTCAACTCCACCTCCACAATCAGAAGAATTGTTTCTTATTACTAAATTTTTAAAAAGTCCCTGTGAATTAAATATATTAATCGCTCCACCACCAGAATTTGCACGATTACAAAAAAAGTTAATATTGTTAACAATAATATTTGAACCATCATAAATACAAATCCCACCACCGGCAATATCTGCAAAGCCATTTTGAATTGTCATACCCTCGATCAAGTAGTCTGAATCCTCATTTGAATGAAATAAATAAAAAATATTGTTACCATCAAGTATAGTAGTAAGTCTACTCTCACCGATAATTGAAACATTATCCTTACAATTTAAAGGAAACATTTCATTAGTAGTTATTGGAGAATATGAACCTGATGATAAATATATTGTATTTTTATTTATGGAGTCAGATTTTATCTTTGTTACTGCCCATGATATAGTTTGTAAAGGTTCTGAAGGATTTAAGCCGCTGTTATTGTTATCACCTTGAGGGCTTACATATAAATCATGATTTACTAATTCAATTTTACTATTTTGTATATCAAAAACAAATTTATCTATCGGGGCTACATAGTAATCATTTGGTTCAGCAACTGTAAAGGTATCAATATAAGCAGTCATACTATTGTTATTATTAAAAGCTCTTAAGTCTGATCCATCTCCAGCATAATTAAAATATATATTACACCTTTGTATTTGGTCAAAATTGGCATATGCATTATTGAAACCGATACCTCCAGCCCAAGAAATTGCATGATTATTAAAAATACACAAATCGCTCATATTTATAGTTGTGTAATATAAACAAATACCTGCACCAAATTCACTTAAATTATCTTTTATTATACAATTCTTTAATGTTGCTTGAGAATTAATGCAAAAAATCCCACCACCAACATTAAAATTCCCCTGTTGAGTTCCGCTCCCGTTTTGTATAGTAAATCCACACAATATAGCAGTAGTATCCTCTCCGCTTTCAAAGGTTACCACACTCCCGTTTTGGTTACCATCTATTATGGTGGAATCAATATAACAATTATTTTGTGTAGTAAGATATAAACTTCCTATTGTGATATTCTTTCCATTATAGTTTATGTTTTCGTAATAAGTTTCTGGATATACTAAAACAGTGTCACCGTTTGATGCAGCATTTATGCCTTCCTGTATAATAGTGTAATCTCCCGCTCCAGTTGTATCTACAATGATAGTATCGGAAAAAAGTAGAGAAAATGACAAAAGTGATATAATCACAAAGATTAATAAAATTCTTTTTAACATAAGTTACTCCAACTTATTATCTTTGCGAAAGTTTTAAACTTTCGCAAAGTTATTATTCTGGGTAAGTGCATCCGTCAACCGGCGGATACACCTACCCATATGTTTGCTTGTTAACGCATCAGGATTTATACTCCGAAGTTCTAACGAAGGAGGATCATCTTCTTAAATGCTGTTTTTTCTCCGGATTTCAACTTATAGAAATAGATACCGTTTGATAATTGATTGCCATTTTCGTCCGTTCCGTTCCAATATACATTGGTGAGCGCTGATTGGTGAGTTGTAGTTGGTAGGAGTGTTTTTACCAATTGACCTTTTACATTATAGATCATTATCTCTGCGTTATCGGTGAGTTCCGGGGTGGAAAAAGATATAGTTGTAGAAGTTCTTATCGGGTTCGGATAATTTTGATGAAGGGAAAATTCTATAGGAATTTTCGGAGCTTCTTCTGTGTTCAGTCTTACTACTTTAAAATCATCTTTATTTAGATAAATTGGTTTATCTACATAAGCTGATATGATCGGATCATAAACTTTTACACCCTTGACTTGTGTTAGCTCATTTCTGATCCCATTGTACAACCCGAAGGTGATTTCGTTAACTTCATAACGAGTTGTATCATCTGTAATATATGCAGGAACAAATACAGGATAACCATCTTCTATTTTACTACCTCCAATACATTCACCACCAATAAAAATACCTATCTCTTCCGGTGATGCGCCATAAACAGTATCTATTATGATAGGTTCATACTCCGATGTTTCAGTATAGGTAAAGTATTCTGTTTCGGGTTTCTTATAAGGGGGTTTCGGCTCGCCTGTTCCCCAAACCAGACCACAATCTTGGCTGACCGTTACTATATAGAGTTCTCCCGGATTTACTGTACCTCTTGTATGTGGCGTTGGTTCGCTCGATTGACGGCAAACAGCCCAGTGCTTAGACTTTATTGATGTCCAATAATCCCAGATTGAATCAAATGCATCACGAATTGATAAGGACTCTTGCAGGAAATATCCAAGCCAATTCTGCTGTCCTTCATAAAGAGGTATAACAGTAGTTGGGTTTTTCCACCAGCCGGCTACTTCCAAATCTGCAGTATTTTTCATCTTTATCTTGTAACCATCTATACTGCGGAAATCGCCAATGGTATTGGTCCAATTGCCAGGGGTTGTCTCCCGAATATAAAAATTTTTATATCTAACTTCTTCCAAATCATTCAGGATTGGTGTAAGGACATGTTGAATAGGATCTGAATAGTCAGGATCCATCACAGGGAATGAAACCCAGTTCCAGCCCTCGGAAGATAGGTTGGTTGTTCGGAACTCATCATAACCATCTGTAGTGGTTAATTCTAATGTTACATACCATTCCTCTGTATTTGGATTACATTGTGTATAATCATAAGCGCTTACATAGTATACCTGTCCCGGATAAAATCCATTTTGATTTCCATATGCCCATACACCCTCAGGTGGATTTTCTATTGGAAAATAATACGAAGTAACTCCACTCTCCCACACTTCATCTTCCAAAACCTGTAATGATCCTATCCATATAGCACCATCATGTACTTCATCTCCCGGATTCCAAATTTCTACTAAAACTTGTTCACTAAACAAAGTACTAGTGATAAAAACAAATGATAATGTAAATATTACAGCAATTAGCTTTTTCATTTTATAGCTCCATTTCATCTTTTTAGTTTACACATTAGCTTATTTAAAGAGCGACTAAAATTTTATCCCTCAAAATCAAATTCAATTCATATTTCACCAATTCAATCTTCATAATCCAAAAACCTCACTATTCCAGGGATGAAGAATAGGGAGGTTACAAATAAATGAATTTGGTTTTCATGAAATTAGTCTATGTCTCAGATGTCCATTCTTTTATTTTCTTTTCATTATTAATCCTTTGACTTCCTTTTCTTAAATATTTAATTTCCTGTCAAATTTTATAAAGTTCCTTTTTGTATATCACATTTTCAGTCCGATTTTTTCGAGGAATGCGAGAGCTCTTTGGGGATGAGTACCCCTCCAGTATATTTTTCCACAATGTATGCATTGGTGGAAGCATTCGTGGGTACGGAATACATATTCCGGCACAAGTTTCTTAATATTTTCCTTTTCAACAGGAGTAGTTGCATTATTACAAAGCGGGCATCGGGAAAATGCCTTATTTTTTTGGAGAGGATATTTATCATCAATCTCAAGAAGCTGCTTTTCAAGTGTGTCGGTATTTAGGAACAGAATGGGTACAGGAAAGGGGTGTTTCAGGAAGTAACGGTTCTTTGTAACGATTATACGATTTTCGCTTTGGGCAATACTGAGCAATGTGACAGGTTTTATCTTATTCTTATAAAACGTATCGTAACCCAGTAGACGAAGCCATTTTGCCAGCCTACCGAGCATCTTATCAACTGCGAATTTGTGAGCGGAGTTCATATTGCAATATAAAGGCATTTTAATAAAAAAGTTGTCAAAGAAATGTTGTGCAGGTAATTTTTTTTCGAATAGGATTTTTATGAAAAAGAAAATATTGCTTTTCTCTATGCCCAACTACACTTTGGGATTTTATAAGGGAATGCGCGTTCCTTCACTGGGATTGTCTTCACTATCCGGCAACCTGGATTCGGCATTTGTCGAGAAAGTCGTGATCGCTGACCTGCTCATGGTTCAGCACAATCTGAAAAACTACATTATCAGGTTATTAAAGAAATTTCATCCGCATGTTGTCGGATTGACCTGCATGAGTTTCCAGTATGAGACAGCAGTTAAAATTGCTGAACTTATCAAGCAATATGATCAAAATATTATCACAGTATTCGGGGGATACCATCCTACGCTGGCTTATGAGCTTATCTCAAAATCCAAAGAAAAAAAATACATTGATTATCTCGTTCGAGGTGAGGGAGAAGTTGCGTTTAACAGACTAATAAAAGCACTAAGCAGTAACGAAGATATTTCCGAAATCCCAAATATTTCTTTTAAGAAGCAGGAACACTTTGTTCATAATACCAGACAGCCCGTTCTCGATCTTGAGAGTATAAAACTTCCGGATCGAACTTCAAGAATTACGAAGCACTGCTCAATCTTTGGAAGAAGAGCCGATGTGGTTGAGGCATCACGCGGTTGTACCATGCAATGTGATTTCTGCTGTATGCCTCAGATGTATGGAAGAATTTTTCGTAAATATTCTGTTGATAGAATCATCGAAGACATACGACAAGCTTTACAATTCGGAGTAAAAGCGATATTTTTTATCGATGACAACATTTTTGTGGATTCCGCTCATCTTGAAGAATTATGCGAACAGATCCTCAAAAACGGATTGCAGAATATCCATTATACAATTCAGGCAAGCGTGGCAGGTGTGGCTCGAGATGCGAAATTGATAAAACTCATGGCTAAGTCGGGTTTCAAGATTGTTTTTCTTGGAATTGAAAACATAAAAAAAGCAAATGTGCAGTTTCTCTCAAAAGACAAACGTGTGCTTGACCAGACGAGTATGGCAATAGAGTTATTACATAAACATAAGCTCATAGTGGTCGGAGGATTTATTCTTGGTAATCCCGAAGACGATAGAAAAACCATTTGGGATCATTTTGATTTTGCCAAACAACACAGCATTGATGTGCCTCTTTTCATTCTGCTCACACCATTTCTGAAAACGAGAGTGCGCGAGAAGATCATCAAAGAAGGATTGCTAACAAATGCTGATGATTTTTCTTTTTATGATCTCTCACATGCGAATTTACGGACCCACTATCTCTCTTCCGAAGATTTGAACCTCCTCAAAAGTAAAATGTATAATTATTATAACGATCTGCATTCAGTGAAGGATAATCTCATAAAATTTCATTATCCTTTGTATTTTTTGAGTTTAATATTAAATGAGCTCCCCAAATTAGGAATGAATTCCTTGAGGAAATTCCTCTATACAAATAGTGTGCATGAAAATTATAAAGCAGGCAGGATAAGAGAGATAAAAAGAATGGGCAGGTGGCTGCTTGACAAAAAAGATTTTATTCAAAAACAGACATAATCCTCTCATCATATTAATTGACAGTAAAATACGATATTTACCACTTTCATTTCATTAGTCATCAGGAGATTGTCATGAAGAAATTTTGTGTATGCATCCTTATCTCTACTTTGCTGTTTTTTGTGTCCTGTGATAGAGTGCAGCAGGAGTATAAAATTGGGGCTATTTACAATCTTGAAGGTTCGCAATCTTCGCTTGATGTGCCCTCTGCAAAAGGTGCCGAGCTTGCTGCCGAGCTGATAGATGCACAAGGTGGAATTAATGGCAAAAAGCTGAAGCTTATACTCTATGACGGAAAATCTGATACGGCAGTGATAAAAGAAGCTACCCGTAAACTCATTTTTGAAGATAAGGTTCCGATAATTATCGGTTTCAGTGATACTGATATGGTGCTGGCTTCTGCACCGATCGCAGCACAAAATGGTATAATTCTTATTACTTCCGGCGCCACATCGCCTAAATTGCCGGAACAGGTTCCCACTTATTTGTTCCTTTCGTGCTTTGGTGATAATGTGCAGTCAGCGGTTCTGGCGGAATACTCTTATGAACGGCTTGGTTTGAAATCCTGCTATGTATTGACCGATGAAGATATGGATTTCACAAAACTGCTTTCCCGCTATTTTATCGAACGATATTCAGAATTAGGTGGGAAGATAATAAAAGAATCATTTTTCAAAGGTGGAGCAAAAGATTTTAATGAATTTATCTTAGAAATTAAGTCACTCGATCCGCAACCGGAAATGCTTTTCATATCTGCCGGTCCTAATGATGTTGGAAATATTATTACACAATTTCGTGAAGCAGGTATCTCTCAACCAATCTTTGGCGGAGATAGTTATGATACTCCTCTACTACTCGAAGCAGCAGGTCCAAAAACCAATGATATCTATTATGCCACGCATTTTCTAGTTGAAGAATATGCTGATAATATCTATTTCGCCACACCCCCGGTTAATGATCAAGAGATCGCTCAAGAACCCATAATAAAATATATAACAGCATATAAGGAAAGATACGGCGCACTTCCAGTCAGCTCTTTTACAGCACTTGGATATGATGCTGTCATGCTTGTTGCTGATATCTATCTGAGAGCATCAAACATGAAGTCTGAGGAGCTCCTGAAAACTCTCGCACAAACAAAAGACTTTGCAGGAGTGACTGGAATGCTGAGTTATGTAGATAATCAACGAATTCCACAAAAGGGTGTAACACTGATAAAAATTATTAACGGGAAACTTGTTTTCCTCGAGTCACTCGTTCCAGCTAAAGTGCCAAATCCTTAATATCGATCTTAATGCAGCACTACATTTCAAAAAAAATTCTTCGAATTATTACGATAATAGTAATCGTCCTCTTATCGATACTGCTTCTGCTCTACATTTTTGTGCGAACTCCTATTGGAAGCAACATCCTAAAGAAATTTATCGAAAGCGCGCTCACGGAGACACTTCAGGATCAAGTAGAGATCGGCACTTTGAAAACAGATATTTTTTCATGGGTTAAACTCGAAGATATTACTATTCATAATGAAACAACGGAGTCATCTACCTTTGAGATCGGCTTGCTGGAGATCCATTACAATTTACTCTCTATTCTAAAAAACAAGATCAGCATTTCTTCTATACTGGTCGATTCCTTGAAAGCGAAAATCCTTCGTGATGAAAACGGTAACTTTCTTCTTCCAACTCCCGGACAAAAAGGAGAACAAGTAAAAAATCCGCTGCAGGTTTCGTTTAAATCCATAAGCTTACGGAATTCAATAATTATGTATGAAGATTCGTCAATTCCCCTCCATGGAAATATACAGGATCTTGAATTACAGTTAAAACATTCTACGCTGGACTCGAGCTACAATTTTTCTACGATGCTATCCTATGCTGTTGTTAATTACGAAAACCAGCAATACTCCATGGAGAAATTGCTTGTCAACGGTTCTATACAGGGGCAAATGATTCAGGTCGATACTCTCTCTCTGGAATCGGAAGGTATTAGCATCTGCGGGAATGCAAATATATTTATTAAAGGAGATCCTGACATTGATGGAGAAATCGAAATAAATGGTAATTCTGGGCAGCTTATTGCGAAATTAGGTGCTTCTTTGCCACCACAACTTAGACCGCTGCATACTGATTTTGTGGCATTTGTTACTTTTGATGGATCAGTATCAGAACCAAATCTTCATGCGGAGTTAACTTATCCTACCCTTACGATCGGTGAGCTTGCATTGCAAAATGGCAAGTTGGATGTGGTTGTGAAAAACGATTCTTTGAGTATCCAAAAGATATACTGTGAAATTTTCAATGGCTCTATCTCTGCGAAGGGTTGGATGATGCTGGATAGCACAGAATCCTATCATGTCGATCTTAACATTTCAAACATAGATTATACACAATTATGGGAGTATCTTTATGGAAATGATTCTCCATACAAAGGTTTTTTGACCGGTACTGTAAGCTCGTCAGGCACGATAACTTCAGTTCTATCCTCACAATTTGAAGGGAAAGTGGAGCTTCAGGATTTTATTTATAATGAGAAAAGTATTGATCCTCTTGACTGCACTTTTTCTTACAAAGCTGGAAATGCAGAGCTTCATATCATACAGGAGTCGTCATTTATTGAAAGTAAATTCGTTCTTCATGATTCAAAAATAAACGGCTCTGCTTCGGTTCATATAAATAATATCGAATATATTGCCGGACTTTTCAACCTACTTGGAACAAAGGGAAAGTTATATGCTGATGCAAACTTTTCAGGCGAGTTGTCTAATCCTGAAATTTACGTAAAAGTGAAGGGGAGCAGGCTGTCCTACATGAATTTCCCTGTCGACTCCCTGTATGCAGAAATCCAGTATGCAGACGATTCATTATTTATAAAGAGCAGCTCTTTCACCGGCAAGATTACGTCTCTTGCTTTACTCACAACTACTTTTCTGAACGAAGAAGTGCTTGGACGAATCCAATATCAAGGATCGTTAACCGGCAATCTGGAAAATCTTTCCGGCAATTTCTCATTGCACGCTGATAGTGTCAAATATCAGAACTTTTCTGTGCCCTCTCTTGTGCTTGAATGCACAGCAGAGAATTCTGATATTTCAGTAAAAACGCTGCATATTGATATGGAAAAAATCCGGTGTGAAGCTCAAGGCAACTTCTCATTATCAGATCGTACAGGAAATGTATATGTAAATTTCAAAAAGAATGAAAAAAATACAAAAGATTATTTAGGTTCAATAGAGAGCAGTTTCTCGATTGCACAAGATATTTCTTTGAAGGCAGATTTGAAAGCACTCTCGCTTGATATGCTGGCTGCTTTTTCATATTCATTAGCTGGGATTCAGGGGAGTGTTTCCGGTAATGTATCATTTGAAGGTATGACGAGAAAGCCCACAGGCACGATATTTCTCACGATAGATAAACCAGCATATAAAGACCTTTTCATAGATAAAATATCTATTCAGGGAAATCTTACTCCTTCAGAGATAATTCTTAGCAATGGAACAGTTCAACTCTTCAAAAATGAGATACGTATTCGGGGGAAGATTGGACTGGATGAAAGCAAAGGAGGGGTTGCGGTCAGCCCGCACAGTGCGCTTCGTGGGGAGATATCACTTTCGGACGTGAAACTAGCAAATTTCACTCAAGAATTTCTCGATGCAGTGCAGGTTATGGGAACACTTACATCTACAGTACAGATCAGTGGATCAGTTGCTTCCCCTGTGATAAATGGATCATTTGGAATAGAGAATGGCTTTCTTCAACTGGATAAGCATAAATCGCCGATTGAAAATCTTGAAGCAATCTTGGTCTTCTCGGACAGCACTATGAATATAAACAAGTTCACCGGTCTTTATGAAGGCAAACCCTTTTCTCTTACTGGCAGCATTTCAGAGTCCGACTGGAGCTCGTTCTCTCCGGATATTGCATTGTCGATAAACGGAACGCAGGCAGTGATCGTGAAAGGCACTTTTCAGCAGGAAGATATGGATATTCACATTTCGCTTAATGACTTTGATATTGCATTTTTAGAAACTATAACTCCTGCTATAATGAATGCACAGGGCTCAGTTAATGCGTCAGTGAACACACTTGGAACGATGAGTAATCCAAAGTTCAGAGGATGGATTAAAGCTGATAATTTCGGTATCCATCCAGCGGATGTTCCAGTTCCTTTCTCGGACTGCACTCTCGATATTTCCGCAACAGATGAGCGGATTGCTCTGCAAGAATTCCAATGTAAGTTCGGTAAGGGTTCGATAAAGAGTTCAGGGCATGTCGATTACGACGATGGTGATATAAAGGATATCGCTTTGCATTTCGAAGCAGAGGATATTGTGTTGAACGAGCAAAAAAAATACCAGTTAAATATACCAAACTGCACACTGAATTATTCTCAGCAAAAAAATGGCTATCTTATTGATGGAAGCATAGTTATGGGAGAAACAAAATATCTCGAGGATATCCAGATTTCCAAAATTCTTGATTCCATGACCAAACCAAGATTGTTTCGTAAGCCATCCCAGCTTATGATGAATACCAAGCTTAATATACGTATAATTGACAGCAAAGATATCTGGGTAGATAACAATATTGCCCGTATCCAAATGAAAGCTGATATCAGCGTGATCGGCACCTTGGCTCAGCCAAATCTTACAGGTCGTCTCGAGATTTACGAGGGCTACATTATTTATCTTGATAGGAAATTTACGATCACACGCGGAATCCTTGATTTTGCTGATCCTAGTGTTATCAATCCCATTCTGGATATACAGGCAGAGACCGATATAAAAAATTACTCACAACCCGATGCTGAACCATACCATATTATTTTTGCAATGACAGGACTCGCAGATAAAGCCGCAATATCACTACAGTCCATTCCAGCACTCGATGAAGCGAACATACTTTCATTACTTACTTTCGGAACAACACGAGAGCAGATATTTTTCCAAACACCTGATAAATATAACACCTCTTTGAAAGATATACTTCTTGAGCGCGCGGAGCAGTATTCCAGCCAGAAGATCTCCGGATTTGTTGCGGGTCAGATGGCTCATATTTTTGACCTCGATGATGTGACGATCGAAGGGAACCTCTTTGATTTTGGCGATTCATGGGGACCGCAGCTTGTTGCATCCAAGCAGCTTTTAAAACGCATGAAAGTAACCTATTCCACTCGTATCGGTTATCTGAACGAGCAAAGCATCGAGCTTGATTATAAGCTCACCGATAATTTCTATTTGCAGGGACAGGCAGATCAGGAGGGAAATACGGGCATAGATCTCCTCTACAGGATGAATTTCAAATGAGAAAGCGATACCTGCTTACGATATTTTTCATCATACTGGTGGTCATACCTGCAGGGCTGCATGCCGAGAAAAATGCATTCAAGGTTATGTCCATTAGTTTTGAAGGGAATAATATGTATCGTTCTCGGACTCTCCAGGAAGTCATGGTGACCAGGGAATCCAAATTTTTGAGACCCGCCTATTATTATCCTGAAATTTTCAGTGAAGACATGAAGAGTCTAGCGCTTTTCTACCATCAGAATGGCTACCTGCAAGCGAAAGTTGACGATTATTCATTTGAGAGAAAAGAGGAAAAAAAGCAGGTTTCAATAGTAATCCGGATTTTTGAAGGCAAGCCCACATATATTGAGGGTATTACGATTTTTGGCAATACTGTTTTTTCAGATTCAACACTTCTGAAGGCAACCGAGCTACAAAAAGGGCATTTGCTACAACAGAAAAAAGTGCAGGATGCAACTTACAAATTTCTTACAATGTATGCGGATAAAGGATTTCTGGATGGAGAAGTAGTACCTGACATACGCATCAATGATGAACATCATCGTGCCCTCATTGATTTCCAAATAACTGAACATGAGCAGTTTTCTATTCGAGATATTGTTATTCAAGGATTAGAGATCACAAAGAAGAAGATCATATTGCGCGATCTGACCTTTAAATCCGGTGAGATCGTGGATTATTCAAAACTGCTTGCATCCCAGAGAGCACTGTATCTTACAGGTCTGTTTGAAAGCGTGTTCATTCGACCTGTGACCATTGATTCGCTGAGCTCTCAAAAAGATATCCAGATAGACATCAAAGAGAAAATTCCCGGAGAGTTCAACCTGGGACTGGGATATGGCTCACTCGATAAAGCACGTATTTTTGCAGAACTGCTTCATGGCAATCTCTGGGGAACAGCTCAAAAAGTCAGCTTGAAAGGAAAATTAAGTACTATTGCCCACAAGATAGAAGCATCCTATACAGAGCCGTGGACTTTTGGGATCAAACTCAAAACCGACGTGAATATTTTTGATACATTCAATGAAGAGCCCGGCTATGATATCTTGCAGTACGGCGCAAAGATCATTGTGGGTAAATCCTTTACCGAGCATTCCAGCGCATCCCTTGCCTGCAGGTATGAAAAAGTACGTTTCAGTAATGTAAAAGTGCAGGAGTTACCCGATAAATACAAATCTAATTTGAATTCACTCACCCTTTCTGCGATACACGATGAGAGAGATAATATTTTCAATACGACCAATGGATACTTGCTTTCCACGGATAGTGAAATTGCAGAATCCTATCAGAAAACAAAAGATGTTTTCGGAAGTTTGGTTGTTCAGGGGAAGTATTATAAACCGGTTTCATCATCCACAGTAATTGCACTTTCTCTTGAAGCCGGGGGACTTGCGCTATTTGGAAATTCCACCAGTGTTCCGCTCAATGAGAGATTTTATACAGGTGGTCCTCATTCACTGAGGGGCTTTAGTTACAGAAAAGTCGGACCCCTTGATGATAAGGGATTACCTCTTGGAGGAAGATATAAAATAATTGCGAATCTCGAGGTAAGGCAGACTTTTTATAAATTTATTGGCGGCGTGATTTTTCTTGATTTCGGAAATGTGTGGAGCTATTTGAAGGATGTCAAAAGACAACCCATGAGGAGCTGCCTGGGTATTGGACTGCGGATCGCTTCGCCGCTTGGAGTTGTTCGATGCGATTATGGATTCAACTGGTTCCCTAAAAGCGGAGAACCTTCTGGCAAACTTTATTTCAGTCTGGGACAGGCGTTTTAAAAGGAGTTCTCATTAAAAAAATGAAGCAAATTCCACTTCTCGTTCCCAAAGCCCAGTTTGGGAACGCATTGTTATTGAAACCCTCTTTTTTACGTTCCCCAAATGGCAGGCTGTATGAAAACTAGCGAAATGCTCAATATTTTCTTAACCCCCTCTATATCCCCCTATTTAGGGGGAGAATCTATCTTCTTTTGCCGTAGGAATTTCCCTTCCCCTTCGATAGGGAGAAGGGTTAGGGATGGGGGTAATTATAACTTAAAGAAATCGTTTTCACACAACCTGAGGGGCTTGGCAACGAGGTTAAAATATTATAGGTGGTTGATATTGTATAAATGAAAATTACTTTTTTGAATCATGACAATAAAATAAATGCAAAAGGTATCTTATGAAAGAAATACTCGTCGTCAGTGACACTCACGGAAACTACGATCTGCTTCAGCATGTGTTGGACAGCAATATTTTTGCTGATGTGATCATCCATCTTGGAGATAATTATGATGATCTTGATTCCTGCGTTTATAACAGGAGAGGAAGAAAAGTGTATCGCGTGCCCGGAATTTTTCATCCTGAATATAAAAACGGGAAATTGCCGCATGTGCTGGAGTTTGAAATTGAAGGAAAAAAGTTTATCATTGCACATTCTCCCGATGATCTGAACAACTCCGCTGAGGTACTTCTCTTTGGGCATACACATAATTGGGAATGCTCTAATAGTCCTTTTGGTATTCGATTTAATCCAGGACATCTCAGAGCACGGAAAGATAAACGACGCATCGCCACATACGGCATTATCACCATAAAAGAGGAGATAACTTTTAAAATATTTTCTTATGAGAATGAGCCCATACTCGAAGCGAAAATTTAATGATTGAAAATAATTGAGGAGAAAAAATGAACAAAAAAGAAAAGTCTCATCCTGTCAGCAAAAAGAAACAAACGGTTGGTATTATTGTATTTAGCATAATGATTTTACTTCTTACCGGCTGTTTTAACATCACCCAACACATTTCCAAAGAAGGAAATGATCTCAATGTATTTATCAAATTTGCAGTGAGTAAAAGTATATTTGAAATGTCCAGCAGCATGGGAGGTAAGAAATCCGATGACAATCCATGCGAAGATATATTCAAATATAATGAAGAGAGTATCATAAACGGATTTCCAAAAAATATCGAAGCACGTTTTGTGAAAACGGACAACGACCTTGAATGCGGTTATGAGATGTATATGAGCGTGGACGTCAAGAGTAAGGATTACAAAAAACTTAAAAGATCGAATGCTCCTGCACTTTTCCCGCTTGTCGGAGATGGTGAGATCTATATCAAGTTCCCACAGGGTGAAGAAGACGGCGGTGGTGATCAGATGAGCACTGCATTTATGTCCACTGCTTTGTATCGCTTGACCGTAAATCGTAATGTTATTGATGAGATAGAGTCTGTCACCTTCAAAAATGCTGATGAATCCTATGATATTTCCTACATCGAACTGCCCGATATCTTTATTATTGAAGTTCCTCTTGCATACTGGATCGCTTCGTCTTCTGCCTGCGAGCTTATCATCAAATAACGAATGAAAGGAAATATAATGAATACGAAAAACAGTTGTATAAGAAAATCAATGTTTCCACTTCTTTTAGGAATGCTGATCTTTTTCATTGGATGTTCTGTTCCACAAATAAAATTGCCTTCAGCTCTTTCCACGGATACTGCGATGTACACGGTGAAAGGACGCTACGGTTTCAGTTGGAATAAGGTCATCACTTATGGTGAATATAAGACCTCAAAATTCAGCAAGGGATGGACTACAACAGAATCAAATTCGTCTGACGTTCTTCAGATGAAGTCCGCAAAGCAAAAATTCAATTTTATCCAGTTTACACCCGATGGGGCTCAGGCAGAAGTGGTCTGCGCAGGTCAATTTGAGGAATCTGATGTGAATGTTCTCAATGATTTTTTCTCGATTGGATTATCTTACAAGAATTATTTTTACGGAAGCGTCCTGCTTGATAAGGGCATGAATATTTGGAATTTTGTAGTAAATAATCCTGATAATATTTCACCGAATAAACTCGATATGGGGGAAGCAAAAAACGATCAGGGTGAAGTAATAAAAATAAAAGGCATTCTACAAGTTGAAGGGCACAATTTGCCGAAGATATTCCAGGGCAGTGTGTATGGATATGAATTTGTGTATCAAGGAAATACGATCGGTGCGGTTTCCACTATAAATGCCGGAGCGGTTTGGATAAAGAATGGCATTTCAGATGATCTTAAAGTCGTGCTCGCAGGCATGTCCACCAGTTTGCTTGTTCGGGATGATCTCGAGGAGCAAAGCAGTAATGAGTAGGGCTGATTATCCTTAATCAGCCGCAGATTTTTTATGTTTTTTTAACTTTGCGAAAGGAGTAATGAGTGGAGCTTTTAGTTCAAAGAAAGTAAACCGCAGAGAACACAGAGCACACAGAGAGAAATTTAAAAAATATTTTTTTGAGCTGATTATCCTTAATCAGCCGATATGAAATATATATTTATCTCGCACCTAAGTTGTACTTGGATGCGCTCTGCCGTTATGTTCATTTCAAGGAGATGAACCTTCATGTGGAGACTTGAGACATGTCAACTGCGCTGTAGTCCCGGAGATGAAAGCGAGTCGCAGAGCATGTCTTAAGTTGGAAGTGTTTATGAATTACTTGTCACAAGCTCTTCGACTTGTGATAAGATAATTAGGAGAGTGTAAGGAAACTGGACTTGAGAGGAAATGGTTGAGCCATTCTGAACTCCATCCGCCTACCGGCGTGATGAAGTCCAGTCTGGAAGCGGTTACCTTGAAATATAAGACGATAGAGTCGGCAACTCCGAAAACCTCTGTGTCATTCCCGTGAAAACGGGAATAAAGTTAAGAAATAGCAAGCAGATTCCCACAAATTTTACTTATTTTCTCAGAAATTTATTTTTCGAGGTATTGTGGATCATTCTATCTCTTTTAAAGCTGATTTCTTGATTCATAGCTTTATAAGATTTTTATAAATGACTATTATACGAATTCAGAGACACGATATATTTTTACATTATCAAATAATATTCTATCTACATTTTTTTTAAAATTTTCGGGATTTGTAACAGCACATCTAAATTCTATTGATGACTGACCATCATATTCGAATGATACATCAAATTTTTTATATTTACCGTTAACTAAATTCTTGCCAAGTATTACTCTTTCGACAAGAGGGAGTCCAAGAATTACTGATTGCCCATTTTTATCTAGTTCACCATGGGTAATATCTAAAACGACAATAGATTCATTAGGATTTATTATACCTACAGCTTTAATTCTAAATCTGGCTTTATATTTTCCCCGATAAGAGATTTCTTTAGTATAAGGACCATAGCAAGTTGCATGTCCTGCATCGATTCTTTTGGTGGTATGTTCCCACGCTCTTTTATTTGAAGCATCAATGTCATCTACAATCGCACCAAAAGAATGGTGTATTCTTCTACGTTCACCATTCGATCCATTGTCATCAAATTGATAAGTTAAAATTTGTTTGCTTTTTGATTGTATATATTTTATTAAATTTGGAATATAATATCCTGATACACCTCCAATTATTGCAATTACTATTGTAGATAGAAAATTTAGTTCCATAATTTATTTTCCTAACATTTTTTTATTAATAAATTTACAATATATTTAAAATGATAAAATTTTTATTTAAGAGATCCACGGCACAGTTTAAATTTCAACATAATTTTATTCTTCATACAGCTATTTATAAATAATTAATTCAAGAAAATTGGTTAAAAAAATTTTTATCATTTGAGTTAATTTACTGCATTATTCAATTATAAGAATAGGAAGTTCCCACCAAGCTCCATCATTATTGCCATCAGCTGTAAATTCATATGGTCCATAAGAAAATGACTCACCACATAATGAAATCATTATTTCTGCTGAAGTCGGATTAGCAGCATTATAACCATCATAAAAATGTGCCTTAATTATATAAGTTCCAATTGAGACTGGTTCTTGTTGAAATTCTTCAGGACCAAAACCAGTATCATTTATTATTGTTAGCTCTCCATTTGGAATTGCATATATATCACCATAGTAACAATGATTACCTTCAGGTCCCCAAATATGCAAATCAACATCAGTGTTATTTGTATCCCATAATAATGAAATTAATAATCTTACATTAATTTGTTTTATTACTTTTACTGAACAAAAGTCATTATAAAAGCTACAAATTCTGTAAAAAATACCATTATCAATATTAATGACATTCTCGTCTACCCACTCAGTTAAATTTTCATTTAGTATAATATACTCATTTTGCCAATCTTGCAAGCCAACTTTCTTATCAATTTTAAAACCCTGTTCGCCAATGCTGTTATCATCCCAGGTAAGTTTGATAGACGTTTGAGAAAGAATTTCATAATCAAAATTCGATGGCGCTGGGATTGTATTATCTATCTGATCGGAATAAGCATAATCAGAAACATCGTCCTCGTAATACGAATAGACTCTATATTGGATTATTTCATTAATTTCAGCAGTCCAATCGAGCCATTGCGTAATATCAGCATCTAAGATGGCATATTCAATTTCCCAGCTTCCGTCACTAACTTTTTTATCAATTTTAAATCCTCGCTCACCAACAGAATTATCAACCCAATTCAATTTAATTGTGGCAATATCAATTATCAGATAGGTAAGGTCGCTCGGGGCTGGGAATGTGTTGTCAATTTCCTGGGATATAGCATAGTCAGACACATTGCTCCCGCAATATGCATGAATTCTGTATTGCAGAGTTTCATTGATCTCAGCAACTTCATCAGTCCATTGCTCAATATTTTCAGAAACAAGCGCATAATCATTTTGCCACTCGCCAATTCCGATTCCGACTTTTTTATCAATTTTAAAACCTGTTTCACCTTGGGAGTAATCATTCCATGTGAGTTTTATGCTGTGTATGTTCACCTTTTCATATTCTAAATTCTTTGGGGCAGGGAACGCAATATTACTATTCGTTTCGATAGTGTCTGAACTCGAGAGCTCATAAAAAGCATAGAGTCTGTAATAAACAGTAGTGTAATTTCTGCCAATTGTAGAGTCAGTAAAAGTAGTAATATCTGGTATTGTGGTAGAAAGAGGAGTAGTCCATTCACCATCATCGATCTTTCTGTCTATTTTGAAACCCTGTTCGAACTGGCTGCTGTCTTGCCATGAAAGCTCAAAAGTATGTACATCTAACTGTTCACAGGTTAAGTTGGCTGGTGCAGGCAATGTATTTATATCACCTTCAATAAATCCTGAAGTGTCGGTCTCATAGTATGCACAAATTTTATAGTAATTAACAATTCCGGGAATGACATTTGTATCTATTATCATAACTGTAGGTGAGATATAATCCTGAATATCAAATAAATCCCATACTGCTGTTTCACCTCTTCTAGCATATAATCTATACCCATCTTCATTGTGGCAATTGTCCTGGAATATGAGTTTTACCTGTGTTGCGCCGAGAGCTTGAAGTTGTAAATTCGAGGGAGCAGGAAGGAAAGGGATGAACTCATTCTCAGTGGAATCAGAATAACTTATACCACTCACTGCGAATACTTTATAATTGCATGTATCATACAGGGCTGTGGTATAATCGAGGAAATGTGTGGTGTCTGCGGGGACATGTGCATAGCCCGTCTGCCAGCCCTTTTCATCTATCTTCCTATCGATGCGGTAATACTGCTCACCAATGCTATTATCCTGCCAAGTAAGCTGTAATGTATCTTGAGCAATTTGTACTATCTGCAAATCGGATGGTGCAGAATTCGTCGAGAACCACGCAATGGTGTCCGAGTATGCTGAGAAGTTTTCATCATCAAATGCTCTAATTCTGTATGAGAATACCGTATCCGAGTTTGTGGGTATGTTGTCTGTAAAGGATGTTATATTTGATGCAACTTCTCCAAAATTTTCCAGCCAGTTAAAGGCACCCATTTTTCTGTCGATGAGATATGCAGTTTCATTTGTCGAGTTATCAATCCAGTTAATTTGTATCTTGTTATTTTCAACGAGACTTATTGTGAGATCGGTTGGTGGGAGGAGCTGTTCTTCCGGTGAAGTTGATTTTTTTGTGCAGAAAGTAATTACAACTAACGAAATTATCAGTAAAAGAATTAAAATCCTTTTGCTCATAAGGAACCTCCGGAGGTTTTTAATTTTTTCTTGATTAGTTAGTATAATTTATAGTTTTGATGTCAAATTATTTGGGATTTAATCTCGATTAGATTCCCGCTTTCGCGAGAATGGCAATTTTTTTGAGGTGTCATATAATATTCCATGGCACACTCACAACAGTCAGGGAGTGGTCCCTGACTGCTCCAAATATATCCAAACTGAAGGCGAGAATGCGCATTCTCGCCTTCGTGTAAATTCATTAATCAAATTATTGATATTTATTAATGATCTTTTGCAATGTTCCGTCTTCTTTCATCTCCTTGATTATCTTATCGAAATCAGGAAGGATATGTACATAAGAAGAGTTTTTACCAATGCATAAGTTAAAGTGTATCTGGTCAAGTGGAGTCGGTATTTCGATTATTTCATCCTCTAAATTTAGCGCTTTGATATTGTACTTTGTGAGTAATGAGGTTTGAACAAATATATCTCCTTTACCGGATGCAAGTTCTAGTAAGACTTCCTTCATGTCGGGAAGCCACTCTATCTTACAGTCTGCCAGATTTTCCTTCGCCCATCCACTACCCGTATAATCCAGCAACTGGAAATTTTTCAGATCGGAAATAGATGTGATCTTTTTTATTTCATTCAACTTTTCATTATTTCTCTGAGTAAAAATAACAGAGACATCAGAAAGGAGTGGTTCATTACTGATGTCGGTGTATAGTCTTCTTTCAGGAGTGGGGACTGTTATGAATGCATCCGCCATGCCGTCTTTAACTAATTGCTGAGCCACATCCCATGAATATTCATGATATACCACAGGTATTTCCATCCGATCATGAATTACCTCTTCAATGATGTCGATGTAAATTCCCTTTGCCTGTCCTTCGGAATCTTGCCAGCAATAGGGCGGATATTCTAAGAAATTGAATATCATAGGTTTTTTTGAGCATCCTGCGCCAGCCAGCAGGAAACAAATTAAGAGAGTTATTACAATTTTTTTCATTTTCGACCTTCTTTTTTGTTATTATTTATGATCCTAAAAGAGTGTTGATCAATTTTTATTTGAGATCATCTATACAAGTGCACGTCCGGAGCCTTTGCGACACGTGAGATCGATTTCTTTTTCAAGTCTCTGAACCCATGCTGGACACGGTCGTTCATAGGGGAGATCAAGCTTCTCTCGAAGTTCAGCCCAGGTGAGTCCTTCGGGATTTCTACACAGCTCTTTTCTTATTTCGTCTCGAAAATCAATAAATTTCATTGTTCTTATAAAAGTAAAAGCAGTACAGTATAGACTCCAGCGCCAAGTGCAAATGGCCAGAATCTGCTCTGCTTTTCTTCGGGGAGCTCTTCTTTTAATACATTGAGGATCACGCCGCCGGCGATGAATGCAAAAAGAACTCCGGTCATAGCTTCGCTGATCTTCATGGAGAGTCCTATGGTCCATCCCACGATGATCGCTGCGCTCAATAACCATCTTCCATATTTTTGATATGTGTCTTTATGAAATTGTCGTAATGCATAATCGTTCACAAAAAAGTGCAGTCCCATCGCAATAGAAAAGAAGATCAATCCGTACAAATCCTGTTCTTCTCTGTGCACCAGTAGGTAGCTGATGAGTGCATTGTAGATCGCGAAGGAAGTCATATGCAGCCAGAAAACACCTGTACTGGTTGTGGTTTTAGTGTGTCGGATAGGGAAGTTCTGTTTTGATCGTGAAAGTTTTGCCCCTCTTTCCAATCCATAGAATACTATCAATCCGAGCAATGCAACTAGATAAGCATGGTGCTCGATAAATGGGATGAATTTCCATTGTGATGTGATATGTCTTTGAGCAAGCTCCAATTCAGGAAAGATATGTATGAATACATAGGCAACTGCAATGCCGCCCGCAAAGGAAAGCCATGAGCTGCGTGTACCGTTTTTGGTTATATGAAATCTTTCAGCAAAAAGATGAATGAGGACAAATACAGCAATGATGATTGCCTGAAGCCAGATCATATTATAAATTTTCCGACAATCTTTCTGTCGATCTTATCGAAAGCCCATTAAGCTCATGTACGAAGTTCGATAATATATTATGTCGAAGTACTAATAAATAAACCCAACACTCAATGTTACGGTATTAAAATCTTTCAAGCTTAACGAATCGATTTGTTGAAAACAATATGAAAGATCGGCGAAAATCCTTGAATGACCGAATAGACTCTTTTCGATAGATATCCCCATCACCATTCCCTGGGCAATATCACTAATATCATGAGCAGTTTCTTTTATACGGGAAAAACAATAGGCGAATTTTAAATTATAATACATCTCGTTGCTCTTTATCATTGGGAATATGGCGCCAAGTAATATCTGCTCTATCTCGAGCTTGCGACTATCTTGATCGTCTCGATCAATAAAATTATCGGATTTACAATCAGAACCTGAGTATTGGATGAATGGAATTACTTTCGAAACCTGAGGGTGTCCGATTTGGACACCGAGCCCCAAGTAAAACATCGATTTAGTCTCATAGAGTTCTTGTAATTCTTCATCCTGAATGAAGTTTACCCCGTTTTCGATATAAGGTCGTATAAAGAATATGGATTTATGAGCCGTTGTGTCTTGTGAGAAAAGTAATGCCTGGCTACAAACAAGTAATACTACTAAAAATAAAATCTTTTTCATTTTTACCCCTTTGATAGATTTTATGGCAAATCAAAATAGTTCATAATATGAATTATTATTTTGTTTCGGTATCTTGTTGTATCACATCCCCGGAACCTGTGTCGAATGAGATTTCGTCATACGTGGAGTTGGATAATATTATATCACCGGAACCGGTCTGTGTGATGATCTTCTTGATGTGTGTTTTTGAGATTTCAATATCTCCCGATCCGGTTTCGATGTATGCAGAGGATATTACCGAGCCCTTTACCGAAACATCTCCACTGCCGGAATTGGAAGTAACGTTCATTATTTTAGTAAGGTCTTTGAATAGAATATCTCCACTACCTGTTTGGTCATCGATGTTTTGAATATTTGTGCATCCGTTAATTGTGATGTCTCCCGAACCGGCAGTTACTGAGATTTCAGAAGAATTGTGAAAACAATGGAGGGTAATATCGCCACTTCCGGTAGATAATTTAAGAGAAATGCTTTCTGGCATATAACCTTTTATAGATGAAATATATACCGGATAGTTACCTTTACTCTCGGTCGCTATTTCACTCTCGACGAATGAGACGTCCGCATCGTTTGGTTCTTTTTCAAAGATTACAATATCGAGTGAGATTTTGTTTTCTTTTTGTCCGGTCAAATCCATATCTCCGCTGCCGAGTTTTATCGTTGCAGATTGAGTGTCGTAAACCTGTTCCAAATGGATCGTTCGTTTGTAGGACAACTTAACACCGTTTACGGTTACATTATCCTCATCGACGGATATTTGGACATTGCACGAGGAGCATGTAAAAAGTATGATTAGTAGGATTCCTGTCGTAATAATATTGGTTTTTTGATGAGATTCTTTTTTACACATAATTTTTCCTTTCAAAAAGGATTTATTATCATAAATGATAAAAAACGGTTGAAGCATTATCCTGTCAATTTTAATTCGATATATGCTACACAATCCTAAATTTTGAGTAGAGAATGCCAAATCCTATGAAAAAGATATTATTTTATAGTAAGATTATTTTGTTTCCGTTACCGTAAAATGATATTCTTCGCTGAACTTTGATTCCATTCCGAGAGCATTCTGAGCTTTCACTTTCCATGTAGCAGCGCCGTAAATGAGGAAGGAGTTTGTGTATGTTGTGTTTGTAGTTGTATTTACAAATGGAGTATCATTTATCGTGACATGGATTTCATATTGAGCAGTTTGTGGCAGAGCTGTCCACGAGAAGTCAAGTGGATTTTGCTGCGTTGAATTATCAGGAGGTGTAAGCAGTTTCGGCACAATGTATGCCTGTTCAGAGAGCGTGACGTCAATGGATTTTGTTGCCGTGTTATTATTACCATCCATCGCTTCTACTCTTATTGAATGATCTGTAGATTCTGTCCACCAGTAGGTGTGCCAATCGTAACTACAGTTTTCTTTATCGCCCAAAGTTACTACGCAAATAGAATCAATAAATATTTTTGTAGATACGATACCAAAGGTACTACTATTATTTTCAATTGAAACTTGAATTGTATAAATCGAGTCATTGATCGTCTCATTATTCTGGGGTTGTATAAATGTGATAGTCGGAGGCGTCGTGTCTGTGCCTGTGCTCGATGAGCAGGATACCATAAAAGCAAAACCAAGTAAGGTTAATCCTAAGATTATTTTTTTCATATAAATTCTCCGGTTTATTAATTGCATTTTTTTGTTCCGGTTAATATATGAAGTCAAGATATATAGAATTGTGTAATGTAATTTAGCATGTATGGAAAAGCGCGCCCGCCCCGATTCGAACAGGGAACCGTCTGATCCGTAGTCAGGTGCTCTATCCAGTTGAGCTACGGGCGCAGAAGATTGTATAATATATGATTGGTGCAGAAGAGGGGACTCGAACCCCTACATCCTTGCGGACACAAGATCCTTAGTCTTGCGCGTCTGCCAGTTCCGCCACTTCTGCACGAGAAAAATTATCAGTTTTGAGTTCCGGATTCTTCCGGTATCACCTCGAAACCTTCTGGTAATGTTGCGGGTACTTCCTGTGGTGTCTGGTCGCTTTCATCGATTTCCTTTTGAAGCTCCTCAGAAACCTGTCCTGATTCTTTTTGCAATTTAGTTGGCTTGAGGGTCAATGCGAGTAGAATGGTAAGCACCATAAAAGATACTGCGAGAACACGGGTTGTTTTCTTAAGGAAATTGGAAGCGGTTTGTCCGCCAAAAAGCGTGTCTCCACCTCCGCCACCAAAAGCACCACCAAGTCCGCCGCCTTTGCTGGACTGCAAAAGCACCGAGACGATCAAGGCAACACAGACGATCACATGTATTATAAGTAATATCGTGTACATAAATTTTAACCTAAGTCATTTTTAATGGAACATAAAAGCAATAGCTGGCATTTTACTGTCAAATTATTTAAAGAAATTTGAGAGTATGTCAAGTGGAAAATATTTCTCTGATTAATGCTGAAATTATACAATGTTGGATTAATTTCCGATATGAGTAACATCCCAGAGTTTCTAATGTTAATCGAACATTCTACTTTAGAAATTTATAGTTCGTGCCGATCTTTTCGTATACTTCTTCGATCGTCTTTGATGCGATCTTTTGGCTGTGGGCAATACCCTCAGCCAGAACATCCTTAACATAACTCATATTATTAAGAAGGTCTCGCTTTTTCTCTCTGATCGGAGTAAGTTCCTGAGCGATATTTTCAGAAAGGATCTTTTTGCACTGAATGCAGCCGATCCCTGCAGTTTTGCATCCCTCTGCACAAAAGGCAATTTGCTCATCGGTTGAGAAAAGCTGATGCAAGGAGAAAACATTACACACTTCAGGATCACCCGGGTCAGTCCTGCGTACTCTTTGAGGATCAGTAACTGCAACTGAAAGTTTTTTCCAGATTTCTTCAGGAGTATCGTCAATATATAGGCAATTATTGAGTGATTTACTCATCTTTGCCTGTCCGTCCAAACCTCTCACTAGCGCACCTTCACGAATTATCGCTTTGGGCTCAGGGAACACCTCTCCAAAAGTGCTGTTGAATCTACGTACGATCTCGCGCGAAAGTTCAAGATGCGGGAGCTGATCTTCGCCGACAGGGACTGCTACAGCTTTATACAGAATGATATCCGCAGCCATAAGCACCGGATAGTCCATCAGACCCGTATTTATATTATTTTTGAATCGCTTTGATTTATCTTTAAAAGTCGGCACTCTCTCTAACCATGAGACGGGAGTAACCGTGTTTAAGATCCATGTGAGTTCAGTATGTTCTTTGACCTTTGACTGGATCATGAGCACGCATTTTTTTGGATCGAGACCTGCAGCAAGATAAGTAGCAGCACAATCTATCACACGCCCTTCCATTCCTTCGGGATCATAGGGAATGGTCATAGAATGGTAATCAACGATACCCCAGATACAGTCATACTCATCCTGAAGTACGATCCAGTTCTTGATTGCTCCAAGGTAATTTCCAATGTGCAATTTTCCACTGGGCTGTATGCCGCTGAATATTCTTTTTCTCATGCTGTTACTCCTGATGTATTCACTTTTTTACCGGATGTGCGATGAGATCGTATTCGAGACTATTTACGATTTCTACTTCAATTATATCACCAACATTGGCATCAGCTTCCTCAAGAAAAACAATACCATCAATATCCGGTGCATCGAATTCGGAACGGCACTCATAGATTTTAGGTTTGATTTTCTTGTCAACAATAACGGACAACTTCTTGCCGATAAACCTTTCCAGGCTGTCCTGCGATATCACTTTCTGGACTTCCATTAATTTTTCAAATCTTTTTTGCTTGATATCTTCGGTAATTTGATTTGGTAAAGAAGCAGCTTTGGTGCCCTCTTCCTGAAAATAGGTAAATGCACCAAGGTGATCAAATTTCTGCTTTTGAACAAAATCCAGAAGCTCTTCAAAATCCTTTTCTGTTTCTCCCGGAAATCCTACAATGAAAGTCGTTCTGATAGAGAGTTCAGGAACGAGATCATTGATCATACCAAGAGCTTGAATAAGGTCCTTTTTGGAAGTTTTTCGGTTCATCTTTTTAAGAATATTATCGCTGATATGTTGAATTGGAATATCGAGATATTTGCAGATTCGTTGGCTGTCTTTTATCGTAAAGAGCAGTTCTTTTGTGATGTGTTGAGGATTTAAATATAATAAACGAAGCCAGTGGATACCATCGATTTTATCCAGGGCAAGAAGTAGTTCATTTAGACGACTTTTACCATAAATATCCACACCGTAATTTCCAATATCCTGAGCGATAATGATTATTTCTTTGACTCCATGATCGGCTAATTGCTTTGCTTCGTTCACGATCTCATCAATTGACTTGCTGCGAACAGGTCCTCGAATGAATGGTATCGTGCAATAAGAGCAAAAATTTTCACAGCCGTCACTGATTCGGAGGTAGGCATAATGCTTCGGAGTAAGGATGAAGCGTTTATCTTCGAATGGATCTTTCGAGTTACAAATGTGTTTGATCTCGGAAATTTCATCCAAGCCAAGAAAGAAATCGACTTCAGGTATTGATTTTTCTAATTTCTCTTTATACCTTTGAACGAGACAGCCGACAACTATCAATTTTTTACATTTGCCCTCTTTTTTTAGACGAACAAAATCCAATATCACATCAATTGATTCTTCCTTTGCAGGTTGTATGAATCCGCATGTGTTTACTATAAGTACTTCCGCTGATTTGGGATTGTTCACTAGCTCGTATCCAACATCCTGAATATTGGATACAATCACCTCGCTGTCCACAAGATTTTTGGGACATCCAAGAGTTTCTATATAAAATAATGCTTTTTTTCTTGCCATGAATAAACCCTTAACCCATTTTGTATAAGAAGTAAGAAATAAAAAACTTGCTTCAAAATTTATAGTCTCAGAAAAATGTCATCTAAAACTAAAACGAATTAAACTTATAAGAGGTTTTTATGTCAAAAAAATGTGAAATATGCGGGAAAAGCCCAATGTTTGGACATAATAGAAGTAAATCAGATAGGCGTACAAATCGTCGCTGGAATCCGAATCTTCAGAGAATTTCGGTCGTAGTCGACGGCACGGTCAAAAAAATGACTGTGTGCACGAGCTGTATCAAAAGCGGAAAAGTAAAAAAAGCATAACGAAATCGGGAGTCGCATAGATGTTTCGTCAAAGCATGAAATATTCATTGATCATTCTTTTGCTGGTAACTTGTTTTTCGACAACCGCATTTGCTTCTATTCCACTGGTAGATAGTGATGGACATAGTCCGTTTGTGAAGATAGTTGATGACCTTATCGGCACGGTTGTGAACATTAAAGTCGAATGGGAAACTCAAAGCAATTATAAGCAGTTCTCATCTCCATTTCCTTTTAATGATGATTTCTTCAAATTTTTCTTTCCCAAACCTGAAAATAATAGGCGCACAGTTGGATACGGTTCGGGTTTTATTTTCAGAAAAGAGGGAAATGACGTATATATTCTTACAAATAACCATGTTGTTGGGAAGAGCGAAGATGCCAAAATAACTGTTACTCTGAACGATCAGATGCGTTATGATGCAGAGGTAGTTGGACTGGATGATAAAACAGATATTGCAGTGATCAAAATTGCCGTTGATAAAGATACTGATATTTCTACCGCTCCACTTGGTGACTCGGATTGGATTGAAGTGGGGGACTGGGTCATTGCAATTGGAAATCCATTTTCGGAAAATCTTCGAGGAACAGTTACAACCGGCGTAGTGAGCGCAAAGGGACGGGCGAACCTTAATTTTGGTGCTGATTCTCCAGTGTATCAGGACTATATTCAAACCGATGCGGCGATCAATCCCGGTAATAGCGGCGGTCCACTTGTGGATATCAACGGCAATGTGATCGGTATCAATGCTGCGATATCATCTGTGAATGGCGGAAACATTGGTATCGGCTTTGCAATTCCGATAAATATTGTAAAAGCTCTTATTGATGATCTTATTGATAAGGGGTTTGTAGAGAGAGCATATCTCGGTATCTTACCTCAAGGAATAACTCCCGCTTTACAAAAAAGTCTTGATCTGCCCAGTCTTGAAGGTGTACTTATCGGCAAGGTTGAACATGACACTCCTGCCGAAAAAGCCGGATTAAAAAAACGAGATGTTATTATCGAGTTTGACGGCGAACCTGTGAAAAACTTAAATAAATTCAGATTAATGGTTGCGAACAAACAGGTTGACGATAAGATCTCAATTAAGATCATACGTGGTGGTAAAGAACTCTCTAAAACTGCGAAACTGGAATCCTTTCCCGAATCCAGCATTGCATCCAAACCTAAGACCGTTGAGGATGAAAGATCCTGGCTCGGCATAGAAGTTAGGAGTCTGGACTCAGATTTTGCCAAACAGTTAAATTTGAACATTGACAAAGGTGTGATAGTTTCTCAGATTGACATTGATTCTCCCGCTTATGATTCCAATCTCAATGTTGGCGATGTTATTCTTGAACTCGGAGATGAGGAGATAGAAAGCACGAAAGATTATTTCAATGTTATAGAAAATATGAAAGATGATGAAGACGATTCGGTACTCCTCTATGTATTGACTCCTTCGCAGTTCTATCATTATGTTGCGATAAAAGTTCAATAAATAGATTTCTTGAAATAAGGGATTAGGATAAAAAGACGTTAATTGGTAGTAGCTTAAAACTAAATTAAAGAAACTTTTGGCAGCAAAAATTATACCGATGAATCCTGCTGAGGATAGGGGACTGCAAAAATATCTTTCTGATATTGCAGGTTTTCCCACACTGAGCCGTGAAGAAGAGCGCGAGCTGGTTACTAAAGCTCAGTCCGGGAATGAGGCGGCAATGAACAAACTCATCGAAAGTAATCTCAAATTTGTGGTCAAAGTAGCGAGCAAATTCCAGGGGAAAGGATTGAGTTTATCTGAGCTTATCAGTGAAGGTAATCTTGGTTTGATAAAAGCCATTAAACGGTTTGATCTGACTAGGGAAACCAAGCTCATTACCTACGCTGTGTGGTGGATACAGCAATCAATTCAGTATGCCGTCTATGAAAAAAACCGGCTTATAAGAATTCCTGCAAAAACAATAACAACCATAAGCAAGATCGAGGATGCAAGAAGAAAACATCGTGCAAGAAGCGGTGAGGAAGCGACTGCAAAAGAAATTGCAAAGCAGGTTGATGTCAAAGAGGAAAAAGCGCTGGAATTGATGAATACTACCACTGATATTGTTCCACTTGAGAATATGTATGGAGAATCTGATGCGCTCTCACGAATGGCTGCGAAAAAAGTCACTGCTCCCTCTTACCATGAAGATGTAAGCGATCCCAAAAAGTTGTATTACAGAAAAAAACTGCACGATAAGATCAATAAAAAAATTAAAGCTCTTAACCCGAGAGATGCGAGAATAATTCAAGAATATTTCGGCTTCGGTGATGATGATAAAGGAAAAAACTTTGCCCAGATCGCACGAGAACTCGGGCTGTCACGCGAACGTGTACGCCAGATATTCAAACAGATATTGGAAGAGCTACGTAAAGAAACCGTCGATGAGGTAGATATAGATTATCTGTTAAGGATTTGATACCCCTTTGAGTTTCCGATTCCTTGTAGAGAGCAGTTGCACTGCTCTTTTTTTGTATATTTAAGAAGTGTGCGACGCAATGAACAAAACTTGACAGCATAAAGCTCTGTTAAAAATCGGGCTTCTAACCGATTTTCATCGCTGAATGTCAAAGGAGCAACCATGAAAGAAATGGAAAAAGTATATGATCCTCATCTGATTGAGAGGAAGTGGTACGAATTCTGGCTTGAAAAGGAACTTTTTCATGCTGAGGTAAATCCTCAGAAGAAGCCCTATACTATTGTGATTCCACCTCCAAATGTTACTGACATTCTTCATATGGGTCATGTGCTTAATAATACACTTCAGGATGTAATGATCCGCTTCAAAAAGTTGCAGGGCTTTGAAACCCTTTGGCTTCCGGGAACAGATCATGCAGGTATCGCTACGCAAAATGTTGTTGAACGCGATCTTGAAAAGCAGGGCAAAAACAGACATGATTTTGGACGGGAGAAACTGATAGAGCTCATATGGGAGTGGCGAAAAACAAAAGGCGGCAGGATTCTTGATCAACTCAAGCGCCTTGGTGCGAGCTGTGACTGGAGACGCGAACGCTTCACTATGGATGAAGGACTATCCAATGCAGTTAAAGAAGCATTTATCTCTCTGTTTGAAAAAGGACTTATCTATCGCGGGGAATATATTATAAACTGGTGCCCGCGCTGTAATACGGCACTTTCTGATGTAGAAGTTGAGCACGAAGACAAGGCATCCCATCTGTGGTATATCAAATATCCTATTAAAGATAGAAAAAACGAATTTATCACTGTTGCCACAACACGCCCTGAGACAATGCTTGGCGACACTGCCGTTGCAGTCAATCCAAAGGATCCTCGCTTTGCAGGACTTATCGGTAAGACACTGATCCTTCCGCTCACAAATCGGGAAATCCCAATAATTGCTGATGAGTTCGTTGATAAAGAGTTTGGAACCGGCTGCGTTAAGGTTACTCCAGCTCATGACCCTAATGACTTTGATATGGCAATGCGTCATGATCTGTTGAAGATCACAGTTATTAATGAGAACGGTGTTATGAACGAAAATGCCGGTACGGAATATGAAGGTTTGGATAGATTCGAGTGCCGCGAAAATGTCGTTATGGATCTTAAAGAGAGAAAGCTGCTCGATAAAATCGAAAATTATCAGCACAATGTCGGGCATTGTTACAGATGTAAAACAGTTATTGAGCCCTATCTTTCAAACCAATGGTTCGTTAAGATGAAACCCCTTGCGGAAAAGGCGATGCAGGTTATCGAAGAAGGAAAGATTACGATCCATCCGACACGATATAAAAAGGTCTTTTTCAACTGGCTGGAAAATATTCGTGATTGGTGTATTTCCCGTCAAATATGGTGGGGGCATAGAATTCCGGTTTACTATTGTGATGACTGCGGTGAGATCATAGTCGCAAAAGAAAAACCTGAAGCGTGTCCAAAGTGTAAAGGCATTCATATTCATCAGGATCCTGATGTTCTGGACACCTGGTTCTCGTCATGGTTATGGCCCTTTTCGGCTCTTGGTTGGCCCGAAAAAACTCCTGAACTAAAATATTTCTATCCCACAGACCTTCTTGTCACAGGTTATGATATTCTTTTCTTCTGGGTTTCAAGAATGATCATGGGCGGCATGGAAATGATGGAAGATATTCCATTCAAATCAGTTTATCTTCATGGTCTTGTCCTTGATGAGAATGGCGTTAAAATGAGCAAATCTCTTGGTAATTCTCCGGACCCAATTGACGTCATAGAAAAATACGGCACTGATGCACTCAGGTTCAGCATGGTCTTCAATACCCCGAAAGGAAATGATGTACTCTATACGGATAATTTGATTGAGACCGGTAGAAATTTTGCAAATAAAATCTGGAATGCAGCCCGATTTGCACTCACTAATGCTGCAGAAATCGATGGTTTACCGGAAGAATCAGAAGAGCCGACCGAGCTGACTGATAAATGGATACTTCATAGATTGAATGAAGTAAAAAAAACGGTCAAAGCTGCATATGAGGAGTATCGTTTTCTTGATGTCACTCATCAGTTATATGAGTTTTTCTGGAATGAGTACTGCGCATGGTATCTTGAGATCATCAAGGACAGATTCTATAATTCTGATGATCTGGCATCAAGGAGAATTGCGAAATATCTCATGTTGAAAGTTCTTAATGAATCACTGAAGATGCTCCATCCGGTCATGCCCTTTATAACAGAAGAGATCTGGCAGCGGGTTAAAGAATTTTATCCATCTGAAACAGCAGAATCGATCATGATTTCTGATTTTCCGATTGCTACTGATAGAGACAGTTATCCTATGGAATCAGAGCAGATGCAGCTCATCTTTAAGGTGATAACAGCGATCAGAAGTATTCGAAAAGATATGAATGTCTCACCATCTGAATATGTTGAGATCGTGATAAAGGATGTTCTTCCAGCGCGATGTGCAGTATTACAGGATAATCGGCATTATATTAAAGTCATGGCTAAGGTCGATGAGATCTATATCGGCGATGATGCAGTAAAACCCGAAAAATCTACCACAACCGTTGTTGATGATATCGAAATATACATGCCCCTGGAAGGCATCATCGATGTTGATAAAGAGCGTGAACGGCTTTTGAAGAAGTTGTCCAAAGTTGAGAACAGTCTGATAAAATGTATTGGTAAATTGAATAATAAAAATTTCGTAAATAATGCGCCTGCCGAGATCATTGAACAGGAGAAGGAAAGAAAAGAGCTGCTTGAAAACACGATAGAAAAGCTGAAAGCAAATATTTCCTTTCTTGAATAACCCAGAGGTTATTTGACATATATGTGCACTACATTATCATTTCATAGAAACGTGCGAAAGTGGCGGAACTGGTAGACGCGCTGGACTTAGAATCCAGTGGCCGAAAGGTTGTAGGGGTTCGAGTCCCCTCTTTCGCACCAAGATTTTATAAAACATAAAGGAATATAGAATGGAATTGAAACCAAAGATTGAAAAAGTGAGTGAAACCAAGAGAAAAATGAGTTTCTCCGTAGCGAATGATGTTGCTCAAAAGGATTATGAAACAACGATTAAGGGCTTTCGACAATATGTGTCCATCCCGGGATTTCGCAAAGGTAAAGCTCCTTTGAAGATGATTGAGAGAATGTATAAAGACCAGATAAAACATGGATTTTTTGAAGATGCTGTCCCGAAATATTATAAATTGGCATTAGAAGAACTGGATAAGATGGGCATCCATCCTATCAATCAGGGAGCTCTCGAAGAAACGGATTGGGAACCTGGAAATGATTTGGAATTATCCTTCACTTTCGAGGTTAATCCCGAGATCGAACTGAAAGAATACAAGAATTTTTCTGTTGAATTCGAACCGGAAAAAGTAACCAAGAAGATGATAGACGGTGAACTTTCTCGATTGCAGGAGAGTTATGCAATCATCTCAGATAAGGAAGATCCCGCTGAAAAGGATGATGTGATCAACTATACTGTTTTGAAATTCGATGGAAAAGGTGTCACCAAAAAAGATGAGAGCTCTTATAAAATCGGACAGGAGACTTATGGGAAAGCTTTTGATAAAGCACTCATCGGTGCACAAAAAGGTGATGAGATCACTGCAACTGTAGAGCTTGGTCCGAAGAATGGAAAAGATAAATCCGAAAAAAAGGAAATGCTGCTCAAAGTAAACGAAGTAAAGAAAGTTGAACTTCCAGAGCTGAGTGATGATTTCGCAAAAGAAATCGGGGAGTTTGATTCTCTGAAAGCACTGAAGGATGAAATAAAAAAAGGCATTAATGCACAGATCTCACAAAGAAATAGAGGTCAGGTTAAATCTCTTATTTTACAGAAAATAATTGAGAAAAATCCTTTTGAAGTTCCCGATTCATTTGTAGATAACTATGCAGAAGAAATGATGAAGAAGTATGTACAACAGCAGAAAAATCTCAATACTGAAGCTCTTGCACAAATGAAAAATGTCTATAAAAGTTATGCAGAGAACGAAATCCGCGTATATTATGTAATGAATAGATTGAAAGAGCTTGAAAAAGTTGATGTTACGGATGAAGAAATTGAAAATGAGATAAAGCAATCGGCCGAGAATATGGGCATGGACATAGATAAGTACAAGGAACTCTACAAGAAGCAGATAAATAAAGAAGAAATAAAAGAAAATCTTATAAGTGATAAGATCATAAATGGTATTGAAAGCACGGTTGAATTTAAGAAACCGATCAAAGAGAAAACAGATAAGAAAGAAAGTAAAAAAGAGGAAAAATGACACTGATTCCAATGGTCATTGAGCAAACGGGAAAAGTTGAAAGAGCTTATGATATCTATTCCCGTCTTTTAAAAGATCGTATTATATTTGTGGGTTCTGTAATGAATGACGACATGGCAAACATCATTATTGCCCAACTTCTTCATCTTGAAGCTGACAATCCGAAAAATGATATATATATGTACATCAATTCTCCCGGCGGTGTAGTTACATCCGGACTGGCGATTTATGATACTATGCAGTATATCAAACCGGATATTTGTACAATTTGCATGGGGCAAGCTGCAAGTATGGGCGCCTTACTTCTCGCAGCAGGTGCTCATGGAAAACGTTCCGCATTACCCAACTCAAGGATTATGATCCATCAACCGCTTGGCGGAGTGCAGGGGCAGGCAGCCGATATAGAAATTCATGCGAGAGAGATCGTTAAGATTAAAGAGCGCATTAATCAAATATTAAGCAAGCACACCAACCAAAAAGTAAGCAAGATCGAAAAAGATTCCGATAGAAACTTTTTCATGGATGCAAAAGAAGCCCTTAAATATGGTATCATTGACGAGGTAATAACTCAAAGGAAGTAATATGGAAGAGCAAAAATGTTCCTTTTGCGGAAAAACCCGAAGTCAAGTTAACAAACTTGTGCGTGGTGTTGATGGCAACATCTGCGATACTTGTATTACCATCTGTAATACAATCCTTGAGAAAGAACGTGAGAAGAAAATTGATGAAAATTTTGAGCTTCCCACTCCGCGCGAAATAAAAGAATATCTCGATGAATATGTAATTGGGCAGGAGAATGCAAAGAAAACAATTTCTGTGGCTGTTTATAATCACTATAAAAGAATTTTTAAGCAGAAATTTGTAAAAGACGTAGAGCTTGAAAAAAGCAATATTATCATGATCGGACCTACAGGTACAGGAAAAACTCTTATTGCACAGACACTTGCTCGCTTTCTTAAGGTTCCCTTTGCGATTTCAGACGCAACCACCCTTACAGAAGCGGGTTACGTTGGAGAAGATGTCGAGAATATTCTCGTCCGTCTGCTTCAATCAGCAGATTATGATATTGAAAAAACTGAGCGTGGCATCATATATTTGGATGAAATTGATAAAATTGCTCGTAAATCCGAAGCACCTTCCATTACACGAGATGTTTCCGGTGAAGGTGTGCAGCAGGCGCTTCTGAAACTTCTCGAAGGAGAGAAGGTGAACGTACCTCCTAAAGGTGGAAGAAAGCATCCGCATCAGGAGTTTATTGAGATCAACACAAAGAATATTCTGTTCATTGTTGGTGGCGCTTTTAACGAACTTGAGAAGATAATCGAGCGAAGAATAAATAAAAAAACTGTTGGTTTTGGTTCTGAGCTTCTTGGTCTTTATGAGGACAGAAAAAGCGAGATCCTCAGCAAAGTGCAACCCCAGGATCTACTCAAATACGGTTTGGTCCCTGAACTGATCGGCAGATTGCCGGTTAATACTTCATTGTCGGAACTTGATAAAGATGCCTTGGTTAGAATTCTTACTGAGCCCAAGAATGCTTTAATCAAGCAATATCAGGCACTCTTTGAGCTTGAAGATGTTGACCTGGAATTTGAAGATAATGCCCTTGAAGCAGTGGCGGAAATCGCCACAAAACGGCAGTCCGGGGCGCGGGGATTAAGGGCTATTATGGAGAACGTTATGAAGGATATTATGTATAATCTTCCTGATATGAAGGATGTGAATAAATGCATCATAACTCGTGATGTTATCATTGATAATGGGGCTCCGATCTTTCAATTTATAAACTCAAAAGATAAAAAAGACCAAGACCAAATGATTGCGTAATTTCTTTTTCTTGACACGAAAGAGCAATCATTGGATGTAAGTCTCCACTACGTTCCAAGTAGCTCAGCGGTAGAGCAGGTGGCTGTTATCCGCCAGCTGGCGGACGGGGGTTCAAGTCCCTCTATAGGAGCGAATTAGATTTATCTGAAGTTTGTAATATTGATTATTGTTCATTGAATTTTTTAATATACATAAGTGTTGATTTACTTGACACAACGGAGCGATCTTAAGATGTAAGTCTTCACTGCGTTCCACAGTAGCTCAGCGGTAGAGCAGGTGGCTGTTAACCACTTTGTCGGGGGTTCAAATCCCTCCTGTGGAGCCATTTTTTTATTGTCATCCTGAGCTTGCCTGTCAGGGCGGAGCGTTACGTAGACTGGTCGAAGGATAAAAAAAATGAATAGGAATTATGGATATGAAATATTCTACCTATGTTTTACATTCCCCAGAATATGATAAAATCTACATTGGATATACAAACAATTTAGAGAGAAGGTTGCATTTTCATAATAAAGGCATTCAGGGTTGGACAGCGAAATATATACCATGGGAATTGGTTTACCACGAAGAGTTTGCAACAAAAACTGAAGCTATGAAACGAGAAAAAGAATTGAAATCTTATCAAGGTAGGAAGTTTATCCTAGAGGAAATTCTCTCTCAGCGGTAGAGCAGGTGGCTGTTATCCGCCAGATGGCGGATCAAATTCCTTACCCAACAAGAAAATTTTTTTATTGTTATCCTGAGCTTGCCTGTCAGGGCGGAGCGTTACGTAGACTGGTCGAAGGATGGCATTAAAAATAAGTTACAAATTTATATTTATACACAGTTGAGAATTACCATTCTCATTTTCATTATTGTATGATCAATATTTTTGAATTATTTATAACCTTTACAGTCTGCAATCTAAGCAAATAAATCCCAGAAGGATAATCCGCAGTATTCCAACTTAACTTATGATCTCCGATTTGCTGATTCTGATTTACTAGTGTCTCTACTAACTGACCTTTCACGTTAAATATTTCTATTTTCACCTTTTTTTGTTTTTTCAACGAGTAAGAGATACTGCAATTATCTCTCACCGGATTAGGAAATACTCGGAACGATATTTCATCATGAATTTGAGGTTCTACAACATACATTTCTCCGAAATCCTCCATTGCAGTACGCATGAGCTGCCGGGCTCCAGATTCATTCATATAATATAAAGGAAATCCAAGAAGATACAGGTTGTAATCTCCATTATAACGCAGGGCGCATGGCATATTCTCCCATTCAGGCGCATTGATTGAGGAGTCATACATGAAAATAGTTTCAGCATCATCCTCCGGAAATAATTTATAAATATAGCTGAGGTTATCACCCCACATGGCAATTGGAACTTTGACCTCGACCACATCAAGATAGGGAAGTTCACCACTTCCATACACACCGGTAAAATCATCATCGGAATTGTATTCTGGCAGCGAAGTGTGGAGATATTGTTCAAAAAGAACCGAAGGTCCCGGCAAATGCTTCCATCCCGATACGAAAATGTTTCCTCCAGCTATGAAGTAGCTTTTTAGAGGATACACTAAACCGATGAATTGAGAAGTGAACATTTCATCGGAGTGCCATACAACACTGCTGTATTTTGCCATCTCGGAAAGTGGGGGCAGATCACCCTGTTCGTCAACATCCCATTCGGTATATTCGTATCCCTGCAGCAAATATTGATAGAAAGAATCTACTTCAGCATTGGTCGGAAACGCCGGATTTATCTGGTCGGTTTCATCTATCACAAGTATTCCCTGATCGAGCGAGAAATCAATTGATGTGCCATACACTTCGTTTGAAAATTGGCTGACAAATTGCTTATCGCTCTCAAGTACTGCTGCGATCTTGTAATAGTATTCCACACCTGAAACGACTTCTTCGTCAAAGTAGTAAATTCCAGTAACAGTTTCGTTGTTGATCTTAATATATTCCTCGCCGGCTTGTTTCCTATAAATATTAAATCCCTCGATCTGCGGATCAAAGAATTCCTGCCACACGAGTAATATTGCTCCGCGTTTTGTTTCGATCTCATCGAGAACCGGAACCATCTCATTATATCCTGCATCGAGCACCCAGTTGTCGGGATCGAAAACAAGATCATCGAGTGTTCCGGCAAGCGGAAGTGTATTATAACTGAAACCGGAATCTGCAAAAATGCTGTAGTTTGTTTCGTTTACACAAACAGGTAATTGCATTGCAAAATTTTGCCCGAACGTTCCCTCAGATTGTGTGGCAATTATGAGCGAGTCTTCTATATCTGAAGTATAGGTTGCATAACGGTAAAATGGACGCCCTTCGTTGTAAAACCACTCGTGAAAAAACCAGTCGAGTTCCATACCGCTCACGCTCTCTGCCATATCTCTCAGATCATCGGTGAGGAAATTTCCATATTTGAACTGTGGATCCTGCATAAGATTGTAGACTGTTGTAAAGAAATCAGTATCTCCCAGCACACCGCGAAGCATGTGAATTGTCCACGCACCTTTTGAATAGATCACAATAGCAAATATTTGGGATGCAGAGCCATCAGGATCGCGGTAAAGGCAGGGATCGAGGTCTGTGCCTGTATCAAGAGCATCCATAAAATCGTGTAATCCCTGTGAGCCATACAAATTTTCTGCCCACAAAGCTTCACTGTAGCGTGCAAAACCCTCCTTCAGCCACACATGCGCCCAGGAACCAATAGAAAGGCAGTCACCAGCCCATTGATGCGAGAGTTCATGTGCAACAGTCGATTCCGCACCCGGGTCTCCGACATATCCACTTCGAAATGAGGTGCATGTTTGATGCTCCATCGCAAGGCAGCTCAAATTCGCGCATAATGCATGTCCGTATTTCTCTTCAAGAAAGGGATACTCACCATACACAGTAGCAAAAAAAGTGATCATATCCGGCGTAACATCGAAAAGGCCAACACAGGTTGCATACAATTCAGGGAAAAGATAGTGATCTATCGGCATTGTTTCATCCCCGGAAGTGTAGGTTTGTGAGTAAATTTGATAATTGGAGATTGCAAGTGATGTAAGGTACGTGGCAACAGGATAGGATTCGTGCCATTTGTCTGTTACAGTCCCATTTCCATTATTTATCTGCTCGATGAGCAGTCCGTTGGATGCACACACGTATTCTTCAGCATAGGTGATCCAGACATCGAGGGAGTCCGGTTTATCTGCCGGGGTATCTTTGCAGGGCCACCATTTCCTCGCACCTTTTGGAGATACCATTGTGAAAACATTCGGTGTCCCACTGTGGGATTCAAATTTCATTCCATCGCTGAGTTTTGCATCCGGGGAACCTTCATAGTAAACGATAATCTCGATCATTTCATCAATATTGTAGGTATCATCGAGTTGAAGGGTAATGATATCATCTGTATGAGAATAAGTTAAGGAAGCACCATTTTGCTGGATATCTGTAAGAGTGAGATTGTTTGTAAAATTCATCTCGATCTCTGCTGTTTGATCTTCACAAATTAGTGCACGCATGGTTATTTCAGACTCGATACACTCCGTGTCGATGTCGATATCTATATCAATTTTATAGTATGTTACATCATAGTTATCCATATTTTTTGAATCCCCAAGAACTTCGCGAAATTGTTCATAATATTCTGCCTGCTCCCGCAAATTCAGATTTGTGTTCTCAATAATTTTTTGATAATCAGGATATGACCTCGTGTTGTCGGAGAATAATAGAATAGGAACCAGTAAGAGTAAAATTAAAAATGTTATTATTTTTTTCATAAGAAATCCTTACCGAATTTTCTTGCTGAGAAAAGAGATTATAGGTTGGAATGTTGTCAATTATTTTAACTAATCCTCGTATCCTGACGGGATAAACCCGTCACTACCCTCTAGCTGAAGGGTAGGTGCAGGTTCATCCTGCACCATCATATCTACGCTTTACCAATTTGGGGACAGTGAAATAAACTGATTTCACATCCTAAAGAATTGTTAAAGAGAGGAGGTGTAAAACAATATTCCGATCTTGTTTAATATACTATGGAGTGCAACATCCGCGATGTTGCATAAAATATCACCCCGATGAAATAAAAAAGATAAAAAAGATTTCATAGGGCAAGCGGATATTTTCTATAAAAACCTTATTCAACAAATTTATTGACAGCATCTCACATACTCTCAAATAAATAAACTCAATCGGGAGGTTTACATGAAAAGAGTAATTGTTTTTTTAGTCGTATTAAATGCTATAGCTTTTTCGCTATCAGCTTCGAGTCGCTATGCTCTTGTGATAGGAAACAGTAATTATGAAGGAGTTTATCTTCGCAATCCTGTGAATGATGCCAACGCCATGGCAAATGCGCTTAGAGAACTTGATTTTTATGTAATACAAAAAACCGATCTGACAAAGAAAAAAATGCTTGATGTGATATGGGATTTTGAAAATAAATTCACTTCTGAAGACATTTGTTTGTTTTATTATAGCGGACACGGTGTGCAGGTAAACGGCATAAACTATCTCATTCCACTCAAGGCAAACATACTGAACGAAAGGGATGTCGAGTTTGAAGCAGTGGCACTCAACAGGTTTATGAGTAATCTCGAAAAAGCAAAGATGAATATCGTTATCCTCGATGCGTGCCGTGATAATCCCTATAAAGGAACGAAATCGACGAGTAAGGGCTTAGCACAGGTTACTTCCAAAACAGACGGCACTTTTATTGCGTATGCCACAGCACCAGGTAGAACTGCAGCTGATGGAAACGGTACTCACAGCCCCTATACAAAACATTTGATAAGAGAAATGAAAGTTGAGGGGCAAGAGATTGAAGATATGTTCAAAAATGTACGTATTGCAGTGAAACATGAAACAAACAACAAACAGGTTCCCTGGGATTCCTCATGCCTGACCGATGAGTTTATTTTTGCTATGAGCTGTACTAAAAAGCCGACTGAACCAATTGAAATTGAAACCGAATACTCCTACGGTACAATTAAGGTTGAAAGCAACGCAGATGGAAAAGTGTATGTAGATAATGACTATGTGTGCACCATTACTGCCGGAACGATAAAAACATTTAAGAATATACGAACCGGTTCTCGTACAGTTAAAGTGAAAACTGATGCTGAAACAAAAACTGAATATGTAAATGTAAAGAAGAATAGTACTTCCACACTCGACTTCTATTTTATACAGAAAAGTACTGGGGATGATAACCTTATCTTCGTGCAGGGCGGCACATTCCAGATGGGCAGTAATAGCGGGGATAGTAATGAAAAACCTGTGCATACAGTAACTGTTGATGATTTTTATATAGGAAAGTATGAAGTGACAAACAGAGAATATATTGAATTTTTTAATGCCAAAGGAGTTAACTCTAATGGAAGTTATAGTGGAACAGAGTATATAGATATGGATGATGAAGATTGTGCAATAGGTTACAGAAATGGTAAATTCTATTTTAAAGGTAGCAGCTATGCAAATGATGAGAATTACCCTGTAATAGAGGTAACCTGGTATGGTGCAGACGCTTATTGTAAATGGAAAGGAGGACGACTTCCCACAGAAGCAGAATGGGAGTATGCAGCACGGGGTGGTAATAAATCGAAAGGTTACACCTATTCTGGGAGTAACACAATAGGTAATGTTGCTTGGTATACAAGTAATTCAGGTGATAAAACACATCCAGTAGGAACGAAGCAGTCCAACGAACTTGGTATTTATGACATGAGTGGCAATGTATGGGAGTGGTGTAGTGGTTGGTATGAAAAAAATTACTATTCGAGCAGTCCAAGAAATAATCCACAGGGACCTTCCAGTGGCTCTCGCCGTGTTGTGCGTGGTGGTAGCTGGTACACCTTCGACAACTTCTGCCGGGTTGCTAATCCATACAACGTCCACAGCAATCCAGAAAACAGCGACGACTGTTACGGGTTTCGTTTCGTGAGGACTCCACAGTAATGGCATTTTTAACTTCTCTCTTTGCCGAATCCATAATTAATAAAGCAATAAAATTGGAGACATAATTATGAAAAAATTAATTGTAATATTTACTATAATGTTTTTTCTTTTTTCAATAAAATGTATATGTGAGACAAGAGGAATAAAGATTAAAACTACGGATGGTAAGACAATCCAACTTTATGATAAGAGCTATGCTCTGGTTATTGGAATTAGTGATTATAAAAATTGGAAAGATCTTCCTAATGCTGTGAAAGATGCTGATGCAGTTGCAACTGAACTGGAAAAATTAGGATTTCAAGTTAAAAAAATAACTGACTATTCTTACGAGAAACCAACAAGAGTAAATATAATGAAAGCTTTGAATGATTTGCAAAATTCTTCAGCAGATGACCGCATTGTTATCTATTATGCTGGTCATGGAAATTCTGTTCCCATACCTTATCAAGAAGGATATTATAATGGCTATATCATTCCGGAAAATGCTCGAAAAGATGATATGTCTTCATATATTTCTATGAATAATATCAAGGATATTACTATGATGTATAAGGCAAAACATGTGCTTTATCTTTTCGATTCCTGCTTTAGCGGACATTTTGTCGATATTACGAGAGCGGATAACAAACCTGAATCGATCATTACTGAAAAAATATCAAAACCGGTGCGACAGGTTATCAGCGCTGGAACTGCGGAACAGGAAGCAAGTGATGGTGTTTTTCATTCTCCTTTTTGCGATGCATTATTGAATAATTTCCGAAATCTATCCGGAGATTATAATAATGACGGATATATTACAGGTGAAGAATTGAGCTTTAATATCAGGCAAAAGGTAGAAGATGATACACGTGGAGACCAAACTCCCGAATATGGCAAAATGAAAGGTTTTAAGGAAGGTGATTTTGTTTTCGCGATGAGCTGCACACCGCAAACACAGCCAGAGATTGAAGTAGAAACAGAGTACTCCTATGGTACGATAAAAGTAGAGAGCAACGCAGATGGCTCTGTGTATGTAGATAATGACTATGTGTGCTCTATTACTGCAGGAACCATAAAAACTCTTAAGAACATACGAACTGGCTCTCATACAGTTAAAGTAAAAACAGATGGTGAGACCAAAACAGAATATGTAAATGTTCAAAAAAATAGGACTACCTCGTTGAATTTTTATTTTATACCAAAAAGTACTGGAGACTACAATATGGTCTTTTTAAAAGGTGGGACTAAAATAGATGAAATAAATACAAACCAAGGGAAATATTTAGCTATAAAAATCCCAGAAGATAAAACTATAACCTTAAATGATAGTCTTTTTAATAAAAATACTATATTAGATTTTTATTTAATTCCTTATAATAATAGTGAAGAAATAAGAGACAATAAAGAAATAAAAATCACTTCAAATGAAAAATATGCATTAATAAATATTTGTTTTAACAACCAAAAGGAAGAAGTGGAATTAAATCGAGATGCATATCGTAAACAAACTAAAATGACTTTAAAAAGGAAAATTCAAGATGCTTTAGAAAATCAAATAATAAATTCTGATGGGACGATAATTTCAGAAAGAAAAATCCCAGAAATTTCTCAAAAATTAGGTATGATTAGTATAAATAATCAAGAATATTTTTTTGCTATATCTAAAGAAAAAATCAAAGATCCAGTAACTAATAAATATGTAGAAAAACTTAATTTTTCTTTAGTACCTGAAGGGGATTATAATCCTTTTGAAAAAACAATAAGAAAAAAGGGAGAGATTATTACAGAGCAAGGTCTAAAAAATTGTTATCAATATGCCCCTATAAGAATTGATAATTTAGTAAATATTCCTCAAACCAGACTCAACACAAACTGAGAATAGTACTGCACAGGATTCTGCATCCAGAATACTAGAAAGCACAAGCTCACAATACTAAAACTAAATAATTAATAAAAATTGGATTTAACAGCTTTAGTGAAACCCTATTTTTTTAATAAAATATTATTTAATAATTTATACATTCAAGTAATAAGTGCAACCCACATTATTTGTTTGAAAAATTTGAATGAGTCGTCAAGGACCAATCCATGACGAAATCTAAAAAATTCGGGAACATCCGAATGTTTCGAATGGGATTTTCTATTCGGAGGTTGTATTATATGGAGTGCAAAATCCCCCGTTATGGTCATTCCCTATTAAATATTACTTCGCTCTATGTAATTGCTTTGTACTACTTTGTGGATTACACAGGGCAAGCATTTCATAGGGTAAATTTTCCTACAAGGCAAGCGGAAGTTTCACAACATATAGAAGTCCATTAATTAAATCAAGCAACCGTTCATAATCAAATAGAAAATTAGATAAAAATACTTTACAAAAAAAATGATAAAAACTCAGATGATCTCAAATATAGTTCATATGAACTAAAAAGAGGAATATATGTTAGAAAGTTTATTAGGATCGATTTGTAAGGAAAAAGTATTGATTTTCATTCTTTGTCGCGAAGAGGGATATGCGAGGGAGATAGCAAAATTTTATGAGATTCCACTTACTCCGGTTATAAATCAACTAAAAAAACTTGAATCAAGCAGTATAATATTTGCTCGATCACAAGGTAGAACAAAGGTGTATAAATTCAATCCACGATATCAATTTCTGCCGGAACTAAAAAAATTACTCGAAAAAGCTGTAAATTTTTATCCACAGCAATTGCAACAAAAACTACTTTATAATAGGCGCCGTCCACGGAGAAGCAATAAAGCATTATGAAAAAAATAAGTGAGTTGGATTTGAAAGAATTGGGTGCATATATTTCTACACATCTAAAAAAGTGCGGTATCGATGTAATATTAACTGGTGGTAGTTGCGTTAGTATTTATTCGGAAAACAGATATGTCTCAATGGATTTGGATTTTGTTGAAAAAAGTTATACAAAGCGAAAGGATTTGGTAAGATGTCTTTCAAGAATTGATTTTTACGAAGAGAATCGATATTTTAAACATTCTGAGACAGATTATGTCATAGAGTTTCCACCAGGTCCTTTATCTGTCGGTGGAGAACCAATTGAAGATATTATTAAACTACATACCGATACTGGTGATATGAGAATTATTTCACCTACCGAGTGTGTGAAAGATCGTTTAGCTTCCTATTATTTTTGGAATGATATGCAATGTTTTGAACAGGCGATTTTGGTTGCAAAATTTAACGAGATAAATATTAATGAAGTGAAACGATGGTCAGTCAAAGAAGGTGAGGAAGAAAAATATGAAATTTTTCAAAGAAAATTGAAATGTGAAATTGAAGGAAATAATTATGACATTCTGTAACAACTGTGGAACAAACTTGGAAGAAGATATCAAATTTTGTACAGAATGTGAAACTCAAATAAAACATAGTAACAAGAATAAGGAAGTAGGAGAAAGCTTTGAAAGCAAAAATGCTTAGAACGTTAGAATTTTTAAAACAAGCAACTTATTTTACTGTCACCCCGAATGTCGAGGTAAAGCAAGAATGCCACAATATTTAGTAATCGGGCAATAATATTATGAGGAGACATAATATGAATAAAAAAGCATTAATTATCACACTGATCTTAATAAGTACTACCTCGATACTCATAGCCACACCGAGTTGGTACACTAATAATTACGTAAACCAATTCTCAGGTTATTTTATCGGTAAAGGGTTTTCTGAGATTAAAAATGGAAATGAAGCAGCATCAGAGAAACGAGCTATCCAAATGGCTTTGAGCGATGCAGCTTCGACTATTTCGTGCAGTGTATCCGGTAAAACGATAAATCGTATCTCTGAAGAGGGAAGTGGGACGCAGACACAAGTAGAAGATTATTTTCTTAACGAAACAAAGATAAAAACCGATCTTGAAGTGATGAACTATACTGTCTTGGATAAAGCAGTTGAGGATAATATTTTCTATGCAATGATCGGGCTTCCATTGAAAGATATTAAAAAAATTTATAGATATGAGATTGAAAGGGGAATTAATAAGATTGCCCAATCTTTTCAACTTGCTGAGCAGATTGCTTCATCCAATCCGAACGAAGCCATCAAAAAATATGAGCAGTGCATTGCTTATATTCAAGATATTACTGAGGATATGAAAATATATCTTTTTCTAAATAATTGGCAGAATGATCTTGAAAATAGAATGAAAGCATTACCTGCCAGAAATACGATCGAAGAAAAATTAATAACCCTGGTTGGCATGACGCCAAAGTCAACGATAATTCTGGCAGACGAACTTTTGGAGTCGGTTATTGCTCGGATGAAAAACAATTCTTCATTTATTATTTATCCTTTTGAGTGGCAGAACACTGGATTTGTATCAGAGTTTGGAAATACATTTTCTGAGATTGTGGCAAACAAATTGAATACTGCAAAAAATTGCAAAAGATTAAACATCAAGGATTTTGCTGCAGCTGATTACGTTATAAGAGGTAAATTAATAAATTCCGATGCGGGTTTATATATATTCCTTACAGTTAAAAATATCTCTAATAATTCCGAAATGAGCAATCAGATATTTGTAAACAAGGTTACTTGTAATAATATTGGATGGGATAAAATTAAACCGAAAGATTTGGATAAAGCGTTACAGGATAAGCTAGCTTTGTATGAATCCATCCAGAGTGATAATTCGCTTAAAGTAGAACTCCAGACAGAAAAAATGAGTGATGGACCAGTTGTATACTATTTTGATGAAGAACCTCAGTTATTGGTAAAATCAAATAAAGTATGTTATGTGAGATTGATTTATATTTTCTCTGATGGTTTGAAAACTCTCCTTGTTGATAATTACTTTATTCCTACAGATAAAACAAATCAATGGGTAAAATTGCCTTTTGATTTTATCGTATGTGAACCAGCCGGTATAGAACAGATGCTTATGCAGGCATCGACAGAAAAGATGCCCGATCTGTATGTAAAGAGAGTTCCTATTGATGAAAATTCACATATTGATGTTATTGAAACAGGGCTTGCTGAACAAATAGCAAAAACCAGAGGAATAAAGATAAAAAATCCGGAAAAGGAAATTACAGAAAGAGTATATCAGTGGACAGTGTTTGAGAAGTAAAATACTCCAAATATTACATACGTAGCGCAAGATTCCAATCTTGTTTAAGGTTATGGAGTGCATCAACCGTGTTGATGCAATAAAATATCACCCCGATGAAATAAAAGATAAAAAGATTTCATAGGGCAAGCGGATATTTTACTCCCAAACCATCATTACACGAATTTATTAATGTTTTTTTACTTATACAGTCTCCCTTTAACAACAAGAATCGAGGATAGAATGAGTATAATAGCGAATAAGAATGTTTTGATAACCGGGGGTGCTTCCAGAATCGGCAAAAAGCTTACATATCTGATGGCAATTGAATGAGCTCATGTTGTTATCTGGGATATCAACCGGAAGCATCTGGATGAAGTGACAAACGCGATAAAGAAAAGGGGATATACTGCAACAGGTTATTATTGTGATGTCTCTGATAAAGAGCAAATTGAAGATACCGCACAGAAAGTAAAAGAAGAGATCGGCAAGATAGATATTCTGGTCAACAATGCAGGAGTGGTGTTTGGCAAATCCTATTGGGAATATTCTGATGAAGAAATACAGAAAACCATTAAGATCAACCTGATGGCTCACCTGTGTACGATCAAGGCATTTCTGCCTGAGATGAGACTTGCGAACAGTGGGCATATTGTAACGATCGCATCTGCTGCTGGAATAACAGGTGTGGCAAATCTCTCGGAATATGCTACTTACAAATTTGGAAATCTTGACAACTGTTTGAGGGAATAATTGCATTTCTTTATTAATGATGAATTTAAAAAAATCAGGAGGACAGATGAAAAAAATAGTAATTTATTTGATTTTACTCTCGATATTGATGATTTCAAGCTGCTGCGAAAAATCAACAGGACCTGATGAGGATAAACATCATATCGGTTGGATCGTTGGAAGTCCTATAGATGGATATGGCTCTATCTTTTATACTAATGATGGAGGCCAAAATTGGGTTCGTCAGGGAGATTCATTATCTATTCCGAATGTATCATTGGATGCTGTCAAAGCTGTTGATTCATTACATGCCTGGATTGTAGGTCCTCCAGTAGATGGATATGCCACTATCTTAAAAACATCTGATGGCGGTTCAACCTGGGAACGAATTCAAAATCGCGGAGGTATTCCGAATGAAGAATTGATGGGACTATATGCTTGTAGCCAGGATGAATTGTGGGTTGTTGGTTCTAATAATACAATCATTCACACAAACGATGGTGGAAGTACCTGGACATCTAAAGCTGATACTTCCTTTTTACCTTATAATTTATGTTCCATTGCTGTTGTTGGAGATAAAATTTGGGTGTGTGGTAATGAGATGTATTTAGGTGGAACAATAATTCACTCTTCGGATTATGGTGATACATGGGGTCATCAAGCTGAAGGTGAATTCCTTTCAGAACGAGGAATGATTGAAATAAGTGCAGCATCAGATTCCTGTTTATGGGCTGTAGGACATGGAAGAACAATTCTTCATACTTCTAATGGTGGCGATAGATGGGAAATACAAAAGACCGATATCTCTCCAGACTGGGATGCAAATGGTGTTTGTGCGATAAATGAAGATGTAGCATGGGTCGTAGAAGATGTTGGATGGATCCTTTATACAGAAAACGGAGGTGAGAATTGGGAGTTACAAGACCCACCTGGTTCATCAGGAGGTTATTTGCTATACAGAATCTCTCCATTAAATAAGAATGAAGCCTGGGTGGTTGGTCCCTATGGTGGGAAAATAGAGCTTGGTATGATCTTACATACTGTTGATGGCGGACAGACCTGGACTATACAAGATTATGGTTATAATTCATTGCTTGGTGATGTTTCATTTGTAGGTTCATATCATTAATATATGCTATTGATTCAGGTACAATATGCAGCAAATTCTTTGAAGTAACGCAATTCCCCAAATAACTTGACTGCTCAGGGGCACACCTCTTCAACATGTCAAAAATCAAGCAAGGACTCCATACATGGTAGAAAGCGATTTCGATAAAATTGATGTGGTTTTACGCGAATTTGAAGACAGAAAAGGTGCTCTGATCCCCATTTTACAAAAGACACAGGCACAGCTTGGATTTCTTTCCAAAGAAGCCATGAAATATATATCAGAAAAAACTCGAATTCCTATTTCAGAAATCTACGGTGTGGCAACGTTCTATACACAATTCCGCTTGCAGCCGATCGGTAAGAACATTATCCGTATTTGCCATGGAACTGCATGTCATGTTGCCAATGCTGAGAAAATTTCAGAAGCTCTCTATGAAGAATTGAAGGTAGAGCCGGGCGGTACAACCAAAGATCTGAAATTTACTGTTGAAGAAGTCGCATGCCTTGGATGTTGCAGTCTTGCGCCGGTGATCATGGTCAATGATAAGGCATATGGTCGCTTAACTCCTGGCAAGATCAAAGATATATTAGCTCAATATTAACCAAAATAACGAACCAAATTTAATCAGATCGGAGAGAATTTGGAAAATTCAGTAAGAATAAAAATCGGTTTAGCAAGCTGCGGAATTGCAGCTGGCGGTTTAGATGTTCTTGAGAAGGTGGAAGCCTTTCTCGAAGAGCATGATATACAAGCACAATTGGATCATACAGGTTGTATAGGTATGTGCTATGCAGAAGTGCTGATGGAGATCGAAGATGAAGAATTCGGCAGCACTATGTATGGGTATCTCAATGCAGAGGATATTGATGATATTCTGACTGCTCATTTTATCGAGACAAAACCTCTCACCGAACATATTGTCTTTTCTGATAAACTTGGTGGAGAAGAGAAAAAAATCCTCGATTATCAGACGAGAATAGTACTTCGAAACTGCGGAGTTATCGATCCTGAATCCATCGATGAGTATATCTCGCGTGGCGGTTATGAAGCGCTGCAAAAGGTCATAAAAGACATGTCACCTGTCGATGTGATCGACGAGATCAAAGAGAGTGGTTTGCGAGGGCGTGGTGGCGCTGGTTTCCCGACCGGATTGAAGTGGCAGTTCGCCTACAACAATTCTGCGGATAAAAAATACATAATCTGTAATGCTGACGAGGGAGATCCCGGTGCATTTATGGATAGAAGTGTGCTCGAAGGTGATCCTCATAGTGTCCTTGAAGGCATGTTGATCGCTGCGTATGCAATTGGCTCTGATACAGGTTTTATATATTGCCGTGCTGAATATCCTCTTGCTGTGAAACGGCTCCGAATTGCAATCGAAAAAGCTAAATCAAAAGGTTTTCTTGGAAGTAATATTATGGGATCGGATTTCAATTTTGATCTTACAGTATATGAGGGAGCTGGAGCTTTTGTATGCGGAGAAGAAACTGCTCTCATGTGCTCGATCGAAGGTAAAAGAGGAATGCCTACGCTTCGTCCTCCTTATCCTGCAGAATCGGGTTTGTGGGGAAAGCCAACCAATATCAATAATGTGGAAACCTTATCAAATATTGCCTGGATAATCCGAAATGGCGCTAAAAAATATGCTGAATTCGGCACCGAAAAAAGCAAGGGCACAAAAGTTTTTGCACTCACCGGCAAAATAAAAAACGGCGGACTCGTTGAAGTTCCAATGGGAATGACGCTGCGTGACGTGATCTATAAAGTCGGCGGCGGTATTATAGATAATAGAAAATTCAAGGCAGTTCAGCTTGGTGGTCCTTCAGGCGGATGTATTCCGGAAAGCCTTCTCGATACCCCTGTTGATTATGACTCGCTTACAAAAACAGGTGCGATCATGGGCTCAGGCGGTATGGTCGTCATGGATGATACAACCTGTATGGTCGACATGGCTCGTTTCTTTCTGAACTTTACCCAGAACGAATCTTGTGGTAAATGCACATTTTGCCGTATCGGTACCAAACGAATGCTCGAAATCCTCAATAGAATTACCCAGGGAAAAGGTGAACAGAGCGATATTGAAAAGCTGGAGAATCTTTCTCATAAGGTCATAAAGGGTTCGTTGTGTGGACTTGGTCAAACTGCTCCCAATCCTGTACTTACCACGATCAAATATTTTAGAGATGAATATGAAGCACATATTAATGATAAAACATGCCCTGCCGGCGTGTGTAAAGCCCTTATAAGATTTCACATCATAGAAGAGAAATGTATCGGCTGCGGAGCATGTAAACGAGCGTGTCCGGTAAATGCGATCACTGGTGAAAAAAAAGAAGCTCATACAATCAATCAAGATATCTGCATAAAGTGCGGCGCCTGTATGACCGCATGTAAATTTGATGCAGTGATAAAATCATAAGCGGGACTCATGGCAGATATAAAAATTTTATTAAATGGAGAAGAAGTAACTGCAAAACAAGGTCAAACGATCCTGGAAGTTGCTACTGAATACGGCATAGAGATACCTACACTTTGCCACGATAAATATTTGAAACCCTTTGGCTCATGCTGGGTTTGCCTGGTAGAAGTGAAAGGAGCAAAAGGTTTTGTACCTTCCTGTGCCACAAAGGTATATGAAGGGATGGAAATCAATACGGATTCCGAAGAGGTGCGTGCTGCACGGCAGATGGCTCTCGAGCTTCTTCTTTCTGATCATTATGCGGATTGTACTGCACCATGTACTTTGGAATGTCCGGCACGGGTTGATGTGCAGGGTTATGTGGCTTTAGTCAATGACGGGCTCTATCACGAAGCAGTCAAACTTATCAAGCAACGGCTTCCGCTTCCGCTTTCTGTCGGACGTGTATGTCCTGCATTTTGTGAGAAAGAATGCCGCCGCCAGATCGTTGATGAGCCCATTGCAATACGCCAGATAAAACGATATGCTGCTGATAAAGATCTCGAAAATTCTGCAAACACATATATTCCAGAGTGCAAACCTTCGACAGGTAAAGAGGTTGCAATTGTCGGTGCAGGTCCAGCCGGTTTGACAGTTGCTTATTATCTCGCTCAACAGGGACACAAATGCAAAATTTACGAAGCGATGCCCGAAAACGGAGGGATGCTCCGGTACGGTATTCCGGAATATCGTTTGCCCAAAGAAATAGTTGATAAAGAGATCGATCTGATAAAGAAACTCGGAATAAAAATTCATAACAACGAGCAGCTTGGACGGGATTTCACACTTCAATTTCTGTATAAAGAGTACGATGCTGTATTTCTTGGTTTTGGGGCATGGATTGCTGTCAGCATGAACATCGAAGGTGAAGACCTGAAAGGGTGTCATCTCGGTATCGATTTTCTTCGCGATGTCGTTGAAGAAAAGATCAAGAAAGTAGGGAAGACCGTTGCAGTGATCGGCGGTGGAAATACTGCTATTGATGCTGCGAGAACAGCACTTCGTCTTGGTGCAGAAAAAGTCATGGTCGTGTACCGCCGTGCCGAAGAACAGATGCCGGCTGATGAAGTGGAAGTTAAAGATGCAAAGGAAGAAGGTATCGAATTTCATCTATTGCAGAATCCCACGAAGATCATTGGAAAAGACGGCAAAGTTGAGGGAATGCAGATCATCAAAATGCGCCTTGGAGAACCGGACAGCAGCGGCAGACGCAGACCCGTTCCTATTGAAAATTCAGAATTTATTATGCAGGTGGATATGGTCATTCCGGCAGTCAGCCAGAAACCGAAAACACAATTCCTGCTCGATGAAATAGCAAAAATAAATGGCAAGAATCTTAATCTTACCCGTTGGAGCACAATTGAAGTTGATGAGAATACAATGCATACAAATATTGATAAGATATTTGCAGGCGGAGATCTTACGCGAGGTCCATCAACAGTTGTTGAAAGCATTGCTGACGGCTACAAAGCTGCCAAGAGCATCGACTCATTTCTGAAGGGTGAAAAGATTATTCCTCTGAAAGAAAAATTTAACAGCAAAAAAGCTGAATCATATAAAGACCTTGATCCTGAAGATTTCAAAGAATATGAGAAAGCATCTCGTATAACTTCAGGACATCTTAAGCCAGAAGATAGAATTTCAAATTTTAAAGAAGTTGAGAAAATATACACAGATAAGCAAGCCCAGGATGAAACTGCACGCTGTATCGAGTGCGGATGTGATGTCAATCCTACGTGTGTGCTGCGCAAGTATGCCACAGATTATGATGTCATTGCATCACATTTTATGGGAGAAGTGAATAACCATCCAATTGACAAAACTCATCCGTTTATTCTCCGAGATGCAAATAAATGCGTGAATTGCGGACGATGTGTGAGAACGTGTCTCGATATACAGGGAGTCGGTGCATTGGGCTATATATATCGAGGTTTTAAAACACTTGTTGCTCCCGAATTCGGCGAATCGCTCATGAATACATCCTGCTTGAGTTGCGGAAAATGTATCGATGTATGTCCCGTCGGTGCGCTCACACCAAGAAATACTCAATATAAACTTGCACCGCTCGAATTCGAGGAAGTTCAAACAACGTGTGCATTATGCGGAGCTGGCTGCAGTATTACCTACATGAAAGAAAACGACATCATCATGAAAGCAGAAGCTGCAGAGAGTCCGATCACGGGAAACAATGTCTGTTTCGATGCTCATTTTGGCTATGAGGTGCTTCAATCACATGAGCGTCTTACACAGCCGATGATACGTATAAATGACCAGCTTCAACCAGTTGATTGGGACGACGCTATAAATTATATAACTGACAAATTGACTGAGCTTGAAAAAAATGTAGCTTTCTTCAGCAATGGAAATTACACTAATGAGGAGTTGTATCTTATCAGTAAACTGGCTAAGCAGTATAAATGTAGTAAGAAATTCTCCTGGGAACTTAACGGTTCTGTAGTAAAAGATAAACTCGGTATTAATTTTTCACCCAATCCAAGCGCTGATCTTAATGAAGCGGAGCTTATTGTTTTGATAGGGGATGTCACGCATACTGTTGGTGTGAAGATCATGCAGGCGCTCAATAATGGTGCTAAATTGATGCTGCTCCATCCTGATGAAAATAGATTTGCCCATCGGGCGGATTTCCATGTTGTGACGAGTTATTATATCGAAGTGATCAATGAATTTGCAAAATATCTCGTTGAATACCGCTATCATAATATTGATTATATTGCCCGTAATATCGGCAACTTTGTTGATTTCAATCATCAGCTTCAGCACACTATTCAAACTGATGAATTTATGGATATTGCTCATGAATTATTATCATTCAAAAAAATCATATTTGTCTATTCCGAAAGTGATCTGGATTATGATACACAAAATGCTGTTTTCAACCTGAGCATGCTGCGTGGTAATATCGGCACAGAAGGAAACGGTATTGTAAGCTGCTCTGAGCTTGCAAACAAGCCGTACCTGCTTGAGAACGGATTTGTTCCTGTGAAAAATTATCAGAAACTTAAAGCAGCAGCAATATTTGGAGAGGATCCTCTGTATAATAACAAAATGGAGATATACGAGTGGTTGAATAATCTAGAGTTCCTTCTTGTGGCAGATTCATTTATGACTGAAACTGCAAAAATGGCACATGTTGTATTACCACTCAATTCGTTTATAGAATCGAAGGGTACTATTACAAATGATAATAATGTCGTTCAAGCAGTAACCAAGGTGCGTAATACGGTTACGGGGAGAGAGAACTGGTATTTGTTGAAAGATCTTCTTGGAATGGAATTTACATTTGAGGAACTCTCGAATGATGCGAACCATGAATTCAAACCCGATGACTGCGTTGAGGGTAGATATATTCCTTCAGAAGAGATAGCAGAGAAGATACAATTAACCTTTTCGAACAAACCATCAATTGCCAGAGCCACTCTCGATCTTAATGTAACGAGAAAGAAAATACTTGATTTCAAAGAAAAGATGTTAGGGAAAAAATAATCTTTCTTAATAATTCTCATAATAAAAAGCCCTCTAAAATTTTAGAGGGCTTCAGTATTTTATATGTATATTACTAACTAAACTAATCCCTGATCGAGCATTGAATCAGCAACCTTGATGAATCCGGCAATATTCGCACCATTCACATAGTTAACGAAATCACCTTCTTTACCGTGCTTTACGCACTGTGAATGAATACTCTTCATAATGTTATGAAGTTTTTCATCAACTTCTTCACTACTCCAGCTCAAGCGTAGACTATTCTGTGACATTTCGAGTCCGGAAACAGAAACACCGCCTGCGTTCGCAGCTTTACCGGGACCATAGAGTATTTTATTATCAATAAACACATTAACCGCATCAGGAGTTGAAGGCATGTTTGCACCTTCGCAAACACAGATACAACCATTTTTAATAAGGATTTTGGCTTCTTCTTCATTAAGCTCATTCTGAGTAGCACATGGAAGCGCGATATCACATTTGACACCCCATGGGCGTTTGCCTTCATGATATTCAACACCAAATTCATCAGCATACTCTTTGATGCGTCCGCGTTTGATATTCTTGAGTTCCATAATGAAGTCCCATTTGTCACCGGATATTCCATTCGGGTCATAAATATAGCCGCTGGAGTCTGAAAGTGTGACCACTTTGCCACCGAGTTGATTGACTTTTTCTGTGGCATACTGAGCAACGTTTCCAGAACCGGAAATAGCAACGATCTTGTCTTTGAAGTTAAGACCGCGGGTTTTAAGCATCTCTTCTGCGAAATACACTGCACCATAACCAGTCGCTTCAGGACGGATTAAACTACCACCCCATTTCAGACCTTTACCTGTGAGCACACCAACGAATTCATTTCTGAGTTTCTTATACATTCCAAATAAAAAACCGATCTCACGACCGCCAACACCGATATCACCTGCTGGAACGTCTGTATCCGCACCGATATGACGGAATAGTTCAGACATGAAAGTCTGGCAGAAACGCATGACTTCAGCGTCAGATTTTCCTTTAGGATCAAAGTTAGAACCACCTTTACCGCCACCCATTGGGAGTGTAGTAAGACTGTTTTTGAAAACCTGTTCGAATCCTAAAAATTTAAGAATGCTTAGGTTAACACTCGGGTGGAAACGGAGTCCACCTTTGTAGGGTCCGATGGCGCTATTGAATTCAACTCTGTAACCACGGTTAACCATAACTTCGCCATTGTCACGAGTCCAGGGAACACGGAACATAATGGTGCGCTCTGGTTCTACGATTCTCTCAAGAATCTTTGCTTCCTTATATCGAGGGTTGGATTCATAAACCGACCAGAGAGATTCAACTACTTCTTTTACAGCTTGTAGAAATTCAGGTTGATTAGGATTACGAGCCTCAACCTGATACATGAATTCTTTCATACTCATGAGAAATACCTCCAGATATTTATTATATTTATATAATGATTTTGCGTAAAAATGAACACTAAAAATATTTGTCAAATAATTACGCATTATTCCAGAAAATTGTATAATTTACTTTAAATATAGTGAATCTTAATTTTACAAACTATAAATACATCAAGAATTATTTTTACCATTCAGATAATTTAATTGACAGATAACTTTGAGTTTTGCAATAAGAAATAGTTTTAAAGACAAAATTATGTTAAATCAAATAATTACACAGAAGAAAAACCTTTGGTTGCAATCAAAAGACTGCACGATAAAGGATATAATAAAATATATTAGGATGGCAGGATATCTGCGTGAAGCTCAAATAGAAGCAATCGAAATATATTTGTTTCTTAAAATTAATGGCAAAAACAAACCTCTTTGGAAATTATTCGCTGAAGGTTTTTTTACAAATGGTACAGATTTAACTAAACTCAACATCAATCAAAATGCACGTGAATTATTGCAGCAAAATATTGCTGCCAATGCTTTATTCGATTTCAGTCGTCAGAAATTTGAAAACCAAAAGCTTTTACCAGAACTCGAAAAACAGATTATAAATAATCCTGATTCGATCAATTATAAAGAAATTATAAAAAGAATATTTTATGACGTAGATTATTCGGATTATCTTATGAGTCTGCCCATGGGAGCCGGAAAAACATATTTGATGGCAGCTTTTATTTATCTCGATCTGTACTTTGCCTTAAATGAACCGGATAATAAAAACTTCTCCCACAATTTTTTAGTTCTCATCCCTTCCGGCTTAAAATCATCCATAATCCCGAGTTTAAAAACCATTGAACATTTTGATCCAACCTGGGTTCTACCGGAACCGGCAGCCTCAAAAATAAAAAGAATAATAAAATTTGAAGTTCTGGATCAACCCAAATCGGCTAGACAAAGCAATAAAGCCAGAAATCCCAATGCACAGAAAGTTAACCACTGCCTGCCCAATCCCTTTGGCTACATCTTTGTAGTTAATGCGGAGAAAGTCATTCTCGATAGAATGGAAGTAACCGATCAATTGGAAGCTATCGAAAAGACAGAAGATGAAAAGGACATTTTTGCTAATGAGCTTCGTCACCTGATAGGTAAAATACCCAATCTATCTATTTTTATCGATGAAGTTCATCATGCGACCAATGATGAAATAAAATTACGAAAAGTAGTAACAAATTGGAACTCAAAAGGAAATGTAACGACAATCCTCGGTTTTACCGGGACACCATATCTAAAAACTGCTGATCAGATCAAAGTTACAGACAATTCTTATTTAAAATTCAAGCAGATCACAAATACTGTTTATTATTATCCACTCACTACTGCTATTAAATATTTCCTAAAAAAACCGCAAGTGAAATTCGCAACAGAATTAAACCGAAATCAAATTATTGAAAGAGGTATTTCTGATTTTAATGAGATTTATATAGATAAAGTTTATGAGAACGGAAATATCGCCAAACTAGCAATTTATTGCGGAAATATTAGAACTTTAGAAGAAGACGTTTATCCATTTTTAGTAGGAACATTAAAAATAAATCCAGACGAAATTCTCAAATTTCACGGTGGAAACAAAGAATATAAGTTACCCATAGAAAACGAATTACTTTTCAATTCTCTCGATATTCCGCAAACAAAAGCTGGAACAAAAATCCGCTACATTTTGCTGGTTCAAATCGGCAAAGAAGGCTGGGATTGCAGAAGTCTGACAGGAATTATTTTATCTCAAAAAGGTGACAGCCCCACTAACATGGTTTTGCAAACGTCCTGTCGATGTCTGCGTCAGGTCGATAAAGACAAAAACGAAACTGCTCTGATCTGGCTGAACGAATTCAATGCAAAAACCTTAAATTCACAATTACAAAACGAACAGAATACAAGCATAGAAGAAATAAACAGAATTGGTTCCAAACCAGATATAGAAACTGTGGAGCGAATTTCCAGGATCGAACATCTACAACTTCCCATTATTGAATTTTATCAACTTAAAGTTACATATCAAGCTATCGATGAAGAAATCGATCCGAATACAAAAAAAAAATTACAAGTACTTATTGATAACCTCGAAAAGTTTAAAACACCTGCTTTGATTAGAACCAGTGAAATCGATCAAATCGAGAATGCAGATATTTTTGTGATCTCTGAAACAGGATTAAGTAATGCAAATTTCAATAAATGGTTATTTGAAATTTCAAAGAACAGTTTCAACTCCTTTGCCTTTACAGAGTTAAATAATTACAAAGATTTACTTCATAAGATTTTCAGACAAATCACTTTCGAAGCTAACGGATTTCTGAACTTTAATGAAATTTACGATAAATATAAAATCGAATCACAGATCCGATTGGCTTTCAGCATCAAAAGAGAATTACAAACATCCAGCGAAATAATTCCCAAAGAAGCAAATCTTTTGATTGTTGATAATATAAAATCCGTCGAAAAAAATAAAAAACTCTATCCAAATGAAAAGGTTAGTGATGAAATTCTTAAATATGATGAAGAAGGTTTGGATATTGAATCCGTAGAATCGAAACTGAAAGAAGAATATGAAAAAGCAAAAAAACTTCTCATCGAACAGGGCTTTGGAGATATTGTTAACCAAAGTGGTTTGAATCAACCAAAAGAGCTTCCTTTTGAAATCAAAAACAAAGATAAGACTTTCCATTATCTACCCTACAACTTCATTCAAAGTGATTTTGAAAAACAATTATTGATTAACACTCTTCGACTAAATGCTTTTCAGGAAAAAAAACTGGAAATCTATTATAACGGTGAACGTGGACTTACCGAATTCGTGATAAATTGTTTCGCTAAAACAGGAAAATATTGGAAAAACATTGGCAGGTATACTACTGACTTCCTGATTATCAAACGCAAAAATAATGAAATCCACAAAGTTCTGTTGATCGAAACCAAAGGCAAAGGTTACGAAAGAGATGCTGTCTTCATCAAAAAGAAAAACTTTGTTTCAAACGAATTTTTAAAACAGAATAATGATAAATTCGGTTATGCCAAATTTGATTTTCTCTATCTCTCAGATGCTGATAAAATTGAAAACAACATTTCCAAACTTAGCGAAAAATTACGTATTTTTTTTAAGGATTAAATTATGAAAAACAATATGCTGACCATAAAAGATGAGTTAACTGAATTTCTCTTATACACGACTCCAGATGGAAAAGTTAAAGTAGAAATTTTCTTTCATCAAGAAAACATCTGGCTTACTCAAAGAAGGATAGCTGAACTATTTCAAACGACACCACAAAATATAACTATACATTTAAAGAATATTTATGAAAGTGGTGAGTTGATAGAAAAAACAACTTGTAAGGATTTCTTACAAGTTCAGATGGAAGGCAATAGACCAATAAAAAGAAAGCAAAAATACTACAATCTTGATGTCGTCATTTCTGTCGGCTATCGAGTTAATTCACGCAAAGCTACTATGTTCAGAATATGGGCTACAAAAGTTCTCAAAGAATATATGATCAAAGGATTTATTCTGGATGATGAGCGCCTTAAAAACGGCAAATATTTTGGCAAAGATTATTTTGAAGAACTGCTGGAAAGAGTTCGCTCCATTCGTGCCAGTGAACGTAGAATTTATCAGAAGATCACCGATATTTTTGCCGAATGCAGCATTGATTATGATCCCCAATCCGAAATAACCAAACGATTTTACGCTTCTGTTCAAAATAAATTTCATTATGCTATCAACGAACACACCGCTGCAGAAATAATCTACAACCATTCAGATGCCAGTAAACCCTTCATGGGCTTGAAAACCTGGAAATCTGCTCCCAAGGGAAGAATCTTGAAATCAGATACAAACATTGCCAAAAACTATCTGAACGAAAAATCCATTAAAAAACTTGAGAGAATGATCTCAGCTTATTTTGATTATATCGAAAACATTATTGAAAGACGGATTTCGTTTAACATGGAAGAATTTGCTGAAAGTGTGAACAGCTTCCTGAAATTTAATGAATATGAAATATTGCCTGATTCCGGACAAGTATCAAAAATCCTGGCTGATGAAAGAGCTTTTATTGAATACGAAAAATTCAACAAAACCCAGAAAATCGAATCCGATTTTGATAAAGCCATAAAACAACTACAAGGAAAGAAAGATGCCGATTAAATATATTCCCTACTATCCCAATACCGTGGAAGGACAAGCCATCCTCGATAATATCACCCGCACACGTAGAATCCTCAGTTATCGCGAAAATGATAAAGTATATGAAAAGATCAAACGCGGTATGCCCTTTTACGAAGTAGAAACCATTGAAATAATTAAAAATGAGAAATTGAAAATTGAAAATTCATTAGAAGGAAATTCTCAATTTAATAATAATCTTGTTATTCGCGGTGAATGCATCTCTGCTTGTGCTTATTTAAAGGATAAAGGCATCAAGGTTGACCTGGTTTACACCGATCCGCCTTTTGCCAGCGGCGCCGATTACGCCAAAAAAGTGTATATTCGCCGCAATCCTAAACTGGCTGAAAAAATTAAACAGGCAGAACAGAAAATGGAACTGGAAGAACTGCGCGCCTTCGAAGAAAAAATGTATGGTGATATCTGGAAAAAAGAAGATTACCTGAACTGGATGTACGAAAACCTGCAAGCCATTAAAAGCATTATGAGAGAAACTGCCAGCATTTATGTGCATTTGGATTGGCACATTGGGCATTATGTTAAAATCCTCTTGGATGAAGTTTTTGGGGAAGATAATTTTCATAGAGAAATTATTTGGACATTAAAAGGAGTTTCAGGTTACAAAAGTTTAGTTAATAATTTTATTAGAGGACATGATACTATTTACTTTTATTCAAAAAACGAAGTAGTTAATTTTAATAAACAATATCTACCTTATGACGAGAAACATCTGAAAAGGTTTAAAAAAGATGAAAATGGTAGATTTTATAAATCAATTACAAAAGATAGAGGAATTTATCTTGATGAAGCAAAAGGAATTCCAGTATCTGATGTTTGGGATGATATCGCAAGTTTTCAAACTATTGTAAACTCACCTGAAATCCAAGATTACTCAACACAAAAACCAGAAGCACTTTTAGAGCGCATTATCAAAGCATCCTCGAATGAAGGAATGGTCGTTGCCGACCTTTTCGGCGGCAGCGGAGTTACAGCTAAAGTTGCCAACGATCTGGGTAGAAAATTCATTCACGTGGATGTGGGAATCAACTCCATCCAAACCACGCGGGATCGCCTTATCGAAGCCGGCGCAGAATTCCAAATAATGGAAGTAAAAGATGGAGTAAGTTTGTTCCGCAATCCGGTGCAAACCATGGAAAAGCTGGCAAGGCTCATTCCGGGTTTGCAGCAGAAAATAGAAGGAATCGGCAAATTCTGGTTCGGTGCCATAAACAGCAGCAAAGAAGGCATTATTCCCGTTTACGTTCCCAACCTTTTGGACAGCAAAGAAAAGGTGATGGATATTCCGCTCATCAATAAGATCATCAACCAGGAACTGCAAAACCTGGAAGTGGATGCCAAAAAAGTAATCGTGTATTACATCGATGTGGACGATATCAAAGAGATCGAGAAATTCATCAGAGACTATAACGAAACTGAGATCAAAGTAGAACTGAAAGACCTGAAAAACCTACTACATGAAGTGGTGGTAGATGATATTGTGGAGTATGAACTCAAAGAAGAAAAGGAAATGTTTGAAATTGATATCACCAGGTTCATCAGCGACAGGCTTATACAGAAAATTGATGAATTCAATGAGAAAGGTCAGTTACAGGCAATCTCCAAAGGAAAGAAATTCACTCCCATAGAAATTAGTGAAGAAGGTTTGGAGCTTATTGAATTGATCAGCTTGGATTGCACAAACGGAGATGGAATCTGGCAAAGCGACAGTGAATTGAAAATAGATAAGAAAGGTTTTGTACAAATTAATGGTAAAAAGACTAAAGAATTCTGGGATGGAAAAATCCGCCGTGAAGCGAAACCGCTTAGAATGAAGATTCGCAATATTTCGGGTGATGAGTTGGTTATCCGAGTAAAATAATTTTTTTATTATCTCTAAAACATTGACTGTGCCCGTCTCATTTTAAAGAAAAAAGAAAAATCAATAGGGGAGCACATGCTTGAATATAAAAAGCGATGAATAAAATAGAAGAACTGACTGCGGAGTTGGAAAATGAATGGGGAAGATAATTATTTGTAAATTACAGCTAATCCTTTGTATCCATCCATTTTAATAACCAACGGGTGATCGACTTGAATATGAAGAAAGTGGTCGGTTTTCTCTATCACTTTTTGAAGTTTGAGCCAATCCCAATCCAGAAAATTATTATCAGAATGATGGGAAATACTAAAATAACCCACGTCCATAGACACAAGATTGTGGAAAAAATGCGATCCCTGAGAGCTATCAACTGCGAAATTTTCACTGCCTGTTTCAACAATTATCTTCGCCATGTTTATGTCCATCCATTTCACTGGAATACCAAGGAATCTATCTCGTGATCCCCAACGTCCCGGTCCAATAAGAATATAATTTCTACTTTCAGCCCTCATTCGTTTATTCAGTTCTGAGATCTCGTCATGCATTTTTACGGTTTTCGTTCTATCCCATTTATCAGGATCAACAAAAATGACATCATACACTGAATCTATAATACCGTTACCCATACCATTTTCAGTATAAAGCACCATGTCATCTTTGTTCAGATTATCAATATCGATTGTAATATTTTCAGTATTTATGGTAAGAGGTCTGATCTGCAGGACATAGAAAGTAGGATATATTTTCTCTTTTTCATCCTTTGTGAGATCCACTGCAAACTCGATCTCAACAGGCATTCCCAACGCCTTTTCACCGATATCAAGGATCTGTTCTAAGATTTTCGAAAGCGGGAAGTAACTATATTTCAAAATATCTGCAAAAGTAACAATTTTCGATCCCTTTGTAGTCCCCCCGTCGATAAGGCGGTTGTTTTCATTATCCCATATTGAAGTCATATGTTGGAGTGTTCCGTGTTTTTCTGCTTGATTGATGCGCATTTTTACGAGGGTGATATCTTCTCCCTCAAGGAGATTGAAAGAGGGCTTATCCATTGCGACTACATATAAAAAGTTCTGTGACTCTTTCACTTGCTCCGATGGTGGAATAATATCCATTTTAGGGTGTTTGGGGCAGAATCTGAAACTTCGATCTCCTTCTACAACCGTTTTACCCAAGCCGACTGCGACAGAAGCAACACCGTCCCTGCTTTTGAGGTAGGAAATAGGATAAAAATTATGGGATTGCCCAACACCGGAAAAATGCGGGTAATAGCAATCATCGTATGTTGAGCCAACGATTTCCTGAATGATCACTGCCATTTTTTCTTCTTCAACCTTATAATTGATGCTCTCAATATAAGTGCGAGCTCCTTCGAGATATACTGAAGAGAACACCAGTTTAATGGCATCACAGAGCTGATGCAGACGTACTTTTTTGTCCGGATTATTATTAGGAAGAAGGAAGGTTTTGTAAATTCCTGCAAAGGGTTGAGTCTGCGAATCCTCCAGAAGTCCTGATGAACGTACTGCAATAGGATATGTGATCTGTTCGACAACAACCTCTAATTTTTGAATAAGCTCTTTCGATAAAGTGCCTTTTATAAAGATCTCCTGAATTTCTTCATCGGATTTTGAAATGACCCACTCACCAATTTTATTTCTCTCGATAAATGAATCATATTCCGAAGTACCGATAATAGAAGTGCTGGGAAGGGCTATGTTTACTTCAGGGAATTCCTCTTCGAATTCCATCGTCACAAGGAGCGTATTAAGAAATGCAAGCCCTCGTCCCTTTCCACCTAAGGAGCCCTCTGCAAGACGGATTATCTGGTCAACTTCGGAGAGTGCCGAAGGATCAAAATTGATTATCTTTCCACGTGTGCGGTTCTTACGTACAGTTCGGAATACTTCAAGAAGATAGTTTCTCAATTCTTCAATATTATGGAAATCATCTATTTTTTCAGGAAGGATTTTCTTCGCAACCTGAATTTCTCCATGTGCGACCAGCCAGCTTGAGAAATGGTTTCTTTCACCATGATAGAGAATCGACTCACCGGGGAGGGTTTCGATCTTCTGCTCAAACTCAAGCATAGTGGCAGCTCTGTCCATTTCGATACCTGCTTTGTTTCGGAACACAAAATCACCATAACCAAGATTATTTGTGATAATAGTTCGAAGATCATGAAGGAGAGTTTTTGAAGTTTTATTCAAAAAATTTACTTTAAGATTTCGCGCTTTCTCCTCATTCTCAATATCTGAGGATTGTAATATGACAGGTATATCCACCTGTCGTTTTTTCATTTTATCAATAAGTTTGAATCCCGCATTTTCATCCAAAACACCGTGATTAAAAAATTTTACATCAGAAATCACCGCAACCAGGTATTCCTGATATTTCTCTACGAAAGTAACAGCTTCTTCATAGGATTGTACCAGCAAAACTTTAGGGCGTGCACGCATTTTGAGACGCTTATTTATATCGCTCAATTCTTCATTGATGAGTCTCTGTGTTTGTTTGAGTATCTCTGCATAAAGGAGGGGAAGGAACATGGAATAATATTTTATCGAGTCTTCGATGAGTAAGATAACCCTGACGTAACCCTGCTTTGTGTCGTATTCTACGTTGTGAGCATCCTCGATCATTTTGATCATTGCAAGGAAAAGCTTTGTATCCCCATTCCACAAAAATACCTTATCAATATACTGCATTTCATCTTCGTTCTTTTCGACCAATGAAATATCGGATTGTACATTTAGAAGCAGAAGAATAGGCATGTTCGGATAGCGTTGTTTGATCTGACGGCCAAGTTCAAAGGGGCTTATCTCGCCGATTCTCATCATTGTAATGACCAGATCGAAAGGACGGTTTTCCAGTATTTCCAGCGCCTGTTTACCAGTAGGTACGCTCGTCACACGTGGAGCAGTACTGAGGTTGAGCTGGCGGTACTCACCGTATATCTGCTCTGATAGCCGACCGTCCTGTTCGAAGATAAAGGCATCGTAAAAGGTTGACACAAGTAGTATTTCTTTGATGTGATACTTCATCAGGTTGTGAAAATTGTCTTCACCGAATTTAAATTTATTATAATAATAATTGAGTTTCGTCAGATCCATGAAGGCTCCTAATATTGGATAGCATGATTGTATTCAATAAAGTCTGGATCAGAAATTTAATGCAATATTTTTATGAAATTATGATTGTTTACGCCCGTCGGGGAATGGTCCCCGACGACTCGGTTAACTATTTAAATACAATTCTATTATAAAGCAATGCGATCATCAAAGCAAAAATAACACTGGCTAGAATACCCCGAACCAAATCCTTCTTTGCTCTCGGATGCCATCGCTCTTCAATAATTATCGGAACGCATAATATACCGTTAATAATAAGCGAGATTTTTGATGTTTGTGTAAAAAGTATGATTGTCACAATGATACTAAAAATAAATCATATCACGTTGCGCTTAATCAGATGCCAAACACTTAATATAATAGCAGACAATTGTGCGATTAGAAAAAGGTCTTCAATAGTCATTTTATTAGATTTTATAAAAGATATGCAATCAATAAAAAATTAACAGAATTAAGTATAAATATAAACACTTTTTAATGAACAACAGTGTCATAGAACTCAGGGCTCAAACCATTTAAACTTTCAAGGGTTATTAACTGAGGTTTATCGGTAATGACACCAATTTTGTTTGTAATAGCATAGTTTGGAAACCATAATTTATGTTCTATGGGGCTGTCCCACAACCTCAATAATATTTACAATAAATATGGTATTAGTTATTTTTAGCACATGTTAAAATTTAGAGAATACAGTCAGGATCAGGGGTTGGTTT